>Ga0299907_10001377_pt1 | contig 13827 bp, 18 predicted proteins | sample RVTome_16_FD_198680 | JGI IMG/M metagenome (GOLD analysis project Ga0299907, IMG submission 198680) | Soil microbial communities from uranium-contaminated site in the Upper Colorado River Basin, Wyoming, United States - RVT152D67 (version 2) ... | reverse complement strand
TCGGCTCGACGACCTGGCTCTGGACGAATGGATCGGGGGCGACCCCGTCGGCGAAGTTGAGGCTGGCCACCCGCACCGGTCCACCGGCGACCGTCTCGGTCAGAAGATCACCCTGCCGGTTGAAGCCTCCTACCAGCTGACCGACGTACTTGTAGTCGCCGGCGGTGGTCACGATCGGCACCGGGTACCCGTCACTGCGCTCAGTCCAAATCGGGTACGGACGCTGGATCACATCACCGGGGACCAGCAGGTCGCCTTCGTTGGCCAGTACCTCGTCGCCGCCCCCGGCAACCATGATGTCTACCCCATCGAGCATTGGAGCCAGCGCCTCGTCCTCCTGGACGCTCTGCAGGTGGCTGATGACGACGATCTTGTTGACGCCGCGGGCCTCGAGCATGTCGATCTCGGCGTTGATGGCATCGGCTACGGCCGGGTCGACGATCACGTTTGGTCCAGGGCTGGAGATCGTCGGCAGCGCGGGCGTGGTCGCCCCGACGATGCCGATCAGCTCGCCGCGTTCCTTGACGACAGTGCTTCCGGCTATCCGCCCGGCAGCCGCCAGGGGGCCAAGGGACGGATCGGCACTGACGTCCAGATTGGCGCTGAGGAAGGGTACGGCCGGGCTGAAGCTGGTGATGAAGCGTGCCAGCGTCGCAGGCCCAAAGTCGAATTCGTGGTTGCCAATGGCGATCGCGTCGTAGCCGACCTGGCTCAGGGCAAGGGCGTCAAAGAACGGCGCACCGGCCTCGAAGCTGGCGTTCAGCTGCGGGCCGGCGAGGAAGTTGTCACCCGAGCTCACCGTGACGACCCCCCTCTTGGCGCCCGGACTGGCCGGCGGGCCGGTCAGGGCATCGGCCTGGAGATCCTTCATCAGTGTCACGAACCGCGCGATCCCGCCGAAGTCGGGTTGCCCGGATGCGCTGATCAGTCGCGACTCGCCGTCGTTGTTATGCAGCACGGTCAGCCAGAAGTGGACCTGGTCTGCGGGTCGCTTCGCTCCAACCGGCGTGGCGCTGAGGAGTGTGCCTGCCAGCAGCACCACGGCGCCGACAAGCGCCAGCAGACGAAGACGCAGGGTTGGGGAAGAGGTGGTGGTCATCGCGCGATCGGGACCTCCGGGAGGATCTCTTGGAGACGTCCGGCATCCAGCGGGCAACGTGCTGGCACGTTCCGGACGCCTGCGGTGGACCCCTATCCTAACCCCTGGACTCAACCAGACATCACCGAAGCCACGGTCTGAGCGCCGGATGCGTTGCATTCGGGCACCGCCCTTGGCGGCTCACTGGGGCCGCCGCGCCGCCGCGATGAAGGCGCGCAGGCTGGGGCGTTGCCCGTAGAGGACCACACCGGCCGTGTAGATCCGGATGGTGGCCCTTGCCACGACGACGATGCCGGCGATCAGGATGGCGACGGACAGCGCGATCTCGACCGCTGTCGCGCGCCCGACCATGATGCGCGCCAGCATGACGAAGGGGCTGAAGGGCGGAAGGAACGAGGCAGTCCTGATCCAGCTCGCGTCGCGACCGCCCAGCACCAGCAGCGCGGGCACGTAGCCAGCCAGCGCCACCAGGCTGAGCGGCAGCGACATGGTCTGCAGGTCGTCCGGCCGGCTTACATACGCGCCGATGGCCGCGTAGATCAGGGCGAAGAGCACGAAGCCGAGCAGGAAGAACAGGCCATAGCCGGCCAGTAGCGCCGGCGTCAACCCCGCGACGGTCGTCCCCTCGGCGGCCCAACCCGGACCCAGGAGCGCATCACCGACGGGCTCCTGGAACGCCAGCACGATCATGGCGGGCACCGCGATGGCGACGTACTGGGTCAGGCCGGCGGCGCCCACGCCGACGACCTTGCCGATCAGCATTTGGCGCGGCGATGCTGCGCTGACCATGAGCTCCATCACTCGGCTGCTCTTCTCGACGGCGATGCTCGTCGCGACCCACATGCCGTAGATGGCGACCGTCATGGATAGCAGGAACACAAAGACGATGCCCAGCAGTGAGCGACCGGCGGCCTGCTCAGGGCTGACCGGTCCGCCGCCCTCGCCGATGACGTTTGTGCCCTCGATCGAGTAGTCCGGCGTGAGGAATGCGCCCAGTTGCGACTCTGGCGGCAAGTTTCGGCTCCAGTCGAGAATCCCCACCGCCACCGCAGCGAAGCTGATGAGCTGGTTGAGGACGCCGTTGCCGGGGTCGTTGGTGCGGAACGTCACGCGCAGCTGGCCCCCGGAGGCACGGTCGATGACGACGACGCCGCCTGCCACCCCGCGCTGCAGCGCCCGCTCCGCCGCCTGACGGTCCGCCATCCCCTCGACGATGTAGCCGCGGCTCGTGATGACCGTGGCGTCGCCCGTCGCCTCGGGGTTGAGGATGCGGTCGACGGTGCCGACCGCTTCCCCTCGAAGGGCTTCATCGGCTGATACAACGCCGATGGTCACCGGTTGGGTACGGCTGACGTAGCTGAATGCGATGGGCGCCAGCGCCAGGGCGACCGCGAGAACCATCAGAATCAGCGTCGACACCACGAACAGCGTGCTACGCACGCGGTCCAGGTACTCGTGCCGCGCCACGATCGCGGCGTTCGGCAGCAGAGAATCTCGTCGCGCGCTCATGGGGCCAGCGTTTCCGCCGGCTCCTCGGCGGGCCGGCCGACGAGATCGATGAACAGCGCCTCGAGCGTCGGCTCGCGCAGCTCGAAGCGCGTGACCGGCGCACCGCGCGAGAGGATCTGGCGCAGCACCGCGGGTGGATCGGCATCGTCCGCGAGCTGGACGTCCGTGTAATCGGCGCCGAACCGGATTACGCTCACGCCGACCAGGCCCTCGAGCCAGGCCGCGCCGCCGGCGTCGTCGAAGGCCAAGCGCGCCGTACGCCGTCCGGCGGCCTGCTTCAGCGACCTGACGCTGCCGCCAGCCACCACCCGACCCCGGTCGATGATGGCCACCGATTCGCACAGGGCCTCGGCCAGCTCCATCTGGTGCGTCGAGAAGATGATCGTCCGCCCGCGCTCCCGCAGCTCGTCGAAGGCCTCCTTCAGCAGGCCCACGTTCACCGGATCCAGGCCGGTGAAGGGCTCGTCCATGAGCAGGATCTCGGGCTCGTGCAGGATGGCCGCGATGAACTGGACCTTCTGCTGGTTGCCCTTGGACAGCTCCTCGGCGCGGCGGCCCTCGAGCTCCGAGATCCGAAAGCGGGCCAGCCAGTTGCGCGCCTCGCGGCGTGCCTCGTGCGGGTTCTCTCCGTACAGCGAGGCGAAGTACACCAGTTGGTCCAGCACGGTGAGGCGGGGGTACAGGCCGCGCTCCTCCGGCAGGTAGCCCCAGATCCGGCGCGGCAGGTCGAGCGCCGGCCTCGAGCCCCAGCGGATCTCGCCCGAGTCGGCGGGGATGACGCCGAGGCAGATCCGCATGGTCGTGGTCTTGCCGGCGCCGTTGGCGCCCAGGAAGCCGAAGATTTGACCCGCGGGCACCGCGAACTCGATGGCGTCCAGCGCCAACGTCGCGCCGTAGCGCTTGGTGACGCGGTCGATCTCGAGGGACATCGGTGAAGGATATCGAGCGCTCACGCCTACAGTCGAGATGCGTTCGGAGTGGAGTGTGCTGACGCGGGTCCGTCCACGGTCGGGCCCGCCATCGCATGGGTCAGCGGTTCTTCGCCCCTCCGGCGGCTTTCTGGACGGCATCCTGCGTCGCCTTCTGCGACGCCGCTTCCTTCCGCTCCTGCGTGCGTGACCGATAGTGGCGGGTGATTGCCTCGCACGCCTCATCGATGTCAGAAGTGATCGTCACCAGTTCGAGGTCCTGGGGGCTGACCTTCTCCTCGTACAGCGGCTTCTCCCGGATCCATTGCATCATGCCTTCCCAGTAGTCCTTGCCGAACAGCACCACCGGGAAGTGCTCGACCTTGCCGGTCTGGATGAGGGTCAGCGCCTCGAACAGCTCATCGAGCGTCCCGAAGCCGCCGGGAAAAATGACGAACGCCTCCGCGTACTTCACGAACATCACCTTGCGCACGAAGAAGTAGCGGAACTCCATGCCCAGGTCCACGTACTCGTTCAGCCCCTGCTCGAAGGGAAGCTCGATGTTGCAGCCGATGGAGACGCCGCCGGCCTCCTTCGCCCCGCGGTTCGCCGCTTCCATGATCCCCGGGCCGCCTCCGGTGATGATCGCGAAGCCCTGCTTGGCGAGCGCCGCGGCCAGCCGTCGCGCGGCGCCGTAGTAGCGGTTGCGCCGGCCGACCCGCGCCGAGCCGAAGATGCTGACCGCCGGGCCGACCTCGGCAAGCGCGTCGAACCCCTCCACGAACTCGCCCATGATCCGCAGCGTCCGCCAGGTATCCGTCTCCTGGAAGCCCGGGATCGGCTCGCGAGAGCGGAGGAGCTTCTGGTCCTCGGTCGCCTTGTCGGGCGCGTGCCCGCGGCGCACGACGACCGCGCCGCGGCGGCGCTCTGGCTCCTTCTTCCTGCGCGGCATGGGACTCCTCTCGCTCGACACGGCCGGGGGTGGATGCTACGGTGCCCACTCGCCGGCATCGTTCCTGCTTCGCATGGACCTTGCCGGTCGGATCTCGTATTGGTGGAATTCTATTGCCGGACATGCTGCGGCGCGTCGCCGCACTGACCGTTCTGAGCGCGGTGGGGATCGCCCTGCTGACGCCGCTCACCGCTCGATCCGCTGCCCCCGACGTCATCGACGTCGAGCCGCTGCTCGGCAGCTTGCTCGTGCCCGCCGACGTCGCGACGCTCGACCGCGGCGCGGCCACTGACCGCGGCACCGCCTCCGTGCTCATCATGGCCATCGATGCACCGGCCGCGCCCGCCGAGATCCTGTCCTCCGCCGCCCTGCCGACGCCTCCTTCGGCGCCGATGGAGGCGTCACTGCAGCCGATTGCCCCGCCGGCCCCCGCGATCGTCGCGCCACCGCCCGTCACCGCCGATACGGTGAGCGGCCGAGCCTCCTGGTACTGCCACAAGGTCGGCACCTGCCCGGCCGGCTTCACTCCAGCCGAAGCGTTCGTCGCCCTGCCAGGGGCGCTCGGCGGTGCCGGCGGCCTGGGGGTGGTGGCACATGTCACCGTCTGCGCCGACCGATGCGTCGAGCTCCCCGTCGTCGATTTCTGCGGCTGCTACTGGGGCACCTCGCAGCAGCGCGTCGCGGACCTCTCGGCGGCCGCGTGGGCGCTGGTCACCGACCAGCCGCGGAGCGCCGGCGTCCTTTCCATCACGCTCCACCTGGGCAGCTGACGCCGTGACGATCGTTCGACGCGTGCTCCTGCTCGGCGCCCTCAGCATCGGCGGGCTCGCCCTGCTTGCGCCGCTCGCCGCTCGGTCGGCCGCGCCGATGGCTCCGTCCATCGAGGCGCACCTGCTGACCGTCGGCGGAACTCCTGCCCGAGTCGCCGTCGAAGGCGCTGCCCTTGACCGCGCCGGAACGCTGTCGGCACGTGTCGCCGGAGACACGCTCACGCCCCCGACAGACGAGGCGGAGTCACTGGAGGGCGAGCCGATGCCGATGCCAGGAACGGCGCCGATGGAGGCGACCCTGATCTCGACGGCGACCGCGCCACCCGCGCCGGCCGCGCCGGCCCCGGTGACCTACAGCGGCTCGAGCGTGTGGGACGATCTCGCGAAATGCGAGTCGGGCGGGAACTGGGCCATCAACACCGGCAACGGCTACTACGGCGGCCTGCAGTTCAGCCACGCCACGTGGCACGGCTACGGCGGAGGCGAGTTCGCGGACTACCCGCACCAGGCGACCCGCGAGGAGCAGATCATCGTCGCCGAGCGGCTTCGGGCGGCACGCGGCTACTCTCCGTGGCCAGCCTGCCGCGCCAAGCTGGGGCTGCCCTGACCGTCGCCTGACCGGCTTCCCCGGAGCGTGGGGTAGCATCGGTTCATGCTCCAGCCGATCCGGGTCGGCCACGTCGTGCTCAAGGTGCGCGACCTGGATCGATCGCTCGCTTTCTACCGCGACATCCTCGGCTTTCGCGTGTCGAGCGAGATGAGCAACGTGATGATCTTCCTGACCGCCACCGGCGCGAACCACCACGACCTCGCCCTGCTCCGCGTCGGCGACCAGGCTCCGTCGCCGAAGCCCACGGCCGTCGGCCTCTACCACGTGGCCGTCCAGCTCGCCGACTGGGACGCGGTGCGGGCCGCCCATGCCGTCCTCTCCGAGCGCGGACTGCTGAAGGGGACGGCCGACCACGGTGTGACGCGCAGCCTGTACACCGTGGACCCGGACGGCACCGAGATCGAGCTGTACTGCGACGCTCCCCGTGAGGAGTGGGAGGGACGGGTCGACCAGGTGATGACGGTCCGGCCGCTGGAGCTCGACTGAGGCGAGGCCGGCCCGCGGCACATCGGCACACTGATTGCTTGGTCGGCGGTCGTGCCATTTCTACCCTTCGTCCTGCTGCTGGCGTGGCAGGCGCTGAGCCGATCCGCCTCGTTCGCCCTCGGCTGGGCGACCTCGCTCTACTTCGGGCAGGTCCCCGGCCGCCAGGGGCGGATGCTGTCGGTCGTCAGCCTCGTCGCCGCCGGCTGGGTGATCCTCGTCATCGGCTTCGGCATCCCGATCCTGGCCGGGGCCGCCCTCGAGGCGGCCGGTGTCATCGAGGAGAACTTCGACGTCGAGTTCATCCACTACGCCGGCCTGGCCGCGAGCGTGATCCTGGTCCCGCCGACCGTGGCCGCGATCACCGTGTGGGGCGAGTTCCACGAGGATCGGAAGGTCTCCACCTGGCTCCGCCTCATCCCGGTCAGCTATCCGGCGACCGTCATGCTGGGCGCATCGGTGCTCCAGATGGTCGTCATCACGCCGGTGCTCCTGGTCAACCGCTGGCGGCACAAGCGGAAGTACGTGCAGATCTCACTCGTCATGCGCGAGTCGACCGAAGACGACGACCTGGTCGAGGCCCTGCGCGACGCGCTCGACTCGATCGGCATCGACGAGGTCTCGGTGAGTGAGGCCTCCGGCCCGAAGGTGTGGCCGATGCGGACCGTGGGGTTCGCCGCCAAGCACCTGCTTGGCGCGGTGGTGCGCGGTGAGCCGATGCGCCTGGCCGCCGGGGACCTCGAGATCTACGCCTACGCCACGAACATCTCCGTCCAGGGGCCGAAGGAGCAGACCTACCGGGTCCGCGCCGCGATCGAGCGCAAGCTGGGATTCCACGACGCGTTCCTGACCTGGAACGACGAGGCCCAGGGGCTGGAGGCGAAGCTGCTCGACGCCCATCACGAGGCGAATGGCGACGTGGAGGCCCTCCGGAAACGCCTCGACGAGATCCAGGAGGAGATGGACACCGCCAGCCTGAACAGCGAGGAGTGGAACGTCGTGTACCGGCGCCGCCTCCAGGTCGAGCTGGCGGCACGCGCCGGGCGAGACGAGCGCGAGGCGAGGGGCGGCTGAGCTCGCTCGCGTAGGATGCGCCGATGCGATGGCTGCGACGCATCGGCCTGGCGCTCCTGGTGCTGGTCGTCGCGATGGCCGCCTGGGAGCCGACGCGGGTCGCGATGCAGACCGCGGTCATGCTGCCGAACATGCTCGGTGCGGGCCCGCAGCCGCTCACCATCTTCAGTCCGACCCCGCGGCGCCTGAGCGTGCCGTACCGCGTCGCCGACGGCGCGGAGGCCGACCTGGCCGAGCTGTGGCTGCCGGAGTGGGCATCGGCCGAGCGACCGGCGGGCGCCATGCTGCTCGTGCTGGGGGTGAACAGCGTCGGCCGCAATCACCCGGCCGTCGTCCGGGTGGCCGATGCGCTCGCGCGGACCGGGGTCGCCGTCCTCGTCCCCGACTCCCGGACGCTGCTCGAGGGCCGGCTGGAGGTCGGCGAGATCGACGGCGTGGTCGACGCTTTCCGTCTGCTCGCCACGCGCCCGGAGGTCGACCGCGAGCGCCTCGGCATCGTGGGATTCAGCGTCGGCGGCTCGCTGGCGCTGCTGGCCGCGCGCGACCCTTCGATCGGATCGCAGGTCCGATGGGTGAACGCGTTCGGCGCCTTCGCCGATGCCGAGACCTATCTGGCCTCGGTCTCTGCACACGCGTACGTCGACGAGCGGGGTGAGCCCGTCGACTGGACGCCGACGCCGCTGGCGCGGGAGGTGTACCTGACGTTCCTCCTGGACCAGGTCGGCGACCCCGATGACCGCTGGGCGCTCGAGAGCGCCTTCGCCGAGCCGATCCTGGCGGGGGACCGCCCGCCGCCAGATCCCGTCCTGCGCGACGCGCTGAACTCCGACACGGCGCGCACCATCCGCGACCTGTTCACCGCTGCGTCGCTCGAGGAGGCGCGCGAGGCCATCGACGAGCTGCCGGCGCAAAGCCTGGCGTTCATCGATGCGATCTCCCCGGCGCGCCACCTGGCCGGGATGGAGGCCGCCGTCTACCTCATGCACGAGATGGAGGACCATCACGTGCCGTTCGTCGAGTCGCGCTCGCTCGCGTTGGCGCTCGAGCGGACCGGGCGCCTGGCGGATCACACCGAGTTCCGGCTGTTCGACCACGTGCAGCCCGACGACCTCGACCTGGTGGCGGCCGCCCCGGAGCTGTGGAAGCTGCTGCTCCACGTCCGGCAGCTGATGGAGGAGGCGCTCTAGGGGGAGCCGGCGAACAGCGCGAGCGAGCCGAAGACCAGCACCACGCCGACGGCCACGATCACGAGCCGCGCGATCCACGGGTTCGATCGGCGCGGCAGCGGCTGATACGGGCGACCCTTCTTGCGGCGAGCGGAGCGGCTCACGAGCCGGCGCCCCAGCTGCGGCGGAAGAGGAACGGCACGGTCAGGGCCTCGCGGCTCGAGACAGATCTGAGCTGCTTGCGCGTGCGCTTCAGGAGCTTGCCGTGGTACGAGCCGTCGCCGTACGGCTCCAGCAGCCGCGCGACGTCCCACTCGCGGACCCCGGCAATCGCCGTCTCGGGGAGCCACCGGTCGAGGATCGCCTTTGCCTCGTCGATCGCCACGAACCGCCGCGAGCGGGCCGCGTTGTCGAGCGTGACGAGCGCGTTCGCGAAGCTGGCATCCACTTCCTCGACGAGCGTGCTCAGGCGTTCCATCGTCCCGGGCATGCGCTCGGGCTTGAACAGCCCGGTCAGGAGCGCTCGGCGCTCGTCCGTGCCGAGCTCCTCGAGCAGCGGGCGGAGGCTCGGGATCCCGGTCGACGGATCGGCGGCGGGCACGTCGTAGTCGTAGAGGCGGACCATCATCGGTCCGCGGATCGTAGGCGCAATCGCCCCGCGGGTACAATTCGGCGGCAGTCGCGCCGGCAGGCGCGCACCGGTCATCACCAACCAGGAGGCACCGCGGTCGCATGCTCCTCGACGGCAAGAAGCTGCTCATCACCGGCGTCCTGACCGACGACAGCATCGCGTTCTCGGCGGCGAGGGTGGCCCAGGAGCAGGGTGCCGAGATCCTGCTCACGAACGTGGGGCGCGGCGTGCGACTGACGGAGAAGGTGGCCCGACGGCTGCCGACCCCGCCCGAGGTCCTGCAGATGGACGTGAACAACCCGGACGACGTGGCGGCGGTGTCCGCCGACGTCATGGACCGATGGGGGCGCCTTGATGGCGTGCTTCACGCGATCGCCTTCGCGCCACAGGACGCCCTGGGCGGCAACTTCCTGTCGGCCCCGTGGGAGAGCGTGATGGTCGCCTTCCAGACCTCGGCGTACTCGCTGAAGGCGCTGGCGGTCGGCCTGCTCGAGCCGCTGAAGGTCGCCGGGGCCGATGGCGGGGCATCGGTCGTGAGCCTGACCTTCGACGGCCGCGTCGCCTGGCCGATCTACGACTGGATGGGCGTCGCCAAGGCGGGGCTGGAGGGCGTCACCCGCTACCTGGCCCGCGACCTCGGGGAGCACAACATCCGGGTCAACACCGTGTCGGCCGGCCCGATCCGCACGATGGCCGGCAAGAGCATTCCCGGCTTCGACGCCATCGCCGGCACGTGGAGCGCGCGCGCGCCGCTCGCCTGGTCACTGACCGATGCGACGCCCGTCGGTGACATGTGCGCCTTCCTGCTCTCTGACATGGCGTCGATGACGACCGGCGAGATGATCCACGTCGACGGCGGCTACCACGCGCTCGGTGCCGACTTCAAGTCGCGCGAGGCGTAGCCTCGAGGTCGAGCAGCCAGCGCTTCGCGGCAAGCCCACCGCCGTAACCCCCGAGGCCACCGCCGGTAGCGATCACCCGGTGGCATGGCACGATCAGCGCCAGGCGGTTCGAGCCGTTCGCGCGACCCACGGCACGCGGCGCCTGTGGAGCGCCGACCCGCGCGGCAAGCTCGCGGTAGGCCACCGTCTTGCCGTACGGGATCCGGCGCAGCTCGGCCCAGACGCGCTCCTGGAACGCGCTGCCCGGCATGTCGAGGGGCAGGTCGAATGCGCGCCGCGCGCCGGCGAGGAACTCGCGGAGCTGCGCCTCCGCCCGCTCGAGGAGGGGCGACGCGCCGTCGACGGTTGGCCCGAACCGGCGCCGGATGGCCGCGAGCTGGGCCGGCATCATCCGTCGCTCGCTGAAGTCGCACAGCACGACGGCGTGATGGGTGGCGCCGATCGTCATCCGCCCGAGCGGCGTGTCGATCTCCCGCACCCGGACCGTGCCGGCGTCCTCGGGGTGGCAGCGCAGGCAGGCGCGGTAGCCGGCGGTCCGGGCGGCGTCGGCATCGGCGAGGAAGGTGACGTTCTTCGGCAGCGGTTTGCGGACGCGGCACGACGGTCGGCAGAAGATGCCGGTGGTCCGCACGGCGGCGACGAATTGTCCGTCGTAGGCGGGATCGGCGGCGAAGAAGGCTCGCTCGAACTCGGTGGTGCTCATGCGCGTGGAACGCCGGGGCGCATCGGCGCGTGAGATGGTCAGGCGTTGCCGGGCTGCTGCCGCATCACGAGGTTCACGTTGAACGGCGCGCTTCCCAGCTGCTTGCCGTCCGAGCGCACCTCGATCCGGTGGCGTCCGATCTCCTCGAGCCGCATGCCCTTCAGGTCGGCCACGATGTTGGCGGTCGTCGCGGTCGGCGGGACCTCGATCCGCAGGCGCGGCGCCTGGGTCAGCGTGTCGCGGCCCGACGGGCTGACGACCTGGATGCTCAGCTCGTGCGGGCCGGGGTCAGCCTCCAGGATGGCGACGATGAAGCATCGGCCGTGGGTCGCCGGCAGCCGCCCGACGTTGATCTGGCTGAACACGCCGACCGCGCTGATTTTCCCATCCTGCGCGGTCAGCGCATAGTCGCAGAGCAGCAGGGTGTGGAGCTCGAGAGCAGGCATGCCCGGCCATTCTACGGTGCGCCGAATGCCAGGCCGATCCCGACCTCCGCCAGCTCCACGAGCGGGAGGCTGGCGAGCTCCGACTGCCGGACCCAGACGCAGGTGTCGGAGGAGCCGCCGATCTCGTCGCGCAGCTCGCCGCCCACGACGCGCACCCGATAGATGATCCGAATGCCGTGGAAGTCGGTGTCCACGCCGTCCTCGGGGTTCACGAACCGGCCGCGCCACGAGTCGACGTCCGCCAGCTCGACGACCTCGCCGGCAAGGCCGCTCTCCTCCGCCAGCTCGCGCACCGCCGCGTCGCGTGGGTGCTCGCCGAAGTCGACGCCGCCGCCGGGGAGCGTCCACATCCCGTCCGAGCTGGCCGTTGCGCCCTGAGCGATCCGGCTCAGCAGGATCCGGTCGCCATCGACGCACAGGGCGTAGGCGGCGACGCGTGTCATGCGCCGCGCCGCATCGGTCACGTCGTCGCGTACTGGTCCGCGCCCAGGAAGTGGATGCTCACGTAGGGCTCGTCGCCGACGACGACCGAGTCGTGGCCCGGGCCGATCTCGAACAGGTCGCCGGCGCCGATCTCGAAGACGCGGCCGTCGGTCATCTCGATCCGATTGCGCCCCGAGATCACGAGCCCGAGGTGCGCGATCTCGCACACCGGCTGGCCGAGCGCCGCCCCGACGTGCTCCGACCACCGCCAGCCGGGCTCGTACTCGGCACGCCCGAGCGACATCCCGCCGATCTCCACGAGGTCGAAACCCCCGAGCGGGAAGTCGCGGTGCTCGTCGGGGTCATCGAAGCTGCGGATGATCGCCGCGGACTCGGGCATCGGTCAGTCTCCTTCGGTGTCGTCGGTGTACAGGTCCGGGTCGAGGAGCCAGGCGATCTCGCCGCCGCCCGGCTCGGGGATGCCGTAGAACTCAACGCAGGCCAGGCCGCCCTTGCGCATCCGGACGCTGGCGGCGCCGGTGAGCTCGGCGACGGCGGTCGAGAAATCCGGCTCGTGACCGACGAACATCACGCGCCGCGCGTCGGGGTGAGCGGCCATCGACTGCGCGAGGTCGGCCCACCCGGCCCCCGGACGGAGCCGATCATCGGCCACCGGCGCGCCGCCGCCCACCGCCTCGCAGAGCAGATCGGCCGTCTGCCTGGCGCGCGCCAGGGGCGAGGTGAGGACCACGTCCGGGCGCAGGTTGAGCCGCCGCCACAGCGCCGCCGCCGCCCGGAGCGCTACAGCGCCGCCCGCGGTCAGCCCCCTGGCGTCGTCGTCGACGGCGCGCGGCGAGCCGGCGTCTCCGTGCCTCAGGAAATAGAGGATCACACGATGACCGTGGTGGCGCTGCTGCCGTCGTCGGGCGTCGGGTCGTCATCGTCGCCGCCGCGCGAGCCGCGGTGTCCGGCGGTCATGCCGCGCGACTGCCCGGTTCGCTGGACGAGCATGCGTCCGGCGTTCGTGACCCCGACCTTGGGGAACGTGATGGAGACGACGCCGTTGCCGAAGGTGACGTTCGCGCGTCGCGCATCGACCGCACACGGCAGCTCGATCGTCCGCTCGTACGGCCCGTATGACCATTCCCGGAGGAGGTAGTCGATCCGTTCCTGACCCTCGCCGTGCTGGGTCGCCCGCAGCGTGAGGTGCCCGTCATCGGTCACGTCGACACTGATGTCCTCTGGTGCCACTCCCGGCATCGGAGCCACGACCATGAGCTCTCGGTCGTTCTGGAACAGGTTGATCGGGATCGCCGTCGCGTCGGTCATCAAGGTGGCTCCTGCGGGATCATGGCGATCGTACTGCGAGAATCACACCAACTGGAAATCACCGAGGAGCCGCCACCATGCAGCATTCGTCCACCTCGCCCGATGCGTTCCTCGCCGAGCTCCCGGACGGTGTGCGTGATGACATGGCTGCGCTCGACGCGCAGCTCGCGCAGGTGTTCGCTGGCCACGAGCGGGTTCTGTGGGAGGGCGCGATGTGGGGAGGGACCGAGCAGCGCATCATCGGCTACGGCTCCTACCGCTACAAGGGGCGCAGTGGGGCCGAGGGCGAGTGGTTCATTGTCGGGCTGGCGGCGCAAAAGGCGCACCTGTCGCTGTACGTCAGCGGCGCCGAGGACGGCCAGTCCCTGGCGAAGCGTTACGCCGAGCGGCTCGGCAAGGTGAAGGTGGGCAGTGCCAACGTGACCTTCAAGCGACTGGCCGATCTCGACCTCGTCGCGGTGCTGGAGATGGCGGAGCGGGCGCGCGACCTCATGACCGGCGGGAGCGCTGTCACCCCCTAGCCGGGCCACCGAGTCGCTGCCAAACAGGCTCAACTCACGCTCGGTGGGCGTTGCGCGCTTCAGGACGGCAGGAACCGTCCGAATCATGGCGACATGCTCGCGTGGCGGGAATTCGGCAGCTTCGAGGCACATCGGACGACGTAACGCCCGCCACGGGGGAATCCCGACGGTTCGCGTCCGGAGCCCCAGTGGCGACGTTCACGTCTCTCAGTCGGGGAATGCCTCCGGACCGCGCTCGGAGAGCTCGCGGGCGTGCTCCGCTCCGTCATCCGGCGGGATCCAGGAGTACGGGTAGCGGTCG
>Ga0299907_10001376_pt1 | contig 13833 bp, 15 predicted proteins | sample RVTome_16_FD_198680 | JGI IMG/M metagenome (GOLD analysis project Ga0299907, IMG submission 198680) | Soil microbial communities from uranium-contaminated site in the Upper Colorado River Basin, Wyoming, United States - RVT152D67 (version 2) ... | reverse complement strand
CAGCTGGAGAAGTTCGGCCGGGTCGAGGGCATCGGCCGGGAGACCACGACGAAGACGTGGCGGGCCCGGACCCGCGAGCAGACCGACGACTTCCTCCACAAGGTGGAGCGCGACGGGCAGCTGGCCAAGAAGAAGCTGATCGAGGCGAACCTCCGGCTGGTGGTGTCGATCGCCAAGCGGTACGTGGGAAGGGGGATGCTGTTCCTCGACCTGATCCAGGAGGGGAACCTCGGCCTGATCCGGGCCGTGGAGAAGTTCGACTACTCGAAGGGGTTCAAGTTCTCCACGTACGCCACCTGGTGGATCCGGCAGGCCATCACCCGGGCCATCGCCGACCAGGCCCGGACGATCCGCATCCCCGTGCACATGGTGGAGACCATCAACAAGCTCGTCCGGATCCAGCGCCAGCTGCTCCAGGACCTCGGCCGGGAGCCGCTCCCCGAGGAGATCGGCGGGCAGATGGGCATCGCCGCCGAGAAGGTCCGGGAGATCCTCAAGGTGTCCCAGGAGCCGGTGTCCCTGGAGACGCCTATCGGCGAGGAGGAGGACTCCCACCTCGGCGACTTCATCGAGGACTCCGAGGCGGTCGTCCCGATCGACGCGGCCTCGTTCATCCTCCTCCAGGAGCAGCTCGAGTCGGTCCTCCACACGCTGTCGGAGCGGGAGAAGAAGGTCATCCAGCTCCGGTTCGGCCTGGTGGACGGCCACCCCCGGACCCTCGAGGAGGTCGGCCGGGAGTTCGGGGTCACCCGGGAGCGGATCCGCCAGATCGAGTCGAAGACCCTCTCGAAGCTCCGGCACCCCTCCCGATCCCAGAAGCTCCGGGACTACCTGGAATAGCCCGTTCGTCTCAAGCCTTCGGCCAAATGGCCGATGGTCGATGTATGACACGTGTGTCCCGTGACGAGGATGGCTTCACGCTGGTGGAGCTGATGGTGGTGATCCTGATCATCGCCATCCTGATCGCCATCGCCATCCCCACTTTCATGGGCTTCCGGCGCCGGGCCGAGGAGGTGTCCGCGAGGTCCACGGCCAACCTGGCCATCAAGGTGGCCAAGAGCCTGACGGACGAGGACAGCTACGCGCCGGTGACCCTCGGGGCGCTCACGGCGACCGAGCCGAGCCTCACCTTCGTGCTCGGCTCCGCCCAGAGCACGGGGCCCCTGGTGGTCAGCCAGGAGGTCCCCGACGCCCTCCAGCGGACCTTCGTCCTGGCCGTCTACAGCAACTCCCAGACCTGCTTCTTCGTCCGGGACGACATCATGGCCGCCACGACCTATGGCCTGCTCCTCAACGCGACCGTGGCGGACTGCCGGGCCGACAACGCCGGCGCGGTGGTGTTCGGGCCGAGCTGGTAGGGCGACTGCTAGACTGAGCCCCGGACCATCCGGTCCACCGTTCCGGGGTAGCTCAATCGGTAGAGCGGCCGGCTGTTAACCGGTAGGTTGCGAGTTCGAGTCTCGCCCCCGGAGCGACGCTGAGGACGAGTCGCGTGGCCGGAGCCAGCCGGCGAAGATCCTCTGTACGACGGGTACCAACACGTACACCATGACCGGCACGAGCACGGCCGTGAGGATGAGTGTGCGCACGTACACGGGGAGCGGGGTGAGTGAGGGGCCGAGCAGGGCGAGCGTGATCGTGAGCGCCGGATAGATCGCGACCCACGTTACAACGGCGACCTTGTACCGAGGTGCTGTCGGTGCTCGCTCTGCTTGGGCCATATCGCCTCCTCCCCCGCGCGGTTCCGGTCGCGCAGATCCTTGGAGAGTCTAGTTCTCGGGGGAAGGCGAGGGTGTCGGCGTGGGGCTCGGGGAAGGGGCCGGCTGGGACAGCTCCGGATGCCAGTACGTGGTCTGCATCTTCGCCCCCGGCCATCCGAAGCTGATGTGGACGTGGTCCCGGTGAGGATGGACGACCGCCCTGGATTCCGGGTCCCGGCACCGCTTGCCCCGCTGGACGCAGTAGACTTCCCAGCCCTCGTCCCAGCTGCTCCACATCCGGCGGTTCCAGATGATGTACATGATCCCCAGGCGGCGGGCCATGGCGTGGGTGTTGCCGTGGGCGTCGGTGGCCAGGAGCCACCCGAGCAGCTCCTTGACCTGGGCCCGCTCGGCCGGAACCGCAGCGTTCCGGGACCAGTCCAGGGCCCGTCCCTCCTTGTGCTCGCTCCGTCCGCCCACCTTGCACGCTCTGCTGATCCCGAACCAGGTGCTGTCGGGGTAGGCCGACGCCAGGAGCTCTTGGAAGGCAACCACGCCGGGCTTCGGCTTCGGCCTGCAGCGGGCCTGGCCGACGTAGTCGGCGTAGCCGTCGATCACGGGGCCGAACATGGGGGCCGCGGGAGCGGCACCGGCACGGGCGGGCACCAGGGAGAGCATCGCCAAGAGGGCCGCTGCGAGCGCCAGGGCCCGGCGGCGGCCGAGAACGCGAAGATCTGCGGGGCCGCGCATCACGGTCTGTGTTTCGGCCGGCCCGCCTCCCCGCTTGAGCGGGGGGGTTCGACCGGTTCGTGCCGATCGCGGCAGGGTACAGTGAAGCCATGCCGAGCGCCAGCCGGGCCGTGCCTGAGGGGATGATCGACGAGGCGCTGCGCTACCTCGACCAGGGAGTGACCCAATTCCGCAGGTACATGGCATCCCCGGAGGGGCGGGCGCTCCGCCATCGCGTGGCCCAGGTGGCCATCTTCGGCGCGCCGCTCCTGTTCCGGCTGAAGTTCATCCGGAACCATCCGGTGGGACGGGTGATCGGGGTGGTGGGCGGGGCGGCCCTGGTGGTCAAGCTCGCGGAGAGCCTCCGCGACTGGGAACCCCTCGAGGAGCTGGCCGAGGACCTCGGCTTCAAGGAAGAGGACGACTTCGAGTAGGTCACCGTCCCGCTACACTCGTTCGGGGGCGGTAGCTCAGTTGGTCAGAGCAGCGGACTCATAATCCGTCGGTCGCTGGTTCGAGTCCAGCCCGCCCCACCTCTCTGACCTCGCCTTTCGCGGGGAGCGTTGGGTCCCCAGACGACTCGACCGCCCCGTTTGCCAACGGGTTGCCAACGGCGAAGAGGTACGCGGCGCGGCCTCGAGGGCCTCGGCCGCCTCGGCGGGCCCCTCCTGCCAGGCATGCTGATAGACGGCGATGGTGAACGCCGGTGAGGCATGTCCCAGGACGGCCGAGACGATCACCGGGTGCACGCCCTGGCGGCCGAGCTCGGTGGCCACGGCGTGGCGGACGTCGTGCAAGCGGGTGGAGGGATGCAGCCCCGCCCGATGAGCGAGCCGCTTGAACGCGCTGGAGAACGAATCCGGATACAGGAAGGATCCGTCCCCCCGTTCGCACACCAGGGCCACAGGCCGGCCCTCCTTATCGAGCGGGTCATGCCATCCTCGGCCGAGCCCGATGCGGCGCTTGAGCTGGCCCCGTCGGTGCCGCCGGATCCGCTCGAGGGCGAAGGGAGGCAGCTGAACGACCCGACGGGACCGCTTCGTCTTGAGCGGGGTGAAGGCGGCGGTGCCGGTGCGGCCCGCCTCTCGGACCGGCTGAACCCCGCGGCGGATGAGGATCGTCCCCGTCTTCAGGTCGACGTTCTCCCAGGAGATGCCCAGGACCTCCGATCGGCGGGCTCCGGTGACCGCGGCCAACAGGATCGGGACCTCCCAGACGGTTCCCTGAGAGGCCTGCAACAACGCTCCGATCTGGGTAGATGTCGGCCAGTGCAGCTCCGCCCTCCGGACCCTGGGGCGCTTCACGGCGGTGACCGGGTTCGCCGGGATGAGCCCGTCTTCCACGGCCTGGCGGAGGGCCGAGCCGAGCACGCTGCGGACCTGGGCGATCGTGGCCGAAGCGAGTCCCCGCCGTTGCATCCCGGTGAGGACGGCCCGGACGTGGCCCGGCCTGATCTTCCCGAGCTCGAGCCCGCCGATGGAGGGCAGGATCTCCCGGCGGATGTAGCCCTCGTACCCGTGGAGGGTACGGGAGCGGACTCCTCGAGCACGCTGGTACTCGAGCCACCGGCCCAGGTAGGCACCCAGGGCGATCCGCTCTGGACAGGGATCGCCTCCCCCTTCGACGTAGCGGATGAACTCGTGGAGGGCGCTCTCCGCCTCCTTCTTGGTGGCGAAGCCGCTCTTGCTCTTCTGCCGCCTCCTCCCCGTGACGGGGTGGCGGCCGATGTCCACGATGAACTCCCAAGTGCGGCGCTTCCGGACGTGTCCCTGCATGACTGCCTCCTCGCTCGGCGGAGGACAGTTCATCGCAGTGGAGAGGCAGCGGCGGGGCCGGCGGATTCCGCATCCGTTGCTACACACGGGACCAGGCAGGCTGGTTAGCCTGCCAACGGATTGCCAACATCTGCCTGGAAAGGTCGACGGCCGCAATGAGGGGTGACCAGCCGATCGAGCTGACAGTGCTGGCTTTTAGCCGGCCTCGCCGGTGTTCGGCGAGCGCTCCTTCGTGACGTGCAAAGTCCGCTCTGCGACGACGTGCAAGCAGAACCGACAACCGCGACCACTCGCGCAGCGACACCGGCGGCGAGGGGCCGGGCTGGATCCCGGCCCCTCGCCCCCTCCATGATCCCCCTCACGCACTCGCCGGCATCAGCTGGAGCTCTCCGGTCCACGCCGACGTGGTCCCGTCGATGCCCACGAGGTCGCTTCGCTGGTGGATCTGCGCGCCCGCGAACGAGCCCTCCGTGACCGTGCCGTTCAGCACGATGAACCCGGCCGGGCTGGCATGCGCGTTCATCTCGGCTGTGAACGAGATGTCTCCGACCGTGATCCACTCGGTAAACGTCAGCCGGGCGGCCCTGCCGGTGGCCCTGAAGCTCGTGACCTGCATCTCGAGCGTGCCGCCGTCCCCGGCCGTACCCACGCAGTGACCGACGCGCCGATCGCTCAGCACGCGGTGGCGTCGACTGCGCCGAACATGCCGTTGTTGCCGTTGGCGTTGTTGACTGTCATCGCGTTTTGCATGCCGCCGCCATTGGGGACGTTTGCGCCTCCGCCGGGCCAGGCGTTGAGCATATTCGCGGCTCCGCAGTAGCCGTTGGGCGTCTCCGGCGCTGCGCCGGAGGGGGCGACGCCGACGCTCAGGACGGCAGCGAGTGTCGCCGCCAGGATCAGCAGTCTCCTCACTTTGTCCTCCTTGTTGGTTGCGATTACCTTCCGCACTTCAGGCTCCTTTCGTCTCACTGCTCCCTTCGAAGAGGTTGCGTCTTACCTTCCGCCTTCAGCCTCCTCTCTGACTCTCGGTTCATGGGCGCGTCTCCACGATCCGGATGAACGACAGCGCGGCTCGCCGGATCAGCTCGGCACCAGCAACAGCGCGCCGGACAGCACGATGACCTTCGCCATACGTTTCAATCCCCACACCTCCCACAGGTCTGCTCCTACGTGCAGCCTCGGATGCCGTAGTCCTCGAACGCCTGGAAGGCGGCGTTCGAGGAGTCCCAGAACTCGTCGGCGGCCGCTTCGAACGGTCCTTGTGCCCCGTGCCCCGGCGGGGGGGCGAACTCGGCGGGGTCTCCCGCGTCCGCCGCCGCGAGGACCGCGAGCAGCCTGCCGACCGACTGCTGCAGAAGGGCGATGATGTGCGCCGCATCCCGGTCTCCCTGCGGGTACCTGATAGCAGTGAGGTCTCCGACCAGGTCGTGGTAGATGGGGGCCAGCTCCCGGAACCCGCGAACGTTCTCTCTCGTGTAGGCCGACCGAAACGTCAGCCCCACGCCGTCGAGCTCGGCGTTGATCGGCAGCATCTGGAGCTTCCGCACGGCGGGCCGGCACACGTCCTGAAACTCGCGGATGTAGGCTCGCCGCGCTTCAGCATCGACCTGCTCCGGCTGGGACGCCGGGACCTCCACCTCCTCGGTCTGCGGTCGGATGCCCCAGGCCAGCCAGACGAGCGTGCCGGCGAACACGACCAGCGCCGTGATCGCCGCCGCTACCCGGCGCGCCCGAGCCTTCCGATCGCGCCGCCTGGCCACGTCGCCGGCCGTGAACGCGGGCGGGCGGATCCGCTCCACCTCACGCTCCAACAGCTGCTGCAGCTCACTCATCGGTCGTCTCCCGCCGAGTCAGGTGGGCGCGGAGGGCCGAGCGGGCCTGGAAGTGCAGGGCCCGAACCGTGGAGCCACGCACGCCCAGGAGCGAGCCCGCTTCCTCGGCCGTGTAGCCGAGGAGGTCGGTGAGGACCACGGCGGCACGCTGTCGCGGGCTCAGCGTCCCCATCGCCTGCATCGTCACCATCCGATCGTCGACGTGCTCGTAGAGGTCGGGAGGCCGAACGTCGCCGAGGGCCCGACGAGCCGCCGTGGCCGCCCGGCGAACCCTGCTCCGGAAGGCGTTCATCGCGGTCCGGTGCAGGTAGCCGCTGGGGTCCTCCACGTCCTGCAGCGCGTCCCATCGTTCCAGCACCTTCACGAACGCCTCCTGAGCGAGGTCCTCGGCTTCGTCCCGGCTGCCGGTGATCAGGCAGAGGGTGCGGAACAGGCGATCCCGCTGGGCCTGGAAGAACTCCTCGAAGGTCAAGGGACCCGAGGCCTCCTCGACCTCCACCCGGCTCCTCGGCTGGACGCTCACGGACTCCTCCACCGGGATTCAACGCCTCACGGCGGCCGAGCGTGTAGGTCGACGGCAGGGAGTGGACTGCGATGCCCTCGCCCGCCAACGCCGCCGCTGCCGCCCCGGGCCCGAGCCTCGACTTCTGCGAGGTCGACCCCGGCCGGCGCGTAGGCCAGCGGTTGACGTCTGGCAGACCTCACGGCTCGATGCGGATGGAGTCGAGGATGGCCCGCAGCTCGGCGAGGTCATCCGGCGGCGAGCCACGGGAGCGTTCCGCCGCGATCATCAGACGAGTCCCCTCGACGTCGAGGATCCAGAACTCCTCGCGGTAGCCTGGCCCCGTATAGCCGTAGAACGCGTCCCTTTCCACGACGTCAAAGGACGCGACCCAGCTCTTAAGGTCGCCCTCCATGCATTCGGTGAAACGGCGGTCGTCTCCCGCTCCCTCGACCGGCAGATCGGGCACGGTCAGCTCCAGATGCTTCCCGCTGTAGCCGTAGATCGTCACGTCCTCGGGGGGCGACGTCACCCGGAACGGGGCCAGGTCCGCCAGCGCGGCAGCGAGGTCGTTGACGGTTGATCCGACCGGTGGATCGGCCCACGAATGGTCGCGGCACCCATGGTTCACCAGGTTCGTCACGGTGGTGATGCTCACCGCGACGTGTCCATCGCCGGCGAACTTGGTGGCTCCGGCCCACATCGACCATCCCTCGGCGCGGATCTCGTACACGACGCGGAGCAGGGTGGAGGGGTCGACGTCGGGGTCGATGAAGTAGGTCCCGGGCTCGAGCGGGGAGAAGGGGGGCAGCTTCCAGACGTCCTGGATCGTCGGTGAGGCTGTTGGTTCGCTCGGCGCCGTGGGAGACGTGGTCGTCGTATCCGTCTCCTCAGAAGCCCGGGCGCATCCCGCCAGCGCCATGAGGAGAGCCAACCCCACCTGCGGTCCGTGGCGAATGTTCATCCCGCCTCTCCTTCCGTCGATCCAGCCAACCGTCGTGTGGTCCCGTTACCGCGTCCGGAACTGGAAGGAGTCCACGATGGGCGTCGCTGCCTCCACCACTGCTTTGAAGCGCGGCTCCGGAGCAACGATCGCGATCGTCAGGATCCGCGCCGATAGCCCCTCGGGGAGATCGAGCAGGTACAGGCGCATCCGGTGCCCGCCGCCCAGGACAACGGGGTCGCCGGTCTCCGTCACCACGCCAACGCCCCCCCAGTTCTGGCAGACGCTCGGTCCCGGGGCGGCCACCACATCCATCCGCAGGGCCGGGGTCCCCCCGACGGGCACCGCCACCGGCTCGGTCGCCTCGAGGTCGGGGTCGGACCGGATGCGTCCGGCCAGCGCCTCGGCATTGGCGGGAGCCGGACCCTCCAGGCAGCCCGTCTCGACCGGTCGGGGGTCCGCCAGCACGTAGAGGCTTGCCTGGAGGTTGTCGTGGCCCAGGGAGCACGGACCGAGCAAGCACCTCTCCCGCCACGGCGGGGCCGCCGAGAAGATCACGCCGTCGAGGTAGCTGTATGGCTCGGCCACGGGCTGCCCGTTCTCGGTGGTCAAGGGATGCGAAGGCCCTGGCCAGTCCCAGTACTCGAGCATGAGGGGACCGGTCTCATCGCGGTCCACTTCGATGAACTGCTCCACCACGGTCTCGTCGCCCTCGGCGAACAGCCGGATCTTGAACCCCCTTTGGCCGAGGGGCCATACCGGGCCCTCGATGAGCTCGATCTCGGATCGCTCGTAGGGGGCCCCGGAGGTCGTGGCGTACAGGAGCGGGATCTCGCCGTCCTCGGGGAAGCGCAGGAACTCCTGGGCCCCCTCGCCGTCGATCCGTGCCTGGAGGAAGGCCTGCAGGAGCGCTGTGGCCTCCCCGTCGGAGGGCGGCGCCACCTGCTCGATCTGTCGCTGAGTGAAGCTCTCCTCGCCGTAGGTCATCGGCTCGTCGGAGGGTGGGAGCATCACCCATCGGGCCACCACCCAGAGGCCGGAGGGCCCCCCGCGGACGAGCTGGGCCACCTTGATCTTCACCGTCTCGTACCGGAACTGGTCGATGGTCGGCGCGCACCCCCGACCTTCCGGGTCGTTCGGGTACAGGGGGTTGGTCCGGCCAGGCGCGCACCGGACGAACACGCCCTCCCAGGTGGCCCTGCCCTCGGAGGTGACGCCGTACTCACCCCCGTGGCCTCCGACCTCCCCCCGGAACCCCTGCCAGCCGAGCTTCTCCTCGAAGAACCGGGCGACGATCTCCGCGTCGCCGGCGTTCGCCCCGGCGGCCAGCTCCGCATCGACCTGCCAGGTGTAGCGAGGGTCGCCGGCATCAGCCAGCCGCTGGGCCTCCGCGACCTCCTCCACGCTCGACTGCGGCCACGTGCCTCCCGACGTTGTGGCCCCTTCTCGTTGCCACAGCACCTCGAAGCTGTCGGTCAGCGTGGCTGCCCGGGGGTCATGGACGAAGGTCAGGTTGCGGAGCTGCTCCTCGAGGGGAGGCCCCTCCGGGACCACGGGCTCGCTCCCGTCGTCGCACGTGAGTACGGGTGAGGTGATGACCAACTGCCTGGCGCCGTCGAGCCGCCCGGTCCCCCTCATCGTTGATGGGGCCCCGGAGCACACGCCGGCGGAATCGTCGCGGACAACGATCTCGAGGCCGCCCTCCTCCGCCGCGCCGATCGTCATCGTCTGGGAGCTCCCGTCGACGTCGGTGGAGGTCCACGTGCCCACGAACCGGCGGGAGGGCTGATCGGCGGGCACGGTTCCGCGGTCCGAGGTCAGTGCCCGGGCGAGGCTCGCGAAGGCCGCGGCCGCCACCCCGAGGGCCACCACCGCGGTCCCTATCCGGCGGTTCCGCTCCTTCCGCTGGCGACGATGGTGGAACCCTTCGAGGGTGAACGGGCGGAGCTCCACCCGTTCCATCTGGCGCTCAAGGACGGAACGGTCGTTACTCATCGGTCGCCCCCACGGTTCCGCGCAACGCTGCTCGGGCCTGGTGGGTGAGAGCCCATACGGTCGAGGCCCTGATCCCCAAAAGGCGCCCGACTTCCTCGCCGGAGTAGCCGAGGGCCTCCGTCAGCACCAGGGCGGCGCGCTGCCTGGGCGTGAGCGCGCCCATGGCCCGGGCCGCGGTGTCCCGATCGTCCACCGGCTTGAACACGTCCTGCTCGGGCCCAAGCCCCACCGTACGGGCAAGCGCGACCCGGGCCCGCCGGTACTGGTTGCGGAACAGGTTCATGGCCGTCCTGTGCAGGTACCCCGCCGGGTCGTCCATGGCCGCCACCGTCTCCCACCGCTCGAACACACGCGTGAATGCCTCCTGGGCCAGGTCCTCAGCCTCCGGCCGGCTCCCGGTGATGACGGACAGGACTCGGAGAAGGCGATCCTTCTGGTCCTCGAAGAACCCCTCGAACGGCACAGGCTCGCCATCCATCGATTCACCGGGACCCGTCCACGCCAGCCGGAGGCCGGCCCCCTTTCCCATCTCACTCATTCAACACCCGGCGGGCCCCGAACCTGTAGGGATCGCGTCGCCATCGAGACGCATCGAAGACTTGGGAGGGCCCTTGAATCACGGATCCCTTGGGTGATCATCCGGTTAGCATGTTGCCCGCCATGGCCGTCCATCGGTCACGCGAAGGCCGAGGGTGTGGGACGTCCTGCCCGCTCTTGGCGCCGAGATCGCTGGCCCGGCTCGTCCCGGCCGACGACGGCCTCCGGTGATAGGGGCGCAGGCCTCGCTCGTTCCTCGCTCGGACTACCCGGCGCTCCGGGAGTGCACCTACCTTAACCAGGCAGCGCTGGGGCTGGTCCCCAGGCAGGCTCTCGACGCCATGATCACCTTCCTTCGAGATGTGGCACAGCACGGCAACCTCCGGCTCTCCGACGAGGAGGAAGCGCATGTCCTCGATGACCTGCGGGCCGCCGCGGCCGGGCTCCTCGACGCACCGGCGACGTGGATCGCGATTACCGGAGGTGCGAGCGAGGCCCTCGGTCAGGTCAGTGATGCCTTGGGATCGATCGATGGGTCCGTCGTCCTGGTCTCGTCCGATTTCCCGAGCGTGACCTATCCGTGGCTCGCGGAACGGGAACGCCGCGGCACGAAGATCCTGTGGGTCGAGGATACGCCGGAACACGATCTCACCGAAGAGCTGGTCCGGGCGATCGACGCTTCCACCAAGGCGGTGTGCATCAGCGCCGTGCAGTACGCCACGGGCACCGCCCTCGACGTGCCCGCGGTAACGGAACGAGCCAGGGACGTAGGGTGTCGAGTCATCGTGGACGCCACCCAGTTGGCCGGCGCCGGTCCGGTCAGCGTTCGGGAGTGGTCCGCGGACGCCGTCGTGTGCAGCGGTTACAAGTGGTTGTCCTCACATGGCGGCGTGGCGCTCCTGGCACTCGCCCCGGACCTCGTTGCAGCGACGCCGCGCCTGGTCGGGTGGAAGGGAAGCGGCGAGCCCTTTTCGTTCGACCCGACGACCCTGCGCCTGGCCCCGGACGCTCGGAGGTTCGAGCTGTCGACCATCTCGTACGCGTCCGCCGTCGGGCTCCTCACCGCGATCGGGCTGCTTCGGGACTGTGGGATCGAGAGGATCGCCGCCCACGCTCGAGGCCTGGCCAGCCTCTTGATCGACGGCGTCGAACGGCTCGGGTGGTCACCGTTCCGGCCGCTCTCCGATCCCGCATCGAGCAACCACATCGTTGCCCTCCGCCACCCCCTGGCCGACGTTCGGCACGTGCAACGCGTTCTCTCCGAAGAGCACCGGATCATCTGTAGCGGCCGGGGGAGCAACCTCCGCATCTCCTTCCATCTGTACAACGACGCGAGCGACGTCGAGGCCCTGGTCGATGCCCTCAGCTCGCTTGGGAAACCCGCATCTTCGGCCTAGACTCGCGAGGAACCGATACGGAGGGATCGGTCATGAAGGCATTCCTGTATGAGGCGTACGGGCCGCCGGAGAGGCTGCGGATGGCCGAGGTCGACAAGCCCGTCCCGGACGCCGACGAGGTCCTGGTCGAGGTGCTGGGAGCATCCGTCAACCCGGCGGACTGGCATTCCATGCGCGGCAAACCTCTCTTCTCCCGTCTCACCCTGGGGTTGCTCGGGCCCAAGCACAAGATCCTCGGCGTCGACGTCGCCGGACGCGTGGAGACCGTCGGCAGCGGCGTGACCACTGTGAAGCCCGGTGACGAGGTCTACGCAAACCTCCTGGACCACGGCTACGGGGGCTTCGCCGAGTACGTATCAGTGCCTGCGGACGGCGTGGCGTTGAAGCCGGCGAACCTGTCGTTCGAGAAAGCGGCGGCGGTTCCGATGGCGGCGGTCACCGCCCTCCAGGGCCTTCGCCATCACGGAGAGATCCAGCCCGGGCAGAAGGTGCTGATCAACGGCGCCTCCGGCGGCGTCGGCCACTTCGGGGTTCAGATCGCCAAGGCATACGGGCCCGAGGTGACCGGGGTGACCAGCACCCGGAACATCGACCTCGTCCGCTCGCTCGGCGCCGATCACGTCGTCGACTACACGACGAGCGATTTCACCCGGACCGGGCGGCGCTACGACCTCATCCTGGACACGATCGGGAACCGATCGGTGTCCGATCTCCGATCCGCGCTGGCCGAGGGCGGCAAGGCCGCGGTCACCGGGTTCACCAGCGTGCCGAAGATGATGGGAGTCTCGCTACGCGGCGGCAAGGACATCTCGATGGTTGAGGCTCACGTCACCGCAAAGGACCTAGAGTTCCTCTCAGAGCTGATCGAGGCGGGCAAGGTGCGTCCGCACATCGACCGACGCTACTCATTCGCCGAGATCCCCGATGCGATCGCCTACCTGGAAGGGGGCCACGTCAGGGGGAAGGTGGTCGTGAAGGTGGCGTGATGGTCGATCGATCCGTCGAAGGCGAGCAACGGGTCACGCCCCTCGAGCTGTTCTTCGATCTCGTGTTCGTCTTCGCCATCACGCAGGTCACCGGCTTCATCGCCGACGACCCGACGTGGGACGGCCTCCTCCGCGGCCTCTTCCTGCTCGGCGCGTTGTGGTGGGCGTGGGCTTCCTACGCCTGGCTGACGAACACGCTCAACCCGGAGGAAGGGGGGGTCCGGCTCGCCGTGTTCGCCGCGATGGCCGCGATGCTCGTCGTGTCGCTCGCGGTGCCGAAGGCCTTTGACACCGCCGGGGTGGGGTTCGGCGTGGCGTACTTCGTCGTGCGCGCCCTCCACCTCCTCCTGTATGCGATCGCCGGCCGCGGCGACCGAGACCTGCTCGGCGCCGTCCTCAGGCTCGTCCCGTTCGCGGTCCTCGGACCGGCACTCCTGTTGATCGCGGCGTTCCTCGATGGGGCGGCACAGCTCGGGCTGTGGGGCGCCGCTCTGGCGATCGATTACCTGGGGGTCCTCGTCGGCCACATGCGGGGGTGGCGGGTCTCGCCCGAGCACTTCGTCGAGCGTCACGGCCTCGTCGTGATCATCGCCCTCGGAGAGTCGATCGTGGCCATCGGGCTGGGCGCCGCCGGCCTGCCGGTCGACGCCGGAGTGATCGCTGCCGCACTCCTCGGGATCGCCGTGAGCGCCTCGCTCTGGTGGTCGTACTTCGACTGGGTCACGTTCGTCTCCCAGGCCAGGCTGGCCGAAGCCACCGGCACCGAGCGCGCGGCGCTCGCCCGCGACCTGTACTCCTACCTGCACCTGCCGATGGTCGCGGGGATCGTCCTGTTCGCCCTGGGACTGAAGACCACGCTGGCCCACGTCGACGATCCGCTTCCGACCATCCCCGCCCTCGGCCTGTGTGGCGGTGTCGCGCTGTACCTCCTCGCCCACGTGGCCACCCGGCTGCGCATCGGCGGCGGGCTGGGTCACGGTCGGCCGGTCGCCGTGCTCTTGCTCCTGGGGACGCTGCCATTCGTCGGGGAGTTGCCTGCGCTGGGCGCGCTCGCGCTCGTCACGGCGATCTGCGCCGGACTGATCGCTTATGAGGCCCTCCGCTATCCGTATGCACGGGCATGGATCCGTAGCCGGCGCGGGGCTTTCACGATGGAAGAGGCAGGCCGGATCGCTCCGACCCGCGGCCGACCGCCGCGAGGGGCGAGGCCTTCCTCGAGGGATCCGGACGGATGAGGGCTCACCCGAGCCGGGCCCCGGCTCGGATCGGAAGGAGGCGGACATGCGAGTGATGATGCTGATCAAGGGGGACCAGGTACCGGGCGAGCTCCCGAGCGAGGGACTTCTGACCGCGATGGGCAAGTACAACGAGGAGCTGACGAAGGCCGGCCTGCTGGTGGATCTCGCCGGTCTCCACCCCAGCGCTGAGGGTGTTCGG
>Ga0299907_10001375_pt1 | contig 13836 bp, 9 predicted proteins | sample RVTome_16_FD_198680 | JGI IMG/M metagenome (GOLD analysis project Ga0299907, IMG submission 198680) | Soil microbial communities from uranium-contaminated site in the Upper Colorado River Basin, Wyoming, United States - RVT152D67 (version 2) ... | reverse complement strand
ACCGCGCCGTGGCCAGCGGGTACTGGCCACTGATCCGCTACGACCCGATGGCACGCGCAGCCGGCGGCAACCCGTTCCTGCTCGACTCGCCGCGGCCACGCATCCCACTCGCCGACTACACCGACCGCGAGCTGCGCTTCCGCACGCTCGCGAACACCGACCCGGCCGAGGCCGAACGCCTGCACGGCCTGGCCGAGGAGGCCGTCGCCCAACGCTGGGACGTCTACGAGGAGATGGCGACCCGCGGCGCTCATCGGTTCCCCGCCGACGCTCGCAAGGATCGCTGATGGACCTGTCCACCGACTACATGGGTCTCGCGCTGCGCAACCCGCTCGTCGCGTCGGCGTCCCCACTGTCGAGGACCGTGGACGGCGTGCGGCGCCTGGTCGACTCCGGCGTCGGCGCGGTCGTGCTCTTCTCGCTCTTCGAGGAGCAGCTGCTCCGAGAGGCGGCGCAGAACGCGCGTCTGGTCGACGCCGGCTCGGAGAGCTTCGCCGAGTCACTGTCGTACTTCCCGGCTGCGGTAGAAGAGGATCCCGGCCCGCGCCGCTACCTGAGCCTGCTCGAGCGGGCCGCAGCCGCCGTCGACGTGCCGGTGATCGCCAGCCTCAACGGCGTCACGCCCGGCGGCTGGGCCGACTACGCCGCCGCGATGCAGGCTGCCGGTGCTGCCGCAATCGAGCTGAACGTGTACTACCTCCCCGGCGACCCGCACATCTCCGGCCGTGACGTGGAGCAGCGACACATCGACGTCCTGATGCGGATCAAGGAGGCCGTGACGGTCCCGGTAGCGGTCAAGCTGAGCCCGTACTTCAGCTCGACCGGCGAGATGGCTCTGCGGCTCGACGATGCGGGTGCCGACGGACTCGTGCTCTTCAACCGGTTCCTGCAGCCCGACATCGACCCCGAGACCATCGCCGTGGTCCCAGCCGTGGGACTCTCCAGCCCGGCGGAGGCCCGGCTGCCACGCACGTGGATCGCGCTCCTGCGTGGACGCGTGCGCGCCGCGCTCGCGGCCACCACTGGCGTCGATGGCCCGGCCGACGTGGCCAGATACCTCCTGGCCGGAGCAGACGTCGTGATGACGGCGTCGGCGCTGTTGCGGTACGGCGCCGAGCACGCGGCCGTCCTGCTCGACGGCCTGTCCGAGTGGATGGCGCGCAAGGGATTCACAGCGGTCGATCAGCTGCGCGGCCTCCTTTCCGTGCCGGCGAGCACGGACCAGTCGGCACACGAACGCATGGGGTACGTGAGCGCGATGCGGGAAGCGAACCGCGGCCTCTACGGTCCCTGGAGACCGTGAGTCGGCGGCGCCGAATTCGTCAACGCTGCCCTGGTGGAAGAGTCGGATCATGAACGAGCTGCCGAGCGGATTGGTCCTGAAGCTGAGACGCGTGGTGGACGCGCCGCCCGAGCGGATCTTCGACCTGCTGACCGAGCCGGCCGAGGTGGCGAAGTGGTGGGGCCCGCACGGCTTCACGACGCCCGAGATCGAGCTCGACCTGAGCGTGGGCGGCGGCTACCGCTACACCATGCAGCCACCAGAAGGCGAAGCGTTCCACCTCTCCGGCGAGTTCATCGAGATCGACCCGCCGAGCCGCCTCGCCTACACCTTCCGCTGGGACGAACCCGACCCCGACGACCGAGAGACCGTCGTCACGCTGTCGCTGGCCGCCGTCGGCGACGCCACAGAGGTATCGCTCTCGCAGGGCGAATTCGCCACCGACGAACGGCTCGCGCTCCATAGCAATGGCTGGGCCGACAGCTTCGAGAAGTTGGGTGAGGTCATCGAGACGTCACGCTTCTAGCGCCCTGAAGACCTCTTGACACCGGTGGACGGCGGGAGATGACCGTGGCCGGGAACGTGTAGCTTCGCGGTGGTGGCGGACCGAGACGTCAAGAGCAGACTGGCCGCGGCAGCGGCCGCGTTCGCCAGCAATGCCCGCAACCCCAACCTGCGGCGCGCCCAACTGAGCTTCCTCGGAGCTTGGACGTCCGAGTGGGCTTTCACCGTAGGACTCGGGATCGTGGCATACCGAGACGGTGGCCCGACTGCCGTCGGTCTGGTGGCGCTACTGCGCATGGTGCCGGCAGCACTGGTGGCGCCGCTGGCCGCGCCCTTCGCGGACCGTGGGCGCCGGGAACGCGTCCTCGCCGTGGTGTCGGCGGTGCGTGGCGTGGCTACCGCGGTGGCCGCGCTGATCGTCGGCCTGGATGGACCGCTACCGGCGGTTTACGCGCTGGCCGTGTTCTCGACCATCGCCGGCACCCTCTACCGGCCGGCGCATTCGGCGCTGCTCCCATCGCTGTGCCGCACCGGGTACGAGCTGGCAAGTGCCAACGTCGTCCGCGGTTTCCTCGACTCGGTCGCCACGTTGCTGGGCCCCCTCCTGGCCGCGGTGCTGCTCCAGTTCACCAGCGTGACCGTCGTGTTCGCCGTAGCCGCAGGCGCCTCGCTGTGGGCGGCAGGCTTGATGCTGCGGCTGCGCTATGACGCACCGCCACGCCCATCCGCCCCGGGCAGGGTCCGTTTGGTGGCCGAGGCAGCCGAGGGTGTGCGGGCCGTGGTCCGCAACCACGAATTGGCGCTCCTCGTCGGCCTCGCCGTGACGCAGACATTCACGCGCGGGGCGCTGACCGTGTTCACCGTGGTGGTCGCGATCGACCTGCTGGGCACCGGCGAACCGGGGGTCGGCACCCTCACGGCTGCGGTCGGCGCCGGCGCCGTCGCCGGCTCCCTGGTGGCGTCGCTGTTGGTCGGGACGCGCCGGCTTGCCGGCTGGTTCGGAATCGGCGTCGCCCTCTGGGGTCTTCCCATCGCGCTCATCGGCCTCGTTCCCGAGGAGGCGGCGGCACTCGCGCTGCTTGCCGTCGTGGGCGTCGGCAACGCACTCGTCGACCTCGGCCTGTTCACGCTGATGGCCCGGCTGGCCCCCGACGACGTCCTCGCTCGCGTCTTCATCGTCCTGGAGAGCCTGGCCGCGCTGACCGTCGGGCTCGGGGCGATCGCCGCGTCGGCGCTGATCGAGCTGACCAGCGTTCGCACTGCGCTGATCGTTGTCGGCCTGTTCTGCCCCATCGTCGTCGCGGCTGCGTGGCGCCGGCTGCGTCCGATGGACCAGTCCATCGGGGTCCGCGACCGGGAGATCGGGCTGCTGCAAGCGGTGCCCATGTTGAGTCCCTTGCCCCTTCCCGCCATCGAGCACCTCGCGCGCGGCCTGCAACCGCTCTCCGTACCGGCAGGCGCCGTGGTGTGCAATCAAGGCGACGTCGGCGACCGTTTCTACGTGATCGAGTCGGGCACGGCCGACGTGATCGGCGACGGACGCCTGGTCGCCAAGCTCGGTCAAGGGGACGGGTTCGGCGAGATCGCGCTGCTCCGACGCGTCCCGCGGACGGCCACGGTGCAGGCCACGAACGAGCTCCGGCTCCAGGCGCTGAGCCGCGACCACTTCCTACCGGTGGTCACCGGTTATACGCAGAGCGCACGCGAAGCGTGGCTGGGGGTCGACGCGATGCTCGACCGCTTCACCCCGCGCGACCGTCCTGAGCCGGACACATGACGAGGTCGGTCTCTCCTTTCGTGCCGACGGCCGTGAAGGTCCTGAGCGAAGTGCGTTGACCGAACACGCGTAGTGAGTCAGGGTCGACAGTGGATGAGCCCACACCGCGTGTTCAGGAGGTGGCGACGTGATGCATCTGTGCATGCACTCGCTGGTCCGACGCTCTGTCGCCGTGACCGGCGCCGCGGTCCTGACGGCGGTGCTGGCCGTGGTCGGGATCTCCGCTCCCGCCGGCGCAGCAGCGGTCAAGGGCTTCCTCGCGGTCGTGGCGGTCACCGATACCGGGTCCGGGCTGGGCGCGCCGGTCCAGGACCGGCCCTTCGACGTCGTGGTCGAGGTTCTGGACGCGGGCGGGCAACCGACAACCGTGTCCAGGGCGACGACAATCGCCCTCGAGGAGGTGTCCGGCCCGGGCGAGCTCGCCGGCTCCACCGCTGCGGTCATCCCGCGCAACGGCTCCGGTGCCACCATCTCGGGCGCGACCTACTCGCAGTTCGCGAACGGTGTCGCACTCCGCGTGCGAGCGATGTCCGGGGTCACGCTGGCCCCTGTCGACTTCACCGTGGACGTCGCGCTCACCGCAGTCGGCCGTGCGGCGGCCCCAGGGGTCCCGCTCGAGCTGTCCGATCCCGGGTGTGCCGTCCCGACACCCGAGGTGCCCACCTGCGGCTTCCTGCTGTTGCCGAACGGTGCACGCGGCAACGTCACGCTGTCACTCGGCTCGTGCGACGGCATCGCCGACTGCCGGACCGCTGGTGACACGTCAGCCCTGGTCGTCCTCGGTGTGGCCGACCTCAAGGACCTCCTGGGTGACCCGCTCTACAGCAAGCAGACTCCCGCCACCCTGATCGTGGCCTGCGACAAGGTGCTCTGCGGTCAAGCCGGCGTGCCGAAGCTCCCCCTGCTCTTCGACCTCACCAACACCGGCCCGCTGACGGAGGCACCGCCCTGTCCGGCCAGGGGTGTCCTCGGCGAGGATCAACAGGCATGCGTCGACTACGTGCAGAGCACACGACATGACGGCGATCTCTATTCGTACCTGCTCTTCGAGCACGACGCCCGAGCCAGCCACCCATAGCTCACTCGGCGATCTCGGGCAGCGGCACACGTACCACGCCCAGCGACTGGAGCGCAGCGCTGGCCTCCTGCTCGAGCCGGTCGGCATCGGGGTCCTGGTCGTGGCGGGCGATGCGGGCGGCGACGGCGAGCAGGAACCCCCGCTCGTGCCCGACGTCGGGTGACGAGCTGTAACGCAGACCCTCGGCCAACGCCGTGCGGGCCGGCACCACGACACCGCTGGCGAACAGCGCAGCGGCGTGCACCCGGTGTGCCGACGGCAGCAGCGTCGCCGCCCGGAGCGACGCAGCCTCCGTCAGCGCCGTCTCGATGAGAGTCAGCGCCCGCTGAGGCCGCCCCGCCAGCAGATGCGCCTCCGCGGCGGCGACGTCGGCGTCGACCACCTCGTGAGGCTCACCGAGGTCGACCAGGCGGGCCCGGGCCCAGCCGAGCAGCTCCAGGCCCTCTTCCACGTCGCCGGCCCGGCTCCGGGCGCGGCCCTGCTCCTTGAGCACCAGGGCCACCAGTTCCTCGTCGCCCACCGCGTGGGCGATGCGCAGCGTCTCTTGGAGCAACGGCCATGCTTCGTCGGATCTGCCCTGCCGCACGAGTACGTCGGCGCGGTTGTAGGTCGCATTGGCGGCGTTGGTGGCATCGCCGACCCGGCGAAAGATCTTGGCCGCGCGGGCGAACATGGGTAGGGCGGCGGGCCAGCGGCCCTCGACAAGCCGACGCAGCGCCAGGTTGTTCAGCGCATGTGCTTGTCCGCCGAGGTCGCCGAGCTGCTCGAAGAGGTGAAGCGCCGTGACGCCGTGCTGCTCGCTCTGGGGGCCGGCCGACCACAGTTCGACGGTATGCAGCACGAGGTGTGCCTGCGCGAGGGCGTCCCGCTCACCGGCGGCCGTAGCCTCCCCGACGGCGCGCTGCGCCCATCGCCGAGCGTCCGGATAGCGGCCTTGACTCACCCGGCACACCGCGTAGCGCGCCTGCAACCGTGCCCGTGCGGCGCTCACCTGCGCGCCGTCGGTCCCGCTCAGCGCACGCAGCCCCAGAGACATCCTGCGCAGCGCGACCGCGTACCGGCCGCGACGTTGCTCCACCCGGCCCAGCTTCAGCGCCAAGTGGGCCTCGCGGAGAGGGTCGCCGCGTTCGGTCCTGAGTGCCTCCCGGTAGGCATCGGCCGCCTCGGCCGAACGTCCGGCCAGGAACAGCGCGTCGCCGAGCGACTCGAGGTCGAGTGAACGCTCGTCTGCGCCCACTTCCGGGCTGAGGCGCGCCGCTTCGGCGGCCCGTGCGTAGGCCTCGGCCGCAGCCGCCGGCGCGTAGCGTGCCACCGCTCGTTCGCCGGCGTGACGGCTGTGCCGCCAGGCCAGGTCGTAGCGGCCGGCGGCGAAGTAGTGCAGGGCCAGGATCTCCGGGCGGCGGGAGACGCGGGACGTGGATCGCTCCAGCGCGGCCGCCGCCTGCGCATGCAGTTCGCGGCGTCGCCGATAGGAAAGCCCGGCGTAGGCGACCTCCCGCAGCAGCGGATGCCGGAAACGTAGCCGCCGCTGACCCGCGTCCACGAGGAGGCCGTCGAGCTTGGCAAGCAGCGCAGGGACGGCGTGCTCGGCACTGTCCCCGTCGAGCATCGCCAACAGCAACCGCGCAGGGAAGGTGTTGCCCAGCACGGCGGCACGTCGCAGCAGGAAACGGTCGGGGGCGGGCAGCCGGTCGATCTGGACGGTGGCCAGCTCCTCGACCGTCGACGGAAGGTCGTCCGCAGGTTCGCCACGGGAGGCTGCCCGGGCAAGCTCGCGAAGCAGGAGCGGGTGGCCTCCCGCGCGGGCGGCCAGTGCCTCCGCGGTCGCGGGCGGCAGCGGTCGTCCGGGCGTCGCGATCTCGGCCAGGACGATGGATGCGGCCGGAGCAAGTGGCCCCAGGTCTATCCGTACGGTCGCCGTGGGGACCCACCCGCCGGGACGATCCTCTCGCGTGACCACCACGAGCCACGGGCGCCCGTCGGCCCTCGCGGCGACGGCGGCCAGCAGGGCTGCGCTCTCGGGATCGGCCAGGTGAGCATCCTCGACGACCAGCATGGTGCCGTCCGTCAGGATCCGCTCGAGCAGGTCCGCAACCAACCCGGCCACCCGCTCGGCGCGGTAGCGCTCCTCGAGGTCGGCGACCTCCGACTCGACCGGCAGGCTCACGTCGAGCACGACGCCCAGCAGGGACAACCACGGCAGGAGATCCGGCGCGGTCGCCATGACGCGGGCGCGAAGGCTGGACGCCACGACGGAAGGGTCGTCCGTGCTGCTCGTTCCCAGCACCTGGTGCAGCAATCGCCGGACGGGTGTGTACGGTGTCCCGGCTCCGGCCCGCTCGCAGTCGCAGCGCAGTAGCGCGACCTCGGGCGCCCGCGCGACGGCCTCGTCGACCAGTCGGCTCTTGCCGATGCCCGGCTCGCCGACGATCTCGACGACGCCTCCATGCCCGCCGGCCATCTGCTCGACGGCGGCCTCCAACGTGGCCAGTTCGGCGTCGCGACCGACGAGCAGGTCCTCCGGGTCCTCCCGTCTCCGGTGCTCGACCGGCTGGCCGAGCGCCACCGTGGGTACCGGCTTGCTTCGACCTTTCAGTCCCATCGGCGGCATATCCGTGACGGTGTAGACACGCCGCGTGTGGTCGAGGACGTCGGCCGCCACGAGCACAGCGCCTGATCGGGCCTGCGCGGTGAGCCGCGCGGCGAGGTTGACGGCGTCGCCCTTGACCGAGTAGGTCCGGTGATTGACGGAGCCGAGGTCGCCGGCAAAGACGCGGCCGTGCGCAACACCGGCCCGCAGTGGCAGCCGACCGGCTCGGTCGATGGCCCGGCGGACAGTAGCGAGCAGACGATCGGTGTCGTCGCCGGCGCTGCGAGGGGCTCCTGCCACCAGCATGATCTTTCCGCCGTCGGTGTCCACGTCGGTCTCGTGAAAGGAGACCTCGTGGGCGGCCGTGGCGGCCTGGACGTTGCGCACCAACTCGTCGATCGCCGCCGTCAGCGCCTCATGGCCCTCCCGAGCCAGGAGAGCATCGGTCCCGTCGAATCGCAGGAAGGCAACGGCGACCGTCCGGTGCTCGGGTTCGCGCGAGGGCTGGGACAGGTAGGTGCGCAGTTGCGGTGGCAACAGCTGCTCGACCACCGCCCGCCTCGTGTCCACGTGCCGCGGGAGAGCGACGTCCGCACGCCTCGGCATACCGGTCAGCCGCTGACCCACACCCTGGCTCGGGGCGACGGCACGCGGAGGGACGGACGCGGCGGTGGCCTCGCCGATCAGCACGTGACCAATGCCGGCGGTTTGCTCGAGCATCGTCACCCGGGTTGCGGCCGGGCCCAGCACCATCAGCTCGCGGTGCCGGGCGGGATCCCCGGCCAGCACCAGGTTCACCGGGCCCGAGTCCACACCGGCCGAGGCCCGGAGTACCACCCGGCCGATGGACGTGGTCACCCGCCCGGCCTTGGCGAGTGCGCGGTGCATACGCAGCGCGGCCCTCCCGGCCCGGCGGGCGTGCTCGGGCCCGTCGAGGAGGAGGAGGACTGCGTCACCGCCCCACTTCAGCAGGTCGGCACCCTCGTCGTCTGCCTCGGCCAGCAGCCGCCCGAAGACGGTGTCGAGGACGTCGCTCAGCTCCTCGGCACCTTCCCGGCCGCGGCGCGCCAACCGCTCGGTGAGCCGGGTGAACCCGGTGATGTCGAGCAGCACCAGACTGCCGTCGACCTCCCGGTGGGCAGGCCCGGGCGAGGCGGCGGCCCACGCTGGCACGAGCCGCGGTATGTATGCCACCGGCGCCCGGCCGACTTCGAGCGCCGCCGGCACTGACCCGCCGGCGCCCACATAGGAACTTTACGGCAGGGCGCGGTGACGGTCGTCGCCCTTCCACCAGCAGGGCATGCCGGGCGCTTTCAGGGCCCGTCGGGGGTGGCTAGAGTCGTCACGGGCGGGATGGGCGCCGCGTTGTGTCGAGCACCTGGGCCGGCGGCTGGTCCCTGAACGGGGCGTTTCACCTCGGCGAGTGCGGGGTTCGGAGACGGTGACTGCCCGAGCTTGGGCAGCGCGGAGGCCGTGCAGGAATGACCGACACCAGCGGTTGGATGGACCGGCAGGTCTCGGCCGCCGAGGCCGTCGCCGTCGTCCGGCCGGGTGACCGGGTCTTCGTCGGGAGTGCGTGCGCCACGCCGCGGATCCTGCTCGAGGCACTCGAGCGACGGACTCCGCCACCGGCCGGCGCGGTTCTCGTGCACTTCCTCACCGACCGGGTCGGCGTCGGCGATCCACCGACGACGAGCTTCCGGCACCGAGTCTTCTACGCCGGCCGCGACGTTCGCGACCTGCTGTCGACCGGGCGGGTCGACTACGTACCGGTGTCGGCGTCGGACGTCCCGGAGATGTTCCGTCAGGGGCTTCTGCCGCTGGACGTCGCGATGATCCAGGTCGCCCCGCCGGACCGGGACGGCATGTGCAGCCTGGGCGTCTCGGTGGACATCACCTTGGGGGCGGCGCTGGCAGCACGCACGGTCATCGCCGAGGTGAATCCGCAGATGCCACGGGTGCGGGGCGGCGGGCAGATCCCGGCGGAACGCATCAGCGCGTTCGTGCCGGTACAGACTCCGGTCGTCGAGTATCTCCACGAGCCCGCGGCCGGCGTGGCCGAGCAGATCGCCCGCTACGTGGCCAGGCTCATCGACGACAAGTCCACGCTGCAGGTCGGCCTCGGGCGGGTCCCGAACCAGATGCTTCATCACCTGCGCAACCGGCGCGACCTGGCGATCCACTCCGACGTCGTCACCGAGCCGGTCGCGGAGTTGGTGGAGGCGGGTGTGATCACCGGTCCGGTCACGGCGAGTTGGGCGATGGGCACGCGTCGGCTCTACGACCTCCTCGACGACGACCCGCGCTTCAGCCTGCAGCCGCTCGACCAGGTCTGCGACCCTGCGGTCATCGCCGGCCACGACCGCATGGTCTCGGTGACCCAGGCCTTCGCCATCGATCTCAGTGGTCAGGTATGCACCGAGCGCCTGGACGGAACGCTCTACGGAGGCGTCTCGACCGGACCGGAGTTCCACCGCGGTGCCATGGCGTCGGCGCATGGCACCCCGATCATCTGCCTGGCCACGCGGACGCCGGCGGGACGGCCGGCGATCCACGTCGCGCTCGGCCCGGACGAACCGGTGTCGATTCCCCGCGCGGACGTGCGGTGGGTCGTCACCGAGTACGGCAGCACGTACCTGTTCGGGCTGTCCTTGGCCGAGCGTGCCGTCGCCCTCATGGAGATCGCGCATCCGGACGACCGGAAGGAGCTGCTTCAAGCTGCGCAGCACCAGGGAATCGTCGGCACGAAGCAGACCCTGCGCAGCCGCAGCGCGTACCCGCTCGACGAGGAAGGTGAACTCGTGCTGCGTGACGGGCGGCACGTGCTTGTCCGGCCCACGCGGACCAGCGACCGCGCTGCCATGCAGGAGCTGTTCCACCGGCTATCCGAGAAGGACGTGCAGACACGCTTCTTCCACAAGCTCAGCTCGCTGACCGACACCGCCGCCGAGCACCTGTGCGGTGTCGACTACGAGAACGAGATGGCCTTCGCCGCGGTCGTCGGGCCGCCCGAGCACGAGCGGATCGTCGCCGCATGCTGCTACTACCGCAGTCCGGCGACGCGGCTGGCCGACGTGGGCTACATGGTCGATCCGACCTGGCAGGGCGCAGGCCTGGCGACGGTCCTGCACAGACGCACCGCGGAGTACGCCGCCGGGCACGGCGTGCGGGGCTTCACCGCCGACGTTCTCCCCCACAACGCTGCCATGCTGAACGTGTTCCGCCGCGGCGACCACGATACGACCGTCACCATGGAGGACGGCGTGTGTGAGATACGCATGCTCTTCCGCCAAGCGCCCGAAGGCGCCGGATGACGAACCGCGCGGGCGGTCGTCTCGATCGGTCTCCGGTGACGTCACGACGGGATGGCTTGCCGGCTCTCGCGGTCCATCCAGCGGATCCGGGCGGGCTCGATGCGTAGCCACACGTCGCTGTCGGTCGCCGGAAACAGGTCGGCCCGCGCCGAAACCTTGAGGGTGTCCGCGCCGGTGCGCACCGTCAGCAGGTTGTGCGAGCCGAGCGGCTCGAGGACCAGGACGCTGGCGCGGACCAGGTCGTCGGCCGGCTCCTTGAGCACCTCGATGTTCTCGGCGCGGATTCCGAGCACGAGTCGGCGGCCCTTCAGGTGCGAGACGTCAACGACCGGCAGTGCGAAAGTCCCGCCCGACATCCGCACCACGGGCGTGCCGTTGCCGCCGTCGACCTCGGCGGCAACGAAGTTCATCGGCGGGCTGCCGATGAAACCGCCGACGAAGGTGTCGGCCGGGTTGTCGTAGACCGTCAGCGGGTTGTCCACCTGGACGAGCCGGCCGTCGTTCATGACCGCGATCCGGTCCCCCATCGACATGGCCTCGACCTGGTCGTGGGTCACGTAGATCGTGGTCACCCCGAGCTCGAAGATGAGTCGCTTCAGCTCCGCGCGCGCCTCGAGCCGGAGCAGCGCGTCCAGGTTCGACAATGGCTCGTCCATCAGCAGCACGTCGGCGCGGGTGGCGATCGCGCGAGCCACGGCGACACGCTGGCGTTGGCCGCCGGAGAGCTGCGACGGGTAGCGGTCGAGCAGATGATCGATGCGTAGCAGCTCGGCGGCCTGGCCCACCCTGCGCTTGACCTCGCTGTCCTCCTCTTTCTGCATGCGCAGTCCGAAGGCGATGTTGTCCCCGACCTTCAGGTGCGGAAACACCGCGTAGCTCTGGAACACCATCGCAATGCGTCGCGCCCGCGGCGGTAGGTGTGTCACGTCGCGGCCGCCGATCAACACGCGGCCACCGTCGACTCTTTCGAGCCCGGCGAGACAGCGCAGCAGTGTCGTCTTTCCGCAGCCCGACGGCCCGAGCAACACGACGAACTCACCGTCGGCGACGTCGAGCTCGACATCGTCGACGGCGACGACGTCGCGGCCGAACAGCTTGCGGACGGTGTCGAAGCGAACCTCAGCCACGTCTGTCTCCCGTCGTCTGCGCAGGACTCATCGCGCCACCCGGCCCCACAGGTCGAACAGGTACTTGCGGATCACGAAGACGACCACCAGCGCGGGTGCCAGGAGAAGGAACCCGCCAGCGAACTGGAACGGCAGCCCCGACTGGGTCAGCGCAACCAGCACCTGTGCGGGCAACGTGCGGTTGCGCAAGGTCAGTATGGACGCGGCGAAGACCTCGTTCCACGAGATGATCCAGGTGAAGATGGCGGCCGCGGCCAGCCCGGGCAAGGCGAGCGGCAGGACGACCCGGCGGACGGCGGAGAATCTGTTGCAGCCGAGTGTCATCGCCGCCTCCTCGAGTTCCTCGGAGATACCGGCGAACACGCTCGAGGTGACAAGCACGGTGAACGGCAGAGCCAGGGCCGTGTGCATCAGCGTGAGCCCGAAGGAGCTGTCGTCGATCCCGAACCGGATGAAGGTCACGGCCAGCGGGATCGCCAGGATCACGATCGGGAACGCCCGGGTGGACACGATGCTCACGCGGAAGGTGTCGGCGCCGCGGAACCGGAAGCGCGCCAGCGCGTAGCCGGCCGGGGTGCCGATGACGATCGCCAATGCGAGCGTCGAGAAGGCAACGACGACGCTGCGCCGCAGAGCCGGCAACACTCCTGTCGCGCCGAGGAAGAACTCCATGGTCTCCGTGGATATCTCCGGCACCAGGGGCTTCGGGAAGCTGAAGACGGCCTCTGGGGAGGAGAACGCCGCGGCGGTTATGACGTAGATCGGGATCAGGATCCACAGCGCCATCAGCACCGCGCCCGCGTGCAGCAGAACCGTTCGCATCCGCGCCAAGGACTCGCCGCTCATATCATCCGCTGCTCTCTCGGCGTGCGCGTGAGCCGGAGGATCACCATGGTGGACACGATCGAAAGCGCAAGGATCAGTCCGGCGTAGGCGGCAGCGACGTTGGCGTCCCGGATGTCGGTCTGCCAGCGGTAGGCCTCTGCGGTCAGCACGGTCGCGCCTCGCCCGGTCAGCGCGATCACCGTGGCGAAGACCTGGAACGCCAGGATCGTGCGGAAGATGAGAGCCACCTGGATGCTCGGCTTGAGCATCGGCAGGATCACCTTGCGCACCCTGGTCAACGGGCCCGCGCCGAAGAGTTCGGCGGCCTCCAGGTAGTCGCGCGGGATGCCTTGCAGGCCCGCGACCAGGATGATCATTATGAGTGAGGTGGAGCGCCACACCTCGGCCAGGACCACCGCCAGCAGCAGTTGCTCCGTGGAACGCGGGTCGAGCCAGATGAACGGGACGTCCGCCAGCCCCAGCTGCTGCAGGGCCGAGTTGAGGTAGCCCTGCTGCGTGAAGATCGCGAACCACACGATGCCTGCCGCCAGCTCGGAGACGGCCAGCGGGATGGCGTAGATGTACAGGAACAGCCCGCGTCCGCGTAGCCGCGGACTGTTGACCATCAGCGCCATGGTCAGCGCCACGGCGAATTCGATCGGGATGATGATCACCAGTAGGAGCAACGTGAACCGGAGCGCACCTGGGAACGCGACGTCGTCGACCATGGTCCGCACATGGTCGAGCGTCAGTCCGCCGTCCTCACCGACGAAGGCAAGACCGAACGCCTGCACCATCGGCCAGGCGAAGAACAACGCCAGGTACAGGATCGCCGGGAGCACGAGCCAGTAGGGCAGGTTCCGCCCGCCGAGCGTCGCGCGCAGCTGGTCTCGTCCCCGGGGGCGCCGCACGCCGGCGCCCCCGGGGACCGTTGTGGTGCTCTGTTCGGTCATGCTCGGCTCAGCTCAGCCAACCTGACAGGGACCCTCGCTCTCCGGATCAGGCTCCCAGCACGGTGCGCCGGTCTCTTGCATGAGCGCGTCGAGGACCGCGCTCTGCTCCTCGAGGACGGTACGAGTGTCCTCGCCGTTGAGCACGATCCGTGTGAACGTGTCGACGAAGACCTTGTTGAAGTCGCCCCCGGCGTCACCGAGCCCGATCGGCAGGAGCGAGGGCAGTGCATCCTCGGCTTCGGTCTGCATGGCGACTGCGTCGGCCTGCAGCTGGACCCCCGGCGAGACGTCCTCGGGCAGATCGCCCGCCACGACCGGGAAGAAGCCGACCTCCCGCAGTGTCGCCGCCTGTGTGTCCGGCGCCGAGATGTACTCGATCAGACTCC
>Ga0299907_10001373_pt1 | contig 13854 bp, 12 predicted proteins | sample RVTome_16_FD_198680 | JGI IMG/M metagenome (GOLD analysis project Ga0299907, IMG submission 198680) | Soil microbial communities from uranium-contaminated site in the Upper Colorado River Basin, Wyoming, United States - RVT152D67 (version 2) ... | reverse complement strand
CCGTAGCAGATCCCCAGCACCGGGACCCCCGCCTCCAGGAGATGGGGGTTGAGCACCGGGGCGCCCTCCTCGTACACGGAGGCCGGGCCGCCGGAGAGGACGACGCCGGCGGGACGGCGCCGGGCCACCTCCTCCAGCGTCGCGTCGTGCGCCACGATCTCGGAGTAGACGTGACACTCGCGGATGCGGCGCGCGATCAGCTGCGCGTACTGCGCCCCGAAATCGACCACCAGGACCGGTCGTGGCTCGGACACGGAGGAGTCTCGCGGCAAGGTGGCGCGACCGTATCACCGGGCCCGGCGGGCTTCAACGGCCATGCCTCAACCGCCGCAGGACGCTCGCCCCTCGGGCATGGGGCCGACCAGGGTCGGGCGGTTGGGGCATCCGGCGAAACCCCCTATCGCGCGACTGGAATGCCGCCCTCAGGGGGCCCACCATCGAGCGGCGCCATGGCCGCACGCGGACGAGACCGGGGACGCGCGAGTGACCCGCGCGAGCCGACCCATCCGACCGAGACCCTCCTGCCCGATCTCCCGGTCGAGACCTACCTGCGCTGGACGGAGCTCGCCCGCCGGGTCGCCTCGGATCCGGGGTCGACCGCCGAGCAGGTCATCGACGCGATCGCCCGACGGGCCCGGGCCGCCGCCCGTTCCGAGCGCCTCCGCCCCCGACTCGCGCTCGGATCCGAGGTACTCGCCTCGGCCCGGGAGCGGATCGGACGATCGCTGGGGGCGGCGCTGGAGCAGGGCGATCCGGAGGCTCAGGAGCTGGAGGGGCCGACGCTCTCGATCATGCTGGCCCTCTCGCGGGTCGCCCCGGAGCCGGACCCGAGCCCCGCATCTCGGACCTCGGGTCCACCCGATGGTGGCGTCCGGGTGCTGATCGCGGACGACGACCCCAGGATCCGCCGGGTCATGGAGCTGTTCCTGGAGCGGGAGGGCCTCGAGGTGGCGGCGGTGGCCGCGGACGCCGAGGAGGCGATCCGCCTCGCCGCCGCCGAGCGGCCCGACGTCGCTCTCCTCGACATCAGGATGCCCGGCGGCGGGGGGCCGGCGGCGGCGAGGGGCATCGCCGCGCTCTCGCCCGAGACGCGGATCGTCGCCCACTCGGCCCTCGAGGACCGTGAGCCCGTCCTGGAGATGCTTCGGGCGGGGGCCGTCGGGTACCTCCTCAAGGGGATGGACCCGGAGGAGCTCGCCGAGGCGACGCGCCGCGCCGCTCGGGGCGAGCCCCTCGTCTCCTCCGAGCTCGTGGGACACGTCGTTGACGAGCTCTCCCAGCGCGTCCGCTCGGAGGCCAGGATGGACGGGGTCCGCGAGCAGCGGGCCCGCCGGATCCGGCGGTTCGCGTCGGGCCGGGGCATGACGATGGTGGGCCAGCCGATCTACGAGCTGGCGACCGGGCTCCCCGTGGGGATCGAGGCGCTGGCGCGGTTCGACTCGCCCCCGCACGACCCCGAGCCGTGGTTCCGCGAGGCGTGGGGCCTGGGGCTCGGCCCGGACCTCGAGCTCGCGGCGCTCGCGCGCGCCGTCGCGGCGCTCCCCTCCTTCCCCGAGGACCTCTACCTCTCCGTGAACCTCTCGCCGGACACCCTCCTCTCTCATGGGTTCGCCGAGCTGAGGGACACCCTCCCCTGGGATCGGATCGTGCTCGAGGTGACCGAGCACGTGCCCATCCCGGACTACGAGCGGTTCCGCGAGCCGATCGCGGAGCTCCGGCGCAGGGGCGCCCGGGTCGCGGTGGACGACGCGGGGGCCGGGTTCGCCTCGTTCCACCACGTCGTGGAGCTCTCGCCTGACCTGATCAAGCTCGACCGGCGGCTCATCCTGCAGATCGCGGGGGACGACCGGAGGCGCGCGCTGGCTCGCGCGCTGGTCGCCTTCTCGGAGGAGGTCGGGACGTCGGTCGTGGCCGAGGGGATCGAGACGGGTGAGTCGCTGCGGATCCTGCGGCGCTTCGGTGTCGGCTTCGGTCAGGGAGACTTCCTGGCCACGCCCTCCTCGGGCGCGCTGCGGCCCGCGGTGCTCGATCTGGCGCTCCGCCCGGCGCCGGCGCGCATCGTGTCGGATGCAGCTCCGAGACGGCGTCCCCCGACCTGGTGACGGGGCGAACTAGCCCGTCCGGCCGACTGCGCCGGCGGCGCCTCGATTGCCGATGACATGAGCAAGGGGGTGCACATGGACGTCAAGCCCGTTCTCCTGCCCGAGCTATCGGCCAAGGCCTACGGCGCGTGGGCCGAGCGGATGCGGCGCGTCCTCCCCCCCACCCGGAAGCCGAGGCACATCCCCGCGATCGTCGGCGCGATCCTCGATCAGATCACGGCCCAGGCGAAGGCGGCCACCGGCCGCGGGCAGCGGATCACGCCCACGGTCTCGGTGCCGCTCGAGATCGTTGACGGGATCGTCAGGCAGCTCCAGCGTCTGAGCGCCCTCATCCCACGCAAGGAGGCCCCGTCCGACATCGAGGAGGTCGGCTGGCTGATCGAGCTCGCCCTGCGGCGGGCCGGCCGGAGCCTCACCGCCCCTCGGGCGCCCGCCACCCCCGTGACGCCGGCGGAGGTCGCGGTCATCCCCGAGACCCCTCAGAGCGACGAGCCGTCGGAGGCTCGGGCCGAGACGACCCCGCCCGTGGAGGAGGCCGTCGCCCCCGAGGCTCGGGCCGAGACGACCCCGCCCGTGGAGGAGGCCGTCGCCCCCGAGGCTCGGGCCGAGACGACCCCGCCCGTGGAGGAGGCCGTCGCCCCCGAGGCGGTGATCGTGGAGTCGACCGACCCGGAGGTGGTCGAGGAGACCGAGCCGGAGGAGGAGCTCCCCGCGGCGACCATCGAGAGTGGGGCTCCCGCCCCGATCCGCGTCCTCCTGGTGGACGACGAGCCGCGAACCCTGGCGATGCTCGCGGTAGCGCTCAAGGGCGAGCACGACATCGAGGTCATCGGGCTGGCATCGGACGTCTCCGAGGCGGCCGGGGTCGCCCGCACCTCCCAACCGGACGTCGCCGTCGTGGACGTGCGGATGCCCGGGGGGGGAGGGCCACGGGCCGCCCGGGGGATCCTGGCCCTCTCTCCCGCGACCCGGATCCTCGCCTACTCCGCGCTCGACGAGCGCCGAGCCGTGCTCTCGATGCTGGAGGCGGGTGCGGTCGGCTACCTCGTCAAGGGCGGGCCGCAGGAGGAGGTCGCGGGGGCGATCCGCAAGGCGATGCGGGGCGAGCGCCCGCTGTCGGGCGAGGTCGCGGGCGAGGTGATGGAGGCCCTGACGGAACGGGTCCGCCTCGAGGCCGACGACCGGGACTCGAGGGATCAGCTCGAGCGACAGGTGCGCCGGTTCCTGTCGGGACGCGACCTGAGGATGGCGTGGCAGCCCATCGTCCGCCTCCACTCGGGGGACGTCGTGGGCGCCGAGGGGCTCCCGCGCTTCCGCGCCTCGGGGAAGCGCACGCCCGAGGCATGGTTCCGCGAGGCGTGGCGGCTGGGGTTCGGCGCCGAGCTCGAGATCGCCGTCCTCGAGGGCGCGGCCGCGCGGCTAGATCGGCTGCCCGAGGGGCTCTTCATCGCGGTGAACCTCTCCCCCGGATGCCTCGTCGAGCCCGGCTTCCAAGCCGCCGTGAAGCACCTCCCGTGGGAGCGGATCGTGGTCGAGGTCACCGAACGCTCGCCGGTGGACGACTACGGCCAGCTGCGCGTCGCCTCGCGGGAGATCCGGAGGCGCGGCGGGCGGCTCGCCGTGGACGACGCGGGCGCGGCCTTCGCCAGCCTCCGCCATGTCGCCGAGATCGAGCCTGACCTGGTGAAGATGGACGCGCGCGTCTCGAGGAGCATCCACATGGATCCCCGGATGCACGCGCTCGCCACGGCGCTGATCTCCTTCGCCCGCGAGCTCGGAGCCGAGATCGTGGCCGAGGGCATCGAGCACGACGGTCAGCTCGAAGCGCTCAAGGCCATCGGCGTCGAGTACGGGCAGGGCCCGCTCTTCACCGGAGTGGCCGACTCGAAGGAGGTCGGGGTGCGGCTGCCCAGGAGGATGCGCAGCCGGCGCTGACGGTCAGGCTCCCTGGCCGACCCCCTGCTGACGCTGCAGGAGCTTGCCCTCGGTGGTGACCGACGGGGCGATCATGACCTCCGCCTTCTGGAACTCCCGGATGTTCTGGTAGCCGGTCGTGGCCATGGACATCCGCAGGGCCCCGAAGAGGTTGAGCGTGCCGTCGTTCTCGTGGGCGGGCCCCACGAGGATCTCCTCCAGCGAGCCGATCTGACGTGTCTGGACCCGGGCCCCCCGGGGCAGCGAGGGGTGGAAGGTAGCCATCCCCCAGTGGTGGCCCTGGCCCGGCGCCTCGTGGGCCTTGGCCAGCGGCGACCCGATCATCACCGCGTCGGCCCCGCAGGCGATCGCCTTGGCGATGTCTCCCCCGGTCCGCATCCCGCCGTCGGCGATCACGTGGACGTAGCGGCCGGTCTCGTGGAGGTGCTGCATCCTGGCAGCGGAGGCGTCCGCGATCGCCGTGGCCTGGGGGACCCCGATGCCCAGAACCTGGCGCGAGGTGCAGGCGGCGCCGGGACCGACGCCGACGAGCACGCCGACGGCGCCGGTGCGCATGAGGTGGAGCGCTGTGGAGTACGAGGCGCAGCCGCCCACGATCACGGGGATCTCGAACCTGGCGATGAACTCCTTGAGGTTGAGCGGTTCCGTCTGCGTGGAGACGTGCTCGGCGGAGACCACGGTGCCCTGGATCACGAGGATGTCGAGCTCGGCCTGGAGGACCAGGTCGGCGTAGCGAGCGGTCCGCTGGGGGGTGAGGGACGCGGCCGAGACGGCCCCGCCCTCGCGGATCTCCCTGATCCGGCGGGCGATCAGCTCCTCCTTGATCGGCTCCTGGTAGAGCTCCTGCATCCTGCGCGTGGCCTTCTCCGGAGGGAGATCGGCCACCTCGTCGAAGAGGGGGTCGGGGTTCTCGTAGCGCGTCTGGAGCCCCTCGAGGTTCAGCACCGCCAGACCGCCGAGCCGCCCGACCTCGATCGCGGTGGCTGGTGAGACGACGGCGTCCATCGCCGAGGCCATGAGGGGCAGGGGGAAGGTCCATGCGTCGACCTCCCAGGAGATGTCGATGTCGTCGGGGTCCCGGGTCCTCCGCGAGGGCACGATCGTCACCTCGTCGAAGCCGTATCCCCGCCTCGCCTGCTTCCCGATCCCGATCTCGATGTCCACGATGCCTCCCCCTCAGAGACGCGAGACGCCCGGCCGACGAGAGCGGCCAGGCATCGGGTCACACGCCCGCACCGTAGCACCGCCCCGCGGCGACTTCAACGGACCCCGCCGGCGGGGAGGACGGTTCCACGGACCTCCCCGAACCCGATGCGGGGACGGTCCCCCGCCTCGCACCCGCCCCGAAGGACCACCGTGTCCCCGTCCTCGAGGAAGGCCCGCGAGGACCCTCCGGGGAGCTCCAGCGGCCTGCGGCCGGCCTCGGTGAGCTCGATCATGCTGCCCTGCGACCCCCGCTCCGAGCCCGAGATCGTGCCGGAGGCGAAGAGGTCGCCGGGGCGCGCCGTCGCCCCGTTCGAGGTGGCGTGCGCGAGCTGCTGGGCGATCGTCCAGTAGAGGCCGCGGAGGTTCGTCCGGGAGAAGAGGACCACCTCGGCGCCCTCGGGCGCCAGGCCGACCTCGAGCCCCACGTCGAAACCCCAGGGCTCGTCGGCGCGCAGGTACGGCAGCGGCTCGGGGTCCTGGGGCGGCGGCGCGACCCGCCACGGCGCCAGCGCGTCCATCGTGACCACCCAGGGCGAGACCGAGGTGGCGAACGACTTGCCCAGGAACGGCCCGAGCGGCTGGTACTCCCAGCGCTGGAGGTCGCGGGCGCTCCAGTCGTTCACCAGCACGAGGCCGAAGACGTGCTCCCCGACGCGGTCGATCGGGATCGGCTCGCCGAGCGCGTTCCCGGGTCCGGTGACGAAGCCGACCTCGAGCTCGAAGTCGAGGAGGCGGGAGGGGCCCCAGGCGGGGACGGCCTCACCCGCTTCCGGAGCGGTCTGGCCGAACGGCCTCCTGATCGGCGTCCCGCTGACCACGACCGTCCCCGAGCGGCCGTGGTAGCCCACCGGCAGGTGCCGCCAGTTGGGGAGGAGCGGCTCGCCCTCGGGACGGAACATCCGACCGAGGTTCGTGGCATGCTCGAGCGAGGAGTAGAAGTCCACGTAGTCCCCGGGGATGAAGGGCAGGTGGAGGTCCGCGTCGGCGACCGGCACGATCGCCCGCTCGGCCAGGCCGGCGTCGAGGATCCGTCGGTCGCCCTCGGCCAGGAGCCCCGAGATCCGCTCGCGGGCGGCCCGCCAGGCGCCTCGGCCCAGCGCCAGGAAAGGGTTGAGCGAGTCGGCCAGGAAGATCTCGTGCCGGACGCCGTCGAGGCCGTCGAGGAGGCCGGCGAGTGAGAGCTCCCCCAGGTCGAGCGCGCCGTCCCCGATCGCCACGCCGATCCGCGGGGGCTCGCCTTTCCGGGAGACGACCCCGTAGGGGAGGTTCTGGATGGGGAAGTCCGAGCCCTCGGGGACGGGGACCCACGAGCGGAGGTCCGGGTCCAGCGTGGGGTCGCTCACAGGATCCCCAGGCCGAGCAGGTCGTCCACCGGCTCCCCGAAGCTACAGCTGCCGTAGGCGAAGAACAGCGACCGGCGCGCCTCCTCCACCGCCGAGGCTCCGGCGTCGAGCTCGCGCCACCGGAACCGATCGGCGGAGAGCTCGAACGCTCGCGGATCCTCCTCGGCCACGATCGCCTCGATCTCGTCCGGGGAGAGGTCGTGCTCGCGCGCCAGGACCGCGGCGCCGACCAGGTTCACGAAGCCATGGTGCACGAGGCCCGTCTCCGGGTCGACGTGCCTGAAGGGGTGATGGAGGCCGGCGGTGGCCTTGCATCGGAGGCCGAGCCGACGGCAGCCATCGAGGAACGCGGCCACCCCGGCCGGCGAGGGGAAGAGCTCCGCGGTCGCGCCCCCGCACCGCAGCTTGGCGCCGGCGGCGTACTCCGCGATCGCTCCCAGGGCGTCGTCGAGGCCCGGCCCCGGCTCCACCTCGAGGAACGGGAGGGCGCCGCCCAGCCCGACGCCGTCCACCCACTCGAGCAGGTCCCCCACCGAGGCCGCGTCGGTGGAGGGCAGCTTCGTCTCCACGAGCTCGACCTCGACGCGGCCGCGCTCGCGCTCGAGGAAGGCGGCCCCGGCCTCGAGCCCCGCGTCGAGCGCGGCCGCGTCGAGCAGCAGGCTCACGCGCCACCGATCCAGCGACTCGAGCCGCCCGGCCAGCTCGGGGAGGCGCTCGGCCGGGCAGATGAAGCGTCCGAGCATCCACGCGTGGGAGCCGGCCCGGGATGCGGTGTGCTGCTGGACGGCGGCCTCCATGGAGAGCGAGGCCGGTGGAAACAGCCCCGCGTCGTCGATCAGCTCCTCGAGGAACGCGCGCCGGGCGTCGGTGGCCATGCGCGGATTCTAGGCGGGTCGCGGGCCCGCGTTCAGCGCCCCGTCTGGGAGAAGTGCTGGTAGTCCCGGAGGGAGCTCCAGAACCCTCCCCAGGACCAGCCGATGCTCGAGAACGCCCGAACGACCGGGTCTCCGGGGTGGATCATCGCCGGGTGGCTCCGCGACCGATCCACGAAGGGGCGCCCTCGCTTGGGGAGCACGCGCCCCGAGGGCGAGACGTAGGGGTTCTGCACGGGGTTGAGGTCGATCGCTCGCCCGTAGGCGTGCTCGGACCACGAGGCGGAGCCGGTGGCGGTCCGGCAGTTGAACGCCGAGGTGTTGTTGGCGTTCATCGAGCGCCGGTCGCTCCCTCCGTACTCGTCCACGAGGCGCATCCTCTTGATCGGATAGCCGGCCCGGAACAGGCGGCGCATCACCCGGACGATGGGGCCGGCCTTGTTGCGGGCCACGACCAGGCGCCCCGTCTTGACCTCGCCGTCGAACCCCCGATGGCTGACCGTGAGGAGCCGCAGACGGCGGGGGCCCACAGGACAGCCCGGGCGCCACGAGTGCGGCAGGTCGGCGCGGCGTACGCGCTCGATCTCGTACTCGAACCCCGGATCGGCGAGCGCGGGCACGGGAAGGGCGACGCACGCGAGGGCCGTCGCCACCAGGAGCGAGGCTCGGCGAAGGGTCGTGGGCTGCCGCACGACACCATGATGCCTCAGGACGGGAGGATCTCGGGCGAGGTCTCGAGCCGGGACCCGTCCGGGCGGAGCCAGACGAGCTCCTCGGCCGGGTGCCCCCGGAGGCGCCAGCCGCCCTCGTGCAGCATCCGATGGTGCGTGTGGCAGAGGAGGACGAGGTTGTCCAGGTCGGTGGGCCCGCCCCGCGCCCAGTGGTGGATGTGGTGGGCTTTCAGCCACGCTCCACGCTCGCATCCCGGGAAGCGGCACGCGCGATCGCGGAACCGCAGGAGCCGCCAGAGCCGGGCAGGGATCGCTCGCATCCGCCTGCCGATCCCCACCGGGCGGCCGTCCGCCTCCATCACCCACTCCACCTTGGCGTGACAGGCCAGCCGCTTCACCGCCTCCGCCGAGAGCCGGACCCCGGCCTCGGTCTCCGCCAGATGCGGCCGCCCCCGCTCGGGCGCGTCGGCCAGCAGCTCCGCCGCCGTGTGCACCACCAGCACCGGCGCGGGCGCACGGTCGGTCGCCGGGGCGGTCGCCGACCCGACCAGCGCGTCGGCAAGCATCGCGCCCCGCGGGTCCACCGCGTCCGAGGGGGCCTCCGTCCGCTCGACCCGGGCCCCGAGGGCCGCCTGGAGCGCGGCACCCTGCTCAGAGGCGAGCATCCCCTCGAGGTACAGCAGCGGCCGCTCCGGGTCCCAGTCCAGCCGGAGGTACCTCCGGAGGTGGTGGGACTCCTCCTCCTCGCGCTCCAGACGCTCGTGGCGTCGAACCTCCTGCCACAGGCTCACCGGCCGCATCCTCGGCGCCCGGCGGGACCAGGCGTCGTCAGTCGCCGGCCTGGCGAACCGCGTGAGGGGCCGAAGCTGATCCCAGGAGATTCGCCGCTCCTCGAAGACCCGCCGGATCGAGGGCAGCTCCCCCAGGGCCTTCGCCACCCGCACCATCTCGCGGGTGGTGGATCGGGCCAGGCCCCACCTGGCGGCGAGCCAGACCGACATCGAGGTGGCTCCGTCGCGCCGCCACAGCCGCTCGGCGTCCACCAGGGCGATCCACCGGAGCCGCTCGACCGAGGCGTCGTGCGCGCGCCGGTGTCCGTCGTCGAGCATGGCCACGGGATCCCGCGCCGCCGGATGAGCGAGCACCGTCTCCATGGCACGGCAGGCTAGCACCCTGGTCTGACATGATCCCTTCGTCCGAGCCGTCCGGTAGCCGCCGAGGCCCTACCAGCGGGCGATCACGCGGCAGGGCCCGCCCGAGCCCTCCTCCCACGGGATCAGGCCGACGAACACCGTCGCCCTGTTCGCCGGGACGCGCCCCAGGTTGGCCACGCCCTCCAGCCCGTAGCGCTCCGCCCCCAGCAGCGTGGTGTGCACAACGAACGTCGTGGACGGCCCGAAGTCCAGCGACGAGGTGTCCACGCCGATCCCCTGGATGTCGCGGCGGTCCAGCAGCCACTCGACCGCCTCGAGCGAGAACCCGGGGAAGTGGAAGACGCCCGAGGCGTCGGGGTTCAGGTAGGACGCTCGGTCCCCGACCCTCGAATCCCATCCCGAGTTCATGCAGACGACGGCCCGCCTGGGGATCCTCCCGTGCCGCCGCTCGAACGCGACCAGGTCGGCCACCCTCACCTCGGCGTCCGGGTTCACGGCCGCTCGCTTCGAGATGTCCACCACCGCGAGCGGCCGGACGAGCTCGTCGGGCGGGAGCTCGTCCGCGAGCCGGTTCCCCTCGATGAAGTGGCCCGGCGCGTCCAGGTGCGTCCCCGAGTGCTCTGCGAACGTCCACTCCTGCGCGTAGAAGCCGTCGTTCGGGATCGTCACCAGCGTCCTCCTGCTGGGTGGGTTCCCCGTGTAGACCGGGAACCCATCACGGAAGACGTGGGTGAGGTCCTGCGTGTGACGGTGACGAGTGCTCCGCGCCAGCGCGGGGGCCGGGAGCGCCGCCAGCGCTGCGGCCGCCCCTCCCGCGGCGAGGAACCTCCGCCTGCTCAGCACCGGCCCCTCGTGCCGGTGGCTCCGAACGGTCTCCGCGGTACCCGCGAGGCACATGGCCCACCTCCTGACGCTCGGCTGGCCCGAGGGTACGCCCCTCCGCGACGAGGGCACAAGTGGCCGAGGCTCGCTCCGGTTTGCCCGTGAGGAGGGCCGGGTAGGCACCCTCAGGACCCACGGAAGGAGCGTGACGATGGGCGGCATGCAGAAGCAGTTCGAAGGCAGGTTCGACCAGGTCAAGGGCAAGATCAAGGAGACCTGGGGGGACATCACCGACGACGAGCTCGATCAGACCGAGGGCAAGTGGGATCAGCTCGTGGGGAAGATCAAGACCAAGACCGGCGAGTCCCAGGAGGAGATCGAGCGCAAGCTCGAGAGCATGTAAGACGCCCCCACGAGGGGCAACGAGGGCGGCACCCTACGAGCGGGCGGGGGTGCCGCTCTCCACGTCCGCGGCCGCCCGGGCCACGTGGTCGGTGACCGAGCGGGGGCGGCCAAGCCGGTACCATCCCTGGCCGAAACGCACGCCGAGCGTCCGGAGCGTCCTGAGCTCACCCTCGGTCTCGATGCCCTCGGCCACCATGTCGGCCCCGATCTGAGCGGCCAGCATGGCCACCCCGCTCGCCAGGCTCCGGAGGGCCGGGTCGCGGTCGACGTTCCGCACAAGGGACATGTCGAGCTTGATGAGCTCGGGGGAGAGCTGCAGGACGTGGCGGAAGCTCGCGTAGCCCGCGCCGGCGTCGTCGACCGCGACCCGGCCCCCGCGGCTCCGCAGCTCCCCGAGCACCTCCCGCAGCGCCGGGTAGTCGGCCACCGGCGTGTGCTCGGTCATCTCGATCACCAGCCGCCCGACCGGCAGCCCCGGCAGCATCTCCCGGAACTCCGGGGAGGCCACCGTGCCCGCCGAGAGGTTGATCGAGACGTAGCCCTCTCCCGGCAGCCCGTCCATCTCCCGCATCACCACCCGCACGGCGTGCAGCTCGAGCTCGACGCCCAGGCCGATCTCCCACGCCTCCGCGAACCACTCGTTCGGGGGGCGCCCGGGCTGGCGATCGAAGCGGGCCAGGGCCTCGAACCCCGCCCGCCGCTCGGTCCGCAGCTCGACCACCGGCTGGAAGACCATCGTCATGTCGCGGCCGGCGAGCACCGACTCGATCCGGCGCCTGCGGATCCGATACTCCCGGCGCGAGGAGGGGCCCGCGGGCGCCCTTCCGGTGAGCGCCTGCACGACCTGGTCGGACGCGCGGAGCCGGACCTGCACGTCTCGATACCGATCCAAGAGCCACGCCACCGTCAGCCCGGCGAGCAGGAACAGGCCCGCGCGCAGCCCCCACTCCCCGGACGACTGCATCGCGCCGGTGAGGGTGTCCCGCGGGAGCAAGGGGCCGGCGAGCACGCCGGCGGCGAGCCCCACCACGACGCCGCCCACGTAGCGGAAGCGAGCGGCCGCGAGGGTCACGGGGAGCAGGAAGCCGGTCGGAGGCACCCTTCCGGTGCCGCCGTCCACCCAGGCCGTGTGCCAGAAGGCGACGAGGAGCAGCAGCACGACGAGCGCCAGCCAGGGGAGCCCGGAGGCCTGGCCCGGCTCGGGGCCGACGATGACCCGGATCATCCGGGCGGGGGCACCGATGCCCAGCCGGTGTGTCCGCATGTCCTTATTGTCGGCGTGCGGGCCCTCCACGTCCCTGGCACATCGGGGCCATTTGTGGCTGTGGGTCGTTCGGGGGACGCGGGCCTCAGGCGGCGGGGAGGTGGCCCAGCTCCTCCAGCCGCTCGACGATCCGCGCGAGGCACTCCTCGATCGAGTCTCGCTCGGTATCCACGACGATCTCGGCCCGCTCCGGGGGCTCGTAGGGGTCGTTCACCCCGGTGAAGTTCTGGATCTCGCCCTTGAACGCCCGCTCGTAGAGGCCCTTGGTGTCGCGGCGGGCGCACTCCTCCACCGAGCAGGAGACGAAGACCTCGACGAAGCGCTCGGGCATCCCCGACCGGACCTCGTCGCGGACCGCCTTGTAGGGGCTGATCGCGCTGGTGATCACAGCCGCGCCGTGGGCGGAGAGTCGGTTGGCCACCCATCCGATCCGGAGGATGTTCGTGTCGCGATCCTCCTTGGAGAACCCCAGTCCCTTGGAGAGGTGCGTCCGGATGACGTCGCCGTCGAGCAGCTCGACCGAGTGCCCGCGCGCGTCGAAGATCGGCACGAGCCGCTCGGCGAGCGTGGACTTGCCCGAGCCCGAGAGGCCGGTCATCCACAGGGTGAATCCCTTGTTGCCTTCCCTGGGGGCGTTGGAGGTCCGCATGTCCTCCTTCGCGAAGATCTCTGCCACTAGAGGATGCTCCTTCCTTCCGCGTCGTGGGGCACCGGCACCCCGTACAGGCTCATCAGCGTCGGGCCCACGTCGATCAGGCGGAAGCCCGCGTCGACCATCCCGGGCTCCACGCCCTGGAGGTTCGACAGCGCGAAGACCCCTTGCTTGTCGTGGTTCGCCCCGTCGGGGCCGGTGTCGTTCTCGTGGGTGAAGATCTCGCCGGTGCCCACCGTGCCCACCGAGCGCCACTCGAGGTCTCCGAAATAGACGATGAGGTCGGGCGCGACGCCCCGCACCTCCGGATAGACGTTCTCGGGGCGGAACACCCGGGTGCCCAGCGACCTGCCGTCCGGGTCCTTCATCTCCTCGAGCTTGCCGGCGATCTCGGCCCGAACGGTCTCGTAGTCGTCGGGCTCGATCGTCCCCTGAGGCTCGCGGCCCTTCACGTTGAGGAAGAGGCGCCCGTAGTAGCCGCCGTCGCCCCAGGCGGTCGTCTTCGACCAGTCGATCGGGGCCTTGGCGATCGGCGTCGGCTCGGTGAGGGACTCCTCCATCACGAGGTAGCCCTCCTGCATCAGCCAGTCGTTGAAGAGGACCCCGCCGGCCATCGCCCGCGCGCCGTGGTCGCTCATGAGCACCACGGCGACGTCATCGGGGAGGGTCTCCAGGAGCGAGCCCACCTCGCCGTCGAGCATCCGGTAGTAGTCGACGAACGCGCTCTCGTACGGGTTGCCCGGCTCGTACTTCGGATGGTCCGGGTCGCAGTACTGCCAGAAGACGTGGTGGAGGCGGTCGGTCCCCATCTCCACCATCATGAAGAAGTCCCAGGGCTTGGTCTTGACCATGTGGCGGGCCAGGGCGAAGCGCTTCTTCGTCATCTCGTGCGACTGGGAGAGGACGAAGTCCAGGCCCTGCTGGCGGAAGTTCGGGATGTCGAAGATGTAGTCCCCGACGACCTGCTCCACCTCGGCCTTGAGGTCCTCCGGGTGCGTATAGGTATCGGCGGACGGCGGCGTGAGGAAGCAGGAGACCCTCCACCCCTCGACCGGCTTGATCGGGTACGCGGGCGGCACGCCGATCAGGAGCGACTTCATCCCCGCCTCGCCCAGAAGATCCCAGACCGCCGGCTCCTTGACCGCGAGCGAGGTGGCGATCGAGAGGCCGTCGTAGGTGGTGTCCTTGCGGTTTCGGAACCCGTAGATCCCGAGCTGGCCCGGCGTCTTCCCCGTCATCGAGCACGCCCAGGCGGGGACGGTGATCGGCGGTGTGATGCTCTCCAGCTCGCCGTGCATCGAGCGCTGGAGGAGGGCCTGGATGTTCGGGGTCTCCGACCGCAGGCGGTCGAAGAGGAGCAGCGGCGTGGCGCAGTCGAGCCCGATCACCGCGATCCTCGTGGTCATGCCTCAGCGTCCTTTCGGGGTG
>Ga0299907_10001372_pt1 | contig 13859 bp, 8 predicted proteins | sample RVTome_16_FD_198680 | JGI IMG/M metagenome (GOLD analysis project Ga0299907, IMG submission 198680) | Soil microbial communities from uranium-contaminated site in the Upper Colorado River Basin, Wyoming, United States - RVT152D67 (version 2) ... | reverse complement strand
ATCATGGAAGCAGCCCTCAGCGACCACTCCGTCAATCAGGTAGCAAACGTCGCCCATCTGCCGGGGATCGTGGAGGCTTCCTTCGCGATGCCCGACATTCACTGGGGGTACGGGTTTCCCATCGGAGGCGTCGCCGCCACCGATGTCGATGAAGGAGGTGTCGTCTCTCCGGGTGGGGTTGGCTTCGACATCTGCTGTGGGGTTCGTCTGATCGCCTCCCCGTTCACAGAAGCCGAGTTTGGGGAGAAGGTGGACCAGGTGATGACACAGCTCGACCTGCGGATCCCGCGAGGAGCGGGCATAGGCGCCATAGCTCCGGCCAGTCTGATCGGCGACATTCTCGAGGATGGAGCGGTGGCGGCCGTGAAAGCCGATTACGGAGTGGAGGGAGATCTGATGCGTTGCGAAGAGCATGGTCGCTCGGACGGTGCCGACCCGTCGGCGATCAGCGACAAGGCCATCAACAGAGGACGCCACCAAATCGGCTCGCTAGGCGCCGGCAACCATTTCCTCGAGGTCCAAGTGGTCGACCGCATCGAGGACGACGCTGCCGCCAGGACATTTGGCCTCGCTGAGGGGATGGTCGTTGTGATGATCCATTGCGGATCGCGCGGGCTGGGGCATCAGGTGTGCACCGACCATCTCCGAACGATGGGCGATGCCATGTCGCGTCATGGGATCGAGGTTCCAGACCGCCAGCTCGCCTGCGTCCCCGTCGACTCTGCCGAAGGCCAACGGTATCTGGGAGCGATGGAGGCAGCTGCCAACTTCGCGTGGGCCAACCGCCAAGTCCTCGCTCACGAGACCCGGGTCGTCTTCGCAGAGACGTTCGGGACGACACCGACGGATACCTCCATGGATTTGGTGTTCGACGTTGCCCACAACCTGGCCAAGATCGAAACACACCAGATCAACGGTGTCGAGCGGACTCTCTGTGTCCACCGAAAGGGCGCCACCCGGGCATTCGGACCCCTCCACCGCGACCTGCCCGATGGCCTTCGGGACGTGGGTCAGCCGGTCCTGATCCCGGGCAGCATGGGGACGGCGTCGTGGGTGTTGAAGGGACTGTCCGACAATCCGGTGTTCGGATCGGCCGCACACGGCGCCGGCCGTCTGATGAGCCGAAAGAAGGCCAAATCGAAAAGCTCCGGTCAGGACGTGCAACGACAATTGGTCGACCGTGGCATCGCAATTCGTCCCGGCACCGTCGGTCTCCTCTCGGAGGAGGCCGACTACGCCTACAAGGACGTCGATGTCGTGGTCGGTGTCTGCGAGCAGGCAGGTCTGGCCGGGAAGGTTGCCCGGCTCCGCCCGCTCGGTGTGATCAAAGGCTGACGATTCTCGAATCCAGGACCTGGTGGCGACGTGCAATAGACAATCAATAGACCCGATCCGACAACGCCTGCATCAGATCGTCGAAACCCTCGAGTGTCAGCGCCTGGGGACCGTCACTGAGAGCCGACCCCGGATCGGGATGAATCTCAACCATTAGGCCATGGGCGCCAATGGCGGCACTGGCCATAGCCAGCGGCGCGACCAGCTCGCGATCTCCCGCGGCATGAGACGGATCGACCAGGACCGGAAGATGACTGCGGCGGCGTAACACCGGCACCGCAGTGACATCGAGGGTGTTCCTCGAGGATGTCTCAAAGGTGCGGATACCACGTTCACACAAGATCACCCGCTGATTACCCCCGGCCAGGATGTACTCGGCCGCCTGCAGGAACTCGTCGATCGAGGCGCTCATCCCTCGCTTGAGCAGGACCGGGCGATTGGCCCGGCCCACCTCGGTGAGGAGTGCGAAGTTCTGCATGTTGCGGGCGCCGATCTGGAGAACATCGGTCTTCTCCACCATCTTTTCGACATGCTCGGGAGCCGGCACTTCGGTGACGATGGGCAGCCCGTAGACCCGGCCTGCCTCGGCGAGCATGTCGAGCCCTTCCCAGCCGAGGCCCTGGAAGCTGTACGGCGACGTCCTCGGCTTGAAGCATCCACCACGGAGCAGCTTGCCACCCGATTCCTTCACGGCCTTGGCCGTCTTCATCACCTGATCGATCGACTCCACGGCACAGGGTCCGGCGATCATCACCAGCTCGGGTCCACCGATGATCACACCGTTGACGTCGACCACGGTCTCGGTCTCCCTGTCCTTCCGACCGGCGAGCCGGTAGGGCCCGTCGGAGGTAGCCCTCTCAGCCGGCTGAGGGTTTGGTGTCGACACCTGGAGGATCCGCTCCGGCTTAGGCGAAGGTCGACGATGGGGACGGAGGTCCCGCGACGGGTACGTGCCCAGAACGCGGAGATACATGGTGTGCCGCCGCACCTCCTCGAGGACTCGCTGCACCCGCTGATCGCCGACGTTGCCTTCGAAGTCCATATAGAACATCTCCTGCCACGCGTTGTTGATGGTTGGTCTCGACTCGAGCTTCACCAACGCGATCTCCTCGGCACGAAACGCATTGAGGACTTCTGCCAGGGAGCCGGGCTCGTTGCTCACCGACAGGACGAGGGATGTCTTCGCCGGCACCTGGGGGTCGACTGTGGCAGGCTCGGCGGCCACGGCGACGAATCGGGTGTAGTTGGTCTTCCGGTTGTTGATCCCGGACTCGAGCACATCGAGCCCATAGATCCTGGCCGCATCCTCATTGGCCAGCGCCCCAACAGTGGGGTTGTCGATTTCGCTGATACGGTGCGCCGACAAGGCAGTGTCCGTGGCGTAGACGACATCGACATCGGGCAACCCGGCGAGGAAGTTGGAGCACTGAGCCACCGCCTGGGGATGACCATGGACGGTCTTCAAGTCGGCGATGGATGCGCCCTTGACCCCAACCAGGCAGTGCTTCACATGGATTTTGACCTCTCCGACAATGGCCACCTTCTTGTCCAGGAGCAGGTCGTAGACCTCTGCGATCGCTCCGGACGTGGTGTTCTCGATGGGAAGCACAGCGATGTTCGCCTGCCCGTCTTTGACCGCGGTGATCGCATCCCCGAAGCGATTGCAGGCGACGAACTCACGCTCGTTCATGTTTGGAGTCATTGCCAGCGCCGCCTGGTGGCTGTTCGACCCTTCGACGCCCTGGATGGCGATGATCACCGCGTCCTTGCGGCCGTTGACGCTGTTTTGGACATAGTCAAACTGCACCCTCAGCGAGTCGGCCATTATCTGTTCCCAGACCCGGGCGACCAGGTCGGCGTCCAGCTCGTATTTGCCGGCCGCGGCCAGCCGGTCGATGAGAAGTGCCTCTTCGCGGAGATCGTCCCGGAAAGGCCGTTCGGCGCGGTGCTTCTCTTCTGCGATCTTGCGGGCCACCTCCCGGCGTCTGGCCAGGAGCCCGAGGATTCCGTCGTCGATGTGATCGACTTCACCACGGAGTTTGTCGAGTGGGTTGGTTTCGTTGCTGGTTGATTCGGGATTGGCAGCGGAGTCTTGGATGCCGTACATCGGTATCTCCATTTCAGGACACGCGTCGAGGCGATTTCGGGATCGGGCAGGGGACAGCGGGGGTGAGGTGGTACGGCGCTAGGCGCCGAAATAGCCGTCGAAGAAGAACACGCCGAAGGACCGAACGTCCCGAGTGGCGGCAATATCACGGCTCATCGGGAGGATTGTGCCCGCGAACACGGAGTTCGTCAAGACCTCTAACCTCGCCTTCTCCATGAATGCACCGCGCGCCATCATCCACGGGACGGGTCTCCTCGGAGCGTCGGTCGGTCTCGGTCTGCGATCCCAGGGTTGGGAGGTGGCCGGATGGGACCCCGACACCGCCGCCCTGGCCGAGGCCACCCGACGGGGAGCAATCGGGTCACAGCTGGATGGCCCCGACACGGATTCGGACCTGGTGGTGCTGGCGGCACCACCCGACGCCATCGCCAGCGCTCTGGAAACGATGGACACCAACACACTCGTCACCGACATCGCAGGGGTCAAAGCGCCGATCATCGAGGCGGCGTCACACCTCCCCCACTTCGTCGGCGGCCATCCGATGGCCGGCGGAGAGACCAGCGGCGCATCCCTCGCCACACGCACCATGTTCCATGGCGCCACCTGGGTGCTCGCCTCAGATGGTGCCGAACCCGATGACATCGCCCGGTTGGAGGAGACAGTCCGCTCCCTCGGAGCCAATCCGTTGGTGATGACAGCCGAAGAGCACGATGCCGCCGTGGCCCGGGTCAGCCATCTCCCCCATGTCATCGCCGCTGCGCTGATGCGTCTCGTCGACGCCGACCGGGCATCCCTCAGTCTGGCTGGCACCGGCTTCCGGGACCTGACCCGCATTGCGGCAGGTGACAGCACCTGGTGGGCGGAGGTGCTGACAGCGAATGCGTCCCAGGTCGATGCCTCGATCGAGGAGTTGCAGAAAGCGCTGGACGGATGGCGACGGACCATCGCTGACAATTCCTACGGAAGCCTCGATGTGGACCTGGAGTCAGCGCGCAAAGCCAGAGCCGGACTCGGGGAGCATCACACCCAGGTAAGGGTGATCCTCCTCGACAAACCCGGGGAAATCGCCCGGGTCGGTCACGCTCTGGAAACGAGCCGCGTCGATGTACGCGACTTCCAGTTGCGCCACGGCGAACATGGTGGGGGCGGTGTCCTCACCATCTCGGTCAAAGGCGAGGGCAAAGACGCCCTGACCATGGCCCTCATCGACGAGGGATTCGAGGTGCGCATCGACGACTGACGATGCCAGTTGCGGGCTTCGGGGCACATCTCCTCCATCGAGACAAGTCAGGTTGCCTTGTTGGAGCGACGGCGGTCTGATTCACTGAGATGGCGCTTCCGGACCCGAATCGCGTTGGGAGTCACCTCGACCAGCTCGTCGTCCTCGATCCATTCGATGGCAGTCTCCAGAGTCAATTGCCGATGTGGCTTGAGCTTGATCGCCTCGTCGGCCCCAGCTGCGCGGATATTGGTGAGCTGTTTCGCCTTCGCCGGGTTGGCCATCATCACATCGGGTCGGGAATTCTCTCCGATGATCATTCCCTCGTATACCGGGGCGCCCGGCCCGATGAACAGCTCGCCCCGATTCTGCAGGTTGTCGAGGGCGAACCCGGTGGCGGATCCCGTCCGGTCCGAGATCATCGCACCGCCGGTGCGACCTTCGATCTCTCCCGCCCAGGGCATCCATCCTTCGTGCTGCTGGTTGACCAATGCCGTGCCTCGAGTGGAGGTCATCAACTCCGACCTGAAGCCAATCAGACCTCGTGCCGGGGCCGTGGCCGAGATGATGGTTCTCCCCCGTTCTCCCGGGCGCATGTCATCGACCCGACCGCGCCGCGTGGCCACCGATTGGGTGACGGTCCCCACGTATTCGTCCGGCACATCCACGATCGCCCTTTCCATGGGCTCGTTCCTGACACCGTCGATATCCCTGACGATCACCTCGGGTCGGCTCACCTGAAGCTCGAAACCTTCGCGGCGCATAGATTCGATGAGCACCGCCAACTGCAACTCGCCGCGCCCGGCGACTTCAATCATGTCCGGGCTCGAGGTATCAGCGATCCGGATGGACACATTTCCGAGGACTTCACGCTCGAGCCGCGCCCTGATCTGACGGGAGGTGAGCTGAGCTCCCGACCTGCCGGCCATTGGAGACGTGTTGACTCCGAACGTCATACGCAACACCGGCTCGTCCACCTGGAGACGAGGAAGAGGCGTGAGATCGTCGGGATCGGCCAGGGTGTCACCGATTTCGATTTCGGGAAATCCGGCGAGGACGAACAGGTCGCCGGCCCGACGCTCCTCCACCTCGACCCGTCCCAATCCGGAGAAGCCCAACAGGGAGGCGAGCTTTCGCTTGATGATGGAACCGTCCGCTTGGATCAGGCCGATCTGATCGCCGGCCCTCAGTGTGCCCTGCTCCACCCGGCCGATGGCGAGACGACCCAGATAGTCGGAGGCGTCGAGGTTGGTGACTATCGCCTGGAGGGGCGCATCGGGATCACCTGAAGGAGCGGGGATCGTCTCGACGATCGAGTCGAGAATTGGGGACAGGTCGCTGTCTTCAGGCGGGACGGCCATCCCGCGCACGGCCCGACCAAACCGGGCGATCGAGGAGACGATGGGGAACTCGATGTGGTGATCTTCGGCCTCAAGGTCGAAGAAGAGCTCATAGACCTCGTCGGCCACAACGTTGATCCGCGCATCGGGTCGGTCCACCTTGTTGATGACCACCACGGCAGGCAGCCCCCGACCCAGAGCCTTGGAAAGCACATATCGGGTCTGTGGCATCGGGCCTTCGGCGGCATCGACGAGAAGGAGCACCCCGTCGACCATGGCGAGAGCCCGCTCGACTTCCCCGCCAAAGTCGGAGTGACCGGGCGTGTCGACGAGATTGATCCGGGTCCCGTTCCACTCGATGGCCGCTGCTTTGGCAAGGATGGTGATGCCGCGCTCCCGCTCCTGGTCGTCGGAATCCATCACTCTTTCCATCGGCTTCTCGTGCGCGGCAAAGACACCGGCGGCGTTGAGCATGGCGTCGACGAGGGTCGTCTTGCCGTGGTCTACGTGCGCGATCAAAGCCACATTGCGGATCGATGGGGGTCCCGGCATGGGACCCCCATTGTACCTGCGGCCCGGTGCTGAACCGGCTACTCGTATGAGATGGCGGTCAGGACGTTGAGGCGTGCGGCCTTCCTGGCGGGGCCTAATGATGCGACAAGCCCGGCGACCGCTGCCGCGAGCAGCCAGACGACCAGCTGACCACCGGGAAGCGCGAAGCTGCCCAGACCTTCGTCGGCGAGGGAGGTCACCACAGCGAACCCGATGACGGTGCCGATGCCCACGCCGAGGATTGCTCCGAACACCGAAGTGATCATCGCCTCCCAGCGCACCATCTGTCGTACCTGACGACGGACCATGCCGACGGCCCTGAGCAAACCGATCTCCCGGGTCCGCTCCACGATGGACAAGGCCAGGGTGTTGGCGATCCCCAGTAGAGCGATTACCAGTGCAAGACTGAGCAGACCGGTGAACAGCGTCACGAGCTGGTCGACCTGCGCCTCCGCCTCGGCGATCTGATCCGATTGGGTGTTGACGTCGATGTTGGGGAAGCTGGCGAGCGCCTGGTTGGCCGCGTTCTGGCCCTCCTCGAGTGTCACCGAGTCGGCGAGCCGGGCAAAGGCGATGGCGACGCGGTCTTCGCCGAGATTGGAGACGAACATCTCTTCGCCGATCACGAATTGGGCGAAGGTGGAGTCGGTGAACGTGCCGACGATGGCGGTCTCACTGCTTCTGCCTCCCCCGTACTCGATCGTCAACGTGTCGCCCACCGACCACTCGTTGGCCTCCAGCGCCGATTCGTGGACGAAGAGATCGTCACCGAGCTCGGATAGAGCCACCGAGGCTCCCAGGTCATAGACCCGCTCGACGGTCTCGGGATCCACCCCCGCTATCGAAACCTCTTCACCCTCGATCTCGACGGAGCCGGTATTTACCTTGGAAATGACGGAGAACTCATCTCGCTCCCTCAACTCGTCGAGAGCCGCCGGGCTCACTCCGACGTCGAAGCTCGTTGATTGGAAAGCCAGGTCGGCGGGGAAGGACCCTTCGAGAGTGTCGCTGATCGACGATTTGATCGATGCCGCGAAGATCGACGTGAAAGCCACCAGCGCAATACCGATCATCAGCGCCGAGGCGGTGGATGCCGTCCTTCGAGGTTGGCGGATCGTGTTCTCCTTGGCGAGCTTGCCGGTCACTCCCCGGATCGGAGCTGACAGCAACCTGGCCACCGGTCTGGCGATGAGCGGGGCCAGAGTCGAGGCGCCGAGGAAAAGGCCTCCGGCTCCCGTGGCCACCAGGACGAGGGACGCCCCGTTCTCCAGCAGGAGACCGGCGGTCATGGCCGCGGCTCCAAATCCCGCAATGGCAATGCCCACGAAGGTGCGGATCCGAAGAGACCTGGGTGTGCTCCGGGCGCTGGTCTCCGACATGGCTGCCACTGGCGGGATGGAGGAGGCACGACGTGCCGGGAGAAGAGCGGCGAGCAAGGTCACGCCAATACCGACGATCATCGACACCACCACGGTGCGGGTCTCCACGGTCAACGGGCCGTCTGGTATCCCCAGACCAGCCGCGTCCATAACCGTCTTGATCAACTCGGCGACGCCGATCCCAACAATGACACCCACAGCCGATGCGAGCACGGCGACGATGGCCGCTTCGACCAGGACGAGACGCACCACCTGCGATCCAGTCGCCCCCACCGCGCGGAGCAAGGCCAGTTCCCTGACCCGCTGCGCCACGGTGATGCGAAACGTGTTCTGGATCACGAATGCGCCCACGAACACGGCGACTCCGGCAAAGGCGAGAAGTGCCGTGTTCAGAAAGCCAAGGCCTTCGGTGACTGCATCCAACTGCTCTTGAGTTTGCTGGTCTCCCGTCACCACTTCGACGTCGTCGGCGACGACTTCGGAGACGGCGGAGACCAGAGCTTCGGTGTCGACACCTTCGGCAGCGAGAACATCGATCTGGGACAGCTTCCCTTCCATGTCGAAGAGCTGCTGAGCCTGGCTCAACTCGAATGCAGACAGTGTCGCACCGGCCAGGTTGTCCTCACTACCGAAGGTGGCCAGCCCGACGATGGTGAAGGCGTCTACCCCACCCATCGTCTGGATTTCGATCTCGTCGCCTACCTCGAAGCCTTCTGCCTGCGCCGTGGCCACGTCGATCGCCACCTCACCCAGAGCCAAAGGGGCCCGACCATTCTCCTCGGAGATGGTGAGGCTGTTGAGCGTCTGTATTTCGGTCCAGGAGAACCCGAGGGAAGGCGGGCCCTGTCCGCCGATCGGCTCACCGTCAGCATCGATCATCTGGGCGAACCCTCCGACGCTTCCGGCAACGACCTCGACGCCGTCAACCGCCTCGACGTCGGCGAGGACCGACTCGTCGAGCGAAGCTCCGTCGACAGTCGTCGATTCGGGATCGGGCCGGACGGTGACATCTACACCTGCATAGACGTCGGTGAACAGGGTCTCGAATCTGGCATTGATGGTGTCGGTGAAGACAAACGAGCCAGCCACGAACGCCACCCCGAGGACGATTGACAGTCCGGTGAGAGTCATCCTCAGCCGGTTCGCCATGAGGCCTTTGATTGCGGTGCGGACCATGGTCAGCCTCCCAGCACTTTCATCCGGTCGATGACCGTTTCAGGGGTGGGATCGTCCATTTGGTCAACGACCTTGCCGTCGGCGAGGAAGACCACCCGCTCGGCGTAGCTGGCGGAGACCGGGTCGTGCGTGACCATGACAATGGTCTGACCCAGCTCACGGACGGCTCGTCTCATGAACTCGAGCAGTTCGGCGCCCGACTTGGAGTCGAGATTGCCCGACGGCTCGTCGGCGAAGATGATCTCGGGGCGAGATACGAGGGCCCGGGCCGCGGCGACCCGCTGCTGTTGACCACCCGACAGCTCGGATGGCCGGTGGTGGAGGCGCTCCCGGAGACCGAGGATATCAACCACGTGGTCGAACCATTCCTGGTCGGGCTTGGTGCCGGCGATGGCCAGTGGCAGGGTGATGTTCTCCTCGGCACTGAGGGTCGGGATCAGGTTGAACGCCTGGAAGACGAACCCGACCTTCTCCCGTCTCATCAGGGTGAGCTTGCGATCGTTCAGGGTCCCCAGTTCGACCTCACCGATGTGAACCGTGCCGCTGCTCAGGCTGTCGAGACCGGCCAGAGTGTGGAGGAGGGTCGATTTCCCGGAGCCCGAAGGGCCCATGATGGCAGTGAACCGACCCTTTTCGAATCCGATGTCCACTCCGTCCAAAGCCCGAACCTCGGTCCCCGCTGTTCCATAGGTCTTGACCCCAGCGGACATCGCCGCGGCGATCGAAGTCTGCACCTTGTCTGGTGCAATGGTCATTTGAGATCTCCTTTCATCTCTGCATCGAATGGTGCTTGGAGATGGCCCGATCCACATCAGGCACGGGGACCCTTTCGGGGTAGTCGTGGAGTATGATCTGGGGCGGCGACTCTCCTCCTCGAGGAGGAGATCAATTCCCCGGTTTGGTGAGCCCCGACTCGTAGGCGTAGACCACGGCCTGGACCCGATCGCGCAGGTGAAGCTTGGAGAGGATGTGGGAAACGTGGGTCTTCACCGTTGTCTCTGAGACATACAGGTCCTCTGCAATCTCGGAGTTTGACAGACCCCTTGCGACCAGACGAAGCACGTCGAGCTCCCGGTCGGTCAGCTCATCGAGACCGGTCACCGGCCCGGCTTGTGGTCGCTCTGCGAACTCGGCGATGAGCCGCCTGGTGACCGAAGGGGCGATGATGGCGTCTCCGGAAGCGATGACTCTGATCGCCTCGACCAGTTGGTCCCCTTCGGCGTCCTTGAGAAGGAATCCGCTGGCACCGGCGCGCAACGCCCCGTACACGTAGTCGTCAACGTCGAAGGTGGTGAGCACGATCACCCTGGTCCCGGTGTGCCGGGTGGTGATCCGTCGTGTCGCCTCCAAACCGTCCATCACCGGCATGCGCACGTCCATCAACACCACGTCTGGCCGCTCCCGGCCGGCGAGCCGCACTGCTTCCTCGCCGTTGTCCGCTTCGGCCACGACGACAATGTCGTCTTCGGTCTCAAGGATGAGACGCAGCCCGGAGCGAATCATCGCCTGGTCGTCGGCTATGAGGACATTGATCACGTTTCGAACGGGATGGTGGCACGGACCAGATAGCCGCCGCCAGGTTTCGGTGCGGCGTTGAACTCTCCGCCGAGAACGGCGATCCGCTCTCGCATACCCACGATGCCGTGGCCTCCGTCGGCGGTTCCCTCGTTGGACGCCCCTCGCCCATCGTCGTAGACCGAGACCTCCAGGCTGTCCGGCGTGAATGTGATGGTCACCGTCACCGAGACACCGGGCCCGCCGTGACGGACCGCATTGGTCAATGACTCCTGGACAATCCGGTAGGCGGAAAGCTCGGCGCCGTCGGAGAGTCGGTGGCGCTCTCCGCGCACCACCAGCTCGATCGGCACACCGGCAGCCCGCACCCGATCGACCAGTCGCTCGACGTCGGCCAGCCGGGGCAAGGGCTCGGTCCCCGGTTCGTCCTCCGGGGCTCGGAGCAAACCCACCGTGCGACGGAGCTCGGCGAGCGCACCGTGACCGGCGACACGGATCGTCTCGAGGGCGTCGACGACGCGGGGATCGGCCCCGTCGGCGATGCGACGCGCCCCTTCTGCCTGGATCGTCATCACCGTCATCTGGTGCGCGACCACATCGTGGAGCTCTCGGGCGATGCGGGCCCGTTCTTCTGAAACCGCCAGCCTCGCCTGTTCCTCCCGCTCCCGCTCAGCGCGCTCGGCTCTCTCCTGCAGCTCTTTGACCCGGCGTCGCCGCTCATGCATCTCCCTGCCTATCAGGAGTGGCGTGACCGTGCTGATCACGGCGCTGATGATGCCGACGAAGACGACCGATTCGAGAACCAAGGCCCCGACAGCAGTCCAGGCGACGACGAACACCGAGGCGCCGCCACCGATCCGGAGAGACCTGCGACGCTCGAGGTGGGTGCCGATCGTGTAGAAGGCGACACCGACGCCGAATTCGGCTGCTGTGCTCGGGTAGTCGATACCCCGGTCGATCACCCATGAGGCCAATGTGGTCAGGAAGACCGGGACCGGGTACACCCGGCGCAAAACCAGCGGTGCCGACATCAACACGATCAGGATCGTGTGGAGCGCGTCCGGATCGCTGCTGAACACCCGGGGCACGGCCTGACGTAGATCGACAGTCGGGAGAAGACCGACGACGAGGATCGCTCCGGCCACTACGACGTCGAACAGGAGCTGACGACGGGTGATCCGTTCCAGGAGCTTCACACCGGCGATGTTACGGCGGGGTCGCCGGTCTCACATCGGCCTTGGGGACGATGGATGCTCGTCCGTGAGGAGGAGAAGGGTTACCGAGTGCTCGGCTGAAGGCGTTGCTATAGCATCAGGTCTCGGAAACCACGACCTCTTGCTATAGCAACGCCTTCAGGCCAGGGCGACCAGGTCGAGCAGGTCTGCGTCGAAGAACTTCATCTCGCCGTCGGGCATGAGCACCGCCCGGTCGGGCATAAGCTCGGCGACGAAGTCGGTGTCGTGGCTGACCATCACGATCGTGCCTTCATAGATCGTCAGCGCGTCGAGAAGCGCCTCCTTTGCCTGGGGATCGAGGTTGTTAGTCGGCTCGTCCAACAGCAACACATTTGGCTGAGCAGCCACCAGCATGGCCAGGGCGAGCTTGGTCTTCTCCCCACCCGAAAGCGTGGCCGCATCCTGGTCGACCTTGTCGGCCAGGAGGAAATGTCCAAGCAGCCCGCGCAGAGTCGAATCCGGGAGACGAGCCGCCTTGCGCATATGGTCGAAAACGGTCACCCCGTCGAAAATCTGCTCATGCTCCTGGGCGTAGTAGCCCAACGTGGCCAGGTGACCCAGTGAAACTTCGCCAAGATCGGGGGTCTCGACTCCAGCGAGGATCCGGAGCAACGTCGTCTTACCGGCGCCGTTCAGCCCGATGAGCAGCATCCGCTCCCCTCGCTCAACGGCGAATTCGATGTCGACGAACACGATGTTGTCCCCGAACGACTTGGCCAGACCCGAGGCGGCCACCGGCACCTTTCCTGAACGCTCCGGTTGGGGAAAGGCGAGGTTCACCTTTCTCCCACTCCTTTGCACCTCGACCAGGTCGCGTTTCATCCGCTCGACCCGGGTCTCCCAGGCGCGGGCGGTCTTGGCCATCTTCTCGGTGGTCCCCTTGAAACGTCTGATGTTCTCCTCGAGACGGGCGATCGCCTCATCCTGATGCCGGCGTTCCCTCTGCTTCCGCTCATGACGCTGCTCACGCTCCACCAGGTAGTGCGAGTAGTTGCCGCGATAGGACTCGAGCTGCCCATGCTCGAGGGCCAGGACCGACGTTATGGCTTCGTCGAGGAGGGGCAGATCGTGGGACACCACCAGCATCCCACCCTTGTATGTGCTCAGATATTCGATCAGCCAAGCTTTGGCGTCGAGATCGAGGTGGTTGGTCGGCTCGTCCAGGAGCATGACATCGGTCTCGGCGAACAGAAGACGAGCCAACTCGACCCGACGACGCTGACCACCCGACATAGTCCTGACGGGCTGGCCGAGCTCGTCGTTGCCGATGCCAACGTTGGATGCGATCCGCTTCGCCTCGGCCTCGGCGACGAACCCGCCCTTGGACTCGAATTCGTCGTGGAGACGGGAGAATCGGACGATGCCCCGATCACGCTCGGCACCGTCCAGTCCTTCGAGTCGCGCCCGTGCAATCTCGATGCGACGCTGCATGGCCCCGATCTCACGTGCCATCAGGATGCGCTCCAGGGCCGTGGCGTCGGGGTGCTCCAGATCGGGGAGGGCGGCCTCCTGAGAGAAGTACCCGATGTTGCCCGAGCGAAGCACGGTGCCCTCGGCAGGCTGGAATTCGCCCATGAGAGTGCGCATCAAAGTGGTCTTCCCCGCACCGTTTCGGCCGACGAGACCGATCCGGTCGCCGGATTGCACGCTGAAGGAGACATCGCGGATCAGGGTCCGGATGCCGGCATCGATTCGGAGGTCGCGCGCTATCAGCATGGGAGTGGAGAGAGAACGCGCTCAGTCTACGAACGCAAGTCTGATTGGGCGAGGTGATTTATTGCAGACCGGCCGGGATCGCCGAGGGGGCGAGGATGGTATCCACCAACCCATATTCCACCGCCTGGTCGGCGGTGAGCCAGCGATCGCGGTCGGTGTCCTGGCGAATCTTCTCGATGTCCTGGCCGGTGTGTCTGGCCAGGATGTCGTTGGCTTGCTCCCGCTGACGGAGGATCTCTGCTGCGTGGATCTCGATATCGGAGGCCTGACCACCAACGTTCTGCA
>Ga0299907_10001371_pt1 | contig 13860 bp, 11 predicted proteins | sample RVTome_16_FD_198680 | JGI IMG/M metagenome (GOLD analysis project Ga0299907, IMG submission 198680) | Soil microbial communities from uranium-contaminated site in the Upper Colorado River Basin, Wyoming, United States - RVT152D67 (version 2) ... | reverse complement strand
TGCGCGACGGGCTGGAACGCGAGGCCGCCTTGTACGGTGCGCCGCTGGCCCACGCCGCCGCCGCGGTTCTCGAAGCGCGCCGCGGTGTGGCCGAAGATATCCGGCCCGCGGCCGAGATCCTGTATCAGGATCTCGCCGAACGCGGGACGCTCGACCTTGTGTACCGGGACACATCCGATGCCGACGGGCGGTCCGGCCACGACCTGGCGAACCATTTTGCGCAGCTCTACAGTGACTCGCTGCGAACCGATCTCGAACGGGGGCGAACCATGCTCGGCCCCCACCGCGACGATCTCGACATCCTTCTGAACGGCAAGGAGGCGCGCTGGTTCGCATCGCGCGGCGAACAACGGTCGGCCACCTTGGCCTTCCGTCTCGCCGAGCTGCGGCTGTTGCCCGAAGCGGTGCTCTTGCTCGACGACGTTCTGTCCGAGCTCGACCCCGAACGCCGGCGCCGAGTGTTCGAGGTGACGGCCGGTACGCAAACCGTCGTCACGGCCACCGACCCCGAAGCGATCCCGGCGGCGGCGAAGGTCGAAAGCGTCTGGCGCGTCGAAGACGGGTCATTGGAGGAGGCCGCGTGAGCGCAGGCGATCCCGGGAATGCGAGCGGACGCGGCGGGACGCCGGCCCGGCTGGGCGAGCTGTTGTCGCCCGCCCTGGAACGGCTGGGCCCCCAAGGGCTGTGGAAGGAGGCGAAGCTTCGCAAGGTCTGGCCGGCGATAGTGGGCGCCGACGTCGCGGCCAACGCCTATATCGCTCGCCTCCGCGGACGCGTTCTCGAGGTTCACGTGACCTCGGATGCCTGGGCCACCGAGCTGACCTATCTCGCCCCGTCGATCGTCGAAAAGCTCAACGATCGGGTGCATGAATCCCTGGTCGACGAGGTCATCGTCCGGCGGCGCCGGAACCGCTGATAAAAGGCGCCGAGCCGACCCTGGATGACGGTGGTTCGTGCTATACTCAAGAGGTCGGAAAACAGCCTCTGACCTGCGGGTTTAGGGTCGAGGTTCCAAGTCTGGAAAGGCCCCTTCCCGGGGGCCTCGCGTGTGTAGAGAGCGGGTAAACGAAGGACGTTATGGCGCAGAAAGCGACACGGAAAGCCACCACGCAGTCCAGCACCAAGAGCACCACCCAGCCCCCGTCGGGGAACGGCCGAAAAGGCGGTGTCTACGGCGCGAAAGACATCACGGTCCTCGAAGGGCTGGAGCCCGTCCGCAAGCGGCCGGGCATGTACATCGGCTCCACCGGGCTCAAAGGACTGCACGAGCTCGTGCGCGAGGTCGTCGACAACGCCGTCGACGAGGCGATGGCCGGGTTTTGCACGCGGATCGACGTGACCGTCCTTCCGGACGGTGCCTGTCGCGTGACCGACAACGGTCGCGGCATCCCCGTCGATCGCCACCCCCGCTTCAAGACCAAGTCGGCCGCCGAGGTCGTCATGACGACGCTGCACGCCGGCGGCAAGTTCGGGACGGGCAGCGGCTACAAGATCTCCGGCGGCTTGCACGGCGTCGGTGTGTCGGTCGTGAACGCGTTGTCGACGAAGCTCGAGCTCGAGATCGACAGCTCGCAGGACGGCAAGCGCTACCAGATGTCGTTCCACAACGGTGGAAAGGTTCGGGAAAAGCTGCACGCCGTCGGGAAGGCGCCGCGCGGCCGCACCGGAACCACCGTCACCTTCTGGCCCGACCCGGAGATCTTTGCCTCGGAGGGCGTCGAGTTTCGCGCGCAGACCATCCTCGAGCGTTTGCAGACGTACGCCTTCCTCAACAAGGGCCTCGAGATCCGGTTCGTCGACGAGCGCAAGGACCGCAAGCAGGAGCAGACATTCCGCTACACGGGCGGCATCGTCGACTTCGTGAAGTACCTCAACGAGGCCAAGGAGCCGCTCTTCCGCCGGGTCGCCGACTACTCGATGGCCGAGCCCGACCAGGAAGTCGAAGTCGCTATGCAGTGGAACAGCGGCTACAACGAAGGTATTCACTCCTTCGCCAACGGCATCGAGACCGCCGAAGGCGGCATGCACGAGGAAGGGTTCAAAAAGGCGCTCACGAACGTCGTCAACCGCTACGGACGCGAGAAAGGGATCCTCAAGGAGAAGGACGCCAATCTGCAGGGCGAGGACATCCGCGAAGGACTGACCGCCGTCATCTCCGTGCGTATGCGCGAGCCCCAGTTCGAAGGGCAGACGAAGGCAAAGCTCGGCAACGTGAGCGTGCGTTCGCTCCTGGAGCGGGCGACCAACGAGAAGCTCGCCTCGTGGCTCGAGGAGAACCCGACGGAGGCCCGCAAGGTCGTCTCGAAGTCGGTGATCGCGGCTCGCGCGCGAGCCGCGGCCAAGGAGGCTCGCGACCTGACGCGTCGCAAGTCGGCCCTCGAGGGCGCGGGCATGCCGGACAAGCTCGCCGACTGCGCGTCGGGGACCCCGGCTGAGGATGCCGAGCTCTTCATCGTCGAGGGTGATTCCGCCGGCGGCTCGGCCAAGCAGGCGCGCAACCCGCGCACGCAGGCGATCCTGCCGATCCGCGGCAAGTTCCTGAACGTCGAAAAGGCGCGCGTGGACAAGATGCTGCGCAACGCGGAGGTCCAGTCCCTGGTCGCGGCTCTCGGGTCAGGCGTTGGGGAGGACGAATTCGACATCTCCAAGGCGCGGTACCACAAGGTCATCATCATGGCCGACGCCGATGTCGACGGCAGCCACATCCGGACGCTGCTGCTCACGTTCCTGTTCCGTCAGATGAAGCCGCTCATCGAGTCCGGGTACGTGTACTGCGCGCAACCGCCGTTGTTCTCGACGATCGTCGGCAAGGAGAAGGTCTATCTCAAGGACGAGCGTGCGAAGGATGAGTTCTTGAAGCAGCGCAAAGAGCACAAGAACGAATTCGTCCGTCTCAAAGGTCTCGGTGAGATGGACTTCGACGAGCTAGGCGAAACCACCATGGATGAGTCCAAGCGGACGCTCCTGCGGGTGACGCTGGAGCAGGCCGCACAGGCCGACGAGGTGTTCAGCGTCCTGATGGGAGAGAACGTGGAGGCGCGGAAGAACTTCATCGTCACGAACGCCAAAGACGTTCGCTTCCTGGATATCTAGTCAGGATCGAGCGAATGCGAGCCCCAAGATGACCAGACGGCCACCGAACAAGCCAAGCCGTCGGCGTGCGCCGGCCCGCAAGCGAGCGAAAGCACCCGCCGGGGACGGCGAGGGGAACGGATCGGGCGACCAGCAGATCCTGAGGCTTGGCTCGATCGAGCCGATCGAGATCCAACAGGAGATGGAGCGGTCGTTCCTCGACTACTCCATGTCGGTCATCACGCAGCGTGCGCTTCCGGACGTGCGCGACGGCTTGAAGCCGGTGCACCGCCGGATCCTCTACACGATGCTCGAGGACGGCCTCCGGCCGGACCGACCACATGTGAAGAGCGCCGAAGTCGTCGGGCACGTCATCGCGCGCTACCACCCGCACTCGCTCGAGGCCATCTACGACGCCCTTGTACGGATGGGCCAGGCGTTCAGCCTTCGGTACATGCTCGTGGACCCGCACGGGAACTTCGGATCACCGGATGATCAAGCGGCGGCCCACAGGTACACCGAGTGTCGGCTTTCGCCGCTGGCTCTCGAGGTGCTGGCCAGCATCGACGAGGACACGGTCGACTTCGAGGACAACTACTCGGGAAGTCGCAAACAGCCTTCGGTCCTTCCTAGCCGGTTCCCGAACCTCCTCGTCAACGGGAGCCAGGGGATCGCGGTCGGTATGGCGACGAACATCCCGACGCACAATCTCAGCGAAGTGATCGACGCCACGGTCCACGTCCTCGATCACCCGGACGCCACATCGAGGGACCTCATGAAGTTCGTGAAGGGCCCGGACTTCCCGACCGGTGGCATCATCCTCGGCCGCCAAGGCATCCAGGATGCCTACATGAGCGGTCGTGGCTCGATCAAGGTCCGGGCCCGGGCCGAGATCGACGAAGGCCGGCGGGGCCAGGAGATCGTCGTCACGGAGATCCCGTACCAGACGAGTGTCGGTGGCATCGCCGGCCGTATCGCCGAGCTCGTGAACAACAAGCAGCTCGATGGCATCCGCAACATCATCGACTCGTCGGCGCAGGGAAAGACGCGGCTGACCATCGAGCTCAAAGCCTCCGCCAACGCGAACGTCGTGTTGAACAACCTGTGGAAGCAGACGACGCTTCAGACGACATTCCCCGTGAACATGGTGGCGCTCGTCGACGGCGTGCCGCGCACGTTGAACCTCGCCGCGGCCATCTCCGCATACGCCGATCACCAGGTCGAGGTCGTCAAACGGCGGAGTGCGTTCCGCCTCAAGAAAGCGCAAGACCGGGCGCACATCGTCGAGGGATTGCTCAAGGCGCTCCACAAGATCGACGTCATCATCCGGCTCATCCGCGGTTCGGCCGACCGCGACGACGCGCGCAAGAAGATGATGGCCGCGCCGCACAAGTTCAGCGAGATCCAGGCCAACCACATCCTCGACATGCCCCTCGGACGCCTGACGCGCCTGGGCAAGAAGGAACTGACGGACGAGATGGCGCAACTCAAGGCGGCCATCAAAGAGCTCAAGGCCATCCTCGCGAGCGATGCGAAGCTGCGCGGCGTCATCAAGGACGAGCTTGGCGCTATCAAGGACCGCTTCGGCGACGAGCGCCGTACGCAGCTGGCCGCCGACGTCGGCGACATGGACATCGAGGACCTCATCGCCGACGAGGAGATCGTCGTTGTCCGCACGGAGGCCGGCTACATCAAGACCGTGCAGGCCGATAAGTACCGCACGCAGCGGCGCGGGGGCCGCGGTGTGCAGGGCGCAAATTTGAAGGAAGCCGACCTTGTCACCGAGATCGTGCACACGACCACCCACGCGCACCTGCTCCTCTTCTCCAACCAGGGACGCGTCTTCCGGCTACGCGCACACGAGATCCCGATGAAGGAACGCACCGCGCGCGGGACGGCTCTCGTGAACTTGCTCCCGTTGCGCAAAGAGGAAACGATCGCCGCCGTGATCGGGGGCAAGGACTTCGACCGCGAGGGGTACCTTTTCTTCGCCACCAAGCTCGGCCAGGTGAAGAAGACCCCCCTCCGTGAGTACGACAAGAGCCGCAAGGAGGGCTTCATCGCGATCAACCTGCGTCGGCGCGACGAGCTCGTCCGGGTGATCGAGACCACCGGCCGCGACGACATCATCATGGTCACGCGCAAGGGCCAGTCGATCCGGTTCACCGAAAGCAATGTTCGGTCGATGGGCCGAGGTGCGGCCGGCGTCCGCGGCATGCGCCTGAAGCCCGACGACCTCGTCGTCTCGTGCGACGTTGTGGACAACGAGGGCAACATCCTGATCGTCACCGACGCAGGCTTTGGGAAGCGCACGGCGCTGAGCCACTGGCGTCGTATCGGCCGCGGTGGGCAGGGCATCCGCGCCATCAAGCTCAACGAGCGCAAGGGCTACGTCGTCGCGGCGTTCTTGGTCGAGCCCTCCGATGAGGTCTTCATGGTGTCCTCCGGCGGGATCACGGTCCGCATCCCGGTGGCCGGCGTCTCGACGCAGGGCCGTGACGCCACAGGCGTGCGCGTGATGAGCCTCGAGCGCGGTCAGCGCGTCGCCTCCGCGGCGCCGGTCTTCAGCTCCCGCAACGGCGGCGAAGAGTAGCGAAAGCCGTGGCCCGGGGCCACGAGCTCATCGAGCACACGGCCGACGTCGGGATGCGCGTGTGGGCTCCCACGCTGGATGAGCTCTTCGATGAGGCGGCCGTGGCATTGATCGATGTCATGGGTAGAGCCTCGGAGCCTCCGGAACGACAGGAGCGCGTCGTCCTCGACACGCCCGATCTCGTTGCCCTGTTCGTCGACTGGCTCTCAGAGGTTCTGTTCCTCTTCGACGGGCGTGGGTTCGTCACGTGCTCGGCCGACGTGCGGGTGGAGCTACAGCCGTGGACGCTCGAGGCGACGTTGCACGGCGCCGATGCGACGACGTTTCGGCAGCATGGCCCGGCCGTCAAGGCCGTCACGTATCACGGACTGGAGATTGCCGAGACGGACTCGGGGTACGAAGCCCGCGTATACCTGGACGTATGAGCGGAGATCATACTGAGCGCGGGGGGTCCGGGGGGCGCAGCGCCCCCGTTCGGAGGACTCTCGAACCGAAGCAGCTATCTGATGTCCTGTGGGAGATCCCGGCGGTGGACGGGATGCTCGTACCCGGACGCATCTTCGCTTCGAAGGCCCTGATGTCGAAGGCGCGCGAAGACCGTGCCCTGGACCAGGTGGCCAACGTTGCGCATCTGCCCGGCATCGTCGGCTACTCCTTCGCGATGCCCGATATCCATTGGGGGTACGGGTTCCCGATCGGCGGAGTGTGCGCCACCGACGTCGATGACGGCGGCGTCGTCTCGCCGGGCGGCGTGGGCTTCGATATCTCGTGCGGAGTGCGTCTGCTGCGCACGGACGTCGATGTAGCCACCGCTCGCGAGCGGAACACCGACATCGTCAGGGAGCTCGAGCGCATCCCTCGAGGCACAGGCGGAAAAGGGCTCATGCCCCTGAGCGCCGAAGAGTTGGATCGTGTCCTCCGTGACGGCGTGCGAGTGGCGCTCGAGAAGGGCGCCGGCTGGGAGGAAGACGTCGAGGTCTGCGAGGACCACGGGCGGCTGAACGGCGCAGATCCTGATGCCGTCTCACCGAAGGCCAAGGAACGCGGCGCACCGCAGCTCGGCTCGATGGGAGGCGGGAACCACTTCGTCGAGGTGCAGTATGTGGACGAGGTGGTGGACGCTTCGACGGCCGCAGCCTTCGGCCTTTCCGAAGGGCAGATCGTCGCGATGATCCACACGGGCTCCCGTGGTATCGGACACCAGGTGTGCACAGACGAGGTGCGAAACATGGACCGCGCGATGTCCAAATACGGGATCTCGGTGCCGGACCGTCAGCTTGCCTGTGTGCCGGTGCGCTCCCCCGAGGGTGAGCGCTACCTGGCCGGGATGGCCGCGGCGGCGAACTACGGCCGGGCCAACCGCCACGTGCTCACCGAAGGCGTGCGCCGAGCTTTCGAGCGGGTCTTCGGGTCGACGGCCCGCGACCTCGGGATGCACGTCGTGTACGACGTATCGCACAACCTCGCCAAGCTCGAGTCCTACGAAGTGCACGGGCGGATGAAGACACTCTGTGTGCATCGGAAAGGCGCGACGCGCGCGTTCGGACCGGGTAATCGCGAGCTTCCGGAGCAGTATCGGGACACAGGCCAGCCGGTGCTGATCCCCGGGAGCATGGGGACGGCATCATGGGTCCTCGTGGGGACCGCCGAAGGACGCGGGCTCGCCCAAGAAGTCGGATGGTGGTCCACCTGTCACGGAGCCGGCCGGGTGATGTCGAGGAAGGCAGCAACTAAAGAGATGCACGGACGGGAGCTGAAGCAGCAGCTCGAGGACCGGGGGATCCTCGTGTCCTCGCAGCAGGTGCGCCTGCTGGCCGAGGAGGCGCCATACGCGTACAAGGACGTCTCCGAAGTCGTGAGGGTATGCGAGGAAGCCGGACTGTCCCGTCGTGTCGCGCGCCTGCGTCCGCTCGCTGTGGTCAAAGGCTGAGGACAATGACCGAACGTCGCGTCGTGCGAGCGGTAAGCGTCCCGACCGCGGTACGCGTCGCCTTTGCGTTGACGCTGTGCGTGTGTGGGATCGCCTTCGTCGGCATCGTCGCGCTGTACATCCTGGGTCTGGTCTCGGGCGGCCTCGGCGGTGTCGAAGGGTTTATCGCCAGTCTCGGCTTCACCGACTTCCGGCTGAGCATCCTCCCGTTCCTCGCGGTCTTCATCCTCGCCGCGGTCGTGGCTTCGGCCGCGGTCGCCGTCGCGGCCGGGGTTCTGTGCTCCCTGTACAACGCCTTGTTCCCGTTGGTGGGCGGGATCGAGCTCGCGCTCGAGGAGCGGCGGGCTCCACAGCCCCGTCCGGCCCCCAAGGCGCCTCCGGCCGTACGACCGGCGGTCGCACCGCGGCCGTCGCCCCCGCCGGCCTCTCCGGGCCTTCCACGGCCCTTTGAGTTGCCCCAGCGCCGGGAACCGGACGGTGGCGGCGCCCCACGACCGGGAAGCTGAGGGGCCGCGATGTAGCATGGCTCCTCCCGGGCCTGTAGCTCAGGCGGTTAGAGCGCAGCTCTGATAAAGCTGAGGTCGGTGGTTCGAGTCCACCCAGGCCCACTCAACGAAGAGATCAGGAGGTTGTAAATCGTGCGGAAGCGACAGTGGTTCTTCCTCGGGTTGCTCGGCACGGTGGTGGGAATCGCCGTACGTCTCGTGCGAGGCAGACGCGGGGATCAGGTCGAGCTGGGTCGGTGGGAACCGCCCCAGAGCAGCTAGACGCGGGGATGTAGCTCAGGTGGTAGAGCGCCGCCCTTGCACGGCGGAGGCCGCCGGTTCGAATCCGGCCATCTCCACGTGACAGTCGTCGGAGGGAGTTTGTAGCATCCGGGCACCTTGCGTAGGGTCCGGGCGCTAGCGATCGCCGTCCTGCTCGTTGCCGTCGCGGCGTGCACCCGGCAGAACGGCCAGGGTCCCGAGGACCGGGCTGCCGACTCCGGGAGCGAGCGCACCGTCGCCGTCGATCATCAATATGACGATCTCGGTTCGTACCATTGGCGTTTCCTGCCGCGGTCGATCCAGGCGCACCCAGGGCAAACGTTGGTCTTCCGACGCGAGTTCACGGGCGAGCCGCACACCGTCGTGCTCGGTTCGTTGGCGACGGACGCGTTGAACGGCCAGGAGAGGCTCGACTCCGAGTATGCCGACGTGGACAACGACACGCCTGCCGACGTCCTCGAAGAGGCCGAGGGGAAGTTCCAGGACGCGATCAAGGAGCTGCCGCCCTTCGCCGAATATCCGGTGCTGGCGCAGAATGCGGCACAGCCGTGTTACCTGGAGACCGGTGGTCCGCCGCGGGACTTCGAGACACCCTGCACCAAGGAGCAACAACGCCAGCCCGAGTTCAACGGAAAGCAGACGTATTACTCGAGTGGGTTGATCCCCTCCTCCGGCCCGAACGCCAACGAGTACCGCGTACCGCTGGCCGACGACATCAAGCCCGGCCAGTATCGGTACTACTGCGCGATGCATTTTCCCCAGATGCAGGGGAAGGTCCAGGTCTCGCCCGGCCGGGGTGCCCTGCCAGACCCCAGCGAAGTCGGAGGAGCGATCAAGGGTGCGATCAGGGCGGTAGAGAACCCGATCCGCGAAGCACTCGAGGCGGCAGCCGACGATCGCGCCACACTGGGGAACACGGCGATCAAGCGCCCCCTGGCGGGGATCTACGCCTATCCGGAGTTCTCGGTGGCTATTGCCGACTTCCTTCCGAAGACGATCACGACGACGGTAGGTGAGCCCGTCACGTGGACCCTTGTCTGGAGCCACACGATCTCGTTCAACGCACCCGAGGGAGAGGCCCAGTTTCTGACCGAGGAAGACGGTACGGTCAGACGCAACCCGAGGGTCGATCAGCCGGCCGGCGGATCGCCGGCGGCCGAGCCGCTGGACTTCGACCTTCCGCGGCTCCTGGGTCAGACGCGTCTCTCCGACATCCGTCGCGTCGACGGCGGAACGTGGAACGGCGAGGGGTACTTCTCCTCCGGCCTGATCGGATCGGAGCCGTATGCCACGTACACGCTTCGTGTGTCGAAGCCGGGCCGGTACCGTTATTCGTGCATGTTGCATCCGAGGATGACCGGGACGCTGGTCGTCAACGATTAGCGCGGTCGCGGCGGGAGAATGAGTAGGCGCATCGGCCGACTCGGCTCCCGGTTGGTCCCCGATCAGTCGCCGGCGACCGACGACAAGGTCGTCCCAACTCGAACGGACTCCGAACAGCGCCGTCTGCTCATCCTGCGCTGGGTGCTCGTGGCGTGCCAGGCGGCCACGATCCTCATCAGCTGGCCGCTGTGGTACACGCGCAACGACCCACCGCTGCTGCCCGCGCTCCCCTTCCCTTCGGTCGACATGGCGATCCCATTGCTGATCTCCCTGGCGCTCGTGCTCCGGTACCCGCTGTGGGGAGCCGTCGTACACGCCGTCGTGCTCGCCGCGTCGGTCGGCATGGATCAGACGCGGCTCCAGCCCGAGGTTGTGTCCATGGCGCTACTTCTGCTCACCGCGACCGGTTACCGCAACCTCGTCCTCGTCGCGCGGACGCACGTGCTCACGCTGTGGTTCTGGGCCGGTTTGGCCAAGCTGCTGAGCGAGCCTTTCTACGAGGTTCGCGGCCCCTGGATGTTCGAGGGCCTCCCGTTGCCGCCGGCACTCGACGGGCTCGGCACCCATTTCGGAGCGGTGGTCATCTTCCTCGAGATGGGGGCCGGCATCTTCAGCGTCCCGGTGCGGACGAGACGGATCGGCGTCGCGCTCGCCATCGCGGTGCATGGAGGAGCGTTGCTGACGCTGGGCCCCTTGGGCCACAACTGGAACGAGATCATCTGGCCGTGGAACATCGCACTGGCCGTGGCCGCCGTGACGCTGATCGCCCCGTGGACGCGGAGCGTGCCCACCGAGTTGGCGCGGTCCTCGTGGCCTCTGCGGTTGGTCGTCGCCTTCCTGGCGCTGTTCCCGGCCGGCTACTACGTCGGCGCCGCGGACGCATACCTGTCGCATCACCTGTACTCCGACGACACGCCCGGCGCCGTGGTCTGCGATCGACGGCGGATATGTGGCGGCGACCTCAGCCTGGAGCCGATCGATGCAGTCCGGGCACCGCTTCCACCCGAGCACCGCCTGTTCCGCGCCGTCTTCGATAAGACGTGCGAACCGGGGGAAGTGCTGCGCATCCGCGACCCCCGCCGCTGGTACGCGGAGCGCGACTGGGAGCGCGTTCGGCAGTGCCGTAACCAAGCGGACTAGTCCCTTCTCGTCGGCGGACCCCACCCCTCCCGCTCACTTAGCTCCTTGGTGGGCCCTCGTTTGCGGGGCAACGGAGGAAAGGGAGGGTGCAATGACGAACCAGCAGACAGTCGACATGCAGGACCGCAACGAAGTGATGATGGCCTGGTACCCGATGGTGCAGCGGATCGCTCACAGAGCGTCGGCGACCTACGGGCTCCCTCAGGGCGTGGACACCGCCGACCTCGTGTCATGCGGCGTCCTCGGGCTCGCTCAGGCATGGGAGCGCTACGACCCGGAGCGCGGCGTGGCCTTCGAGGCCTTCGCCGTCCCGCGTGTGAAGGGTGCCATCGTCGACGCCATCAGGGCCTCGGACTGGGTGCCCCGTAAGGCTCGCCAGAAGGCGCGTCTCACCGGTGAGCCGCTGACGCTCCTGGTCAGCATCGACGAGCAGCGGCCCAGCGAGGACGGGGACCGCTCCACCGCCGAGCGTCTGGCCGACGACTCGGCCCCTCAGCCGGGGACCGACATCGTGGAGGCCGAGGACCGGCGGGAGCTCATGGGATGCATGAACGGGCTGCCCGAGCGGGAGCGGATGATCGTCACGCTCCACTACTTCCAGGGTGTCCAGCTGGCCGAGATCGCCCGGTCGCTCGGTGTGACCGAGTCTCGCGTCTCGCAGCTCCACACGCGGGCGCTGCGCTTGATGCGGGAGACCATGGCCGCGAAGGCGGAACCCAGCTCGCCGACGGCGGCCTGAGCTTCCCCTCGTGGTTGCCTGATCGGCCACGCACGGCCCACACTCGGCCGGGATGCCGGCACCGCGCGACGCCGCCACGGTGGTTCTCACCCGTCCGCTCCAGGACGGGTCGTACGAGGTGCTGCTCACGCGCCGGCCGGAGTCCATGGCGTTCATGGGCGGGACGTTCGTGTTCCCGGGCGGGGCGCTCGACGACGCCGATGCGGCCGACGAGATGGCCGGCAGGTCCGCGCTCGAACGGCGCGAAGCGTCGGACCGTCTGAGTGAGTCGATCGCGCCGGAGCGCGCGCTCGGGCTGTTCTGCTGCGCCGCACGCGAGCTCTACGAGGAGGCCGGGATCCTCCTGGCCACGGAAGGCGGCGGCCGGCCCGTCGACCCGGCGAAGGTTCGCGAGGTGTATGCCCCTCATCACGCTGAGGTGGGTCACGACCCGACGGCGTTTGCCGCTTTCCTCGTGCGTGAAGGGCTGACGTTGTCGACGGACCTGCTCGCTCCGCACGGTCGCCTCGTGACCCCAGAGCAATCGCCCATCCGGTTCGACGCGCGGTTCTTCGTCGCGCCGATGCCCGAGGGTCAAGCCGTGGTCCCTCATCCGACGGAGGTTCTCGAATGGTTGTGGATCACGCCGACGGAAGCCCTCGAGCGAGCCCGGGCCAAGGAGCTCCCCGTCCCGATCCCGACACTCGCCATCCTGCAGGGCTTGGCCGAGATCCCCGGCTACGCGCAGGTCCTCGGTGAACGCGCGAAGGCGCTGGAGGTCGAGGCGACGGAGCTGTCGCCGCTCGTGACGGTGGTCCTGGCCCCCAACCCCGGCCTCATGACCGGCGCGGGCACGAACACCTACGTCGTCGGACGCGGGGAGGTCGCCATCATCGATCCGGGCATCCCGGACCCGGTGTTCGTCGAACGTGTGGCCCGCGAAGCGGGCAACCGCGGACGGCCGAAGATCATCCTCCTCACGCACATGCACATCGACCACATCGGCGGTGTCGTCCCGCTCGCCGAGCAGATGAACCTGCCCGTCGCAGCCTTTGGCGGCTCGGAAGCCGACGCACCGTTCGTGACGGAACGCCTCGACGACGGCGCGGAGATCGCACTCGGCGACGCGTCGCTGCGTGCGGTATCCACGCCGGGCCACGCGTCTATGCATCTCTGCTATTACCTCGCGAGCGAACGTTCGCTCTTCGCCGGCGACCTCGTCGCCGGGTTCGGCACCGTCGTCATCGCACCGCCGGACGGCAACATGCGCGACTACCTCGCCTCGCTGGAGCGGCTGGGAACCCTCGACATCGAACGGATCTACCCCGGCCACGGGCCGGTCGTCGAGGACGGGCCCGCGAAGCTGGCCGAGTACATCGCGCACCGGCGGGAACGCGAGGCGCAGGTGGTCGAGGCCCTCGGCGCGGGCCTGGACGAGATCCCGGCGATGGTGAAGCGGATCTACGCCGAGGTTCCCGAAGTGCTGCACCCGATGGCCGAACGGTCGGTGCTGGCGCATCTCGAACTGCTCGAAGCCAACGGTCGCGTGGTTCGCGACGGCGATCGTTGGCAGATGACGTAGCTGGTCAAGGGACATCCCCCGTGCGACAATGCCGCGTGCTCCGTCGCGTCGCCCTCGTTTGCGCGCTGCTGACCTTCACCGCCGCGTGCTCGTCGGATTCGGGATCGACCGACGATGGGGCCAAGCAGCTCACCCCCGATAGAACCCGTCTGTCATGGACGGGAGACGTCTCGTTCTTGGGAGATGCGGTTTACCCCGAGGCGGTCGACCAAGTCCGGTCACGAGGTGAGACCTTCACATTCAGCAGCGCGCTCGATGACGGGTACTGGGATGAGAATCCGGGCTCGTTGCACGTCGCCATCCGTTGGAACGAACCCGGTGACCTCGCGCATCAAGCGACGAGCCACTTCTTCAGCGTGTTCGTGCTCGACTCGGGTGACGAGATCATCGCCTCCTCGGCCGGTACCGGCGAAGACATCTCGACGGCGATGTCGGTCGAGCTCGAAGCGCCCTCTCCGGGCGACTACGAAGTCATAGTCGTTCCCAATCGGGCGAACGGCAGCGCGTACGAAGGCGTCGTGTTCGTCAAGCCGGCGGCCGGAAGGGCATCGATGCCGGATCTGATCGCTCAGCAGCCCACGAACTTCTCCTTCCGTGCGGTCGGAGGGTTGGGCGACCGGGAGGGAAACCCCTCGTGTCTCGCCATCGAGAAGATCGGCAAGCCCAACCTCGAGC
>Ga0299907_10001370_pt1 | contig 13861 bp, 13 predicted proteins | sample RVTome_16_FD_198680 | JGI IMG/M metagenome (GOLD analysis project Ga0299907, IMG submission 198680) | Soil microbial communities from uranium-contaminated site in the Upper Colorado River Basin, Wyoming, United States - RVT152D67 (version 2) ... | reverse complement strand
TGCCTGTCGAACGAGGAAGCAGCCGGCGTCGCACCTCCGCCCCGAGGCGTCGTCGTCGATCTCTCCGGTGCGCATCGGTTCGACGAGCCGAGTGTGTACGACGACTGGTACGGGTTCGAGCACCCGCGCCCGGGCTCGCTGTCGGACTGGTCGTACGGGCTGCCCGAGGTGAACCCGCCCGAGGGGCGCCTCGTGGCGAATCCCGGTTGTTACGCGACGGCGGCGCTCCTCGCGCTCTGCCCGCTCCGCGACGACGTCGAGCCACACGGCGTCGTCGTCGACGCCAAGTCGGGGATGACGGGCGCGGGCCGCACGCTCAAGGAGAGCTCGCACGCCGGGGCGGTGCTCGAGAACGCAGCTCCCTACTCGGTCGGGACGCATCGTCACGCGCCGGAGATCGCGTCGCAGCTCGGCTTCGCCGTGACGTTCGTCCCGCATCTGCTCCCGATCCGGCGCGGGCTCGTCGCGACCTGTTACGTACGGTCGACCGGCGCGGAGCTGCGCGCGTTGCTCGAGGAGCACTACGCAGAGAGCCACGTCGTAGACGTCCTGCCCGGGGGCGTCGTCCCAGATCTCGGGCGCGTTCAGCAGACCGACGGTGCGGAGATCGGGGTCTTCGAGGACCGTCTCACGGGCGGCACGGTGGTCGTCTGCGCGCTCGACAACCTCGGCAAGGGCGCCGCCGGGCAGGCGGTGCAGAACGTCAACCGGCTGTACGGCTTCGACGAGACGGCGGGCTTGCGGCTCTCGGGGGTGCTGGTCTGATGTCGGTCACCGCGGCACGCGGCTTCGCCGCCAGCGGCGTGGAGGCAGGCATCCGGCGCTCGTCGCCTGACGTCGCTCTCGTCCGGTCGTGCCCAGCCGCCGTCGGCGGCGCGGTGTGGACGACGAACCGGGTCCAGGCCGCGCCTGTCGAAGTCTCGCGGCTGCACCTCGAGGTCGCGGAGCCGCAGGCGGTCGTGGTCAACGCCGGGGTCGCGAACGCGGCGACGGGCGCGGCCGGCCTCGAAGACGCGAAGCGGACCGCCGCCGAGACCGCCCGCCTGCTCGAGCTGCGCGCCGAGGAGGTCGTCGTGCTCTCGACCGGCGTCATCGGCGTGCCGCTCCCGATGGACCGGCTGCTCGCCGGCGTGGAACGCGCCGCGGCGGCGCTGAGCGAGGACGGAGGCGCCGCGGCGGCGGCCGCGATCCTCACGACCGACCGCGGGCCGAAGCTCGCGCACGCCTCGGGACCCGGGTTCACCGTCGGAGGGATGGCCAAAGGGGCGGGGATGATCCATCCCCGCCTCGCGACGATGCTCGCGGTCGTCACGACCGACTACCCGCTCGAGCCCGGCGAGCCGGTCGCCTTGCTACGCGAGACCGTGGACGCGACGTTCAACCGCATCTCGGTGGACGGCGAGTGCTCGACGAACGACGCCGTGGTCCTGCTGGCGAACGGCGCGAGCGGGGTCGGCCGCGACTCGTCGAGCGACGCCGCGTTCCAGGCCGCCCTGCACGACGTCTGCGCGGATCTCGCGCGGCAGATCGTCGAGGACGGCGAGGGCGCGACCGTGCTCCTCGAGATCCGCGTCGCAGGCGCCGCGTCAGACGAGGAGGCGGTCGCAGTCGCACGACGCGTGGCGACCTCGCCGCTCGTCAAGACCGCGGCGTTCGGACGCGACCCGAACTGGGGACGCGTGCTCGCCGCGGCCGGCTCGGCGCCGTGGAACGGAGGCTTCGCGCGGCTCGAGACCGACCGGCTGACGGTCGCGTTCGACGGCGCGACGGTCTTCGAGCAGGGCGCGCCGACCGGCCTCACCCCACGGCTGGCAGGAGCCGCGGTCACCATCGACCTCGACCTCGGCCTCGGCGGCGGCGAGGCCGCCTACCTCGCCTCGGACCTCACGTACGACTACGTCAGGCTGAACGCCGAGTACACCACGTGACCAGGCTGGTCCTCAAGCTCGGCGGCGCGGTCGCGACGTCCGCGGTCGAGCGGGTCTTCGGGCTCGCAGCGTCGGGAGCCGAGCTCGTGGTCGTGCACGGAGCCGGGCCGCAGATCAGCGCGGAGCTGCGGCGTCGCGGGATCCCGACCGCGTTCGTCGACGGCCGGCGTGTGACCTCGGGGCCGGCGCTCCAGGTCGTGCGCGAGTCCCTCCGCCGAGTCGGCGCCGCGCTCGCCGACGAGCTCGGCCCCGTGGCTCTCCCGCTCCTGGGCGACGAGATCGGCCTCAGGGCCCGTCGGCTCGACGAGCTCGGCTTCGTCGGCGAGCCGCTCCCGTGCCGGCCGCCGGCGATCGAGGCGGCGCTCGCAGCCGGTCGCATCCCGGTCGTCTCGCCGATCGCAGCCGGCCCGCTGAACGTGAACGCGGACGAGGCTGCAGCCGCGCTGGCGGTCGGGCTCGAGGCGGACCGGATCGTGTTCGTGACGGACGTGGCGGGCGTCTTCGTCGAAGGAGCCCTCGCGACGCGGATCGACGTGCCCCACGCCGAACGGCTGCTCGCCTCGGGCGCGTTCGAGGGAGGCATCGTCCCGAAGCTGCTCGCCGCGGTTCGCGCCGCGCGCCTCGGCGTGCGGACCGAGATCGGCGCCACCGAGGTGCTCGCGTGACGGCACCTAGTGACACAGTGGCACAAGGGCTCGAGCGGCTCCTCCCGACGTACGCACGGGCTGACGTGACGTTCGTCCGCGGGGAGGGAGCGCGGCTCTGGGACGCGGAGGGGCGCGAGTACCTGGACTTCGGCGGCGGGATCGCCGTCGTCTCGCTCGGCCATCGCCATCCGGCGCCGCTCGAGGCGGCGCACGAGCAGCTCGACCGGCTCTGGCATGCGTCGAACCTCTACCGCACGGAGCCGGCGGAGGCCCTCGCCACGCGCCTCTCGGAGCGCTTCGGCGGAGCGCAGGCGTTCTTCTGCAACTCGGGGGCGGAGGCGATCGAGGCTGCGCTCAAATACGCGCGCAAGGCGACCGGGAAGCCGGGCGTCGTCGCGCTCGAGGGGAGCTTCCACGGGCGGACGCTCGGCGCGCTCTCCGCGACGGGGCAGCCTGCGAAGCGAGCCGCCTTCGAGCCTGCCGTCCCGGGAGTGCGCTTCGTCGCGCCGAACGACGTCGACGCGCTGAGAGAGGCGGTCGACGAGGAGATCGGCCTGATTCTCCTCGAGCCGATCCTCGGCGAGGGAGGCGTCGTCCCGCTCGACACGGAGTTCGTCGCTGCGGCATCGGAGTTGCCGGCGCTGCTCGCGCTCGACGAGATCCAGACGGGCGTCGGGCGCACCGGCTCGTTCTTCGCCTTCGAGCAGCTCGGCGTGCGACCCGCGCTCGTGACGCTGGCCAAAGGCCTCGCGAACGGGCTCCCGATCGGCTGCCTTCTCGTTGCCGACGAGGCCGCCGGGGCGCTCGAGCCCGGGGATCACGGCTCGACGTTCGGAGGAAACCCCGTGTCGTGCGCCGCGGCGTGCGCCGTGGTCGACGCCATCGACGACGAGCTGCTCGACGCGGTGTGCGAGCACGGTCGCGCTCTCGCGGGCACGCTCGCGACGCTGCCCGGCGTGACGGAGGTACGTGGTCGCGGGCTCCTCGTCGGCGCGGTCGTCGATCGCCCTGCCGCCGACGTCGTCACTGCGTGCCGTGAGCACGGCCTGATCGTCCTGACCGCCGGCCAGGACGTCGTCCGCGTGGCGCCGCCGCTGACGGTCTCGGCGGACGACGTGGCTCGGGCGCTCGCCCTCGTAGCCGCTGCGCTCGGGGAAAGCGCACCGCATATCCTGCTAGAGTCGCGCATAGTATGAACAGACGCGAGAGACAGAGCGCGATTCTCGAGCTCGTCGGCGAGCGGGCTCTCTCGACGCAGGCCGAGGTCGCGGCGGCGCTCCGCGAGGCGGGCTTCGACGTCGTCCAGACCACGGTCTCGCGCGACATCGCCGACCTCGGGCTCGTGAAGGTGCGGGCGCCGAGCGGGCGGCTCGTCTACGCGCCGCCCGGCACCACCGACACGGATCGACTTCGCGCCCTCGCCGCCGCGATGCGCCGGTACGCGCTCGGCGCCGAGGCCGCCGGCGGGCTCGTCGTCGTCGCGACGCCGTCGGGCTATGCCAACGCGCTCGCCCAGGCGATCGACGAGGCGGGCCATCCCGGGATCGCGGGCACGCTCGCGGGGGACAACACGATTCTCGTCGTCGCACGGGACGGGACACCCGCGGCCGTGCTGCGCGACGAGCTCATGGGCCATCTCCTCCAGGGGGCCGCGTGAGCACCGCGGTGGTCGCGTACTCCGGCGGGCTCGACACGAGCTGCATCCTCGCCTGGCTCCGGGAGGAGCCCTACGGCTTCGACGACGTGGTCGCCGTGCTGGTCGACGTCGGGCAGGAGTTCGATCTCGACGAGTCGATCACCCGCGCGAACGCCGCCGGTGCGAGCGAGGTGCTGCTCGTGGGCCGCACGCACGAGTTCGCCGAGGAGCAGTGCGCGCGGGCGATCGTCACGAACGCGCTCTACGAGGGCAAGTACCCGCTCGTCTCGGCGCTCTCACGCCCCGTGATCGCGCAGGCGGTCGCAGAGATCGCGCTCGAGCGGGGCGCGGAGGCGGTCGTCCACGGCTGCACGGGCAAGGGGAACGACCAGCTTCGCTTCGAGCTCGCGTTCAAGGCCCACTACCCGGGTGTCCGGGTGATTGCGCCGCTTCGCGACAGGATCTGGACGCGCGACGAGGAGATCGAGTACGCGCTGGCCAGGGGGATCCCGATCGTGCAGACCGCCGCTTCGCCGTACTCGATCGACGAGAACCTCTTCGGCCGCGCGATCGAGGCGGGCGTGCTCGAGGACCCCTGGAACGCCCCGCCCGACGAGCTGTATGCGCTGACCTCCGATCCCAGAACGGCCCCGGAGGCGATCGAGGTCGCGGTGGGCTTCGAGCGCGGGATCCCCGTCTCGCTCGACGGCGAGGAGCTCGGGCTCCCCCAGCTGATCGCGCAGGCGAACCGCCTGGCGGGCGCGTTCGGCATCGGGAGGATCGACATGATCGAGAACCGCGCCGTCGGCATCAAGAGCCGCGAGGTCTACGAGGCGCCCGGCGCGATCGCGCTGATCGCGGCGCACTCCGCCCTCGAGGACGTCGTGCTGACGAAGGACGAGGCGCGCCTCAAGCGCCCTCTCGAGCAGCGGTGGACGGAGCTCGTGTACGAGGGCCGCTGGTTCAGCCCGGCGCGCGAGGCGATCGACGCCTTCGTCGACTCGACGCAGGTGCTCGTGACGGGCGAGGTCCGGCTCGAGCTGCGGCCGAACGCGGCGATCGTCACCGGCCGCCGCTCTCCGAACATGATCTACGCGGCGGAGCTCGCCTCCTACGGCACCGGCGAGACCTTCCCCCACGAGGCCGCCGAGGGGTTCATCAGGATCTCGTCGCTCGAGACCGAGCTGCACGCGGCTCGTGCACGCGCCAGAATCACCGCGTGACGACCTGGAAGGCTCGGGTCGAGGGCGCGCTCGACCCGGACGTGTGGGAGTTCCTGCGCGCCGACGACGCCGAGTTGCTCCCGTACGACTGCGAGGCCACGCTCGAGCATGCGCGCCGGCTCGCTGCGGCCGGGATCCTGAGCACGGAGGAGCTCGACGAGGTCGAGGGACGGCTCGCCGAGATCGCGCAGGAGCCCGACGTGTACCTCGACTCGGACGAGGACGTCCACAGCGCGATCGAGCGCCTGCTCGGCGACGTGGGACGCAAGATCCACGCGGGCCGCTCGCGGAACGACCAGGTCGCGGCCGCCCTCCGGCTGTACGTGCTCGACGCGTGCGCCGAGGCGCGGGAGGCGATCGACGCCTTCGCTCTCGTCTGCCTCTCGCTCGCCGAGTCCGAGGCGGAGACGGTCATGCCCGGCTATACGCACCTGCAGCGCGCGCAGCCCGTCACCCTCGGCCACCACGTGCTCGCGTGGGTCGAGATGCTCGACCGCGACCGCACCCGCCTCGCGGCCGCGGCCGAGGCCGCCTCCGAGAGCCCGCTCGGCGCCGGAGCGCTCGCCGGCTCGACCCTCGACCTCCCGCAGCCGCCGCGCCAGATGCGCAACTCGATCGACGCCGTCTCCGACCGCGACTTCGCGCTCGACTACCTCTACGCGGCCGCCGTCCTCTTCGTCCATCTCTCTCGGATCGGCGAGGAGATCGTGCTGTGGGCGACGGCCGAGTTCGGCTTCGCGAGGCTCCCGGAGACTGCCGCGACGGGGTCGTCGATGATGCCGCAGAAGCTCAACCCGGACGTCGCCGAGCTCGCGCGCGGGAAGGCGGGGACGGCGATCGGACGGCTCACCGGGCTGCTCGCAACCGTCAAGGGGCTCCCGCTTGCGTACGACCGCGACCTCCAGGAGGACAAGGCGCCGGTCTTCGCGACGCGACGGGACACGAGGCTTGCCCTCGAGGCCCTGACCGTGCTCGTGAGCGGGATCGAGGTCGATCGCGAGCGTCTCGCCAAGGTCGCCTCCGACCCGCTGCTCCGCGCGACGGATGCCGCGGAGCGGCTCGTCCGCGACGGCACGCCGTTCCGCGACGCCCACGAGGAGGTCGCGGCCCGCGTCCGCCAGGGCACGTTTCGGCGGCCGCGGAAGACCGCGTCGCGGCCCGCGCCCGGGCCGGGTGGCATCCAGGACGCCCTCGCCGACGCCCGCCGCCGCTTCGCCGAGAACCTTTAGCAACCCGCCGCGAGCATGCTCACGTACCACGCCGCGCACGCGTTCGACACCCTCGCCGACTGCAAGGTCGTCCACGGCAAGATCTCGATGGCGAAGCTGCACGCCTCGGAGATGGCCGGGCGGGTCGCCGACCGTGCCGTCCATGCGCTCGGAGGGTGCGGGTACATGGTCGAGAACCCGGCCGCGCGCTTCTTCCGCGAGCTGCGCGTCGACCGGATCTGGGAGGGGACGAGCGAGAACCAGCGCTCGATCATCTCGCGCGGCGTCTTCAAGCGCGGCGCCGCTCCATACCTCGGCTGGGAGTGACGCAAGTGGGGCGCGTGAGGCCGCGGACGCGGCCTCACTCCTTGGGCATCGGAATCGATGTGTGACCGATCGCCGCAACAGCGGCGTATCGCAGGCACCACTCGAACTCGGAGGTCTCGATGAAACGCCTGCTGCTCGCCGCTGCCGCCCTCTTCGCGCTCGTCGCGCTCGCGGGCGCCGTCGGCCTCCCCGATCTCGCCGGCGCCCAAGACGCGCCCGCGGGCGACACCGTCACCGTCTCAGGGGTCGGCTCAGTCGAGTCGACGCCGAACGAGGCGCAGATGTCGTTCGGAGTCGAGTCCCGTCGCCCGACCGCGCAGGCCGCCGTCGCCGCCAACGCCGACGACATGCGGCGGATCATCAACGCGTTGCGGCAGGCCGGCGCGCGCGAGATCGCAACCCAGTGGGTGAGCGTGTACCCGGTGTCGAACTCGGGTGACGGCTCGATCGACGGGTACTCCGCATCCAACAGCGTGTCCGCGGTAACGGACGTGAACGATGCGGCCGCCCTCATCGACGCGGCAGCCGAGGCGGGCGCGAACCAGATCTCGGGCCCGGGCCTGAGCTCGTCGAACGCCGACGAGCTCTACCGCGAGGCGCTCGAGAACGCCGTGACCGAGGCCCGTGAGCGCGCCCAGGTCCTCGCCAGAGCCGCTGGTCGCAGCCTCGGCGGGATCTCCGCGATCGTCGAGGGCTCCGGCCCGAGCCCACTCCCCTATGCGGAGCGCCTCGCCGCCGACGCCGCGGCCTCGACCCCGATCGTCCCCGGCCGGCAGGAGACGACCGCCACCGTCACGGTCACCTTCGAGCTCCGCTGAGTGCGCCGCGACACGGCGCCGGGCCGTAGGGTCCGGCGCCGTGTCCCTCGTCGAGCCAGATCGCACCTCGCGCGTCTCGACGCTCGAGCTCTTCTTCGACCTCGTCTTCGTCTTCACGATCACGCAGCTGACGAACGTCCTCGTGAACGGAGGGGACGTCGCTGCGATCGTCCAGGTCGTCGTCATGCTCCTCGTCATCTGGTGGATGTACGACGGCTACGCGTGGCTGACGAACGCCATCGCGACCGACCACCTCCGTCACCGGATCCTCCTGCTCGGCGGTATGGGCGGCTTCCTCGTCATCGCGCTCGCGATCCCCGGTGCCTACTCGAACGACGGGCTCGAGTTCGGACTCGGCTATCTCGCCGTCGTGCTGCTCCACGGCAGCATGTACGTCCGCGGGACCTCCGCGCGCGAGATCGCAGCGATCCTGCGGATCATCCCCTTCAATCTCGCCGCCGCAGCCCTCGTCCTCGGCGGCGGCGCGCTCGGCGGCGACGTCCAGTGGGTGCTCTGGGCGGTCGCCGGTGTGCTCCTCTGGGTGACACCCTGGTTCACGAGCGTCGAGGGGTTCGTCATCGAGGCGTCGCACTTCGTCGAGCGCCACGGGCTCGTGATCATCGTCACGCTCGGAGAGTCGATCGTCGTCCTGGGCGCCGGGACGGCGGACCTCGACGTCGACCGCGGGCTCCTGCTCGTGGCGCTACTGTCGCTCGCCCTCAGCGCGTCGCTCTGGTGGACGTACTTCAGCGACGAGAACGCGGTCGAGCACGCGATGAACGCCGTCTCGCCGGATCGGCGTCCGCAGCTCGCGCTGATCGGCTTCGGCTACTGGCACTACGGGCTCCTGCTCGGCGTCGTCGCGATCGCCGCAGGGCTGAAGAAGGCGATCGGGGATCCGTACGACCCGCTCGACGATCTCATCGCGGTCGAGCTGGGCGTAGGCGCTGCGTTGTTCATCGCCTGCGACGTGGGCTTTCGGCGGACGCTCGGCCTCTCGCGGAGCGAGATCCGGCTGGCCGCTGCGACGTTCATGCTCGCCACGATCCCGATCGGCGCGGAGCTGTCCGGCGCCGCCCAGGTGGGAGCCCTCGCCGCGATCGCCGCGCTGGCGCTCGCGCTCGAGGGCTCCCGGTACGGGCGAGCCGGGAGAGCGGCTCAGCAGTCGAAGTAGAGGGCGAACTCGGCCGGGTGCGGGCGCAGGCGCACCGTGTCGACCTCGTTCTCTCGCTTCCATGCGATCCAGGTCTCGATGAGCTCCTTCGAGAACACGTCGCCCTTCAGCAGGAACTCGTGGTCGGCCTCGAGCGCGTCGAGCGCCTCCGAGAGCGATCCCGGCACCTGCGGGACGTCGGCGCCCGCGTGCTCGAAGAGGTCGTAGTCCGCCGGCGCGCCAGGATCGAGCCCGCGCTCGATCCCGTCGAGCCCTGCCATGAGCATCGCCGAGAACGCGAGGTACGGGTTCGCGGCGGAGTCGGGCGGGCGGAACTCGATCCGCTTCGCCTTCGCGGAGTCCGAGTACATCGGGATCCGGATGCAGGCCGAGCGATTGCGCTGCGAGTAGACGAGGTTGACCGGCGCCTCGAAGCCCGGGACGAGCCGGCGGTACGAGTTCGTCGTCGGCGCGCAGAAGGCGAGGAGCGCGGGCGCGTGGGCGAGGAGGCCTCCGACGTATGCGCGACCGAGCTGCGAGAGCCCCGCGTAGCCGGACTTGTCCGCCATCAGCGGCGTGCCCTCCATCCACAGCGACTGGTGCGTGTGCATGCCCGATCCGTTGTCGCCGTAGATGGGCTTCGGCATGAAGGTGACCGTCTTGCCGTGCGTGCGGGCGACGTTCTTGACCACGTACTTGTAGGTCATGACCTGGTCGGCCATGCGCGTCAGGGTCGTGAAGCGGAGATCGATCTCGCACTGTCCGCCCGAGGCCACCTCGTGGTGGTGGAACTCGCAGGGGATGCCGAGACGCTCGAGCGTGAGCACCATCTCGGTGCGGAGGTCGTGGAGCGAGTCCGAGGGCGCCGCCGGGAAGTAGCCCTCCTTCGGGCGCGCCGTGTAGCCGAGGCCGGGCTTGCCGGAGTTCCAGTAGCCCTCGGGCGAGTCCACGAAGTAGTGCGAGGCGTTCGGGCCGAGGTCGTAGTGCACCTCGTCGAACACGAAGAACTCGCACTCGGGGCCGAAGTAGGCTGTATCGGCGATTCCGCTCGCCCGCAGGTGCCTCTCTGCGCGGCGTGCGACCCCGCGGGGATCCTTCGCGTACGGCTTGCGCGAAATGGGGTCCGCGATCTCGCAGACGAGCGAGAGTGTCGGTACCTCGGTGGCGGGATCGAGGATCGCCGACGAGGGATCGGGCATGAGCAGCATGTCCGACTCGGAGATCGCCTGCCAGCCGCGGATGGACGAGCCGTCGAAGCCGAGCCCGTCGTCGAACGCCGCCTCGTCGAAGGCGCGCACCGGAAGCGTGACGTGCTGCCACGTTCCGAGCAGGTCGCAGAACTTGAGATCGACCATCGCGGCCCGCGTCTCGCCCGCCCACTCGAGCGCCTCGCGCGCATCGGGCAGCGTCTCGCCGCCGTTCATCAGGTAGTGCCTCGCCTCGACCTCCGACATCCCCGTCACCTCCGCTCGTTGGACCAAACAAAAAGACCCCAGGGCTCCTGAGAGTCCTGAGGCCTCGTCGCCTCGGCCGGAGCTTCCGCGCCCCGAGCCGAGCTCACCTTAGCCATCGCCGCGGACAGTGCGCAAGCCCGGGTTGCTGGCCGTCGGGCCGCGGTGCTATCGTCCGCGACCTGATGTTGCTCCTCCGTAGCTGAGACACCAGTTGCCGCGGGCCCCCGTACGGCCCGGCTCTCGCTTGCACGTTTCTCGCTACGCAGTCCTTCGAAGGAGCAGCAGATGACCGACATTCAGGAGGTACCCCTCGTGGAGGCGCCGACTCGAGACCTGGTCTCGGCGGTCGGGGTCCGGGAGCTGCGCAAGCACTTCAGGGTCCCCGACCGCAAGAAGGGTCGCTTCGGCCGGAAGGAGCGCGTCGCCCTCGACGGCGTCTCGTTCGACATCGCCCGCGGCGAGACGGTCGCGATCCTGGGCCAGAACGGCTCCGGGAAGTCGACGCTCGTTCGCCTGCTCTCGACGCTGCTCCTCCCGGACGGCGGCTCCGCAGCGATCTTCGGGCACGACGCGGTCACGGACGCGCGGGCCGTGCGCCGGCTCGTCAACCGCGTGTCGGTGGAGGCCTCGTTCTTCAAGAAGATGTCCTCCGGCGAGAACCTGAGCTACGCGGCGCGCTACTACGGCATGTCGGCGGGTCAGACCCGGGACAAGATCCCCGCGATCCTCGAGCGGGTCGGGTTCCCGTCGGATCGGCGGAACGAGCCGATGGAGAACCTCTCGCGCGGCATGCAGCAGAAGGTCGCGCTCGCGCGTGCGCTGCTCACGTCGCCGGTCGTCCTCCTGCTCGACGAGCCGACGACCGGCCTCGACCCGCGGTCGAAGCTCGAGGTCCAGGACTTCATCCGGGAGATCCGGACCTCCCACGACTCGACGATCCTGCTGTGCACCCACGACCTCGGGGAGGCGGAGATCCTCGCCGAGCGGGTCGGGATCCTCGACCGCGGGCGGCTGCTCGCGCTCGAGCCGGCCGCCGACCTCAGGCGCCGCTACGGGGCGGAGACGCTGGAGGAGGCGTTCTTCGCCGCGACCGGGCGCGAGTTCGAGGCCGAGGGGGACGAGGACGACGACCGGGAGCTGTTCGCATGAGAGCCATGCTCGGGACGATGCGGGCGGAGCTCGTGGGTGCCGGCGGGGTCGTCGAGCGCAACGCCTACCTGACGAAGCGCTACATCTGGTGGGACGTCGCGTGGTTCCTGTGGACCGTGGCGAACACGCTCACGATCGTGTTCATCGCCAAGGGGATCGAGGCCAGCGGAGGCGAACTCGACGTGAACCGCACGATGACGACGCTGCTCATCGGCGCCGTCGTCTGGGCCTACCTCGGGATTCTGTTCGAGTTCCTGATGGAGACCGTCGCCTGGGAGCGCTGGGAGGGCACGATCGAGTACACGTTCATGGCGCCGCTCTCGCGTGCCATGCACCTCGCCGGCCAGGGGATCTTCGCCATCGCGTACGGGCTCGTCCGCGCGGCCTTCCTCTTCGTCGTCTGCGCGTTCGTGTTCTTCGACCTGGCGATGCCCGACGCGCAGTACGTGCCCGCACTGGTCGTCCTGCTCGTCGCCTCGGTGTCGTTCATCGGGATCGGGATGATGATGTCCGTCCTGCCGCTGATCTCGCCCGAGAAGGGGACGCAGCTCGGGTTCGTCGCACAGGGCACGTTGCTCGTGGTCTCGGGCGTCTACTACCCCGTCGAGGTGCTGCCGCAGTGGATGCAATGGATCGCGACGGTCTCGCCGGCGACGTACGCGCTCGACGGGATCCGGGAGGCGATCCTGGAGGGACAGGGCATGTCCGCGATGTGGGACGAGCTCTGGCCGCTGCTCCTGATCGGCGCGATCTCGATCCCCGCCGGCCTTTGGGTCTTCGGGCGCGGTGAGCGGTACGCGAAGCGGCACGGGAAGCTGAAGCGGTCCGGCTGAGATGAAGGTCGCAGCCGGAGCGGCCGCGAAGCGGCCGCCGTCAGGGGTTGTCGCGCGGTCAGGACCCGCGCTAGCGGATCCTGACCTTGCGCAAAGGTCGGGGTAGCGGGTGCGCCGTCTTCGGCCGGAGACCGTCTGGTACGCGTACGAAGGCGTCGCGTCCTTCCTGTGGACGCTCGTCTTCACGGTGACGGCCGTCTACTTCGTCACCGAGCTCGGCATGAGCCCGTTCGAGCTCGTCGTCGTCGGCACGGTCATGGAGCTCTCCGTGTTCGCGTTCGAGGTGCCGACCGGGATCGTCGCCGACATGTACTCGCGTCGGCTGTCGATCGTGATCGGCAACGTCGTGATGGGTGCTGCGTTCGTGCTGGTGGGTGGCGTGGGCGCGGTATGGGCCGTACTCGTCGGGTACGCCGTGTGGGGGCTCGGCTGGACGTTCACGAGCGGGGCGATGGAGGCTTGGCTCGCGGACGAGGTCGGCACCGAGCGTGTTACTCCCATCTATCTCCGAGGCGCCCAGGTCGGCCGCGTCGGATCGGTTCTCGGGATCCTGGCTGCCATCGGTCTCGGTGTCGTCGACCTCCGGCTCCCGATCGTGCTCGCCGGCGCGGGGACCGTCGCGCTCGCGGCGTTCTACGCGCTGGCCATGCCGGAGACGGGGTTCCGGCCGCTCGAGCGGGGCGAGCGGGGCTCGTTCGCGCAGATGGCGCACACGGGCGCCGCGGGCCTGCGGCTCGTGCGCGCGCAGCCCGTCCTGCTCGCGATCCTAGGAATCGCCGCGTTCGCCGGTATGTGGAGCGAGTCGTACGACCGCCTCTGGCAGGCGCACGTGATCCGCGACGTCGGCCTGCCGTCGGTCGGGGGCTTCGAGCCGGTGGTCTGGTTCGGGATCTTTGCGCTGGTCGGGATGCTGCTCGCGATCGCGGTGGCCGAGCCGCTCGGGCGCAGGCTGAACGACGCCGGCCCCGCGTCCCTCGCACGGACGCTCTTCCGACTCCATGTGATCCTGCTCGCCTCGAGCCTCGTCTTCGCGCTCTCCGGCGCGCTCTGGCTGGCGATGATCGCGTCGTTCACGCTCTTCCTGGCGCGCAACCTGGCGGCGCCGATCTTCGCGGCGTGGCTCAACCGCTCGATCGACGAGTCGAACGTGCGCGCGACCGTGATCTCGATCACGAACCAGGCGGACGCGATCGGGCAGTGGACCGGCGGCCCGGCACTCGGCGGGATCGGCAGCCTCTTCGGGATCCGCGCGGCGCTCGTCGCCGGCGCGGCGGTCCTCCTGCCTGCACTGGCTCTCTACCGGCGGGCGCTGCATCACGGTGGGCGCGAGCCCGCGCTGCAAGCGCTGCCGGAGCCGGTCGAGCCGTGATCGAGCTCAGGCGCGTCGAGACGACCGAGGACGTCGACGTCTTCCTCGCGCTGCGTACGGCGATCGACCCGGTGCACCTGATGCACCGCGCAAGCTACGTCGAGGAGATCAAGCGT
>Ga0299907_10001368_pt1 | contig 13863 bp, 9 predicted proteins | sample RVTome_16_FD_198680 | JGI IMG/M metagenome (GOLD analysis project Ga0299907, IMG submission 198680) | Soil microbial communities from uranium-contaminated site in the Upper Colorado River Basin, Wyoming, United States - RVT152D67 (version 2) ... | reverse complement strand
TCACGACGACGTCGGGGCTGTGCTCGGCCGCCGTCGCGAGGAGCGTGGGCGCGTCCTCGGCGACGCCGACGACCTCGATGTCCTCGTAGGAGTTCAGCAGCGCTCGCACGCCCTCGCGCACCAGGACGTTGTCCTCGCCGAGCACCACCCGGATCGTCACGCAACCGCCCCCGCATCCCTCGCGTGTACCATCCGCACATGCCGCTGCGGGTGGTCTTCGCCGAGGATAACTACCTCGTGCGGGAAGGGACCGCCGCGCTCCTCGCGACCGCCGAGGAGGTCGAACTCGTGGGTATGGCGGCCAGCCTCGAGGAGCTGTTGTCCGCGGTCGACGAGCACGTACCCGACGCCGTCCTCACGGATATCCGGATGCCGCCGAGCGGCACCGACGAGGGGATCCGGGGCGCGAAACAGATCCGATCGACGCATCCGGAGATCGGCGTGGTCGTCCTCTCGCAGTTCGCCGAGGAGGAGTACGCCTACGACCTGCTGAAGGACGGAGCGGGCGGCCTGGGCTACCTGCTGAAGGAGCGCGTGGCCGACGTGGAGGAGCTCGTGCGCGCGCTCACCGAAGTGGCGAGGGGCGGCAGCGTGCTCGACCCGAAGATCGTCGAAGCGCTGGTCGCCGCGAAGGAACATCTCGCGCACTCCCCCCTGGCGCAGTTGACCGACCGGGAGCGCGAGGTCCTCGGACACATGGCCCAGGGACAGAACAACGCCGCGATCGCGAAGTCGCTGTTCCTGACCGAGCGCGCCGTGGAGAAGCACATCAACTCCTTGTTCCACAAGCTGGGACTGACCGAGGAGCCGGATGTGCACCGCCGCGTGATGGCCGTGCTTGCCTTCCTCCGCGATCAGACCTAGTTCTCTCACGGCTGCTGCGCCCTCCTCGTGTCGACGATGTACACGCTGCACGGCGCGTGTCGGAGCACGAGGTTCGGCACGCTCTCCCGGACCCGCCATCGGGAGCCGTGCATCCCCCGGTTCCCGAGGACGATCGTCTCGGCCCGTACCTCCTCGGCCACCTCGCAGATCCGCTCGGCGGCGTCGCCCCCTTCGATCCGCGTCGTCGTCGGCACTCCCGGGAACCGCGAGGCCAGGACCCGGAGGTGCCCCGGAGGATCCGCCGCCCGATCCGGATCGACGACGGACCGGTCGATCCCTTCCGGCTTCACGTAGAGCACCAGGAGCTCCGCGCCCCGATCCCGCGCCAGGCGCGCTGCGTCCTCCACCGCGAGGTCCGCGGCCGCCGATGTGTCCGTTCCCACCACGATCGTCGTCATCTGGGGCCTCCTTCGTTCGTCGTGCCGACGCTAGGCCAGCCGCTCGGGTTCGGCGACGGCGCGTGCATGCCGACTTCGTCGGGGTGCCTGCACACGCTCCCGGGGGGTGTTCCCGCACGGAGAACCGCAGGTCGTCCCCCTTGGACCGACGACCGACGGGTGACACGATGCGCTGGTCATGGATGGGAAGCGCACCGCGTCACGGCTGCCGTGGGTCCTGGCCGCGCTGATCCTCTCGATCGTGCTGGCGGGACTCGTCTTCCTGATCCTGGGATGGAGCACACCGCAGACGGGCACGGCGTTCGCGTTCCGTGGCTACGGGCTGCCCTTGGCCATCGTCTTCGCCGCAGCGGGCGTGCTGGTCGCGTCGCGCGTGCCCGCGAACCCGATCGGGTGGCTGCTCCTCGCCGCCGGCGCCGGCACGGCGATCCAGGAGCTCGCGCAGGAGTACGCGATCTACGGGCTCCTCGACTCGCCGGGCTCCGTCCCGAGGGCCGACGTCGCGGCCTGGTTCCCCGAGTGGGTCTGGATCCCGTTCATGGCGGCCATCGCGCTCTACATCCCCCTCTTCTTCCCCAACGGCCACCTGCCGTCGCGCCGATGGGCCTGGGTCGCGGTCCTGGGCGGGATCGGGGCGGTGATCGGCACGTTCGCCTTCGCGCTCACTCCGGGGCCGCTCGAAGGGTTCCTCGGGGAACGGAATCCGTTCGGCGTCGAGGGCGCGCTCTGGATCCGCACGGTCGGCGACGTCGCGATGCTCCTGTTCCTGGTCGCGCTCCTCGGCACGGCGGCCTCTCTCGTGGTTCGGGTCCGCCGATCACGCGGCGACGAACGGCAGCAACTGAAGTGGCTCGCTCTCGCGATCTCCTTCCTGGGCATCTCGTTCCTGATCGGTGTCCCCTTCTGGACCCTGTCGGGATCGGGGGGGTCGCTCGACCCGGTCGAGAACCTCGTCGTCCTCGGCCTCGCCGGCGTCCCGGTCGCGATCGGGATCTCCATCCTCAAGTTCCGCCTCTACGACATCGACGTTGTCATCAAGAAGACGGTCGTCTACGCGATCCTTGCGATCCTCCTGTTCGCGCTCGGCGTCGTCCCGGCCTGGGTGACCGCCGGCATCGTCTTCGGCCTCACCGGTGAGACCGAGATCTCATGGGCGCTCGCCGGACTCGTCGTAGGCGTCGCGGTCTGGCCGCTCCGGAAGCTGGCGACGCGGATCGCCGATCGGCTGGTCTTCGGCCGACGGGCCACGCCGTACCAGGTGTTGAGCGAGTTCTCCGACCGTGTGGCCGAGACGTACGCGGCCGAGGACGTCCTCGAGCGCATGGCGAACGTGCTCGCCGGCGGCGTGGGGGCCGAGACGGCGACGGTCTGGCTGCGGGATCGCGAGGGGTTCCACCCGGGCGCCACCTGGCCGCCCGAGACGCCGCCGGACGACGCGCTCCCGCCCTCCGCGATCGAGGTGCGCCACCATGACGAGACGCTCGGAGCTCTCTCGGTCCACATGCCGGCGAACGACCCGATGGACCCGACGAAGGAACAGCTGATCCGCGATCTCGCGGGGCAGGCGGGCCTCGTCCTCCGGAATGCGGGCCTGATCGAGGACCTGAAAGCGTCGAGGCAGCGGCTCGTCGCGGCCCAGGACGCGGAGCGCCGCCGGATCGAGCGCAACATCCACGACGGCGCCCAGCAGCAGCTCGTGGCGCTCGCGGTGAAGCTGGGATTGACAGAGCGTCTCGTGGCCTCCGATCCTTCCAAGGCCGGAAGGATGCTGTCGGAGCTCCAGCGAGAGACGAACCAGGCCCTCGAGGATCTCCGCGACCTCGCGCGAGGGATCTATCCCCCCCTGCTCGCCGACAAGGGCCTCGGCGCGGCGCTGGAGAGCCAGGCCCGAAAGTCTCCCGTTCCCGTGTCGGTCGAGATCGACGGGATCGGCCGCTACGCGCAGGAAGCGGAAGCGGCCGTCTACTTCTCCTGTCTCGAGGCCCTCCAGAACGTCGCGAAGTACGCCGGTGCGGCGGCGGCCACCGTTCGGCTCGCCCAGACGGACGGACTGCTCACGTTCGAGGTCGAGGACGATGGGCGCGGGTTCGACCCGACGACCGCCTCGGCCGGCTCCGGCCTCCAGGGGATCGCCGACCGCCTGGCCGCCCTCGGCGGCGAGCTCACCGTCCGATCGGCTCCGGGCGAGGGCACGACGGTGGCCGCCCGCCTCCCCGTGGAGGTGTCGACATGAACGAGCGGACGGCCCGGAGGCTCGCGGGATCCCTCGCCGCATTCGCGGTCGCCGCGATCTCCGCGTCGATCGGCATCCGGATCGCCGCCGATCCGAGGGCCTTCGATCCGGTAGATCTCGTGTACCTCGGGGCCGGCACCGCCTTCGGCGTGGTCGGATCGCTCATCTCGGGCCGGCGTCCGGCGAACCCGATCGGGTGGCTATTCGTCTCGGTCGCCGTCGGCGTCGCGTTCGACGCGTTGGTGATCAGCGTAGGCGGGCTCGACGCCTCGGGGTCCGCGTCCGAGACCGGACGCGTTGCCGAATGGCTCGAGGGATGGACCTGGGTCCCGCTGATCTTCGTCCCCACGATCTTCCCGCTCCTCCTGTTCCCGGACGGGCGGCTCCCGTCGCGACGATGGCGGCCTTTCGTCTGGATGGGCGTGCTCGGGGTCGTTGCGTTCTCGTTCTCGATGGCCTTCGACCCCCGCAGCTACGGCGGTGAGCTGCCGATCTCGCTGCGCCCGCCCGAGGCGCTCGTCGAAGCGGCGGCCCTCGGCGCCCTCCTCCTGATCGCCTCGCTCGCGGCCGCCGCCGTCGCGATCGCCGTCCGGTTCCGTCGCTCCTCGGGAGAGGAACGGCAGCAGCTGACATGGCTCACGTACGCCGGAACGACCGCCGCCATCTTCATCGTCGGCAGCTTCGCCGCCGGGGGAATCCTCGACACGGTCGACGTCGACGTCGACGACGGCCCGGTCGGCGACCTGCTCAACCTGCTGGTGATTGCCGGCATGCTCTTGATCCCGGTCGCGATGGCGGTGGGGATCCTCAAGTACCGGCTCTACGACATCGACCTCGTGATCAAGAAGACGGTCGTGTACGCGATCCTCGCGGTCCTCTTGTTCCTCCTGGGAGTCGTGCCCGCGTGGGTGACCGCCGGGTTCGTCTTCGAGCTGACCGGAGAGAGCGAGATCTCTTGGGCGCTCGCCGGCCTCGTCGTCGGCGTCGCCCTGTGGCCGCTCCGACGCCTGTCCCGCAAGATCGCGGACCGGATCGTGTTCGGCAAGCGCGCGACCCCGTACGAGGTGCTGACCGAGTTCTCGACCCGGGTGGCCGAGACCTACGCGGCCGAGGACGTGCTCGTGCGGATGGCGCAGGTCCTCGGCGAAGCGGTGGGGGCGGTCGCCGCGACGGTGTGGCTCGGGAGAGGTGGACGGGCGCGCCCGGTGGCCACCTGGCCGCCGGACGCGGTGACCGACCGCGCGTTCCCAGCCTCGGCGATCGAGGTCCGTCACCAGGGAAGGACGCTCGGGGCGCTCTCGGTCGAGATGCCGCCGAGGGACCCGATGACCTCGGCGAAGGAGCGGTTGATCCGCGACCTGGCCGGCCAGGCCGGCCTGGTCCTCCGCAACGGCGCCCTGATCGAGGACCTGAAGGCGTCCCGACAACGACTGGTCGCCGCCCAGGACGCGGAGCGGAGACGGATCGAGCGGAACATCCACGACGGGGCGCAGCAGCAGCTCGTGGCGCTCGCGGTGAAGCAGCGGCTCGCGTCCACGTTGATCGGGAAGGACGACGCGCGGGCGCGAACGCTCCACGACGAGCTCCAGGCGGACACGAACCGAGCGCTGGAGGACTTGCGGGACCTGGCGCGAGGCATCTACCCGCCGCTCCTCGCGGATCGTGGTCTCGGCGCCGCCATCGAGGGACAGGCGCGGAAGTCGCCCGTTCCCGTCCATGTCGACACCGACCGGATCGGCCGGTACCCACAGGAAACGGAGGCGGCCGTCTACTTCTCGACCCTCGAGGCCCTCCAGAACGTCGCGAAGTACGCGGAGGCGTCGCGGGCGAGCGTCCGGTTGGCGCAGACGAACGGGACGCTCTCGTTCGAGGTGTCCGACGACGGGCGTGGGTTCGACCCCGACGCAGCCGAGCGCGGCACCGGACTCCAGGGGATCGCCGACCGGCTCGCCGCGCTCGGCGGCGAGCTCGAGATCACATCGGCGCCCGGCGACGGCACGATCGTCAGTGGGCGCGTCCCGATCGAGGGGGCGTCACCATGAACCAGCGACGACTCGCCTGGACGATCTGGGGCGTCTCGGTGGGCCTCATGCCGTTCGCTGCGATCTTGAACGCGCTCGGGAAGAACCTCGACGTCGGTCAAGTCGTCGTCATCGTGGTGGGGGTTGTCCTCTGGGCTACGGTCGGCGCGCTCATCACCTCGAGGCAGATGGGCAATCGGGTCGGCCTGATCTTCTCCGGCGTGGCGTTGTCGGCGGCCGTGGGCCTGGCGGGGCAGAGCTACGCCTCGTTCGCCCTCGAACGGGGACTGCCGCTCGTTGCGATCTCCTCCTGGATCGCGAGGGTCGCGTTCCTCGGGATGATCGGCCCCCTGGCGTTCCTGTTCCTGATCTTCCCCACCGGCGCCCCGCCCTCGCGCCGATGGGGCTGGTTGCTGCGCGTGATGCTGGTCGCGTACGCGGTCGCCGCGCTCCTGTTCGCGCTCACGCCAGGGCCGATGACCTCGGGGTTCGCGGAGCTGCACAGCCGTATCCAGAACCCGCTGGGTCTGCCCAGCTCGTGGAAGGCGGCGATCGAGTCGTCGACGACGGCCGCCGGGTTCGTCCTCTTCTTCGGTGCGATCCTTTCGGTCGTCTCATTGATCCAGCGCTACCGCCGCTCGTCCCCGGCAGAGCGGCAACAGATCCGCTGGCTCGCGCTCCTCGGGGTGGTCACGGCAGCGTTCATGCTCCTGTCGATCGCCCTCGCGGAAGCCGGGGTGACGGGCGATGCGATCGAGAACCTGTCGTTCCTCGTCCTCGTCGCGCTGGTGTTTCTCGGTGTCCCGATCACGTGCGGCGTCGCGATCTTGAAGCACGGGCTGTGGGACCTCGACGTCGTCGTGAAGAAGACCGTCCAGTACGGCGTCCTGCTGGTCGCCGCGATGGCTCTCATCGGCGTGCTCGTGATCCTCCCGGGCGTCTTCGTCTTCGGGATCGACCGTCGCGTCGCACCCGGCATCGCGATCGGCGTGCTCCTCGCGATCGTGCTCGCGCTCCTCCGGCTCCCCGCCCGTCGCTTCGCCGACCGGATCGTGTACGGGAAGCGCTCGACGCCGTACGAGGTCCTCTCCGATTTCGCCGAACGGGTGGGTGGGACCTATTCCACCGTGGACGTCCTCCCTCGGATGGCACAGCTCCTCGGAGAGGCCACCGGAGCCAGGACGGCGCGGGTCTGGTTGCGCGTCGGTGACGTGATGCGGGCGGAAGCGTCGTGGCCGACTGATGCCGGCCCGGTTCCCACGCACGTCGTGGACCGTGATGCGCTCCCCGATCTCGGTGAGGACGAGGTATTCGAAGTTCGGCACCAGGGCGAGCTGCTCGGTGCCCTCACCGTGACGGTCGCGGCGAACGACCCGATGAACGCGACGAAGGCGAAGCTCGCCCGAGACATGGCGTCGCAAGCCGGGCTCGTGCTCCGGAACGTCCGCCTGATAGAGGACCTGCGGGAGTCTCGCCGGCGGATCGTCGCCGCCCAGGACGAGCGAGCGAAGAAGCTCGAACGGAACATCCACGACGGGGCGCAGCAGCAGCTCGTCGCGCTCACGGTGAAGCTCGGCCTCGTCGAACGCCTCGTCGAACGCAACAGCCGAACCGCGACGATGCTCGCCGAGGTCAGGCGGGACACGAACCAGGCCCTCGAGGACCTCCGCGACCTCGCCCGAGGCATCTATCCGCCCTTGCTCGCGGACAAGGGTCTGGTCGCGGCCCTCGAGAGTCAGGGCCGCAAGTCGTCCCTCCCGCTCGCGGTCGAGTCCGAAGGGATCGGACGCTACCCCGCCGAGACCGAGGCCGCCGTGTACTTCTCCGTTCTCGAATCGCTCCAGAACATCGCGAAGTATGCGGAGGCGTCGCAGGCGACGGTACGGATGGCGCAGACGAACGGCACGCTCACCTTCGAGGTGAGCGACGACGGTCGAGGCTTCGACCCGGAGACCGCCGAGCGCGGCTCCGGGCTTCAGGGGATGGCCGATCGCCTCGCCGCGCTCGGCGGCGACCTCACGGTCACATCGGCTCCGGGCGAGGGAACCACGATCGCCGGCAGCCTTCGGGTCGAGGTGGCGCCGTGAACGCGGCGGACGCTCCTCGGATCGGTCGCTGGGTATCACGTCTGTCGCTGACCACATGGGCCGTGGATGTCCTCTTGATCCTGGCCTCGCTGGTCGTGGGCGGTGCCGGCGGCGACATCGCGGAAGGGATCTTCTTCCTGCCGGCGGCGCTCCTGTACTCGACGCTCGGGAGTCAGATCGTGGTGCGGCAGCGGGGCAACGCGATCGGCTGGATCCTGCTTCTCGCCGGGACGGGGCTCGCCGTCGAGGCGTTCGCGAATCCGCTGGTTCCGATCCTCGTCGACGGTGGATCCGAGGTCGGTCGCTACGTGGCGTGGGTGGCGGACTGGGCGTTCATCCCCACCATCGGACCGCTCGCAGTGATCTTCCTCCTGTTCCCTGACGGGAAGCCGCCGAGCCGCGCGTGGAGGAATGTGGGCTGGGTGATCGTCGGGTCGGTGACGACGGCGTGGATCGCGTTCGCGCTCACGCCGGGGCCGCTGAACAGCTTCGACGGCATCCAGAACCCGGTGGCCGTGCCGGGAGCGGGGGCGCTCCTCGGCGGCGTCGTGGCGGTGGCCACGATCGTGGCGATGGCGGCCTCGCTCTCGACGGCCTTCGCGGTCAGGAGTCGGTACAAGCGATCCGTAGGCGAGGAACGCCAGCAGATCAGATGGCTGGCTGCCGTCGGGACCCTGGCCGGGGTCTTCCTCGTGGCATGGGTGGTCACCATCTTCGCGGCGGTGGCGCTCGGGCGGCAAGGAGACGGCGCCCAGTTCGACATCGTCCTCATCCCCCTGGCGCTGCTCGCGCTGACGATCGGGATCGGTGTTCCGGTCGCCGTGGCGCTCGCCATCTTCCGGTATCGCCTCTGGGACCTGGACTTCGTCGTCAAGAAGACCGCGCAGTACGGCGTGCTCGTCGCCGGTTTCACCGTCGTGGTGGGGTTCGTGGTGATCCTCGTCCCGGCCTTGTTCGTCGGGGTCGCCTCCGACATCGGCGGCCTTCCGGTCATCGTGATGGGGGTGTTCCTGGCAGCCGGGTTCTCCTTCGTCCGCGCTCGGGGTCGACGCTGGGCGGATCGCATCGTGTACGGCAAGCGCTCGACGCCCTACGAGGTCCTGTCGGAGTTCGCCGAGCGCGTGGGAGGGACGTATTCGAGCGACGACGTGCTCCCCCGGATGGCGCAGCTCCTGGGAGAGGCGATCGGGGCGAAGACCTCGCGGGTCTGGCTACGGATCGGTGATGAGCTCCGAGCCGAGACGGCGTGGCCGCACGACGCTCCTCCCGCGCCCGCCAGACCCTTCGCGGGCGATGCGCTCCCCGTTCTCGGCGAGGATGAAGCGTTCGAGGTCAGGCATCAAGGCGAGCTGCTCGGCGCGCTCTCCGTGACGGTCGCTCCGAACGACCCGATGAACCCGACCAAAGCCAAGCTCGCCCGAGACATGGCGTCGCAGGCGGGGCTGGTGCTCCGCAACGTCCGGCTGATCGAGGATCTCCGCGAGTCCCGACGGCGGATCGTGGCGGCGCAGGACGAGCGCGCGAAGAAGCTCGAGCGCGACATCCACGACGGCGCGCAGCAGCAGCTCGTGGCGCTCTCGGTCAAGCTGCGCCTGGCCGAGGGGATGGTGGAACGCGACCCGGGCAAGGCTCGGGAACTCCTGACGGAGCTCCAGCGCCTGACGGGGGAGACCCTCGACGATCTGCGCGACCTCGCCCGAGGCATCTATCCGCCGTTGCTGGCCGACAAGGGGTTGGCCGCCGCGCTCGAGGCTCAGGCCAGGAAGTCCTCCCTTCCCGTGACCGTCCAGCCGGACGGCGTGGGGCGATACCGGCAGGACGTGGAGTCCGCGGTGTACTTCTGCTGCCTCGAGGCTCTGAACAACGTCGCGAAGTACGCGGAGGCGACATCGGTCGAGATCCGGCTCGCGCAGGCGGACGAGGAGCTCCGTTTCGAAGTGGAGGACGACGGCCGGGGCTTCGACACGACGGCGATGGGGTCCGGCACCGGCTTGCAGGGCATGGCGGACCGCCTGGACGCGATCGGCGGCCACCTGGTCGTTCGGAGCGCGCCCGGCGACGGCACGGCCATCGCCGGGCGCGTCCCGGTCGCGGAGACGGGCTCGTGATCCGACGCCGCCTCCCGTGGCTCCTGTGGGCCGGCGCGATGGTCCTGTTCGTCGTGACCGGCTCGCTCGGCGTCGTCAACGGGTCCTTCGCGGCGGACCCCTTCTTCCTCGGGGTCGCCCTGATCATGATCGTGGGCTACACGACGATGGGCGCGCTGATCGCGTCGCGGACCTCCGGCAACGCCATCGGCTGGCTGTTGATGATGGTCGGGCTCGCCTTCCTCCTCGGCGGCCTCTCCGACGAATACCTGACGTACGCGGTCGGTCACGGACCGGAAGACCTGCCGCTCACCACGTTCATGGGGTGGCTCTCGAACTGGATCTTCCTGTCCGTCCTGTTCCCGGTGCCCCTGGTCCTCCTCCTCTTCCCCGACGGGACGCTCCCATCCCGGCGCTGGCGTCCGGTCGCCGCAGCGATCGCGGTGCTGTGGGTGCTCGTCCCCGTCGCGTTGATCCTGAACCCTGGTCCGATCGACGTCGACCAGCCGTTCGACCCGCCGCTCGCCAACCCGACGGGGATCCCCGCGATCGCCGATGTGACCGGGGTGATCATCTCGGCCGGGACCTTCGCCCTCATCGGCCTCGCGTTCCTCGCGGTGGGAGGCCTGGTCCGCCGTTACCGACGGTCCGAGGGTGACGAGCGGCAGCAGATGCGGTGGTTCGTCGCCGCGGTGACGCTCGCCGCGCCCCTGCTCCTCGCGGGGATCATCGCTGCCTTGTTGGGGACGGACGATTCCGATCTGATCACCGGCATCATCTTCTTCTCGTTCCTCACGGTCCTGGGGATCGGCTTCCCCGCGGCGTGCGCGGTGGCGATCCTCCGATACCGCCTCTACGACCTCGACCTGGTGATCAAGAAGACGGTGCTGTACGCGATCGTGGCTATGCTCCTCGTCGGCATCTCGGTGGCGGTCCTCTCGGTAGTGGGCGGGACGCTGATCGAAGCGGACCCAGTGACCATCATGGCCTCGGTCGCCCTCGGCGTCGCGGTCTGGCCTGCGGTCCGAGTCGCGCGGCGCCTGGCCGACCGGGTGGTGTACGGACGGCGCGCGACGCCGTACGAGGTGCTCACCGACTTCTCGCATCGCGTGGGCGGCTCCTACGCCGCTGAAGACGTCCTGCCCCGGATGGCGCGGATCCTCGGCGACGCGATCGGGGCGACGGGCGCCGTCGTCTGGCTCCGGGTCGGGCCGGAGCTCCGCCCGGCCGGACGGTCACCGGCCGACGGACCCGCTCCGGAGCCAGTGCCGATCCACGGCGACGCGCTCCCCGATCTTCCCGGCGACGCGGCGATCGAGGTCCGCGACCAGGGAGCGCTCCTCGGGGCGATCACGGTCTCGATGCCGGCGAACGATCCGATGAACCCGTCGAAGGGGCGGTTGGTCCGAGATCTCGCGTCGCAGGCTGGGCTGGTGCTCCGCAACGTCCGGTTGATCGAGGAGCTCCGGGCGTCGCGGCAGCGACTCGTCGCCACCCAGGACGAAGAGCGGCGCAAGCTCGAGCGCAACATCCACGACGGCGCCCAGCAGCAGCTCGTGGCGCTGACGGTGAAGCTCCGCCTCCTGGAGCAGATCGCCGAACGTGACCCAGTCAAGGCCAGCGAGATGGCCGGACAGATCCAAGCCGACGCGACCAGTGCGCTCGACGACCTTCGTGACCTCGCGCGCGGGATCTACCCTCCGCTGCTCGCCGACAAGGGACTGCCGGTCGCGCTGGAGGCGCAGGCTCGGAAGGCCGCCGTGCGCGTCGCGGTGGACGCCGGAGACCTCGGACGGTTCTCCCAGGACGTGGAGGCGGCCGTCTACTTCTCGTGTCTGGAGGCGCTCCAGAACGTCGCGAAATACGCGGAGGCGTCCGCCGTTCGGATCTCGCTCGCCAGGCACGACGGCCGCCTTTCGTTCGCCGTCACCGACGACGGCGTCGGCTTCGATCCCGCCGCCGCGACGCACGGCTCGGGGCTCCAGGGGATCGCGGACCGGCTGGACGCCCTCGGCGGCACGTTCGAGGTGGAGAGCAGGGTGGGGTCGGGGACGGTCGTGAAGGGGACCGTGCCGGTCGCCTGATCAGGCGGCGCCGCGTGCCGCCGCCCAGGCCTCTTCGAGACGGTCGGGACCGAACGCCGACTTCGGGATGTACGCGGCGGCGCCGCACTCCGCGGCGCGCGGCGCGTACTCCTCTTCCTCGTAGGTGGACAGGAGGAGCACCACGGCGCGACTGGCGTCGTCGGCGAGGATCTGGCGGGTGGCGTCCAGGCCGTTGATCCCCGGCAGGTTCACGTCCATCAGGACCAGATCGGGACCGAGGTCCGCGGCCATCGTCACCGAGTCCTCACCGGTCTCGGCTTCGCCGACGACCTCGAAGCCGTCCGTGGCCTCCACGACCATCCTCGCGGCCATCCGGAACGGCTCCTGGTCGTCCACGATGAGGACCTTCACGTCCATGGGCACGTCCATGGGCCAAGCGTCCCACCATGTCGCGGTTGCGCCAGTGGTGCCAGCACCACACTTGCCGTCCCCCGACCGACCGTGCGGGAACCGCTACGCGGCCGCCTCGCCCAGACGGAGGAACGCACGCTCCAACACCAGCCTCGTATTGAGGTTGATGTCCTCGGCGAGGGCGGCGCGCGCCTCCTCGACCGCCGCCATCCCACGCGTCGCGCGGACGACGGGGAGGCGCGCGCCGCCCCGATCGCCCGTCAGGTCGGGGTTCAGCAGGACCTCCAGCCCCCCGCCGACCTCCGCCGCCACCTCGTCGCGGAGCAAGGCCGAGACGCCGAGCAACACCCAATCCACGTAGTCGCGCTCCGCGCGGCGTTCGCGGCGCTGGAAGCGGATCTCGATGCGCTTGATCGCCCCCCGATACGCCTCCTCCGGACGGCCGCGGTCGTCGAGGAAGGGCGCGAGGTCCTTCGCGAGCTCGTCCTTCATGCCCTTCTTGTAGTCCGCCGCTGCTTGGAGCACGACGCCGGCCGCCTCGAGCGCACCGGCCGGCCCTCCCGCCGCCAGCTCGATCGCCGCTCGGGCGGCGTCGCGGAACCGCAGACCCTCCTCGGATCCGGCGAGCCGGCGGGCGCGGCCCAGGTTCCCACCGGCGAGGCGAGCCGCGAGCCGCGCCCGGACCTCGTCCGCACCCGATCGCACGAGCTCCTCGACCACGAACGCCTCGGGGAGCGCGGTGAACGTGACGACGTGACAGCGCGACAGCACGGTCTCGGGGAGCTCGTGCGCCCGCGCCGACAACAGCACGAGGACGGCATCGGCGGGCGGCTCCTCGAGGACCTTCAGCAACGTGTCGGCGGCCGGCGGGGACAGCCGATCGGCCTCCCGAACGATGAAGACCTTCCGGCCGGGCTCCGGCGCCGTTCGATACGCCGGCTGCCAGACCTCGGTGCGGATCGTGTCGACGTGGATGTCCCGGCCCTCGGGCTCGACGAGGAACTCGTTGGGATGGTGGTCCTCGTCGGCGAGCCGACAATCGCGGCACTCGCCGCATCCCCCTCGGTGGCAGAGCAGGGCGGCGGCGAAGGCCCGGGCGGCGAGCGACTTGCCGCTGCCTTCCGGACCCGCGAACACGTAGGCATGGTGCGGCCGGTCGGCGGCGCCCCGCAGGAACGCCATCGCACCGATCTGACCCGGTACGCGATCGAGGACGGCGGCGCTCACGGACCGAACGCTATCGCGGGCCACCGACGACGTCAGTCGGTGGACGTCGCTCCGGAGTCCCGTCGGTCCTCACCGACGATCGGATCGTCGCCCGCGTCCATGGCGCCCACGGGTCGCGGCCGAGGCGCCTTGGCCCCCGCTCCGTCCTCGCGCTCGGGCAGCGCCTTCTCGAGCGCCCGGCGTACCTCGTCGAAGACCTCGGCCGGCTCCTTGTCGGCATCGATCACGACGATCCGCTCGGGATGCTCCTCGGCGATCCTGAGGTACGCGTCCGCGACCTTGGCGTGGAAGTCCTGTCCCTCCATCTCCATCCGGTCCGGCGGCTCCGTCGACCGGAGCAGCCCCCGCTCCGGCTCGAGGTGGAGCAGGATCACGAGGTCCGGGAACAGCCCCTGCGTCCCCCAGACGTTCAGGGTCAAGATGTCCTGCTCGCCCAATCCTCGACCCCAGCCCTGGTACGCGAGGGAGG
>Ga0299907_10001367_pt1 | contig 13868 bp, 11 predicted proteins | sample RVTome_16_FD_198680 | JGI IMG/M metagenome (GOLD analysis project Ga0299907, IMG submission 198680) | Soil microbial communities from uranium-contaminated site in the Upper Colorado River Basin, Wyoming, United States - RVT152D67 (version 2) ... | reverse complement strand
ACCTGGGGCGGGGTGCTGATCGACGATCGACCGCTTGGCGAGCCCAATCCTTGCGTCCGGGGGTGCATCCCTGCTCTCGATGATCCGCCGACTGTCCCGGCTGAAGAGGCGACGTGGCTTGCCGACAGCGACATCGTGTTTGGAGTGGTCCATAACGGGGAGGCCCTGGCGATGCCCCGCAACCAGATGGAAGTCCACGAAATGCTGAATCTGAGCTTGGGTGGTGACCGTCTCGGAATCCCATACTGCACCCTGTGTGGATCGGCTCAGGCGTATCTGACCGAGTCAGTTCCCCCTGAGTTCTCGACGGTGATTCTGCGCACCTCCGGTCTGCTGTCCCGGTCGAACAAGGTCATGTATGACCTCGTCACCAAGTCGGTCTTCGACACGTTCACAGGCGAAGCTCGCTCCGGACCTTTGGCTATTGCAGACGTGGTGCTCCCTCAGGTAACTGTCGTCACATCGGCTTGGGGCGACTGGGTGGAAGACCACCCGACCACCCGGGTCGTTGCCGAGGACGGAGGCCTGGGCAGGACCTATGCGCCCAACCCTCTGGGCGACCGTGACGCCGAAGGACCGATATTCCCGGTTGGCCCGGTAGACCCCCGCCTCGACGTGCATGCCAAGGTGGTCGGCGTGATCACTTCTGATGGGACGCCAATCGCCTTTCCGGTCGCCTCCGCAGCGACGGCCCTGGACCGTGGCGACCCTGTAGCCCTCGAAGGTCATGAAGTGGTTTCTGACGGGGGCGGGTGGCGTGTGGTCGGACCCGACGGGGAGGTTGTTGCCCATGAGTCCTTCTGGTTCGCCTGGAGTCAATTCCACCCCGAGACGCTCCTCTGGGCAGATGACTGAGCCAGAATGAAAAAATGGAAAGACCGAAGACACCGCCCGCCGCTGGCGAACTGGAGTCCCTGGAATCATTTCTGGATTTTCAACGGGCCACGATGGTCCAGAAGGCGGAGGGCATCACCGACGAACAGCTTCCTCCGTTCCGGTCGAGCCGTCAACATTGAGCCTTTCCGGCCTCATCAAACATCTGGCCCTTGTTGAGGAGAGCTGGTTCCAGTCCGTGTTCGCTGGAGGTGAGCTCGGCGAACCATGGGCGAGTGCGCCCTTCGACGAAGATGATGACTGGGAGTTCAATTCGGCCTCAGCTGACCGCATCTCAGACCTGATTGCGATGTACGAGGCGGCATGTGAGAAGAGCCGGCAAATCGTGGCCGGTGCAGACTCTCTTGATCAGCTCTCGGCGAAAGACACCCGTCACGGCAAAGTCAGCCTGCGCTGGATACTCCTCCATATGATCGAGGAGACGGCAAGACACGCTGGCCACGCCGACCTGATCCGAGAGCGGATCGACGGCACGACCGGAATCTGAATCCGTGATCTGTCCTCCCGCTTGCTTGCGGGCGGAAGAAGGAGGGGAGTTCCCTCGCGGGCTGGGAGCTTGAGCTCCGTTGGTGGGTACGGTCCACCCTCCCCGGCTCCTTCGTCGCCGGTTCTCCCTCCGCAAGCGGAGGGAGAGTTGCGTGTTGCGGTTGTCGCGTTTTAGCTGTCCTCCCGCTTGCGGGAGGAAGGTTCCTGCGCCCGACGTAGGAGGGCGGAGGTAGGAGGGAGAGATCCCCGCGCGCTGGGAGCTTGAGCAGCGTTGGTGGGTACGGTCCACCATCCCCGGCTCCTTCGTCGCCGCTACTCCCTCCGTAAACGGAGGGAGAGTCGCCGGGTTGAGGAAGTACCTGCCGGTCAGTCGTCTATGAAAATCACACCGGAGTAGGGGACCTCCAGGTCGGAAGCGATCTGGATCAGGATTTCGGTTGCCTCCTGAGAAGTCAGGCCCTTGATGACGACGTCCCAGCCATCGGCTGATACGTCGGCGAGCTCAGCCGAACTCTGCTTGGTGAAGCCCTCGAATCCGTTCTCGGCGAGCAGGGCGAGGGCATCATCGGCCTCCTGTTCGGTTACGAGGTTACGAACCACGACGACACGAGTTGCCGCCTCCTCCTCAGTGTCGGCGTCGGACGTGTCGGCAGGAGAAGACGGGGCGGTCGACGTCGTGGTCAAAGCCTCACTCGACGAGGTCGACTCGCCGCCACACGAGATGACTGCCACCAGCAGAATCCCCAGCCCGAGTATGTGCCAGATCTTCACGGCACTGCTCGGGCTCGAATTTCGGCGTCCGACGGTGGCCTCATCAGTTCGCACAGATGATCTCGAATGTGCCCGACACCGGGCCGTCGCCATTACTGGAGACGAAGGTCGCAGTTCCGTGGGCATAATTCCCATCGATGGTGAGACTGTCGACACGACTCCCCTCATGGGTCAGAGGCGATGCGAACCACTCGGTCTCACTGGAAATGGTTATTGCTGTTGGGTCTTCGGCCTCACCGAAACCCTCGATGGCGAGGGCAAAGGTCGCTCCCTGGGTGAAGCCCTCCATACCCGGCACCTCCATCGGTTCGCCATTCTCGTCTACCCGGGTAAGGAAGGCCCTGATGAACGACCCGGCGAAGTCGGGATCGCACGTGCCATTCTCACCCTGCCTGTATAAGAAGGTCTCGTCCCCGACGATGATGGTTGCTTCGCTGACATCGACCTCACGTGCGTCGCCGGACTCGGCGTTGCCCGCGGCGGTCGCATCCGTTGGCTCCTGACTGCCATCACCTGAACCCGGAGCGACGGTCGTCGACACCTCAGGCGCGTCCGGCCCGGCTGTCGGCGACGCGCCCTCGTCCGATCCGCCACATGCTGCCAGAGCCAGCGCTGTCGCCAACAGAAGGGTTCTCAATCGCATATTCGGACTCATCTCTGGATTACTCCCATCTATTCAGGCTCGCCCCGCTTGGCTTTTCGCATCAGATCAGGTCTGGTCCCGGCTGACGTTCAGGTCAGCCCGGACAGGTCGAATCTGTCGGAGGCTTCTAAACGCACGCTTAACGCCTATGGGGGGCTTCGGCATGAGAACTCGCACGCGTTCAGCTTGCGTTAAGAGGGCCTCGCCATCCTGGGGATGTTCGCCAGGAAGGATGGAGATCATGCGTGCCGGACCTAAACGAAGGACCCGGGGGTGGGGCTTGTGGGGATCACTAGCAGCGGTTGCTGTGTTGTTGGCAGCGTGTGGCGGCGGGGCGGAGTCCGATCCAATGCCGGAAACGACGGATCTCGAGAGTGTGACAACTGGTGAGGATCAGGCACAGACCACCGTTCCGACCACGACTCCTACTTCGCCTGATCCCGAGGACAACCCGGATCCGGGGGAGGGAGCCGAAGGGGAGTTCTGCCAGATGATGGCCGCTGAGAATCTGCAGTCCTACGACGTCTTCGACCCGGCGACGGTCGAGACCTACTTCACCGAGAATTTGGAGTTCCTGTCAGGCTTGGATGGTCGGGTCCCCGGGGAGATTGCTGACGACTTCGAGGTCGTCCATCGAAACGCCGTCGAATTGGCCGCGTTGGTTGCGGAGTACAACTACGAAATCATGGCGGTTCCCGAGGAGCAGCTGGCGGCTATGGCCTCCGATGAGGTCTTGGAGGCGTCGACACGGATCGGGGACTTCTGCGGACTCGATCTGGGATGACGGCCCGATTCTGGCTGTCGCCGTGGTCAGATCGAATCGAGAAACGCCTCTAGGCATCGACGGTCGGGAACGTTTAGTCGGCGTTAAGAGGGATCCGTAAGTGTCCAGGGGCAGTGTCGCATCGAAGGACAGACGTATATGTGCGGTCGGTGGCGTGTCTCGTCGTCCTGGCCATGATCGCTGCAGCCTGCACCCAGACCGACGCCGATACCACGACCACCGTCGTCCCGAACTCGCTCGAGGCCGACACCACCACAACCGTCGTCCGGAACTCGCCCGAGGCGAAGGCGATGATCGACGCCGCCCTGGGCGGCACCCAGGCGGTGCAGGACTTCGCCATCTATCTCGATTTGGTGCTGATGCCCGAGGACGGCGGCCTCGAAAGCTTCTACGACGACGTGCGGGACCAGGCGATGGCGGGCGCCGGGGCACCGGTCGAACTTGTCGATGGGAACACCCTCGCCCCGGTCGACTCTCTCAGAGGAGCCGTGACCGACACCGATGGAGTCGTGCTTCCTACGATCGCCCTCGACTTCGCTCTCTTGGAAGCTTCCCCTGCTCTCGTCGAAGAAACCCATCAGACCCTTAGCGAAGTGTTTGAAACCGCAGGTGAGCCCGGGTTGATCGAGGCGTTTCCACCGGGGAGTGGCGGGGCGCGATTGTTGGTGCAGATCGCCACCGCCAACTACACCCAGAGGCGGACTCACGTCGGCCCAGGCGACCTAGCGGCGATCGACCTGAGCTTCGTCGATTCCATCAGCCCGGGCGATCGGATTGCTTCAGTCCACCTGTTCGGACAGACCCTCCCCGGTGATCCCGCCACCGAAGCCGGAATGTCTGCTCTGGAACTGTTCACCTACCGTTGGAACCTGGGTCTGGTTGTGATGCTTGGTGATGATTCGGGAGTCACCATCGTCGTCGACGACAGCGTGACCGTCGCGGCGGGCTCCACAGCCGGTGTTGAGTCGGAGAATCGCCTCGTCTCAGCGGATGCCGGGAAGACTTCGCGTGCCCTGTATGACACTGGCCAGCCACTTCCGCTCCATCCCGTCGATCACCAGGAGGCAAACATAATCCAAGTAGTGGCGGAGACGGGTAACAGCTCGCCGTCAGAGGATGGACCGGAGGCCTGGGGAAAGCTTGTCCGGGCGCTTCTGAAGCCCGCTGCCTTGTTGAACGCAGCAATCGAGGGCGCTCAGTATGGTGAGGAGGTTGTTCGCCTGATGATGGCCGATGCATTGAGCGACCGTGCTACGGGACGCCCTGCCTACCCACTACCTGATGGGAAGTCATGCTTGAAGTTGGTTTCTGTGGAGGAGGAACATCGCTGGTATGTTGGGTCCCGTATCGACCCGTCGGGCCCTGAAGCAACCGAAGATGACTTGGCAACCGGCTTTGATATGCATGGGACAGACAGCCTTTGTAAACCCCTAGGTCCTGCGGACCCGGAATCGATAGTTGCTTCGTCAGGTTTGTTGTATGGCCAAGCGGCCTGCCGTGTCGAGGCGTCGAAGCTCAAAGAGAGGAACGACCCCTTAGCCCTTGCCGGAATCAATCTTTCGGACCTCGAGACCATTTGCGAACCTATCGTCACCCTGCCTCGGCCAGACCCCGACCTGCCTCGGACTGCCGGCATGTTCGGGGATGTGCACTTCACCACGTTCGATCAGTTGATAATCCAGAATCAGGCGGCGGGTGAGTTTCTCGTCTTTGACAATGAGTTGGCAACAGTTCAGATTCGGACCGAGCCGTGGAAGGACTCGGAGACGGTTTCGGTGGCAACGGCGGTGGCTGCACGGATCGGGGATCACACGGTGTCGATCCACCTCGACCCCGAGACCGGTGTTGGAGAGACCTACATCGAGAGTGAACTGGCTGCGACCGACCGTGGAGAATCCGTTGCTATCGGTGGTGCCGCCCTGTCGTGGTCGGGATTTGGTTGGTTGGTGGTGTGGCCTGACGGCACCGAACTCAAGGTATTCCCCGACACGACCGGATTGGTCGTGTTTGTGACCTCGGAGTCGCGTTCGGTCGGGATGTTTGGTGGTGATGGTGATGGGGTCGAGGAGAACGACCGGGTGACCCGGTCGGGTGTCGTGATGTCGCCGGATCGGTCGCCGACGTTTTGGGAGGAGCACTACGACGTGTATGTCGATTCGTGGCGGATCACCCAGGAGGAGTCGTTGTTCTACTACGGGCCCGGGGAGAGCACCCAGTCGTACACGATCGAAGGATTCCCCGCCTCTTACTGGGAGGTCTCCGACCTCGAAGGGACTGTTCGGGATGATGCCGAGGAAGCGTGCATCGACGGTGGGATCACTAGGGAGGACATCCTGGAGGCTTGCATCCTCGATGTCGCCCTCACCGGTGACCCGGCGTTCGTCTATTCCGCTTACCTGGTGGAGGCCTCGATCCCAGCACTAGTTTCGCCCCTTGGTGGGAGTAGTGCCGGGCCCTCGTTACCCGGTACCGAGGACATGTTGGTGGTCGGAGACTTCACCTTTGAGTTCGACGCCGAACACCGGTTCATCGAGGGGACTCAGGACCCGGTTTGTCGGTTCGATGACCGATTCTCGCTCTTCGCTCGAACCCGGTTCACTGCGGAGGACGGCGCGGAAATCCAATTCCAATTCGAGTACTGGCCGGCCGCCGCCACCGCCAACGGTCAGGAGGCGCTCTACATGTTTACCCGCAACGACGGGGACTTCGTCGTCTGGGCCGTGGTCAATCCCACAGCCGTGTCCACCCCCGGTGCATCCCTGCTCGCTGGTTCGATCGAGTCGGTTTCGCGAGTTGACGACACCATGACGATCACCGGGACCGCCTACCTCAATGAGGATCCCCTCTTCTATCACACCTACGAAGCACTTCCCGCCGGTACGCAATTTGAACCGTTCACCGTCCGGGTCACTTGCCACCCGAGCTGATCGGCACCTTTGGGACGGAGAGGAGAGGTGCGGCATTGTGCCGTCGAGCGCGTTTGGCGTGCGTTAAGTGGCGATTCGTACCTTTGCCATGAAGATGACCAGGAGCCGTCCAGGAACTTGGCCAACGCGCACCATGAGAGGAAATCGTTATGCGTCGAATCGGTCTAGTTGCCGCAGCCGCGGCAATGGCACTTCTGTTCACGGCTTGTGGAGGGGAGTCCGGCGCCGAGGAAGGCGGCACAACCACCTCGATGGCCGATTCGGGCGTCACGACGGCGGCCGCGGCCACCGATACGACCGAGCCCACGACCCCCACGACCGCTGGCGGGGACGAATCCGGCTCCGGCGATTCGTCAGGTCTGCCGGAAATGAGCGGTGGGAGCGCCACGCTTACGCTTGGAGGTGAAACTGAGGAATTCGACTGGTTCGTCTGCTTCTCCGGGGACGCTGTGGCAGTGGTGGAAGAGGATGAAGACATCACCTTCATAGCTATAGGTAGGCGAGGAGGGTCATTCCCGTCCCAGGAGGGCGTCGAAGCACAGATTGTTGTCGCTCGGATAGATAGCCCTGTAGGCCTCAACGACACGATCCTGTACACACGCATTGGGGGCGACGGCGCCGAGACCAATTGGCAGGGTGGCGGTTTCGACGCCGCACAAATCGAGGGGGATCGGGTCACGTTCGAGGGTGAACTGAGCCCGATCATCGACAACCAGCCGAGTGACGAGGCGTCCGAAATGGGGGCGCTGGATGCCACCTGCAGCCCGAATAGCATCGGTTCCTAGCGGGTAGGGGGCATCCGTCCGAACTTGTAGTAGATCCTGTCAAAGTGACTGATCAGCCTCACCGGCGATGACGCTCAACTTCGCCACCAGTTCGTCGACAATCGTCGAGGTGGCAACGGGATCGTAGGCCTCAACCTCACCGGAAGCGACCAAGGCTGCGTCGGCCTGTTGCCGGTAGAACGGCGCCACCGCGTTGAGCCGGTCATGGGAGGCGTAGCCAACGCGGAGGTATGCCTCGTTGCAATGATCGAGAAACCTGAGGAGCAACAGCCACTCCTGATGGGCTGCCAATACCGGGACAGCTCCATAGGCCGTCAAGGGAAACACTATCCCGTGCCGCCCCGGCACCAACTGCAGAGCCTCCAGGGTGACTCGAGCCGCCTTGGCAGGATTTCCCCAGCGTCCTTCCACCAGACCGGTCTGAACCAGGGCACCGGCCATGATCCGCCGGTCGTTGGCTCGATCCGCAATTGCCAACGCCATTTTCAGATGATGACGGGCGCCCTCTTCGTCATCGTCATGCCAGGCAGCGAGAGAGAGGTAGCGGTGCGCCGCTGATGCGATCTTGGGATAGGCGGCGGTCTCGGGAGCATCGAGGACTCCGGTGAGGACTCTTCGCGCTCGCTCCACGTCCCCGGTGCTCGACGGGAAGATCCCGATATTCACCCGGCAGCGCGCAGCAGCCGTCCCATCGCCCAGCGCTTCATACAGGTCGATGGCTCGCTCGAACAGCTCGATGCCTTCCTCGGTGTTGCCCTGGTTGGCACGGATCGAGCCGATCCATTGCAACGCTTTGGCTTGTGCTCTCCGATCTCCGAGTCGCTCACTCAGAGCAAGCACCTCGGACTGATAGCGCTCCCGTTCTGCGGAGTTGGCTGCAGACATGGCAAACGGCAGGATTGAACTCAACGCTGCGAGCCGATGCCCGTCGTCCATTTCGTGGGCGAGACACTCCTCCAGCCAGCGGAGCCCCTCCCTGTCGAGATAGCAGCTGAACCACCACTCCTGGAGCGCACCGGCGATCACCGCGGCATCCTGGGGTCTGCCGATGTCGAGCAGGTGTCGCATCGCCAAGCGATAGTCGGCGATGCTCCGGTCCACCTCGGCAAATGCGGCAGCCTCCCGCTCGGTCCCGTTGGCATCTGCTATCTCGGTAGCCCGGGACGCAAACCAACGGGCGTGTTGGTCACCCATCATGCGTAGCTGCTCCCTGCCAAGTCGGTCCCGGCCGAAGTCACGCAAAGGCTCCAGCATCCGATATCGAACACCTCCGGAGGAACGCTCAGGAACGAGAAGGGACGCTTCGACCAGAGTGACCACAGTGCCGATGGTCTCCTCATGAGTTATCTCACCAGCGCAAACCGCCCGAAAGTCCCCGATGGAGAAGGCAGCGGCAAACACCGAAGCCGCGTAAAAGGCGTCCTGGTGAGTCGAGTCGAGCAGGGCGACGCTCCACGCGATCGCGTCGGCCACCGAAGCGTGATGCGGGGGCTCAGACGCGGTTGAACTCTCCGACGGGGTTTGGAGCCGAAAAGTGGCCACAGTGGCGAGGTCGAGCGAGGGAACCCAGCGCGCTACCAGCTCCAGAGCGAGCGGAACCCCTCCGGTCTTGCGGCAGACTTCGACTAGCTCGCTGGGATCGAAGGACTCGACAGCGATATCGGGGGCGGCGGCGGCAACTCGGTCCACGAAAAGGTTCAATGCGGGTGATTCCCACATCCGATCGACCGAGCCGGGCACGTCGAGCTCCCGCAGCGGCCATACCACCTCGTCGGCCACGCCCAGCCGGGTCCGGCTGGTGGCCAGGACCCGAAGCGCCCCGCCATGAGCCCTCGAGGAGAGGAACTGTCGGACACTGGTCAGGAGGTGCTCGCAATTGTCGAGTATCAGCAACGCGGGTCGGGAAGCGAGACCCTCGTAGAGGAGATCGAGATCCTCGACACTGTCGGTCACCCCCATCGCCGCAGCAACGGTTCCCAAGGTGTCGGCGTCCGTCCGAGCCCCGGCCAGACGAGCAAGCCATACGCCGCCAGGGAATCTTTCCATGCACCGAGCGGCGACCTCTGTGGCAAGACGTGTCTTTCCGATCCCCGGTGCTCCGGTGATGGTGACCAGGTGCTTCCGATGCAATAGGTCAAGAACACCCCCCAGGTCTTCCTCCCGCCCGATGAAACTGGAGTCGTGAGTCGGCAGGTTGTTTGCGATTGACCTTGCGGCCTCTCTCATCAACTCTGGGTCTTGGAGGAGCACCTTTTCTTCCATCTCCCGTAGCCTGGGGCCAGGCTCCAATCCCAGTTCCTCTCCCAGAAGTGTTCTTGCCTCTTGGTATGCATTGAGGGCATCGACCTGGCGTCCGGCCAGGTAGTAGGCCTGGATCAACTCTTCCCACATCGGCTCGTTGAACGGGTTCTCACCAACGATCGCTCGCAGGTGAGCGATCGATTCAGAAACTCTTCCCTGCAGCGTCAAGGCCCGGGCAAGTGTGGCGTTGGCCACGGTCGACAATTCCGTGAGCCGGACCCGCTCCGCGCGGGCTGCGTCGACCTCGTCGAGTTCTTGGTAGGGGCGGCCCCGCCACATGCTGATAGCGCGGCTGGAAAAGTCCGATGCCTCCTGGAACTGCCCGTTGTCCAGTTTCGCGGATGCTTCTGCCACCAGGTCCGTGAACTCCTGGATGTCGAACTCGTTGCCGGATAACCCGATCAAGTACCCGCTGGAACTCGAGTCGATCACGTCGGGAATCCGTCGTCTTATCGAGGAAAGATGGACGTGGAGGGTGCTTCGAGCGGTGCTGGGGGGTGCCTCTCCCCACATGCGGTCGATGAGGGTTTCGGTGGTGACCCACGTTTCAGGATCGAGGAGAAGGCATGCCAGAACCCGTCGCTGCGCCGGCCGGAGTAGCACCGCTTCTCCGTCTGCCCGCACCGTAAGCGGCCCAAGAGCCTCGAACCTCAGCGAAACCTCCCAATTGTCGCCCGGGAAGGCTACCCGTCGGGGTCGCGGCGCGCCTCGCGCGGGTCGCTTCGGTCAGAGCCACCGGGGTCGGTCAGGCTGGCGAGATACTCCGTCATCCCGGGCACCGCGATGAGAGCTCGTCTGTAGTATTTATCGACGGCACTCATGGCGTCGGTGCGGGCCTCTGCGATCCTGAGGGCAGACGCTGTCCGCCCAGTCGTGTTTATCGCCTCGCGCAGCTGTAGCAGGGTATCGACCACCTCGGTCTCGGAGCGAGGTTCGAGGGCCGCGATTGCTGACATGATCAGTTGGTCGACCTGGGTCACCATTCCGCCCAATTCGAATCCAGCTGCAGCTTCTTTGGTCTCATGGAGATTCCGCAGTGACACCGCGACTTGATAGAGCGCAGTGGTAGGCCCGTCGAATATCTCCCGGATGAGGGCCGCTTCGGTGTATCGGCCGGTGAGCCGGAAGATGTTGTACATACGCCGGGCAGCTCTTCCGTAGTTCGGTCGGGTGACGGTGAACTCGTAGACCTCCTCGGTCAGCCGGTCGACATAGTCAGAGACCGAGTCGGCTCCTATCTCGTCGACGAAGCGGGAGAACAGGGGAATGGTGTCGCCGTCGGGGTACACCTCCTGGAAGTAGGGGTCGAGAAACCCATCGAGTGGTGTGACGGCACCGTCCGGAGATTCCCAGGTGGCTTCGAGGATATTGCAGGCATCGACCATCTTGCCGCTTCCGGGGTCGGCAACAATCCAGGTCATTTCGATCCACCCGGGGTCGTCGGACGCATCGGCCCAGGTCATGATTTTCGAGTTTCCTTCGAGCGTCGAGAAGTCGATCATCCCCTTCGCCACTTGATCTCCCGTCCATGAGATCGGCGATCCCGCGCGGTTCTCCTTGTCCTCGACCCGGGCTGTGATCGGCCACGTTCCGAACTTGACGTTCCGGAGCAAGTAGCCCGGCCCGCGGAGGGTTGAGATTGCCTTGTCGCGAAGCACAACTCCGAGAAGGTTGGTCGCAGCCCTCCGGTCTTCCGCGCGGAGATGCACCCTCTCGAAAAAGGCGAATTGCGTGTCTTCGCTTGATCGTTTCGTTCTAGCCCCTGCAGAACGGGTGAAAGCGGTGATCACATCGGGTGGGCGTTCTTCGACGGCGACTATGGCGGCGATGTGACCGAGCGACCCCTCCAGCGGATCTCGATGGGTCGTCGATGGGCCATCGCTCACTTACTTTTCCTCCCGGTGTGGAGCGAAAGTAGGCCAACCTGCTTAACGACCTCCAAACGTTTCCCGGCCGGAGGATGCGGCCCGTTTGGCGTGACGGCCGCGTCGGGTCGGCGAGGGCTTCAGCCCTTGCCGGACTTGCGGCGCTCGGGCTCGGAGAGGTAACGCTTTCGAATCCGGACCGCGTCGGGGGTCACCTCAACCAGTTCGTCGTCGTCGATCCATTCGATCGATATCTCCAGAGTCATCCTCCGTGCCGGTTTCAGCTTTATTGCCTCATCTGAGCCAGCGGCGCGGATATTGGTCAGCTGCTTTCCCTTTGCCGGGTTTGCCAGCATCTCGTCGGGTCGGGAGTTCTCGCCGATCACCATCCCTGCATAGACAGGCGACCCGGGTTCGATAAAAAGCTCACCGCGCTTCTGCAGGTTGTCGAGGGCGAAGCCTGTAGCCGTCCCGGAACGGTCAGAAATCATTGCGCCACCGATTCGTCCGGGCATTTCCCCTGCCCATGGCATCCAACCATCGCTTTGCTGGTTGACGAGGGCTGTGCCTCTCGTCGCTGTCATCAACTCCGATCTGAAGCCGATCAGGCCTCGGGCCGGTGCCGAGAAGGTGACAATGGTCCGTCCCCTGTCTCCGGGGCGCATATCAGCGACCTGGCCTTTGCGCGGCGCCGCCGCCTGGGTGACGGCCCCAACATACTCATCGGGTGCGTCGACGATGGCCAGCTCTCTCGGCTCGTGCTTTTTTCCGTCGACCTCCCGGGTGATTACCTCGGGCCGGCTGACCTGGAGCTCGAACCCCTCCCGTCGCATCGACTCGATGAGCACCGCCAGCTGAAGCTCGCCGCGTCCAGCAACCTCCATCACGTCAGGGCTGGACGTATCCGCCATCCGGATCGAGACATTGCCCAGCACTTCACGTTCCAGCCTTGCCTTGATCTGACGGGAAGTGAGAAGATTTCCAGACAGGCCGGCCATGGGGGAGGTATTGACTCCGAAAGTCATCCGGAGCACCGGCTCGTCGACGATGAGGCGGGTCAAAGGGACTGGATTGTCAGGTTCGGCGATGGTGTCACCAATCTCGATTTCGGGGAACCCGGCGATCACAAACAGGTCGCCGGCTCCCCGCTCGGTCACCTCCGCTCGTCCGAGGTCACTGAATCCGAGGAGGGCGGCCGGCTTACGCTTCACGATGGAGCCATCCGCTTTGATCACGGCAACCTGACGGTCACCTTTCAACGTGCCGTTCTCGACCCTTCCAATGGCGAGCCGGCCCAGATAGTCCGAAGCGTCGAGGTTGGTCACGATCGCCTGGAGCGGCGCCCCGGAATCGCCAGGAGGCGGTGGGATTGTGGCGACGATCGTATCCAGGATCGCCGTGAGGTCTGAGTCTTCGGGGGGCATCCCCACACCCATCATCGATCGGCCCATCCGCGCAATCGAAGAGACAATGGGAAACTCGATGTGGTGGTCGGCAGCGTCCAGGTCGAAGAAGAGTTGATAGATCTCGTTGGCCACTTCGTCGGCCCGAGCGTCCGCCCGGTCGACCTTATTGATGACGACCACTGCGGGCAACGCTCGGTCCAGAGCTTTGGAGAGGACATAGCGCGTCTGTGGCATTGGCCCTTCAGCAGCGTCGACGAGGAGCAGGACTCCGTCGACCATCGCGAGAGCACGCTCTACCTCACCCCCGAAATCCGAGTGGCCGGGAGTGTCGACGATGTTGATCTTGGTTCCCTTCCACCGGATGGACGCCGCCTTGGCCAGGATCGTGATTCCCCGTTCCCGCTCCTGGTCGCTTGAGTCCATTACCCGGTCGGTGGGAGTCTCGTGTTCGGAGAACACGCCGGCGGCGTTGAGCATGGCATCGACGAGTGTCGTCTTGCCATGGTCTACGTGCGCGATCAAAGCCACGTTGCGAATGGGAGTGGTGCCCGGCATGGGCGGCCAATGGTACTGGCTGCCAGTCCCAACGCAGTTTCGAGAGCCCCCGGGCCGGTGAGCGTGCCCGGGGGCTAGGTGGCTTTACGGTGCCGAGGTGGTTGTCTCTTCACCCAGCGTTGTGGTCGGGAGATCGGCGACGGTCGTAACGGTGGTGTCACCCGGTGCCGTGGTTCCCGGGTCGTCGGGGTCGGCGTCGTCGCAACCGGTCAAGGCAATAGCTGCGGAAAGAGCCAGAGCTACCACTGATCGCGACATCTTCTTTCTTGTCATGGGTTTTCTCCTTTGGGTTTGCTCCCAGGTGGGCCCGGATACCCATCTCGCCGATCCGGCAAACCACGTTCTTGGTGGGGTCACCGTCACACCTGATGGTGTATTGTGGTGTATGGCTCGAACCAACATTGACATCGACGAAGACCTGATCCGGACCGCGATAGACCGCTATGGCCTC
>Ga0299907_10001366_pt1 | contig 13869 bp, 11 predicted proteins | sample RVTome_16_FD_198680 | JGI IMG/M metagenome (GOLD analysis project Ga0299907, IMG submission 198680) | Soil microbial communities from uranium-contaminated site in the Upper Colorado River Basin, Wyoming, United States - RVT152D67 (version 2) ... | reverse complement strand
CGACGACGAGGGCCAGGCCACTGGCGCGGGCCGACTCGATCACACCGGTGCCGTCGGGCAGCAGGCCCCACTCCGCCTCGACCGGATCACCGAGCGGCCCCGTGACGGTGGCCCGCCGGCGTGAGCTTCCCTGGGCGGCGAGGAGGGCATCGAGGGTGCCCTCGCCGCCGTCGGCCAAGGGGAGGCGCCGGACCTCGTCGAAGCGATGGGGTCCGGGGGAGGCAGGTGAAGCCCCCGAAACCTCGGCCGCCTCCAGACCGCGGGCCAGCGCCTCCGCGGCTCCGGCGGCGGTCAGCGTGCCCCGGAACTTGTCCGGGCAGACGAGGGCGACAGCCAAGACCGCGAGTCTGGCAGCGCCCGGCTGCGAACCGCGGGTTGGTGCGGCGAACCCGGGCTCAGAACGCTACGGCAGGTACGGCCGGGGGTTGCGGGGTTTCGTGTCGACCCGGATCTCGAAGTGCAGGTGGTTGCCGGTCGAGTGGCCGGTAGTGCCCACGAAGCCGACGACGTCGCCCTGGTTGAGGATCTGCCCCTCGGTGGTGCCGATGCGGGACTGGTGGCCGTAGAGCGTGGCCACGCCGTCGCCGTGGTCGAGCAACACGGTGTTGCCGTAGCCCCCGAGCCAACCGGTGTAGATGACCTCGCCGGCCTTGGCGGCGCGGATCGGCGTGCCGGACGGAGCAGCGACGTCGATCCCGGTGTGCATGCGGCCCCAGCGGGGGCCGTATCCCGACGTGACCGGGCCCTGCACCGGCCAGATGAACCCGCTGGGTGAGACCCCGGAGCCCGCCCGGGGCAGGCGGCTCAACCCGTTGCCGGCAGCCTGCCCGGCCGCCTCCCGAGCCCGGCGGGCGGCCTCCACGGCGGCCTGGCGCTGCCGGATCAGCTCTTCGAGCTTGGTCTGCTCGGCGGCCAGGGCGTCGGCCTCGGCGGTGAGGGCGGCGATCCGCTGATCCAGGACGGCCTTGGCCCTCTCCTGGTCCTTCTTCAGGAGGGCGACGGCCTGCACCGCCGCCTGGGCGTCGGCCGAACGCCGCTTGGCCCGGTCGCGGGCGGCCGTCAGCGCCACCTCGTCCCGGGCCAGTTGGTCCTGCGTCTCGATGAGCCGGTCGTAGGCGTCGTTGTCCTGCTGCGATACCCCTTTCACGATCTCGGTACGGCGGGCGGCGTCGGTCAGGTCGGAGGGCAGCGACAGCAGCTGGCCGGCCAGGGAGAGATCGTCGAGCGGGCGGCCCTCCCCGCCCATGTAGGCCATCACCGCCCGGCGGTTGAAGATGTCCTTGCGGTGGGCCAGCTCCACCTTGAGGGCGGCGATGTCGGCCGTGATCTTGATCACCGAGGCCGCCGCCTGGTCGGCGTCGGACTGGGCGTCGGCCGCCTCCGCCTGCCGGTCGACGAGGTCGGCGGCGATCTCCTCCAGGTGCTTCTCGAGCTCGGTCTCCGACGCCTGGGCCAGGTCGAGGTCGCGGCGGACCTGCTCCGCCTTCCGCCTCGCCTCGTCGCGCTGCCGCCTGGCCTCGTCGCGCTGGCGCTCGAGGCCCCGCTGGCGCTGGAGCTCCCCAGCTTTCGGAGGGCGGGGCCGCTTGGCGCCCAGCGCGGCCGGGCTGCCGGTGAAGAGCATGCCGGCGGCACACGCCACGGCGATCCACGCCCGTCGCTGCATCAACACAATCCGCTCAGTGTTACACGCATGTAATTCTGGAGGGCGGAAATCGGCTGTGCTTCTGGGCGGCTCCGCCGCCCCCGCCCGGCCTCCGCCGGGCTCCTCCGAGCATGGGGCCCCTGCCCCATGCCGGCCGTGTGTGGTGAGGCCGCCGCGCCATCTTCGGATTCAGCGAGAACCGATGATGACCACGCAGTCGGCCTCGGACGCCCCCTCCATGCCGGAGGCCGCCGCCTCATCGAGGACGCCCGTGGTGGCCGGCAGCCCGGTGGCCGCCACCAGCGCCGTCGCCTCCTGTTCGAGGCCCGCCCGGCAGAGGACGACGCTGTCGGGTCGGCGGGTGGCGTTGCCGGGCGTCAACGTGCGGTAGCCGACGACGGCCAGGCGGTCCGCCATGGGCTTGGCCTGCTGGTTCTTGCCCGTGGCGTTGAGGACGAGCACGGCCAGCTCGGCCGGCCCCCGGGGCCCGGCGGGGGCGGCCGTGGTGGTGGTCGTCTCCGCCGGAGCCGCCGGCGTTCCGGTCACCGGCGGCTGACCGCCGGCTGCGGCGTCGGTGCTGGCGTCGCTCCACTGGAGGAGGACGATGCCGAGGACGAGAGCCACGGCGATGAGGCCCGTCCCCCGGGCGAAGGCGCCGAGGAACGATCGGGTGAAGGAGCCCGCTGCCGGCGGGCGGCGCCGCGGTGCCGGGATGTCGGTCACCGCGATTCGGACCCGCCGTACTGGCGGTCGAAGCGCGCCCGCCGGCGACGGTCGCGGTGGCGGCGCAGGCGCTTGACCACCAGCGGGTCGTAGGCGGCCACGCCGGGCTCGTCGAGAACGTCGTTGAGCAGCTGGTAGTAGCGGGAGTCGGACAGCCCGAACCGGTCGCGGATCGCCTGGGCCTTCGTGCCGGGCAGGGCACGCCAGGTCCGCTCGAAGTCGATGATGTCGCGGCTCCGCTGCGAGAGCTCCATCAAGATTCTGATCCTCGACTGAAGGTAAGGCCAGGTCAACGACCTCCCAGCGTGGTGATCCGGCTGACGCTCCAAGGGCACTGTCAGGCCTTGCCGGTTTCCCACTGTGCGCACTGGCACTCAGTGACTGTTTTAGAAGCGGCTAACTGGTCGAACGCCCCTGTGGGACAGGCTTCCGGCGGCCCCGGGCGGCCTGAGCCCTGTCTAGTTTGGGGTAGTTCAGGTGAAAGAGCTATTTAAAGGAACTCCGGACGGCTTTATATTGGTAATTCGGAAAGTTTCCTTCATGACGAAGGTGTGAAGTCCGCCCACTTTCGGGGCGCGCCGAGGCCCCGGGAAGGGCCGGCGAGGAAGAGCCCGAGGAGGGATTCGAACCCACGACCTGACGCTTACAAGGCGCCTGCTCTGACCAACTGAGCTACTCGGGCGGCGGGCCAGAGGGTATCCGCTGCCGTGCAACACCCCCGGCCCCCGACGCGCCACCGCCGGGCGCCCTGTGGAGGGCACCCGGCGGCGAGGAGAGAATCTGGGGCGCCCGGAGGCGCAGGGGGGCCTAGGCGACGTCTTCGGAGGCGGCCCGCTCGGCCAGGTGGACGTCGAGCTTGCGCTTGATGCGCTGGAGGGCGTTGTCGATCGACTTCACGTGCCGGCCCAGCACCTCGGCGATCTCCTGGTACGACTTGCCCTCGACGTAGAGCCGCAGGACCTCGACCTCGAGCTTGGAGAGCATCTCGCTCATCATCCGCCGCATGGAGCGGAGGTCCTCCATGGAGATGATGAACTCGATGGGGTCGATCAGGCCTTTTGCCTCCAGGACCTCCTCCACGGTGCCGCTGCCGTTCTCCTCGCCGGGGCGTGTGCCCGACAGCGACAGGTAGGAGTTGAGGGGCTGGTGCTTCTGGCGGGTCGCCGTCTTGATGGCGGTGATGATCTGCCGGGTGATGCAGAGCTCGGCGAAGGCCCGGAAGGAGGCCTGCCGGTCGGGCCGGAAGTCACGGACGGCCTTGAACAGGCCGATCATGCCCTCCTGCTCGATGTCGTCGGAGTCGGCCCCGATGAGGAAGTAGCCCCGAGCCTTGGCCCGGGTGAACCGCCGGTACCGGGTGAGCAGCACGTCCAGGGAGTCGTTATCTCCGCTCTGGAAGCGAGCGACCAGCTCGTCGTCACTCAGTTCGGCGAGGGCCGCACTACCCAGACGCATCTGCATGGAGCATCTCCTACGGGGAGGTGACGAATTCATGACCGGGAAGTGCGGTCGGACTAGTTCTTTGTAAGGGACCCCCTTTCAAGAGTCAATAGGACGGCGTTAAGAGACCCGCTGATCATTCCTATTTGTCGCCCCAGAATTCGGACATTTCCCGACATTCTTCGCCAATTGCCCCGGCGCGATGACTAGTACTCCCTGCGGGAACTGGTCCGTGAGGCTAGACGCTCTGCGTGGCGGAGCCACGCCGTCGACGGGCCACCTCGTAGGCGGCCAGGCCGGCGGCGGTTGCCACGTTCAGTGAGAAAATCCGGCCGAGCATCGGGATCCGGACGAGGACGTCGCACCGTTCCCGGGCCAGACGGGCCAGCCCGCGGCCCTCAGCGCCCAGCACGAGGACCACCGGTTCGGTGGCCAGCTCGAGTGAGAAGAGATCGCCCGGGCCCCGCTCATCGAGGCCCACGGTCCACACTCCGGCCCGCCGGGCCCGCTCCAGCAGGGCCGGGATTCCCGATACGAGAGCGATCGGGAGGTGCTCGACGGCCCCGGCGGCGGCCTTGGTGACCGCCGGCGTCACGTGGACCGACCGGCGGCGGGGCAGGAGCACCCCCGTAGCGCCGGCGCCCTCGGCCGTGCGGAAGATCGCCCCCAGGTTGCGGGGGTCGGTCACACCGTCGAGCGCCAGCAGGAAGGCGTTCGGGTCGGCCAGGAGCTCGTCGTCGATCGCCAGGGGGAGCGGGTCGCCCCGGGCGATGACTCCCTGGGCGGCGTCGGTCCGGCTGAGCTGGTCGATCTTCGGGGTCATACGGACGGGCGCCCCGGCCCGCTCGGCCAGCCGGATGATCTCGTCGAGGACGGGCGCGGGCTCGAGCGCCCCGTCCATCCACACCTCCCGGATCCGCCGGCGCCTCGCCAGCAGCGCCTCCCTGACGGCCCGCCGTCCCTCGATCTGCTCTCCCCCGGCCCCCTTGTCCCGCCCCGGCCCCCGATCCCCCGGCGCCGGCCGATCCCCCGCCAGCCCCCGGCCCCCGCCGCCAGCCCGGAAGCTCTCCGCACCCCGGAACTTCTCCGGCCCTCCCCCACGGCGCGCCGCCGGAGCGGAGTCGGAGGCAGGAGCTCGTTTCGCCCCGGCGCCCCGAGCCGCCGGCGTAGCGTCGGCGGCCCGTCGTCCCCCGGCGCCGCGAGCCGGGGGCGCGCCGTCGGCTCCCCGTCGTCCCGCAGCGCCGCGCCGTCCGGAAGAAGGTTCCGCGGAACCGCCCCGCCCGCCCGCCGCGCGGCGCCCCGCGGCCGGCGGCTCTGAGGAATCACCCCGCCCGGCGCCCCCGCCCCGGCCGCCCGCGCCCCGACCGGCCCCGCCCGAACTTCCGCCGCCTGTCCGTCCGGCGGAACCGCCGGACCCGCGCCCGCTCGAGCCTGAACCGCCCCGCCTTGAACCACTGCCGCGACCCTCGGACCTGTCGCCGCGGGGGCTCACCGGCCACCGTCCTGTCTGACCTGAGCGCAACCGGTTGCGCTGGAGGCCCTATAGGGGCCCTCGACGCAACCGGTTGCGCTGAGGAAACCGCCCGAGCCGAACCGGCGTTCCTTTTCCGCTCTATTCCGGTAAACGAACGCCAGAACGGTTCCCGACCCGGCCGGAGCTGAGCCGGCGGTTCCGCTCACCGGTGCCAGGTGGTGCCGGACGGGTTGTCCTCCAACGTGATGCCGCGGGCGGCGAGGTCGGCCCGGATGCGGTCGGCTTCGGCGAAGTCCTTGGCCTTGCGGGCGGCCTTGCGGGCCTCCACCAGGGCGTTGATCTCGTCGTCGCCTTCGCCGGTCTTCGAGCCGTCGTCGAGCTCGAGGCCGAGGGCGCCGGCCAGGGCGTGCACGGTTGAGACCAGGCGGCCGGCGTCGGTGCCGCCGCCGGCGTCGATGGCCAGGTTGCCCTTGCGGACGGCCTCGTAGATGGCCGCCAGGGCGGCGGGGGTGTTGAAGTCGTCGTCGAGAGCGGCGTCGAAGGCGGCCAGGGCCTCGGGGTCGAGGGCACCGCGATCCAAATCGAGGCGCTCGACGCCGGCGGTGCGGGCCCGGCGGGCCAGGGCGTCGAGCGTGGCCAGGGACCGGGCGGCGGTGGCGACGTTCTCGGGGCCCATCTCCATGTTCGATCGGTAGTGGGTCCCGAGGACCAGCAGCCGCAACGGTCGGGGGCCGTGGGCGTCGACGGCCTCCTCCAGGGTGGTGAAGTTGCCGAGCGAGCGGGCCATCTTCTCGCCGCCGACGTTCACCATGGCGTTGTGGAGCCAGTACCGGGCGAAGCGCTGCCCGGCGCCTTCCGACTGGGCCCGCTCGTTCTCGTGGTGGGGGAACACCAGGTCCGCGCCGCCGCCGTGGACGTCGAACCCTTCACCGAGCAACCCCACGGACATGGCCGAGCACTCGATGTGCCAGCCGGGCCGGCCCGGGCCCCACGCCGACTCCCACGAGGGCTCGCCGGGCTTTGCCGCCTTCCACAGCGCGAAATCGACCGGGGAGCGCTTGCGCTCGTCGACCTCGACCCGGGCACCGGCCGACTCCAGCAGGTCGTCGAGCCGGCGGTGGGAGAGGTGGCCGTAGTCGGCGAAGCTCTCGACCGAGAAGTACACGCCGCATTCGTTGGCGTAGGCCCGCCCGGCCGAAACCAGCTTGGCCACGAGGTCGAGCATCTGGGGGATGTACTGCGTCGCGTGGGGCACCTCATGGGGCCGCAGGATGCCGAGGCGGTCGAGCTGCTCCCAGTGGATGGCCTCGTAGCGGGCGGCCACCTCGGGCTCGCTGCTGCCTTCGGCCCGGGCCTTGTTGATGATCTTGTCGTCGACGTCGGTGACGTTGCTGACGTGGAAGACGTCGAAGCCGCGCCACGCGAGCGCCCGCCGGATGGCATCGAACGACAGCGTGCTGCGGGCGTGGCCGACGTGGGGCACGTCGTAGACCGTCGGTCCGCAGATGTAGAGCGCGACCTTCCCCGGTTCACGGGGAACGAGTTCGACCTTGTCGGCCGAGAGAGTGTCGTGGACCTGCATCCAAGTCAGGCTACCGGGCACCCAATGCGGCGGCGGTCCGCAGGGCAGCTGCCGCCAGAATGAAAAGCGGTGGGGCGAAGCCCCACAAGCCGGTAGCCCGAGTGGATTACTTGCCGACGAGCGCCTCGTCGAGCTTGGCCTCGGCCTCTTCCTCGGTCACGCCGATGGCGAAGGTGAGCTCGGAGACCAGGATCTGGCGGGCCTTCGTCAGCATGCGCTTCTCGCCGGCCGACAAACCCTTGTCCTTGTCGCGGATCGACAGGTTCCGGACGACCTCGGCGACCTGATAGATGTCGCCGCTCTTCAGCTTCTCCACATGGTTCTTGAACCGCCGAGACCAGTTGGTCGGCATACGCGCTTCCTTCTTGCGAAGGACGGCGAACACCTCCTCGACCTCTTCGTCGTTGATGACTTCGCGAAGCCCGACTTCTTCGACATTGTCGGCCGGGACCATGAGGGTGAGGTCGCCGTATGCCAGCTTGAGCACGAGGTAATCCCGTGTCTCTCCGAAGACTTCTCGCTTTTCGCGACGCTCGACGATGGCGGCGCCATGGTGCGGATAAACGACCTTGTCGCCAACGTCAAACAGCATTAGCACGCTCCCAGGTGGCCCAATCTGGGTCTCCTTCAAGGGTACGGCAGGAATGGCACCTGAACAACTTGAACGAGCACCCGTTTAATTGCGTGGACAATCCCGACATTCCCGCCTGAGGCGGCGGGGAAAAAACACGAGGGGTGACACCATGTATACCCAACGTAGGCGGGGTCACGCTCATCAAATTTCCGACAAAGCACCCTCAATCGAGCAGGAAGGCGAGAGTTCTGTGCCAGGCGTCGGCAGCGTCGTCGGCCCGGTGGTTCGGCCGGTCGGGATCGTGGGCGAAAGCGTGGTCGGCGCTCCGGTAGACGACCACCTTGTGGTCCCGCTGCCCGGCCCAGGCGTTGCGGAGAGCATCGATGTCGGCGGCCGGGGTGTAGGCGTCGATCTCGCCGAAGATCGCCAGGGTGGGGCAGGCGCCGCTGACCACGTCGAGGGCGTCGCGCTGACCGCCGCCGGCCCACATCGGCGGTGTGCGAACCATGCCGTAGAAGGCCACGGCCCGCTCGAACCGGCCGGAGGCGGCGGCCTTGAGGGCGTAGGAGCCGCCCAGGCAGAACCCGAGCACTGACACCGTTCCCACGTGGTCGGCGGCGGCCAGGTGATCCGCCGCCTCGGCCAGGTCCTCGATGACGACGTCGTCGTGCAGTTCGGTCCCTCGGGCCCGGCGCTCCTCCGAGCTGAGCGAGCCGCCGGGCGGGATGAGCCGGGCGAACGGCTCCGGGGCGCACACCGCCAGGCCGTGGGTGGCCAGCCGCCGGGCGATGTCCTCCATGAGGGGCCGCAGTCCGTGGACGTCGGGCGCCAGCACGACGCCGCCCAGCGCGTCCCCGTCCGGCCGGGCGTGGTAGGCGGGGACCAGCGTGCCCTCGACGTTCAGGGTGATGTGGTCGACAGCGGCCTTCTGCGGCCCTTCCTCGAGGACGTATCCCATCGGGCGACGACGTTAGACGTACCGGTCGAGTATGGAGGTCTCGGCCAGGCGGGAGAGGCCTTCCTTGATGGCCCGGGCCCGGGTCTCGCCGACACCCTCGACGTCGTCGAGGTCCTTCATCGAGGCCCGCATGATCTTCTGCAGGTTGTGGAAGCGGGCCACGACCCGGTCGGCGACGATCTCCGGCAGCCGGGGGATCTTGTGCAGCAGCCGGTAGCCGTGGGGCTGCAGCGACCAGTCGAGGCCCGTCCCCTGCGGGAGGTGGAGGACGGCGGCCACCTCCTTGAGGTCGAGCAGCTCCTCGGTGCTCAGCTGGGCCAGGCGCTTCATGACCTCGTCGAGCTCCCAGTCGGGGGAGGCAACGAAGTAGTCCTTGGCCACGAGCCGGCGGTCGTCCTCCACGCCGCCTATGAGCTCCTCGAGCTGCAGCAACACGAGGCGGCCCTCGGAGCCGAGCTCGATGATGTACTCCTCGATCTCGTCGGAGATGCGCCGCACCATCTCCGCCCGCTGGAGGACGGTGACGGCGTCGCGCACGGTCACGAGGTCTTCCACTTCGAGGGCCGACAGCGAGCCGGAGACGGAATCGAGGCGGTCCTTGTAGCGCTCCAGCGTCTGGAGCGCCTGGTTGGCCTTGGCCAGCACCCGGGGGATCGGCTCCAGGGTGTGCTTCTGGTCGTCGCGGTAGATGGTGACGACCGACATGGCCTCCGACACCGAGATGACCGGCACGTCGATCTGGCGGGCGACCCGCTCGGCCGTGCGGTGCCGGGTGCCGGTCTCCGACGTGGGGATGTTGGGGTCGGGCACGAGGTGCACGTTGCCCCGGGCGACCCGGGCGACATCGGCGGCCAGGATCAGGGCGCCGTCCATCTTGGACAACTCCGACAGCCGCTGGGGGGTGAACTCGGCGTCGAGGAGAAAGCCGCCGGAGCACACCGAAAGGACCTCCGGCCCGTCGCCGACGACGATCAGCGCGCCCTTGTTCGCTTGGAGGATGCGGTCAATACCGTCACGCAGCGCGGTGCCCGGGGCCACCATCCGCAAGGCTTCGAGTAGCGCCTCCGACCGGCGCAAGGGCGGCTCCCCTCGAGAAGTCGTCGCGGGGGCTCGCAGGGCCCTTCCGCGCCCCCGAGGGTAGCGCAGCGATGCCGGCTCAGGGGAGTGCCCCGGGCCGTAGCCGGTCAGCTTTGTGCCGTCCCCCGCCGGAGCCGAAGGAGCACGAAGAGGCCGGTCAGGACCGCCACCGCCAGGAGGACGGGCCTGGTCCGGTCACTGACCGACGACGACACGTCGATGGTCTGGGCCGCACCGGGTCGGACCTCGAACGATGCTGTCTTCCCGGGTAGTGCGACGTCGAACCTGAAGTGGAGACCCTCGGCCGCCCGGTCGGCCAGCAGCTCCTCCACCCGGCCGGGGTCGACGCCGGCGTCACGCAGGCGGGCCGTGAGGTCGGGGGCATTGGCGAACCCGGTGGCGGCCGCCGCCTCCGGACCGAGATCGGCCGTTCCCCGCAGCCGGTAGGAGCCCTTGGTGAAGGATCGCCGCCGCTCGAGGCGGAAGTCCCGCAACGGCCCGGTTGGGCCGGCCAGCTCGCCGATCACGACGCCCAGGTCCTCCGGGCGGTGGAAGTCCTTGGTCACCTCGACCCGGGCGCCGCCGTCCTCGGCGGGGCGCACCGGGGATATCTCCCACCCGGCCTGACTGAGGTCCGACGTCTGCGCCCCCTCCCCGACCGCACCGCCGAGGACGGCCACCGCCTCCCGGTCGAGGACGAACCGGGCGGTCACCCTTCCGCCAGCCTCATGGACCCGGGCCTCGACGGCAGCATCCACCCGGCACCCGCCGAGAACTACGAGGGCGGCGACGACGCTGAAAAGAGGGAGTCGGCGGCGCGACACGCCGGGCAGGGTAGGCGGCGACGCGACAACCGGCGTTCCTCACGAACGACAGGTGTTCGTCAGGAACGCCGGTTGCGGTTCGAATCAGTAGCCCTTGTCGTTGACCAGGTTGCCGTAGAACTTGCCGTCGACCGCCCGGTGCGGGTCCCCCATGAAGCCGGAGTCGGCGGGACGGGCAGCGGCGTCGGCCTTGAGCTTGGCGATGATCTGGGCCGGGGCCATCCCGGCACAGGGGCCTGCGTCGATGCACCGGGCCACGAGGCCGGCCACGTGCGGCGCAGCCATCGACGTACCGGAGATCGACTTGAACTTGCCGTCGTTCCACGTCGAGGTGATGCACACACCGGGGGCGGCGATCACGTGGTCGGCGTCGGGCGCCCCGGGCACCGCGAAGTTCGAGAAGCTGGCCGCCACGTCGTCGGTGTCCTTGGTGGTGCAGCTGGCGACGCCGGAGAAGAGGCCGCCGGGCTTGCCGTCGAAGTCGGCCATGGCGGTGACCGCCAGGACTTCGTCGTAGTTGGCCGGCACCGCCTTCGACAGGTCCTCCTTGGAGTTCCCGGCCGCCACCACGACGGTGACACCGGCGGCGGTCACCCGGCAGACGGCGGCGTGGAAGGCGTCGCTGTCGGTGGCGCCGCACTTGCCGTCGTCGGTGCCCTCACCGCCGAGGCTCATGTTGACGACCTTGATGTTGTTGGCGGCGGCGTTGGTCGCCACCCAGTCGAGGCCGCAGATGACGTTGGAGAGGCTGCCGGCGCCGAACGAGGAGAAGACCCGCACGGCGTACAGCGGCGTGCCGGGGGAGACGCCGACGATCCCCTGGCCGGTGTCCCTGGCGGCCACGGTGCCGGCCACGTGGGTGCCGTGCCCGTTGTTGTCCTTGGTCTTGCCCCCGCTGCCGCCGAGGAGGTCGCCGAGGAGGTCGTTGGCGCAGTCGTACCCGCCGACGACGTTGAGGTCGGGCCGGGGCATGATCCCGGTGTCGACGATGGCCACAGCGGCCTTCTTCTCGACGGTGGCGACGCCGGCCAGGGGCGCGGCGCCGATGCGCATCACGCCGGTGGGGACGCCGTCGACGCTCCCGGTGCTCTTGGCGGTGCTGCCCAGCAGCCGGACGGGCCGGTCGGCGGTGACGAAGGCGACACGCGGGTCACGCCGAAGGCTGGTGACCCGGGTCGGCGTGAGCGACACGACCAGCGTGTTGATCGAACCGAACAGGGCGTTGACCGTGGCTCCGAGGCCGGTCGCCCGGCCCGCCACCGCCTCAGCCGAGGCCGACTCCTTGAGGACCACGATGTAGCGCCCGGGAGCCCCCGCGCTGCCCGCCGTCGAGGTGAGCGACAAGCCCACCGGGGCCAGTGCAATCACCAGCACTGCCACGATCCATCTGCGCACCACGTTGACCGACCTCCGTCTCGTTCCCCCCGCCCGGAGAACCTCGCTAGATCCCCGGGGCGGCGCCGAAATCAGTCGGTCTGCAATGTCTGTCCCGTCAACGAGAAGAGCCCCGCTGCGCTGCGGGGCCCTCCTTGAGATGTTGAAGGAACGTTCGGGATTCCTTTTCGACCGGAACCCGGTCAAGCGACGCAAACGAAAAGGAATCCCGAAAAGGTGCGAACTATCCCTCGGAGCCGCTCGCGACGGGTTCGACGGGAGGAGGCTCAATTCCTTCAATTGACCTAAATGCGATCTGATCGTCCTCGACGTCGACGACAACCGTCTCGCCCGCCCGGAACTCCTTCCACAGGATCCGTTCCGACAGGGCGTCCTCCACGAGGCGCTGGATGGCCCGCCGGAGCGGCCGGGCGCCGAGGGTGGGGTCGTAGCCCTTCTTGGCCAGGAGATCCTTGGCGGCCGGGGTGAGCTCCAGGTTGATGCCCTGGCTCTCGAGCTGGCCGATGACCCGCTTCATCATCAGGTCGACGATCTCGATGACCTCGGCCATCGAGAGCTCGTGGAAGACGATGACCTCGTCGATCCGGTTCAGGAACTCGGGGCGGAAGTGGCGCTTCAGCTCGTCGTTGACCTTCTCCTTCATCCGCTCGTAGGTCACCGCCTCGTCGGCCTTGGCGAAACCGACCGACGCCTTGCGGAGGTCGGCGGTGCCGAGGTTCGACGTCATGATGATCACGGTGTTCTTGAAGTCGACCGAGCGGCCCTGGGCGTCGGTGAGGCGCCCGTCCTCCAGGATCTGCAGGAGGGTGTTGAAGACGTCGGGGTGGGCCTTCTCGATCTCGTCGAAGAGCACCACGGAGAACGGCTTGCGCCGTACGGCCTCGGTGAGCTGGCCGCCCTCGTCGTAGCCGACGTACCCAGGCGGCGAACCCACCAGCCGGCTGACGGTGTGCTTCTCCATGTACTCCGACATGTCGAGCTGGATGAGGGCGCTCTCGTCGCCGAAGAGGAACTCGGCCAGGGTCTTGGCCAGCTCCGTCTTCCCCACGCCGGACGGGCCGAGGAAGATGAACGACCCGGAGGGCCGCTTCGGGTCCTTCAGGCCCGCCCGGGTGCGGCGGATGGCCTGGGAGACGGCCCGGATGGCGTCGACCTGGCCGATGACCCGCTTGTGGAGCTCGTCCTCCATGCGGAGGAGCTTGGCGGTCTCCTCCTCGGTCAGCTTGTAGACCGGGATACCCGTCCACATGGCCAGGACTTCGGCGATCGACTCCTCGTCGACCTCGTCGAAGAAGTCGATGCCCTCGGCCCGTGCCTCGGCCTCCTTGGTCGACTTGGCGGCCAGCAGGTCCTTCTCCTGGTCGCGGAGTTTGGCGGCCTTCTCGAACTGCTGCCCCTCGATGGCCGCTTCCTTCTCCCGGCGGACGTTGGCGATCTCGTCCTCGAGCTCGCGGTAGTCGCCCGGGGTGCGCATCCGGCGGATGCGGAGGCGGGAGCCGGCCTCGTCGATGAGGTCGATGGCCTTGTCGGGCAGGTGCCGGTCGGAGATGTAGCGGTCAGCCAGGTTGGCCGCGGCGACGAGGGCCTGGTCGGTGATCGTGACCCGGTGGTGGCTCTCGTAGCGATCGCGCAGGCCCTTGAGGATCTCGATCGTATGGGCCACGGTCGGCTCTTCGACCTTGATCGGCTGGAAGCGGCGCTCGAGGGCGGCGTCCTTCTCGAGGTGCTTGCGGTACTCGTCGAGCGTGGTGGCGCCGATCGTCTGCAGCTCGCCCCGGGCCAGCATCGGCTTGAGGATCGAGGCGGCGTCGATGGCGCCTTCGGCGGCGCCGGCACCCACGAGGGTGTGGAGCTCGTCGATGAAGAGGATGATGTCGCCCCGGGTGCGGATCTCCTTCAGCACCTTCTTCAGGCGCTCCTCGAAGTCACCCCGGTAGCGGGACCCGGCGACCAGGGCGCCGAGGTCGAGGGTGTAGAGCTGCTTGCCCCGCAGCGTCTCCGGCACATCGCCGCCCACGATCTTCTGGGCCAGGCCCTCGACGATGGCGGTCTTGCCGACGCCGGGCTCGCCGATGAGGACCGGGTTGTTCTTGGTCCTCCGGGAGAGGACCTGCATGACCCGCTCGATCTCCTTGTCGCGCCCGATGACCGGGTCGAGCTTCTTCTCCCGGGCCAGCTGG
>Ga0299907_10001365_pt1 | contig 13871 bp, 10 predicted proteins | sample RVTome_16_FD_198680 | JGI IMG/M metagenome (GOLD analysis project Ga0299907, IMG submission 198680) | Soil microbial communities from uranium-contaminated site in the Upper Colorado River Basin, Wyoming, United States - RVT152D67 (version 2) ... | reverse complement strand
GACCTTCGCCACGAGCTCGGCGAGGTCGCGGATGCGGTAGTTCTCGGTCGTCGAACCGACGTTGAACGCCCGCCCGGAGACGACGGACGCCGGCGCGTGCAACGCCGCCACGAACGCGCTGGAGATGTCGGACACGTGCACGATCGGCCGCCATGGCGTGCCGTCGCTCTTCAACGTGACGTGGCCAGTGGTGACGGCCAACCCGACGAGGTTGTTGAGAACGATGTCGAAGCGGTGGCGGGGCGAGACGCCGTACGCCGTGGCGTGGCGCAGCGACACGGGCACGAAGCCGCCGCCCGCCAGCTCGGCCAGGCGCGCCTCGGTGCGCACCTTCGACTCGCCGTACGGCGTCACTGGGTTGAGCGGTGCCGACTCGTCGAGCAGGTCGTCGCCGCCCGCGCCGTAGTTCGAGCACGACGACGAGAACACGAAGCGCTCGACGCCCGCGGCTTTCGCTAGCACAGCGAGCCGGGCCGACGCGGCGTGGTTGATCTCGAACGTCAGCGACGCATTGAGGTCGCCCAGCGGGTCGTTCGACAGCGCGGCGAGGTGCAGCACCGCGTCGAACCCTTCGACGTCGCGCCCGTCGACGTCGCGCAGGTCCTTGGTGGTCGACGGCACGTCCGCCAGCGGCAGCAGGTCGCAGCCGCGGTAGAGGTCGGCGTCGAAGCCGGCGACGTCGTGGCCCTCGGCCAGCAGCCGCGGCACCAGCACGGCGCCGATGTAGCCGCGGTGGCCGGTGACCAGGATCCTCATGACCACACCACCTTGCGCCCGTGGAAGGCCTCGGCCCACGGCGAACGGCACTCCATGCCCCGCACCCGCAGCACGCCGAGGAAGAGGTCGGTGGTGAACCAGTGCCGGTCGCGCTGGGACGGGAAGTGCTCGGCCAGCAGCGCGGCCTTGCGCTGCGCGACCGCATCCGTCAACGGCACGAACACGTTCGGCGTGCCGACGTCGCCGTCGTACTTCGGGATCTCGTACTCGAGCACGAGGTGGTCGCGGAACGAGTTCCACGCCAGGTCCGACACGAGCCGGTGGTCCTGGTGGCGGTCGTGGCGGTGCGGCGCGAACACGACGTCGGGCGCGAACGCCGCTTGCGCTTCGACCAGCTCCTTGGCCGCCGCGGCTGCCCCCGCCTCGTACGGCAGGAAGCCGTCGCGAAGGTCGCCGAGCACGACCTCGTGTACCGCGCCACGGGAGAACGCGGCCGCGCTGGCGATCGCCTCGTCCCGGCGCGCACCGGCCGCGCTCAGCACCACCCAGCGGAGCTGCACCGGCGGGTTCCGCTCGACCAGGCGCAGGACGGTGCCACCGCAGCCGATCTCGACGTCGTCGGCGTGGGCGCCGAGCAGCAGTACGCGCTCGACCGGACCGTCGAGATCGAACCCCCTCACGCCCCACCCTCCCACACGGCCCACGGCGGGTCGTTCTCGGCCAGGAGGTCGAGGCGCTGCTTGTCCTTCAACGTGTCCATCGGCGCCCAGAACCCGTCGTGTTCGAGCGCGAGCAGCTCGCCCTTCGCGATCAACCGGCGGAACGGCTCCTCCACGAGCTCCTCGCCGCCCTCGATGTAGTCGAAGATCGTCGGGCGGAAGCAGAAGTACCCGCCGTTGACCCAGAGGTCGAGCGCGGTGTGGTCCTCCACCGCGAGGACTGCGTCGTCGCGGCCCACCTTGACGGTGTGGAAGAAGAATGTCGGCCGTACGCGCAGGAACGCCGCCGTCTTGCCCGACGACTGCACGCGCTCGACGAGGCGCGGCAGCGGGAAGTCGCACAGCCCGTCGCCGTAGTTGGCGAGGAACAGCTCCTCACCCTCGACGATCGACCGCACTGCGAGCAGGCGCTCGCCCACGTTCGACGTGAGCCCGGTCTCCGCGAACGTGACGTCCCACTCCTCCAAGCCGTACTCCGGCAGCTCGGCGCGGATCACGTCGCCGTTGTAGCCGAGGCAGAGGACGAACTCGCGGTGCCCGTAGTGCGCGTAGTAGCGCATGATGTGCAACAGGATCGGCTCGTCGCCCACCTTCGCCATCGGCTTCGGCACGCGCGCCGAGCCTTCGCCCATGCGCAGCCCGAGGCCGCCGCAGAACAGCACCACCTTCACGCGCCCACCTCTCGCACTGTCGGGATCGGCACGTACAGGCGTGCTCCCCATTGGCGTGTGTAGGCGAGCTGGGCGGCGATCTCGTCCCGCAGGTTCCACGGTAGGACGAGGATCACGTCGGGCCGCACCTCGGCAAGGTGGTCGGGGTGGTGGATGGGGATGTGCGTGCCCGGCAGGTAGCGGCCGTGCTTGTAGGGGTTGCGGTCGACGGTGAACTCCAGCAGGTCGGTGCGGATGCCGCAATAGTTCAACAACGTGTTGCCCTTGCCCGGCGCGCCGTAACCGGCCAAGCGCCGGCCGACCCGTCGTTGCTCGACGAGGAACTCGACGAGGCGGTGCTTCGTCTCGACCACGCGCGACGCGAACGCCTCGTAGTACGCGAGCGACGTGACACCGGCGGCCCTTTCGCGCTCGTGCAAGTCGAGCACGGCACCGGCGACGTCGTACGCGCCGGCGTGCGACGCGTGCACGCGCAAGGAGCCGCCGTGCGTGGGGATCTCCTCGACGTCGAACACCTCGAGCCCGTGCGCGGCGAACACCTGATCCACCGTCAGCAGCGAGAAGTACGAGAAGTGCTCGTGATAGATCGTGTCGAACTGGTGCCCGTCGACGAGCTGCAGCAAGTGCGGGAACTCGAGCGTGGCAACGCCCGTGCGCGGCTCCACCAGCGCGGCGAGCCCGGCGACGAAGTCGTTGAGGTCGGGCACCTGGGCGAGGACGTTGTTGGCGACTACGAGGTCGGCCAACCCGTGGCCGTCGACCACCTTCCTCGCGAGGTCGTGCCCGAAGAACTCGGTGAGCGTGGGCACGCCGCGCGCCTCGGCCGCGGGCGCCACGTTGCGGGCCGGCTCGATGCCGAGCACAGGGATGCCCGCGTGCACGAAGTGCTGCAGGAGGTAGCCGTCGTTGCTGGCGACTTCCACCACGAAGCTGCCGCGGCCGAGCTCGAGCCGGTCGACCATCGCCACCGCGTAGCGGCGGGCGTGTTCGACCCACGAGTCCGAGTACGCCGAGAAGTACGCGTACTCGCGGAAGATCTCCTCCGGCGGTACGTACTCGGGAAGCTGTACCAGCCAGCACGCCGTGCACACCCGCACGTGCAGCGGGAAGAACGGCTCCATCGCGTCGAGCTGGTCTGCGCGCAGGTAGCTCTCACAGAGGGGCGACATGCCGAGGTCGACCACGGTGTGCTGGAGAGGGGCGCCGCAGAACCGGCAGGCGGGCATGGGCTCATTCTGCGCGACAATCCCCCTCCCGTGGGCCACGTCAGTGTGCTGATACCGACGCACGAACGTGCCGCCTACCTGCGCGAGGCGATGGCGTCCGTGCTGGGCCAGACCCACAAGGACCTGGCGTTGATCGTCTGCGACAACGCGTCCACGGACGCGACGGCCGACGTCGTGGCCTCCTTTGGCGGCAGCGACGCTCGCGTGCGCCACGTGCTGCGCGCCCAGAACGTCGGCATGGTCGAGAACCACCGCAGCGCGCTGGCCGAGGACGTCGACCCGCGCTCGGAGTACGTCCTCATGATCTCCGACGACGACCTGCTCGATCCCACGATGGTGGCCGACACCACCGCCGTGCTCGACGCCAACCCGGCGGTCGGGATGGTGCACGGCGCGTTCCGCCTCATCGACGCTGCCGGCAACGTGCTCGTGCCGTTCGCCGAGTGGACCCACGACCTGGCTGGGGACACGATCGAGCGCGGCCTCGACTTCGTCCGCAAGGGCATGCGATGGCCGTCGCGTGTGTGCGCGTCCACCGCCATGATGCGGGCCGTTGCCAAGCCCCCGGTCGAAGCCGAGGACTACCCACCGATCGACCAGGGGATGTGGCTTCGGCTGGCGCTCGACTGGGACGTCGCGTACCTGCACCGCCCGCTCGCGTCGTACCGCATCCACGCGGCGACGCACTCGGCGTCGTTCGGCACGGTCGACGGCGCCGGCTACCGCTTCTCGCCGCAGCTCGTGCGCGACGTATACCGCGTGAAGGAGCGTTTCCTCGACGAGCACGGGCACCGCCTGCCAGACGCCGCCGCCATGCGGCGCCTCGCCGAGAAGGGCAGGAGCCAGGCGTTGGTGCTGCGCGCCCGCCAGCTCACGTTGCCCCAGCGGTCGTTTGTCGAGACCGCGAGGACGCTGGCGGAGTCCGTCGCCATCGACCCCCGCGTCGCGATCGAGCCCGCGGCGTGGCTCCTGCTCGCCGGGAGCGTGGTCGGGCCGCGCGCAGTGATGCGGCTACGGCGCCGCACCGCGTGACGCCGGGCGACGAGCCGGTCCCCCGACCCGGCGCGGCAGGAGCGACCACAGGGGTGGCGTTGCTCGCCGGCTCGTTGTGGTCGACGGCCGGCTACCTCGTGCCCGTCGCGTACACGCTCGTCGGCTCGATCGTGGCCGCGCGCCTGCTCGGCCCCGAGGGCATGGGCAAGCAGAGCTTCATCGCGTGGACGGCGTTGTCGCTCGCGCTGTTGCTGGGTGACGGCCTGTCCATGGGCGTGGTGCGCTTCGTCGGAGAGCGCATCGGCGCGGGGCGGCCGGACGAGGCGCGGGGGCTGTTCGGCTGGGCGCTTCGCTGGGAAGTGCTCGCCGGCATCGTGGGCTTCGCTGCCTGCGCGCTGCTCGGCGCGGTCCGCGGCGAGCTGCAGGCGGCGTGGTTGCTGGCCGGCGTCGCGTGCACAGCGATCACGATCCACAATGTCCCCGCCGCGGTGCTCCTCGGCTCGCAGCGGTTCCGCCAGTCCACGGTGCCCGGCCTCCTCACCGGTGGCGCTGGCGTTGCCGCCACCGTCATCGTGCTTCAGGCGGGCGGGGGCATCACCGGGATGTTCGCGGTCGAGGCGGTGGCCACCACGGTGAACCTGGTGTGGACGCTCGTGCTCGCCCGCCGCGTCACGCACGAGCTCAGCGCGACCGCGCAGCTGCCGGCGACGTTGCGCCGGGCAGCGGCCCGCTTCTCGCTGGTGACGACCGGCACCGTCGTCTTCGGCCTCGTGGTGTGGCAGCGGTCGGAGTTCTTCTTCCTCGACCGCTACAACGCGGCGTCCGAGATCGCCGCGTACTCGGTGGCGTTCGCCGCGGTGGCGGCCGCGCAACGCGTACCGGACGGGTTGACGAACGTGGTGATGCCGGCGATCGCGACGCTGTTCGGCGCGCGGGAGAACGAACGCCTCCGCGCCGGCTTCTGGCGCGCCTTCCGCTTGGTCACGGTGGTCTCGCTGCCGCTCGCGGCCGGCATGATCGCCGTCGGCCCGCGCACGCTGTCGTTCGTGTACGGCGCCGCGTACGAACGCGCCGGCATCGTGCTCGTGGTACTGATGCTCGCGTTCCCGCTCGTGCCCATCCGTCACCTCGGCGCGTCGCTGCTGCTCGGCGTCGGCTTGCAAGGTCGCACGGTGGCGGCGGATGCAGTCGCGTCGGCGGCGAACGTCGTTGCTGCCGTGCTGCTCGTGCCGCGCCACGGCGCGGTCGGCGCCGCGTGGGCGAACGCGATCGCGCAGGTCGTGTCGTTCGTGGCCATCCTCGTGCTCGCGGCTCCGCACGTGCGCCCGGCCGATGTCCGCGCCGGGCATCTGGCGCGCGCTGGCATCGCCTCCGCCGCCGCAGGCCTCGGTGGCTGGCTGGGCGTGCAGGCGGTCGGTGGCGGGCTCGGCGTCCTCGCCGGCGTCGCGCTCGGCGCGGCGGCTTACGTGCTCGTGGCCGTCCCGCTACGCGCCCTCGATGCGGACGACGCCGCGTGGCTGGCCGCCAACGCGGGCGACCGGCTCGGTGGCGTGGTGGCCCGCGCGTGCCGCCCGTTCCTCACGAACGCGACTTGAGCATGCGCTCGTAGAGCGCGGCCAGCGCGGCACCGGCGACAGGTGGCGACAGGTGCTCGTCGAACGTGCGCCGCGCTGCTGCAGCCCGCTGCGCGCGCTCTCCCGGATCCGACAGCAAGCGGGCAGTGTGCGCGGCCAGCTCGGCATCCTCGATGGCCACGAGCACGCCGTCGGAGGGAGGAACGCCCTCAGCGCCTTCCGGCGTGGTCACCACGGGCACGCCGGCGGCGAGCGCTTCGAGCGTCTTCACCTTCATGCCGCTGCCGCGCTCGACCGGGTACACGAGCACGTGCAGCCCGTGCAGGAAGCGCGTGGCGTCGTCGACCTCGCCGTACGGAGTACCGCGGCCGGCGAGCGCAAGGCGGGCTCCGGAGACTGTCGCGGCGACGCGCGGCCACACCCGGTCGACGAGCCGCTCGAAGGCCCGTGCGGTGGGCGGCCACGTGCCCGTTCCGATGAGCCCGGCGGTCGGCGCTTGGCTTGGCGGTGGTGGCGACGGCGTGTACGCCGCGGGGTCGAGGGTGAGCGGCACGACTGTGACGTCGGCTCGCGGCGTGAGGCGGCGCAGGCTCGCCGCGACGCGCGCCGAGCTCGCCAGCAGCCACCGGTGGCGCCGCGCGGCAGCCCGCTCGGCGCGCGTGAACTCCAGCACCTGGCGGAACTGGCGGCGCCACGGCGGACCGAACGGCCGGTCGAGCGAGGCGCGGTAGTGCAAGTGCGCGACGGTGGCCGGCGAGGCGTAAGCACCCGCGGTCTCGATCTGTTCGAGGTGCACGACGTCGGCGTCGCGCGCGAGCTCGCGCACGCGTGCTGTGAACGCACCGGTGGACAGCGCGCCGACCGGGTCGAGCAAACCGCGCGCGCGCTCGCGCCACGCGCCTTCCGGCGGCACCGCGACCACTTCCACGGGCGCGCCCACGTCCGCCATCGCGTGAGACGGGGTGAACGTGAAGTGGGCAGCGAGCACGCGTACGTCGATGCCGGCGCCTGCGAGCCCGCGCACGAGCCCGACGGTGCACCGGTCGGCAGCGCCGCCTTGCACGGCCGGTGGTTGCGGCACGACCACGAGCACCTTCACCGTCGGCGCAGCACCACCCCTGAGCGCGGTGGCAACGTGACGCGTTCGCCGGTTCCGGGGTCGACCTCCACCACGCTCGGCGTGGGGTTGACCGCGACGACGCCGCTGGTGAAGCCCCGCACCCACGCGCCGCCCACTTCGCGGCGGGGTTCGGTCGGCCGGCCGATGTCCGCGGTCCACGCCTCCGACCACGGGTCGGCTTTCGGGTTGGGCGACGCGACCAGCAGCGCGCTCGTGTCGCTGCCGTCCCAGCCGAGGAGGAACGACGCGCGCGCGTACTGCAAGAACGCGTCGTCGGACGGCGGCGAGTACGACACCGCGAGGTACCGCGCGCCTGCTGCCGCCGCGGCCTCCTGTTGCTCGATCTGGCGCTTCCAGCCGTCGCCAGCGACGAGCGCGCCCTTGCCGTCGCTGCCGCCGCGCGCGAAGTGCTCGCGCATGACGCCACCCGCGATCGTCGCCCACCGCTGGTAGAGGTCGGCGGGGGGCGTGGCGCCACCGAGGTTCACCACCACCGCGAGGCTTCCTTGTCGCAAGACCGGCGAGACGTGCTCGAGGAAGCGCTCGGTGGCTGCTTGGTACGCCGCTGCGTCGGGGTACGCGGCGAGGTGCGCGCCGTCCGGCAAGTAGACGCCGGGGTCGACGATGGCGTTGTCGATCATCACGCCGTCCCACCCGTGCGCCTTCGCATCGGTTTGCACGGACGCGAGCCACGCCGCCGCGTACGACTCGCTGCCGACGTCCATCCACCAGTGGTCGTCGTAGCCTGCCCACTCGACCCGCCGCCCGCGCTGGTCGTGCAGGAACCACTCGGGGTGCGCTGCATTGGCAGCCGCGTAGCCAACGCCAGTCGGTAGCAGCGCGTCGTCCTCGCCGTCGTCGCCAACCGCGTAGCCGCGCGCCGACGCCATGTCCTTGTAGACGAGCGCGACCGTGCCCGGATGCGCGCGCTTCAACGCGGCGATGCGCGGCCACTCCCAGGCGTTCATCACCACGACGCGGTAGCGGGTGAGATCGGTTGCCGTCACGTCGGCCGGGCGCAGCGCGAGCGCGCCAACGGCGGCAGGCCGGTCGTCACGCACCGTCGCAGCAGCCGTCGTCGCCGCCGCCGCCGTCGTGGGTGGTGTGTCAGGCGACGCAGTGGGCCCAGCGGGAGAGGGCTCGCTCGCTGCGTGCGTCGCGATCGCTACTGCTGCGCCGACGAGGAGGCACGCGTCCGCGACGGCGAGCCATCGGAGGGGACGCACATCCCCAGTATCGTCGCTCTACAAGACGGCGAGGTCCTGCCCGCGGATACCGAGCCCGGCGGGCGAGCCGAGCGTCGGCGCGTCACCGAAAGCGAACACCTCTCCGCGAGCCGACAGCACGTAGTACCCGTGGCCGCCCGGAGTCGGGCGCAGCTGCACGCCGACCTCCCGCACGCCGAGGCCGGGCACCGATCCGTGGAAGCCGGCGTCGCCGAACGTGAAGATGCCGCCGTCGGCGCCGAGCACCCAGTAGCCGTTGCCGGACGGCGTCGCCGCGAGCGAGATCGAGCGGTTGCGAACGCCGAGGCCCGGGAGCGACCCGTGGAACGCGGCATCGCCGAAGCTGAACACGCCGCCGTCCTCACCGAGCACCCAGTACCCGTTGCCCGACGGTGACGGCGCGATCTTGACGGCGCGGTTGCGGACGCCGAGGCCGGGCACCGAGCCGTGGAACGCGGCGTCGCCGAACGTGAAGATGCCGCCGTCCGCACCGAGGATCCAGTAGCCGCGGCCGGACGCCGTCGGCTGCAGGTCGATCGCGGTCACGTTGCCCGGCAGGCGCAGGCCGGGCACCGAGCCGTAGAAGCCCGCGTCGCCGAAGGCGAAGATGCCGCCGTCGGCGCCGAGCAGCCAGTAGCCGTTGCCGGAGGGCGTCGCCGCCAGGGTCACGGCGCGGTTGCGCACGCCAAGGCCGGGAAGCGACCCGTGGAACGCAGCGCCGCCGTAGGTGAAGACGCCGCCGTCGGCGCCGAGCACCCAGTAGCCGGGCTCGTGGCCGGGCGGCGTAACCGCGAGGTCGGTCGCGCCGCCGCTGACGGGCGTCGACCTGGACGTCGGCACCGTGGCGGTCGAGGTCGAGGCCGGGGTCGGTGTGGGAGCCGGGACGGGCAGCGGTGCCGGCGCGGGTGTCCCCGACCCGTTCACCAGCACCATGCCCGTCGCTGAACCGAGCGTCACCGACGTCACCGTCGCGCCCCCGGGTGTCACGAACGAGCCGCCGAGTGGCACCGTCACCGTCGACGTCGACGGGTTCACGACCGCGACCCCACCGGTGTAGCGGCGCAGCCACGCGCCACCGACCGCGGTGCGGGCCGCGGCAGGAAGGCCGACGTCCACCGTCCACTCGGGCGACCATGGGTCGCGGGCCGCGGCGATCGGCGTGTACAGCAGCGCGCTCGACGTGTTGCCGTTCCAACCGACGAGGAACGACGACTGGGTGTAGCGCATGTAGCGGACGTCGGACGTGTCGCCGTACGCGACCGCGAGGTACGTGCCCGCGGACTGCGCGGCTTCCTGCTGCGCGAGCTGGTGGTCCCAGCCCCAGCCCGTGAACAGCGGCTGGGAACTGTCCATGCCCCAGCGCCCGAAGTACTCGCGCAGGCCGCCGCCGGCGAGGCCCGTCCACCGGCGGTAGAGGTCCATCGACGGCGCGTTGCCGCCCATGTTGGGCACGACGTGGAAGCCGGCGCCGCGCAGGCGGGGGCCGACGGTGGCGAGGAAGCGCTCGGTCGCGAGCTGGTACGAGGCGTCGGTCGGGTACGCGGCGAGCTCCCAGTCCCCCGGCAGGTACACGTCAGGATCGGTGATCGCGTTGTCGACCATCACGCCGTCCCAACCCTTGGTCGCGAGCTCGGCCGCGACGTTGGTCGCCCACGCGTCGATGTACGACGGGTTGCCGACGTCCATCCACCAGTGGTCGTCGTAGCCGACCCACTCGACGCGCTGGCCCGCCTCGTTCGTGAGGAACCACTCGGGATGCACGGCCTGCGCGAAGGCGTAACCGACGCCCGTCGGCAGCAGCGCGTCGTCGACGCCGTTGCGCACCGCGTAGCTGCGCGTGGAGGACATGTCCTTGTAGACGAGCACCTTGATGCCGGGGTTCGCAGCCTTGAGCGCGGGGATGCGGTGCGCCTCCCATGCGTTCATCACGACGACGCGGTAGCGCGACGCAGTGGTCGCGTCGAGGTCGCCGTTGCGCAGGGCGAGGAGGCCGGCGCCGCCGGGTGCCGTGGTCGCGGCCGCGGCGGGGGAGGCGAAGGCGAGGATCGTGCCGGCGATCGTGATGGCCGCGATGACCGTGGTGGCGATCGCGCTCGGTACGCCCGCGCCGCGTCGGAACGACATCTGCTGCTTCCTCCAGGTTGTCGGTGGTTCGGCAGCCCGGCTGACTCGAGGAGTCCCGTGGCTTTGCGTCCCCTCCTCGCGGAGGGTTTGCCTTTGTCGCCACCCGCTGGGGCAGCTCCGTTAGGTCTATCGGCCCAAATGTGGACGAAGTTGAGACGGATCCTCACGTTCGGTGAGGACCCGTTGATAGAGCGCCAGCGTCCCGCTCCGCATGGTGTCGAGCGAGAAGCGTTGCTCTGCTCGCTTGCGGGCGGCGGCGCCGAGTGCGTGGCGGCGGTTGCCCGTGAGCACCTTCGTGGTGGCCGCGGCCCACGCCGCCGGGTCGTGGTCGCACAGCTCGCCGGTTGCGTCCGTGCCGCCGCCGGTGACGACGAGCTCGTCCATCCCGCCTATGGCGCTGGCGACGACCGGCCGCCCGCACGCCATGGCTTCGAGCACGCCGAGCGAAGCGCCTTCGTACTCGGACGCGTGCACCACGCACGCGGCGCCGCTGACGTGTCCGGCGATCTCGGTGGTCGGGCGTTCGCCCGCGAACGTCACCCGGTCCGTGATGCCGAGCTGCGCGGCGAGGGCCTCGAGCTCGGCGCGGCGGGGTCCGTCGCCCACGAGGTCGAGCGTCACGGTGTCCGGTAGCTGCGCGAGGGCGCGGAGGACGACGTCGTGGCGGCGTGGCGGTGCGAGGCGGGCGACCATCACGAGCCGGTCGTTGGGATCGTGGGGGACGGGCGACGGCAGGAAGCGCTGCAGGTCGACGCCGTTGGGGATGACGGCGAACTGGTCGCGGCGGCCGACGCCGGCGTCGAGCGCGGCGTCGCGCTCGTAGGCGCTGACCGCGACGATCGTGCGCGCCCAGCGCGCCGCGATGCGCTCGACCGGCAGGAACACGGGGTAGGCCCAGAACGACCAGCCGTGGGGCGTGAACACGCAGCGGTCCACCTTGTTCGTGAGGCGGGCGGCGGTGCGGGCCAGCAGCCCCGCTTTCGAGGAGTGCGCGTGGACGACGTCGGCCCGCTGCACGAGGGGCACGAGGCGGGCGAGCGAGCGGGCGTCGCTGGGGGACGGGGCCCGGGCGGCGGGGATCGGGTGGCGGGCCACGTCCGGGTGCGTCCCCGCCGCGCTCCACAGCACCGACGCCGGCGGGCACGCCACCTCTACCCGCCACCCGTCCGCCAGCGCCGCCGGCATCAGGTCGCGCACGTGGTGGGGGACGCCCGCCTCGAGCGGCTGGGCCACGAGCAAGAGCGTTTTGGCCGCGCTCATGCCGGAACACCGGCACCAGCGCGGCCAAAACCGGTCGGGGAGGGGGTTCGGCCCGCATGCGGCACCCCCGGATTATCCTCCCGGGCGGACATGGATCTCGGCGAGCTTCTGCGGATCGTCTGGCAGCGCAAGCTCGTCGTGCTGCTGGTGGGGGCGGCGATCGTCGGCCTCGGCATGGGGTCGCTCGCGCTCCAGACGCCGATCTACCGGGCCACCTCCACCGTCACGCTCACACCTGCGCCCGGCGTCGACGACCCGATCATCGTGATCAGCCAGATCGACGTGATCACGCCGTCGTACGCGGAGGCGGTCGAGACCAGGGCGACGCGAGACCGGGCCCGGTCGCTGCGCGGTGGCCGCGACATCGGCGACATCTCCGTGCGGACGTTCCGCGGCGCCGCCATCCTCAAGATCGACAGCGAGTCGCCGAGCCCGATCGTCGCCCAGGAAGGCGCGCAAGCGGTCACCGACGCGCTCCTGGCGCGGGCGGCTGCGGGTGAGATCGGCTACGGGGGCACGCTCGAGCTCAAGGAGATCGACCAACCGCAGCGCCCCACCGAACCCGTGCGCCCCAACCGGCAGCTCACGCTGCTGGTGTCGTTGCTTCTCGGCGGCGGCTTCGGCGTGGCCGCGGGCGTGGCGTGGGACCGGCTGGGCAAGAAGGTCGAGACGCCCGACGAGCTCGCGTCGGCCACGGGGCTGCAGCCCTACGGCGAGATCCCCGCCGACCGTGGCGTGCCCGGTGTGGCGTCGCCCGCTGCGCTCGTCAACGACCAGCGCATGCGCGTCGTCGCCGAGGCGCTGCGCGACGTGCGCACGAACTTGCAGTTCACCAACGGCGGCTTCCGCTCGATCCTGGTGACCTCTCCTGAGGGCCGGCACGGCAAGACGTTCGTGTCGTTCGGCCTCGCCGCCACGCTCGCCCGCAGCGGCGCCCGCACGCTGCTGGTGGACGGCGACCTGCGCCGCGGCCGCGTCTCCGAGATGCTCGGCCTCGCCCCCAGCCCAGGCCTCGTGGAGGTGCTGCGGGGCATGCCGTTCCCCCGTGCGGTGCAACCCACCGATATCGACACGCTCAGCGTGCTGCCGGGCGGCACGTTGGAGGACGACCCGGGCGAGCTGCTCGAAGCGTCGTTCTTCCAGGTGCTCTACGACCTCGAGGCCGCGTACGACGTGGTCGTGGTGGACGGCACGCCCCTCGTTCCCGTCAACGACGCCCGCTTGATGGCGCGGTACGTGAGCGCTGTGCTGCTGGTGGTGTCCGCCGGCTCCGCCACCCGCCGGCAGGTGCGCACCGCCGTCGATCGGCTGTCGATCATCGGCATCGACGCCACTGCCGCGGTCTTGAACGCGTCCAAGCAGCGCCGCCGCGCCTCGTACTACCGCTACCTCACACCCGACGAGCGCGTCCGCAGCTGATCGTTTTGTCGGTTGGAACGTGGCGCTGTGCGCCACGTTCCAACCGACAAAACGGGTAGGGTGCTCAGCGCTGGCGGCCGTGCGGCGTGCCCCGGCGCCGGTCGGCCGCTTGCATCTGCCGGCGCAGGAGCGGGCCGGTGACCGGCGGCGCCACCCGCAGCAGGCGCGCCTTCCACACCAGCGGGGCCTCGCTCGGCACCAGCGCGGCCGCCTTCCGGTACGCGGCGCCGGCGACGGACCAGCGGCCGGCGTGCAGCGCTTCGTCGGCCTGGCGGGTCAGCGACTGCGGCGACGGTTGCGCGAGGCGAGCCTCCACGTACGCCCGCTCGTCGACCCGCAGCGGGAGCTCGACCAGCGCCCGCCGCAACACCTCCGCGACGGCCGCGTCCATCGCCCCGGCATCGGCCGACAGTCCCGTGCCCCACCGGTACAGCGCGAGCGGCCGCGGCTGGTGGCGCACCTCGACGCCGGCGAACACGGCCCGCATCCAGAAGTGCCAGTCCTCGGCGTGCGTGAGGTCGGTGGCGAACGGGCCGATGCGGTCCACGAGTTGCCTGGGGAACAGCGCCATCGTCGACACGAAGTTCTGCTCGAGGATCGCCTTGCGTTGCTGCTCGGGCGCGGGGAACCGGCCCCGGTGGCGGGTCTTGCGCTGGTCGATGCCGCCGTCGAACAACCAGTACGCGTTGGCCGTCACGATCACGTCGTCGCAGACGTCGCCCGCCGCCTCGACGAGGGCGGCGAGGTGGGGCGGCAGCAGCACGTCGTCGGCGTCGCAGAACGCGATCAGCGGCGCGCCGGCAGCTTCGATGCCGCGGTTGC
>Ga0299907_10001364_pt1 | contig 13876 bp, 12 predicted proteins | sample RVTome_16_FD_198680 | JGI IMG/M metagenome (GOLD analysis project Ga0299907, IMG submission 198680) | Soil microbial communities from uranium-contaminated site in the Upper Colorado River Basin, Wyoming, United States - RVT152D67 (version 2) ... | reverse complement strand
GACCGACGGGGCCGCCGATGCGGCGGCGGCCGTGGCCGGGGTCGCGGAGGCCTGGGAGACGCACTACAACCTGGGGCACGGCTCGATGGTGGCCGACTTCCACGCCCCCGACGGCCTGTTCTTCTCCGCGGACGGCTCCATGCTGACGGGTCGCGAGACGATCGCCGCCGAGCTCACGAGCGAGATCGAGGCGGGCTCCCCGCAGATCTCGATCGAGACCGACGAGACGATCGTGGAAGGCGAATGGGCCGTGGGTCGCGGCACGTACGACGTGACGGCCACGCCCGAGGGCGGCGAGCCGATGACCAACACCGGCTACTGGACCGCGCTGTTCCACAACGTGGACGGCTCGTGGCTCATCCAGGGCCTCGCCACCAACGTCGATTCCGACCAGCCGGTCATGCCGGCGGCGGCCTCGGAGATGCCGACGGCCGACGCGGCGCTCCAGATTCCGCCGGGGCTCGCCGAGCTGGAAGAGGCGTACGAGACGCACTTCAACCTGGGGCACGCCCCCATGGTGGCGGACCTGTACACCGAGGACGCGGTGGCCATGGTCTCGGGCATGCCGGCGGCCGAGGGGAGCGCGGCCATCGAGCAGAACCTGGCCCGTCGCATCGAGGCCGGAGCGGGGAACATCGACCTCCAGCCGATCGGCTTCCAGGTCCTGCGTGACGACCTGGTGGGCAGCGTCGGCACGCTCGAGATCGCCATGGGCGAGGAGACGAGGACCGGATTCTACTCGGCTCTCTACGAGCGTGGCGCCGACGGGGCGTGGAAGATCAAGTGGGCGCTGTCGTCCCTGCCCCCGACCGACAGGATGTGATCGCTCCGCGTCACGCGGGCCCGCACGCTCCGTAGCGTGCTCGAAGGCGGCGCGGGTCCGGCTGGACCCGCGCCGCCTTCCCGCATCCGGGTGCCGCGCGCTCCCCGTCCGGTTACGCTTGCGCCGATCCGGGCGAGCGCGGATCGTCGGTGCCCATGACCCTCAAGGAGAGAGCCGGGCTGCTCGCGGGGCTGGCCGTGTTCCTCGTCGTCCTGGCCCTCCCGGCTCCGGCGGACCTCGCGCCCGAGGCGTGGCGGACGGCGGCCGTCGCGTTCCTCATGGCCATCTGGTGGCTGACCGAGGCCGTGCCCATCCCGGCCACCGCGCTCCTGCCGATCGTGCTCCTCCCGCTCGTCGGCGCGGGATCGGTCACCGAGGTGGCGGCGCCCTACGCGAACCCGATCATCTTCCTCTTCCTGGGCGGCTTCCTCATCGCGCTCTCGATGGAGCGCTGGCACCTCCACCGGCGGATCGCCCTCCAGGTCCTCTCCCGCGTCGGGGCGCGCCCGGGCGCGATCCTCGCGGGCTTCATGGCGGCCACTGCCTTTCTCAGCATGTGGGTGAGCAACTCGGCCGTGGCGCTGATGATGCTCCCCATCGGCCTCTCGGTGGTCGGATACGTGGAGCCCGCCGGGGATGCCGGGCGAGGCGGGACGCCCGCGGCCGGGTTCGCGACTGCGCTCATGCTGGGGATCGCGTACGCGGCGAACATCGGTGGCATGGGGACCCTGGTCGGCACGCCGCCGAACGCCTTCCTCGCCGGCTTCCTGCAGGAGACCTACGGGATCGAGGTCGGGTTCGCGGCCTGGCTCAAGCTGGGTCTGCCGCTCGTTCTCGTCTCGCTCCCGCTCGTCTATCTCGTCCTCGCCCGCATCCTCGCGCGCGGACGCGGGGCGGACACGACCGGCGCCCGCGAGGGGATCCTCGCCGAGCTGGCGGCCCTCGGGCCGATCACGGCCGCCGAGAAGCGCGTGTCGCTCGTGTTCGCCCTCGCGGCGGTGTCGTGGATCGCGCGGCCCCTCCTCGAGCGCGGGATTCCCGGTCTCTCCGACGCCGGGATCGCGATCACCTGCGGTCTCCTGCTGTTCCTGCTCCCGGCGGAGAAGGGGAAGCGATCGCTGCTCGACTGGGAATGGGCGGAGCGCCTCCCGTGGGGCGTCCTCATCCTGTTCGGGGGCGGGCTCAGCCTCGCCGCGGCGATCGACCGCACGGGTCTGAACACGTGGCTGGGGGGCGCGGCCGCCGGCCTGGCGGAGTGGCCGCCGTGGCTGTTCATCGCCCTCGTCACCGCCATCGTCGTGATGCTCACGGAGCTCACCAGCAACACGGCCACGGCGGCCGCCTTCCTCCCCATCCTCGGGGCGGTGGCCCTCCAGGTCGGCTGGGACCCGCGGCTGCTCGCCGTGCCGGCCGCCCTCGCCGCGAGCTGCGCGTTCATGCTTCCGATCGCCACGCCGCCCAACGCGATCGTGTACGGGAGCGGGCGGGTGACGATCCCGCAGATGGCCCGCGCGGGCTTGTGGGCGAACGTGATCATGACGGTGCTCATCACCGGGCTGACCCTCGTGCTGCTGCCGCTCGCCTTCGGCGTCCCGATCCCGTGATCCGGCCGGGAATCGCTTTCCCGCGGCAGGGGTCGCGGCTACCTTCTACCGCTTTGGTGGTGAACGGCTTCCCCATGACGCGCGTCGAGCGCGCCGGGACAGGGCAACGGGCGCGACGGGCGCTCCTCGCGATCGGATATCCCGAATGTTCGGCACGGTGAGATAGATGTTCAGCACGGTCAGGTGGCGCGTGATCTGGATCACGCTCCTGGTCCTCCTGTGCGGGTGGGCGCTGGTCCCCAAGGAGGACGCGGACGGGAACCGGATCCCGCCGCTCCAGCTCGGTCTCGATCTCCAGGGCGGGATGCACCTCGCCGTGGAGGTGGACGACTCCCAGGCCCCGCCGGATGCGGATCTCGAGGACGCGGTCGAGCGCACCCTCACGACGATCCGGAACCGCATCGACCAGTTCGGCGTCCGCGAGCCGAACATCCAGCGGGCCGGTGACCGGATCATCGTCGAGCTGGCGGGGGTCCAGGATCCCGAGCGCGCCAAGGAGATCGTCAACCGAACGGCGTTCATGGAGTTCAAGGTCGTCACGGACGGCACGTCCTTCCTGAACGCTCTCGAGCGCATCGACCGCGCGATCGTGAACGCGGTCGGGGCCGACCAGCTCCGCCCGACCGCGCTCGAGACGCAGGTCGACCTGGGCGAAGTGCTGGGCGGGCGGGACACCGCTCCGCAGGCCGTGCCCGCCGACACGACGCTGCCCGATTCCGCCGCGGTCGATCCGCCGCCCGGGGCCCCCGCGGCGGCGCCGGACCCGCCCGCCGCGCAGGACTCCGCCGCGGCCGGTCGGGATTCCGCCGCGGGCGCGCCCGGCCAGCAGGACGGGGAGCTCCGCCCGCTCTCGGCGCTGCTCCGGCCGGGCCGCATCGAAGGCGAGTTCCTCGTCGCGACCCAGGACCGACCCACCGTGGAGTCGTGGCTCGCCCTCCCGGAGGTGACGGCGGTCATCCCGAACGACATCACGCTCCACTGGGGGGTCGAGGACGTCCCGGCGGGCGGGAGCACGTTCGTGCCGCTCTACGTCCTCGACGCCGAGCCCCTCATCACGGGAGAGGAGCTCCAGGACGCGGGACCGGCGAACCGGGACCCCACGTTCAACCAGCCGATCGTGCCGTTCGAGACCACGCGGCGCGGGGCGCGTCTGTTCGAGCGCGGGACGGCGCGGCACGTGGGCGACAACATGGCGATCGTGCTCGATAACCGGGTGCAGAGCTACGCCGTGATCCGGGGCATCCTGAGCCGGAACGCCCAGATCGAGCTCGCCCCCGGCGCCTCGTTCCAAGAGGCGCAGGACCTGGCGCTCGTGCTGCGCGCGGGCGCCCTCCCCATGCCGATCCGGATCGTCGAGGAGCGCACCGTGGGGGCCTCGCTGGGCGAGGACTCGATCCGCCAGGGACGGATGGCGTTCCTCATCGGGATCGTCGCGGTCGTGCTGCTCATGATCGGTTACTACCGGTTCGCGGGTGTGCTCGCGGTGGGCGCGCTGGTGGTGTACGTCATCCTCCTGCTCGGCGGGCTCGCGGGACTCCAGGCGACGCTCACGCTTCCGGGGATCGCGGGGCTCATCCTCTCCGTGGGGATGGCGGTGGATGCGAACGTGCTCATCTTCGAGCGCATCCGGGAGGAGCTCGACGCGGGGAAGACCCCCCGCACCGCGGTCGACGCGGGGTTCGCGAACGCGCTCTCCGCGATCGTGGACGCCAACCTGACGACGCTCATCACCGGGATCATCCTGTTCCAGTTCGGGACCGGGCCGGTGCGGGGCTTCGCGGTCACGCTCTGCATCGGGATCCTGGCATCGTTCTTCGCCGCGCTCTACGTGACGCGGACCTTCTTCATGATCTACCTGAACCGGCGCGCCTCGAGCGAGTCGGTCAGCATCTAGCGGATTCCGATGAGGCTCTTCAGCAACGCGAACTTCAGCTTCCTCGCCGTCCGGCGGCGCGCATACGCCATCTCGGCGGCCCTCATCGTGGTCGGGCTCGGCTCGATCGTACTCCACGGGGGGGTGAACGCCGGGGTGGAGTTCACGGGCGGCACGCTGGTCCACGTCCGCGTGACCGAGGAGACCAGCGTCGCGGCGCTGCGCGACCTCGTGAACGCGGCCGGCGTGTCGGGCGAGCAGATCCAGCCGCTGCGCTCGAGCGAGGGCGAGTCGACGCAGGAATATCTGTTCCGCGTGCCGCCCGTGGACGACGAGGCGGGGCTCGAGGGCGTCGAGCGTCTCATCCGGAGCGCCCTCGAGCAGGGGTTGGGCGCGAACAGCTTCGAGTTGCTGCGCGTCGAGGCGATCGGACCGCGCGTGGGCGACGAGCTGCGCACGAAGGCCGTGTTCGCGCTGCTCCTCTCGTTCCTCCTCACGCTGATCTACCTGGCCTTCCGGTTCGAGTGGCGCTTCGGCTTCGCGGCCGTCATCGCGACCATCCACGACATCGCCCTCACGTTCGGCTTCATCTCGCTCCTCAACGTCGAGATCAGCCTCGCGACGGTGGCCGCGATCCTCACGATCGTGGGGTACTCGCTCAACGACACCATCGTCGTGTTCGACCGCGTGCGCGAGAACCTCAAGAAGAAGCGCAAGGAGACCTACGAGGAGACGCTAGACCGCAGCATCAACGAGACGCTGCCGCGCACCATCCTCACGTCCGCGACGACGCTCATCGCCCTCGTGGCGCTCTTCGTCCTGGGCGGACCCGTCATCCGGCCGTTCGCGCTCGTCCTCATCCTCGGGATCTCGGTCGGGACCTATTCCTCGATCTTCGTGGCCTCGCCGGCCCTGCTCGAGATCCACCGCTGGCAGCGGCGCCGGCATGCCGGACCGGCGCACGCGACGGGGTGACGGTCCCCCGCCTCTTCGACTCGCACCTCCACCTGACGGCTTCGCGCTTCGACGACGACCGGCACGCCGTCCTCGAGGACGCCCGCGCCGCCGGGGTCGCCGAGATGGTCTCTATCGCCTCCTCGCCCGAGGACGCGGCCGATGCGATCGCCCTCGCCCGCGCGGAACCCGGCGTGTGGGCGACCGCGGGGCTCCACCCGCACGAGGCGGCCCGCACCTCCGCCGCCCTCATGGACGACATCGAGCGGCTCGCGGGGGCGCCCGAGGTGGTCGCGATCGGCGAGACCGGTCTCGACTACCACTACGACAGCGCCCCCCGTGAGCTCCAGCTCGAGAACTTCCGCGCCCACGTGGAGCTCTCCCGGGCGCTCGACCTGCCGATCGTCGTGCACACGCGGGAGGCGGACGGGGACACGGCCGCGGTCATCGAGGGCGCCCGGGGCGGGGTGACCGGCGTGCTCCACTGCTTCTCGGCCGGAAGCGGTCTCCTCGCGACCGGCCTCGCCGCGGGCTGGTACGTGTCGTTCTCGGGTCTCGTCACCTTCGTCCCGGAGCTCGAGGACGCCGTCCGCGAGGTGCCGCTCGACCGACTCCTGATCGAGACCGATGCGCCCTATCTGGCGCCCGCCCCGATGCGGGGCCGCCGGAACGAGCCGGCCTTCCTGCGCCACACGTGCCACCGGGTGGCGGAGATCCGGGGGCTCGAGCCCGAGGAGATCGCCCGCGCGACGCGGGCGAACGCGCGCCGCTTCTACGGGCTCGGCCAGGACGAGACGTGAGCGCGCCGGGGACCGGGCGGGGGGAGACGGAGGAGCGACGCGCCGGACGGGTCCGCGGCCCCCGGCGTCCCGTCGAGATCCTCCCCGACCACGTGGCGAACCAGATCGCCGCGGGCGAGGTCGTGGAGCGGCCGGCCTCGGTCGTCAAGGAGCTCGTCGAGAACGCGCTCGACGCCGGCGCCGGGCGCGTCGACATCGTCCTGCGCGCCGGCGGGAAGACCGAGATCCGCGTCGTGGACGACGGGCTCGGGATGGGCCGGCCCGACGCGCTCCTGGCGCTCGACCGGCACGCCACGAGCAAGATCCGCGAGGCCGGCGACCTGCGGGCGATCTCGTCGTTCGGGTTCCGGGGAGAGGCGCTGCCCTCGATCGCCGCCGTGAGCCGCTTCGAGCTCCACACCGCAGAGGCGGACGGCGAGGGCACGCGCGTGCGCGTGGACTTCGGCCGCATCCGGAGCGTGGACGAGGTGCCGCGCCGGGCCGGCACGACCGTCGGCGTGCGCTCGCTGTTCCACGACCTGCCCGCCCGGGCCAAGTTCCTCCGCACCGCGGCCGCCGAGACCCGCGCCGCCAGCGAGGCGGTCCTCCTGCTCGCGCTCTCGAACCCCGGCGTAGGGTTCCGGCTGAGCTCGAACGAGCGCCCGCTCCTCGAGCTGTCCGTACACGAGCGCTGGGAAGACCGCATCGACGCCATCTGGGGGGACCTCGCCGAGACGCTGGTCCGGGTTCCCGCCCCGTCGGGGCCGCTTTCGGTGTCGGGCTTCGTGCAGCGTCCGGACGCGGCCCGGCCGCGCGGCGGACGCCGGTACCTGTTCGTCGACGGGCGCCCGTTCCGCGACGCCGGCCTCGCCCGGCTGGTCGACCACGCGTACCGGACGACCGTGGCGCAGGGCATGCACCCCTCGTTCTTCCTCCACATCGACACCGAGCCGGGCGCCGTCGACGTCAACGTCCACCCCGCCAAGACCGAGGTGCGGTTCCGCGACCGGGAAGCGGTCGAGCGGGCGTTCCACGAGTCGATCCGCGGCGCTCTCGCGGGGCTCGAGTCCACGCGCCCGGTGGGGCGCGGAGGACGGCCGTCGGGGAAGGGGAGGGACGGGCGATCGTCCCCCGGTGCCGACGCCGTGGGAGGCCGCGCCGTGCCGTCCGGGGGGGGCGAGCCCCTGCCGCAGCTCGCGCTCTTCGTCGCCGGTCGGCCCGTCGACGGGGAGCCGGAGCCCGCGGCGTCCGGAGGGCCAGAGAACGGGGAGACCGCCCCCGACCGGCCGGAGTTCCACGGCCCGGAGCTGTGGCAGCTCCACGACCGCTATCTCCTCGCCGCCACGCGCGAGGGGCTCCTGATCGTCGACCAGCACTCGGCGCACGAGCGGGTCCTGTACGAGGAGATCATGCGGCGCTTCGAGTCCGGCGGCGCCACGGCCCAGGCGCTCCTCTTCCCGGTCACCCTGCGCTTCTCGCCCGCGGAGGCCGCGGCCGTCGAGGAGCTCGCGGGGCTCCTCGGCCGGCTCGGGTTCGAGCTCGAGCCGTTCGGCGAGCGCACGTTCATCCTGCGGGCCAGCCCCCAGCCGCACGCGCGCTTCGACGCCGAGCGCTGTCTGCGCGACATGGTCCGCGAGCTCACGGAGGGCTCGCCGCTCGTCGATTCGGCCCGGAACCAGCACGAGCGCATTGCGAAGAGCATGGCCTGCAAGGGGGCGATCAAGGCGGGCGAGCGCCTGAGCCCCGAGGAGGCCCGCGAGCTCTTCGACCGTCTGTTCGCCACGGAGCTCCCGGGACACGACGTGCACGGCCGGCCCACGATCGTGCGTCTCACCGTGGATGAGCTCGATCGCCGTTTTGGACGCTCCTGAGATCGAAGGGACGGACCCGCTCCGCCGGGACGCGCGCACCGGCCCGGCGCTCGCGATCGTCGGACCCACCGCCTCCGGCAAGACGGCGCTCGCGATCGAGGTCGCCCGGACGCTCGACGGCGAGATCATCTCGATGGACAGCCGGCAGGCCTACCGCGGCTTCCGGGTCGGGACGGCCGCCCCCGCCGCGGCGGAGGTGGCGCGCGCCCCGCACCACGGCGTGGGGTTCCTGTCGCCCGACGAGCGCTATGGGGCGGGCCGCTTCGCCCGGCTCGCGCACGCCTGGATGGCGGAGATCCGGGCGCGCGGCCGGGTGCCCATCCTGGCGGGGGGGACGGGGCTCTTCCTCCGCGCCCTCACGCACCCCGTGTTTCGCGAGCCGGAGCTCGACCCGATCCGGCGCGCCGCCCTCGCCGCGTGGGCCGACGCCCGCCCGGTCGAGGAGCTCACCCGCTGGGCCCGGCGTCTGGACCCGGCCCTGGGCGGGCGGCTGGTGACGGTGGATCGCCAGCGGGCCGGGCGGACGCTGGAGCTCGCGCTCCTGGCCGGCCGCCCGCTCACGTGGTGGATCGAGCGCGGTCCGCCCGAACGGCCGCCACTCCAGCCGCTCGTGGCGGTCGTCGAGCCGCCCGCGGCCGAGCTCCGGGGCCGCATCCGGCGTCGCGCGGAAGCCATGCTGGAGGACGGCGCGTGGGAGGCGGAGGTGCGCGACCTCATCGAGCGCGGGCTCGAGGCGTCGCAGGCGTTCGAGGCGCTCGGGTACCGTGACGTGGCCGCGCTCGGGCGCCGCGAGGCGACCCGCGAGGAGACCCTCGAGCGGGTAGTCTCGCGCACGTGGACCTACGCCCGTCGGCAGCGCACGTGGCTTCGCCACCAGGTCCCCGAGGACGCGATGCGGCTGGACGGCTCGATGGCGACGGATCAACTTGCGCGTCGAGTGGTCGGCGCGTGGAGAGAGGCCGCGGGGGAGCGATGAAGATCGGCATCACCTGCTATCCGACGTACGGGGGCTCGGGCGCGGTCGCGACCGAACTCGGGCTCGAGCTCGCCAGCCGCGGGCACGAGATCCACTTCATCTCGTACGCGCAGCCGTTCCGGCTCACGCACTTCCGGGAAGGCGTCTTCTTCCACGAGGTGGAGGTGAACCGCTATCCGCTGTTCGAGTATCCTCCCTACTCGCTGGCGCTCGCGGTCACCATGCACGAGGTCGTGTGCCGGGAGGAGCTCGAGCTCCTGCACGTCCACTACGCCATCCCGCACGCCACGGCCGGGTGGATCGCGCGCGACATGCTGCGCGCGAGCGGCGGCGACGTGAAGCTCGTGACCACGCTCCACGGGACCGACATCACGCTCGTGGGCCAGGACCCCTCCTACTGGTCGATCACCAAGTTCTCGATCGAGAAGTCCGATCGGCTGACCGCGGTGTCGGAGTGGCTGCGCGAGCGCACGCTGGTGGACTTCGACTGCCGGCGCTGCGCGATCGACGTGATCCCGAACTTCATCGACCCGGAGCGCTACGACCGCGCGCGCTACCGCGATGGGCGCGCCGCCCTCGCCCCGCCGGACGAGAAGATCGTGATGCACATCTCGAACTTCCGGGCCGTGAAGCGCGTGCCCGACATCATCGACGTGTTCCACCGCATCCAGTCGGCCGTCCCAGCGCGGCTCGTCCTCGTGGGCGACGGGCCGGAGCGGCCGCGCGCGGAGGACCTGGCCGAGGAGCTCGGGATCGGCGACCGCGTCCTCTTCCTCGGCAAGTTCGAATCGGTGGCCGAGCTGCTCGCGTGCGCGGACCTCTTCCTGCTCCCCTCCGAGCAGGAGTCCTTCGGGCTCGTGGCGCTCGAGGCCCAGGCCTCGGGGGTGCCCGTCGTGGGCACGGCGGACACCGGGCTCGCGGAGGTCGTCCAGCACGGCGTCACGGGGTCGCTGCACGCCGTGGGTGACGTGGAGGGGATGGCCGAAGCGTCGATCGAGCTCCTGCGCGACGCGTCGCTGTGGAAGCGGCGCTCGGAGGCCGCTCGGGTCCGCGCGGTGGAGCGCTTCGCGTCGGAGCTCGTGGTTCCGCTGTACGAGGAGCTCTACCGGAAGGTGATGGACGGCGGCGGCTCCGCGGAGACCTCGGCCGCTTGACGCCGTTCGAAGCGATCCTGCTCGGGATCGTCCAGGGCCTGACCGAGTTCCTCCCCGTGTCGAGCTCCGGGCACCTCGTGCTCGGAGAGGCGCTGCTCGGAACCTCGACGCCGGGAGTCCTCTTCGAGGTGGCCGTCCACGTGGCCACGCTGTGCGCGGTGTGCATCGTGTTTCGGGAGCGGCTCCTCCGGCTCGTGGGAGGCGTGCTCCGGCGCGAATCGTTCGCGCTCGTCTACGTGGGGCTCCTCCTGCTGGCGACCGTGCCCGCCGCGATCGTCGGCACGACCCTGTCGGGCTGGATCGAGCCGCTCTTCGATCGCCCGCTGACGGCCGCGACGCTCATCCTCGTGACCGGCGGCATCGTGTGGTCCCTGCGCCGGACGGTCGAAGGCGCGGTGCGAGCGGTGCCCTCCGCCGGCCAGGCGTTCCTGATCGGGGTGGCCCAGGCGGTCGCGATCCTTCCGGGGATCTCGCGCTCGGGGACGACGGTGGCCGTGGGCACCTGGCTCGGGGTCGATCCGACCCGGGTGGCCGAGTTCTCCTTCCTCATGTCCATCCCGGCCATCGCGGGCGCCGCCGTCCTCCAGGTTCCGGACCTGCGGGCCGGCGGCATGGAGATCGGGGCCGTCCCGCTCCTCGTCGCCTTCGCGGCGGCGGTGGTGTCCGGCATCCTCGCGATCCGTATCTTCGTGCGCATGCTCGAGCGACGGACGTTCCACCGCTTCGCGTACTACTGCTGGGTGGCCGGCGCCGCGTACCTCGTCGCCGCCTGGCTCGTCCCCGGGCTCAGGTGAGCGCCGCGTCTCCGGCTCCCGACGCCGAGCTCGCCGCGAAGGCCCGCGCCGCCCTCGCCGAGGACGTGGGCGACGGCGACCGCACGACCGCGTGGACGATCCATGCGGAGGCCCGGGGGACCGGGCGGATCCTCGCGCGGGCGGCCGGCGTCGTCGCCGGCGTGGCGCTCGCGGATGCCGTCCTCGGGGCCGCCGATTCGGGGCTCGAGCGGGCCTGGCGCGTGGCCGACGGCGACCGGGTCGAGCCGGGGGACGAGCTCGTGACGATCTCCGGCGCGCTGCGCTCGATCCTGACCGCGGAGCGCGCCACGCTCAACGGGCTCTCCCATCTGTCGGGCATCGCGACGCTCGCCGCCCGCTACGTGCGAGCCGTGGAGGGCACGGGCGCCAGGATCCTCGACACGCGGAAGACGACGCCGGGCTGGCGGCTCCTCGAGAAGGCGGCCGCCGCGGCCGGCGGCGCCGTGAACCACCGCATGGGGCTGTACGACATGGTCCTCATCAAGGAAAACCACATTCGGGGCGCCGGCGGCGTCGGGGCGGCGCTCGACGCCGTGGGGCCGCGCGCCCGCGACGCGGGCCTCGAGGTGGAGATCGAGGTGACCGGCCCCGAGGAGCTCGAGACGGCGTTGAGACACGGACCCGACCGCATCCTCCTCGACAACCTCGGCCCGGACGAGCTGGCCGATGCCGTCGCCCGGGTGCGGTCGAGGCCGGGCCCCCATCCGCTGCTCGAAGCCTCGGGCGGCGTGACGCTCGACACCGTGCGGGAGATCGCCTCGAGCGGGGTGGACTTCGTCTCGGTGGGCGCGATCACGCACTCCGCCCCGGCGCTCGATCTCTCGCTCCAGGTCGATCCGTGAGCCCGCGGCAGGTGAAGACGTGGGGCGGCGTCGGGGTCGAGGGCCTGCGCGAGCGCTGGGGGCGCGATTCGGTCTACGCCTACGGAGAGGTCGGGTCCACGAGCGCGATCGCCCGCGAGCTGGCGGACCAGGGTGCCGACGACGGGACCCTCGTCCTCGCGCGCTCGCAGACGGCCGGGCGCGGCCGCGCGGGGCGCGGGTGGTTCTCGCCCGAGGGGGGGCTCTACCTGAGCGTGCTCTTCCGCCCGCCGCGACCCGACGTCCCCGCGCTGGTCACGATCCTGGCCGGGCTCGGCGTCGCGATCGAGCTCTCGCGGCGCGTCCCCGGCGCGGCGGTGGCGATAAAATGGCCCAACGACCTGGTCGTGGACGGCCGCAAGCTGGGCGGGATCCTGGCCGAGACGCACGCCGGGGACGACGGCAAGCCCCGGCTCGTGGTCGGGGTCGGCGTGAACGTCGCATCGACGGGGTGGCCGAGGTCGCTCGCGGGCCGCGTCGTGGCGCTGGAGGAGCTCGCCCCCGTCTCCCTGCCGGAGGTGGCCGACGCGGTGATCGCGGGGCTCGAGCGCTGGCTGCCCGATGTGCCCGACACCCTGACGCCGGCGCAGCTCGAGGAGCTCGACCAGCGGGACTGGCTCAAGAACCGCCGCATCGCGCTCGACACGGGCGGCGAGGAGCCGCTCGTGGGGCAGGGGGCCGGGATCGCGCCCGATGGGGCGCTCCTCTTCCGACCCGACCGCGGAGCCCTCCGGCGCGTGACGAGCGGATCCATCGAAGTGCTCGCGGAGGGGCAGTGATCCTCGCCATCGACGTCGGCAACACCGAGACGGCCCTGGGTCTGTTCGACGATCTCGAGCTCCTGCGCATGTGGCGGCTCGCGACGGTCTCGCGACGGACCGCCGACGAGCTCGCGCTGACCGTCGACGGCCTGCTCTGGCGGGCGGACATCGGCGCCCCCGAGCACGCGATCGTGGCCTCGGTGGTGCCCGCCCTCAACCGCATCTGGTCCGGCGCCGCCGAGCGCCTCGATGTGCCGCTCGAGTTCCTGCACGGCGCGGCGCGGCTCCCCATTCGGCTCGACGTCGACCACCCGCTCGAAGTCGGGGCGGACCGGATCGCGAACACGCTCGCCGTCTCGGAGGGCTTCGGCCGGGACGCCATCGTGGTCGATCTGGGGACGGCGACGACGTGCGACTGCGTGACGGCGGACGGCGTGTTCCTCGGGGGGACCATCGCCCCCGGGCCGCTCACCGCCCTCGATCACCTGAGCCGGATGACGGCCCAGCTCCCGCAGGTCGAGATGGCGAAGCCCGCGCGTGTGATCGGCCGGAACACGCTCGAATGCATCCGGTCCGGCGGGTTCTACGCCGTGGTGGACGGGATCGACGGGATGGTGCGCAGGATCCGCGCCGAGTGGGCGGACGGGGAGCCGATCGTGGTGGCGACCGGCGGGCTGGCCGAGCTCATCGGCCGGCACTGCGAGACGGTGGACCGGATCGAGCCCGCGCTCACGCTGACCGGGCTCGCCCTCGCGCACCGCCACATGCGGGAAGGGGGAGGCTAGGAGCCGCGCCGGGGGGCGCGCGGCGCCCGGCCGCGTCCTTCGCCCGCCTCCGCCTCACTTCCGGCCGCAGCAGCGCTCCTTCAGATCGTCCGCCAGATCCGGCTTCACCATCCGCAGGATGACGTACGCGATCGCGCAGAAGAAGGCGATCTTGATCGCCAGAAGCACGAGCGGGAGGACGAGCGAGAACACGACGCCCGTCACCGCGACGCCGACCACGCCCACCGTCATCAATACCAGCAACGCTCGAATCATCCAGGCCTCCCGGGGAATTCGCCGGTCGGTCCCGCGTGCGTGGCGGGTGCCGACCCATCATCTCGTGAGGATACGCTTGCGAGGTCACGCGGGTTTCAGGCGACCGGAGCCTCGCCGCTCCGGCAGACGGCGACCGGTTCCGCGCGCCAAACGGCACGACCGACCTGCCAAAGCGACGCCGTGCCGGCCTCCCCGCCTGGCATGCGGACTGCATTCCCGGAGGACGCCCCGCATCTTTTTCCCGGGGCTTGCTGCGGAGCACGTACTAGAGCATATTCGAATTCACCTTAGCACTCAGTAAAGGAGAGTGCTAATACCCGCGCGGGGTCCCGTCGCGGGCTTTCGATCAGGAACCCGGGACGTCCA
>Ga0299907_10001363_pt1 | contig 13878 bp, 10 predicted proteins | sample RVTome_16_FD_198680 | JGI IMG/M metagenome (GOLD analysis project Ga0299907, IMG submission 198680) | Soil microbial communities from uranium-contaminated site in the Upper Colorado River Basin, Wyoming, United States - RVT152D67 (version 2) ... | reverse complement strand
CGCATGACCGACACTCTGCCCCGCCTCGCCGACGAGACCGCCGACGCCACCATCGAGCGCCTGCTCGAGACCCAGGCGCCGCAGCGGCCGCTAACCACGCCCACCTTCACCATCGAGGTCGACGGGCGGCAGTACACCGGCCGCGCCGGGCAGACGATCCTCGAAGTCTGCCGCGATAACGGCATCGAGGTGCCCACGCTGTGCTACGAGCCCAAGCTGCCCGGCTTCGGTGCCTGCCGGATGTGCGTCGTCGAGGTCGAAGGCGAGGACCACCCGCCCATCTCGTGCTCGCGCGCCGCCGAGCCGGAGATGGTCGTCCGGACGCAGACGCCGCGGCTGCGCCAGGTACGCAAGACCAACCTCGAGCTGATCTTCTCCGACCACAACGCCTACTGCCTTCCGCCGTGCCAGAACAAGTGCCCCAGCCACATCGACATTCCCGGCTTCCTGAAGGCCAACACCGAGGGCAACTGGGCCGAGTCGGCGCGCATCTTCAAGCGCACGATCCCCTTCCCCAGCGTGCTCGGCCGGGTGTGCCCGGCGCCGTGCGAGGAGCACTGCCGGCGCGATGAGGTCGAGGAGGCGATCGCCATCCGCGATAGCCACCGCTACGCCGGCGACCAGGTGCTCAAGGCGCAGGCCAACGGCGTCCGGGCGCCGGTGCCGTTCGAGGTCCAGCCCGCCACCGGCCGGCGGGTGGCCGTGATCGGATCTGGACCGGCCGGCATGTCCGCTGCCTACTACCTGGCCATCGCCGGCCACGAGGTGACCGTTCTTGAGCGCGATCCCGCGCCCGGCGGCATGCTCCGCTACGGCATCCCGCAGTACCGCCTGCCCAAGGTCGAGGTGCTCGAGGCCGAATACCAGTCGGTCTGGGACCTCGGCGTCAAGATCGTGACCAACGCCGAGCTGGGCCGCGACTTCACCATCGACGACCTCCAGAACCAGGGCTACGACGCCGTCTGCGTCGCCATCGGCTGCTACGAGACCAACAAGCTGGGCGTGCCGGGCGAGGATGCTACCGGTGTCATCGACGGCCTCGAGTACCTGCGCGTCGCCACCCTCGGCCTGCCCTACCCGGGCCACGAGGGCAAGCGGGTGGTGGTTATCGGCGGCGGCTTTACCTCTATGGACTGCTCGCGGACGTCGGTGCGCCAGGGCGCGGCCGAGGTCACGCTCGTCTACCGCCGCGACATGAAGGACATGCCCGCCGCCAACGAGGTCCACGAGATGCTCGAGGAGGGCGCGCGGGCGATCTTCCAGGCGGCTCCCACGCGCGTCCTGGCCGACTCCAATACCCGTGTCACCGGCGTCGAGTTCCAGCGCATGGCGCTTGGCGAGCCCGACGAGTCTGGCCGGCGCCGGCCGTCACCGGTCCCGGGCACGGAGTTCGTCATCGAGTGCGACCGGGTGCTGCTGGCCATCGGCCAGGGGCCCGAGCTCGGCTGGCTCGAGCGCGGCGCCGATGACGTTTCGGCAACGCGCAACCGTCGCCTCGCCGCTGACGCGGTCACCTTCAGCACCGGCCGGCCGGGGGTCTTCGGCACAGGCGACGCGCGCGTCGGCTCGGCAACCGTGGTACAGGCCAACGCCGAGGGCCGGCGCGCCGCCTACGCCATCGACGCCTACCTGCGCGGCCACGACCTCGACGAGATCAAGACGCGCCAGACGCTGGCCGAGCCGCAGCCCGAGTTCCTGTCGATCGTGCCCTACACCGGCGAGGTCAAGGAGCCGCGCTACCGACTGAAGACGATGGAGCCCGAGGTCCGCCGCCACAGTTACGTCGAGTACGAGATCCCGTACACCCAGGCCGACGCGATGGCCGAGTCGAGGCGCTGCCTGCAGTGCACCTGCGAGGCGATCGGCTACTGCGACCTGCGCCGCCAGGGCATCGAGTACGGCACAACGCTCAGTTCGCTCGAGCCGCAGCGCGGCGGCGCGTACAGCTTCCGCTCTGTTACCGAGAACCGCTTCACGGGCACCAACCACGACTACATCCGCGACGACAGTCACGCCTTCATCCTGCGTGAGCCGTCACGCTGCATCGACTGCGGCCGCTGCGCCAATGTGTGCAAGGAGATCGTCGGCGCCGCCTGCTACGACTTCATGCGCACCGGTTTCGACACCCTCGTCACGACGCCGCTCGACATGAGCCTCAACACCACGCCCTGCGTCTCGTGCGGAAGGTGCGCCGAAACGTGTCCGACGGGTGCGCTGATGCCGAAGCCGCGCGTGCTCGAGAAGTACGACGTCGATGAGAGCCGCTGCATCCTGTGCGGCATCTGCGTCGACGCCTGCCCGTACGACGCGCTGCGCTGCGGGCCCGACTTCGAGCTCAGCCACGAGGACCGAGCCGAGCCGATGATCGACCTGCTTGCGATCAGCTCGATCGACCGTGACACTGAGGTCAGCTACGTCCGCCGCGAGCGCGACTGGCTCGAGCGTGCGCGCGAGCAGGGCCGGCCGCTGGGCACCGGGCGCATGTTGCCCGTCCTGCCGGCGACCCTGGCCGGCAACGGCCACGCCCATGGCCACGCCGGCAACGGCCACGCCGGCAACGGCCATGCCCATGGCCACGACGAACAGGCTCACACCGCGCACTGATGGCGCTGCCGCCCACCGTTCCGTTCCTCGATTGGGCGTGGGATGACCTAATCTTCCTCGTCCTCGCCGGGGTCATGCTCGCCGGGGCGCTGTTCGTGGTCATCGGGCGCGACATCATCCGCTCCGGGCTGGCGATGATCGTCGCCTTCGCCGCCCTGGCCGGCATCTACGTCCTGCTCGGGGCGGTGATCGTGGCCGCGGCCCAGGTGCTGATCTACATCGGCGCGATCAGCGTGCTGATCCTGTTCGCGATCATGCTCACCCAGACCAAGTCCGGACCGGGCGCGCTGGTTTTCCATCGCCAGTGGTGGGCGGGCGGCCTCGCCGCTATGGGTATCGTGCTGCTGATGGTCATCGCCGTCATCAACACCGACTGGCCGGGCAAGGTCGGCGAGCGGCTGTGGTCGGCGACCGGTGCGATCGCGCTGCTGCTGTTCAGCGACGGGCTGTACGTCTTCACCCTGCAGGTGATCGCGCTGTTGCTGACGGCGGCGGTAGTCGGGGGCGTCTTCCTGGCCAAGCGCGAGGAGGCGCCCGATCCGGGCGAGCCACGACCGTCAACCCTCGAGCGCCTGCGCCGGCCGGTCGACGTGACACCGCCGGAGCAGCCATGAGCCAGTCGCTGGAGGCGTACCTGATCCTGTCCGCGCTCCTCTTCGGCATCGGCACGTTCGGTTTCCTCGCCCGGCGCAACGCGATCGCGATGCTGATGGCGATCGAGCTCATGCTCAACGCCGTCAACCTGGCCGCGGTAGCCTTCGGCGCCTTCACGCCGGCACTGCAGGTGCACGCCGCGCTGATCGCGCTGATCGTGATGGCCGTCGCCGCCGCCGAGGCGACGGTCGGCCTGGCCATCGTGATTGCCATCTACCGCAACCGCCGCACGCCGCTGGTCGACGAGTACGCCAGCATGCGCGAGTAAGCGCGACCGCCATGCACTTCGCCACCGAGCCCACGGTGGGCAGCGGCGGACAGCTCGACCAGCTGCTCGTCATCGCCCTGCTCGCCCTGCCGCTGGCCGGCTTCGCGCTGACCGCGCTGGTCGGCCGCCGGCTGTACGAGCGGGCGTGGGTCATCGCCGTCTCGGCCGTCGTACTGACCTGGCTGGCCGGCATGTACCTCGTCTACCGGACGCTGATCGAGAACGCGTTCGGCGAAACCGGGCTGCGGTTCACGTTGTACGAGTGGATCGCGGTCGGCGGCTTCGAAGTATCGGTCAACTTCACCGTCGACGCGCTGGCGGCGGCTGTCCTGATCGTCGTGTGCACGGTGGGCATGCTCGTCCACGTCTACTCGATCGGCTACATGGCCCACGATCCCGGCCGCTGGCGCTTCTTCGCCTATCTCAACCTGTTCATGTTCAGCATGCTGCTGCTCGTCGTGGCGGCGAACCTGCTGCTGCTGTTCGTGGCCTGGGAGCTGGTCGGCCTGTCGAGCTACCTGCTGATCGGCTTCTGGTATCGCCGCCGCTCGGCGGCGCTGGCGGCCAAGAAGGCGTTCCTGGTCAACCGCGTCGGCGACTTCGGCTTCGCGCTGGGCATCATGGCCATCTGGACGACGGTCGGCACGCTCAATTTCAGCGAGGTGTTCGAGTTCCTGCCGGCGGCCCTCGGTGCCGGCCAGATCGAGCAGTGGCACATGGCCGGCATCGCGTTGCTGCTGTTCACCGGCGCCGTCGGCAAGAGCGCCCAGTTCCCGCTCCACGTCTGGCTGCCCGACGCGATGGAGGGCCCGACGCCGGTCTCGGCGCTGATCCATGCCGCGACGATGGTCAACGCCGGCGTCTACTTCGTCGCCCGCGCCAACCCGATCTTCGCCCAGGCGCCGGAGGCGATGCTGGTGGTGGCCGCGATCGGCATCTTCACCGCCATCCTGGCCGCCTCGATTGCCTTCACCCAGCGCGACATCAAGCGCGTGCTGGCCTACTCGACGCTGTCGCAGCTGGGCTACATGTTCGCCGCTCTGGGCGTCGGCGCGTTCACGGCGGCGATCTTCCACCTGATCACGCACGGCTTCTTCAAGGGCCTGCTGTTCCTCGGCTCCGGCTCGGTCATCCACGCCGTCCACGACGAGCAGGACATGAACCGGATGGGCGGGTTGTGGCGCAAGATTCCGATCACGCACGCGACGATGCTCATCGGCGCGATCGCGATTGCCGGCATCCCGCCGCTGGCCGGCTTCTGGAGCAAGGACGAGATCCTGGCCGAGAGCTTCAAGTTCGGCTTCTGGTGGGTCTGGGCGATCGGTGTCGTGGTGGCCGTCATGACCGCCTTCTACATGTTCCGGCTGATGGGCAAGACGTTCTACGGCAAGTCGAACGTCGACCCGGCGGTCGAGCCAAAGATCCACGAGTCGCCGCGGAGCATGACCGTGCCGCTGATCCTGCTCGCCATCCCGTCGGTCCTGCTCGGCATGGCCCTCGGCTTGCCGATCGGCGACGGGGCACTGCACCACTGGCTCGAGCCGGTCTTCCACGAGGCGCAGGAGGTGCTCCACCTGCCCCACGAGCCGATCGCGCTGTTCGGCATCGACGGCGTGCTGCTGCTCGTCGGCGCCACCGCCGGCGCGCTCGGCCTAGCGCTGGGCATCTACTTCTTCGGCTTCTTTGGCCGCGGGGAGAAGCGGGCGACAGTTGAGCGCCTGACCGACCGCCTGCGCCCGCTGTACAACGCCGCGTACCAGAAGTGGTGGTTCGACCACCTCAACGACCTGATCTTCGTCCGGTTCGGCGGGGTGGTCGCGCGGGCGCTGTGGTGGTTCGACGTCCGCATCGTCGACGGCGCAGTCAACGGCATCGGCGCCGTCACCCAGGGTGCCGGCCGTGGCATCCGCCACATCCAGACCGGTCGCGTCCAGAACTACGCCCTCGGTATCGCCGCCGGCCTGCTCGTTATCGCCGTCACCTACCTGTTCCTGGTGGCGCGCTGATGGCCGGCCTGCCGTTGCTCAGCGCCGTTGTCTTCATCCCGCTCGGCGGGGCGCTCCTGATCGCGTTCCTGCCCCGCGAGCGGCTCGACCTGATCCGCGGCGCGGCGCTGCTGACCGCATTGGCCGCGTTCGCCGTCTCGCTGCTGCTCGTGATCGACTTTGACCACGCCGCGGCCGGCTTCCAGCGCGTCGAGGTGGCCAGCTGGATCCCCGCCTTCGGCATCGAGTACCGGCTGGGGCTCGACGGCATCAGCCTGGCGCTGGTCGTGCTGACCACGACGCTGACCTGGATCAGCATCCTGGCCAGCTTCGGGCCGATCCGGACGCGGGTGAAGGAGTACATGGTCTCCTTCCTGATTCTCGAGGTGGGCATGATCGGCGTCTTCCTGGCGCTCGACATGTTCCTCTTCTACATCTTCTGGGAGCTGGTGCTCGTGCCGATGTACCTGATCATCGGCATCTGGGGCGGCGCCAACCGGATCTACGCGACGCTCAAGTTCGTGCTCTACACGCTGGTCGGGTCGCTGCTCATGCTGGTCGCGATCCTGGGCATGGCCTTCACCTACCAGGCCGCGCGCGGCACGTGGGAGGGTGCCTTCGACTACGAGGCGCTGGTCGCTTTTGGCTTCGATCCGACACTGCAGTTCTTCGCATTCGCCGCCTTCTTCCTGGCCTTCGCGATCAAGGTGCCGATGTTCCCCTTCCACACCTGGCTGCCCGACGCGCACGTGGAAGCCCCGACCGCTGGCTCGGTGATCCTGGCCGGCGTGCTGCTCAAGCTCGGCGGCTACGGCCTGATCCGGTTCAACCTGCCGTTGTTCCCTGACGCCGCCGAGCAGTGGGCACCACTGATCATCGTGCTCTCGCTCATCGGCATCGTCTACGGGGCCATCGTGGCGCTCATCCAGCCCGACCTCAAGAAGCTGGTCGCCTACTCGTCGGTCAGCCACATGGGCTTCGTCACCCTCGGCATCTTCGTCTTCAACGAGCAGGGCATGGCCGGCGCGGTGCTGCAGATGGTCGCCCACGGCCTGATCACCGGCGCCCTCTTCCTGCTCGTCGGCGTGATCTACGAGCGGACGCATGACCGGACGATCGCCAGGATGGGCGGCCTGGCCGGCCCGACGCCGGTCTATGCGGCCGTCTTCGGCTTCTTCGTGCTGGCCAGCCTCGCGTTGCCCGGCCTGGCCGGCTTCGTGGCCGAGTTCCTCGTGCTGGTCGGCACCTTCGCCTTCTCGCCCATCGCGGCCGCCGTCGCGGCGCTGGCGATGATGCTCGGCGCGGCCTACCTGCTGTGGATGTACCAGCGCGTCGTCTTCGGCGAACTGTCCGACTTCCTGCGCGGACTGGGCCACCACCTGACCGACATGAATCGGGTCGAGGTGCTGACCCTGACGCCGCTGATGGTGATCACCGTCGCGCTCGGCGTCGCGCCCGGGCTGGTGCTCGACCTGATCGATGCGCCGATCGCCAGCCTGCTCGCCCACGTCGGCGGCGACTCCATCGCGCGCCTGAGGTGAGCCGATGATCCTGCTCGACGAGAGCGCGCTGCTGGCCATCGCCCCGCCGGCGCTGCTGGCGCTGCTGGCGCTGGTGCTGGTGGTGGTGGACATCTATCGCCCTGGGCGCGACAGGCCGTTGATCACGGTCGCCGTTGCCGGCGTGATCGGCATCATCGCCCTGACCGTCGTCATCGGGCCGCTGCCCGGCGTCGGCCTGCTCGAGGGCGCGACGGAGGTCTTCGACGGCGTCTACGTGCGCGATTCGCTGACCTGCTTCCTCGATTTGCTCATGCTCGCCATCGCGCTGCTGACGCTGCTCTTCGGGCCCGACTACCTGCGCCCGCGCGGCCTGCCGGCAGCCGAGTTCGCGATCACGCTGCTCTTCGCCATCACCGGCGGCATGCTCATCGGCGGCGCACGCGACCTGCTGCTGCTGTTCATCGCGCTCGAGTTGCTCGTGCTGCCCGGCTACCTGCTGGCCGGCTACGCCAAGCGCGACGGACTGTCGACCGAGGGCGCGATCAAGTACTTCCTGCTCGGCTCGTTCTCGAGCGCGATCTTCCTGTTCGGCCTGGTGCTGGTCTTCGGCTTCACGGGCACGACGCGCATCCCGGGCGTGGCCGAAGCGCTCGCGCCGGCCGGCGACGGTGGCATCGGCGCGCTGTCGGCCGGGCTGCTGATGGGCCTGGCGCTGCTGACCACCGGCGCTGCCTTCAAGATCGCCGCCGTGCCGTTCCACTACTGGACGCCCGATGCCTACCAGGGCTCGCCGACGCCGGTCACCGGCTACCTGTCGGTCGGGCCGAAGGTGGCCGCCTTCGCGCTGATACTGCGCCTCTTCGTCGACGCGCTGGGCGGCGTGCGCGAGGACTGGACGCCGTTCGTCGTCGTGCTGGCGGCGCTGACGATGACGGTGGGCAACCTGATCGCGCTGTCGCAGGACAACATCAAGCGCATGCTCGCCTACAGCTCGATCGCCCACACCGGCTACATCCTGGTCGGGCTGGCCGCCTTCGGCGCCGCGCCAGCTGGCTCGGCGGCGGCGCAGGCGGGCCTCGAAGCGGTGCTCTTCTACGCCATGGCCTACGCGTTCATGAACCTCGGCGCCTTTGCCTGTGTGGCGGCCCTGCAACGCACGCCGGGCGTGACCAGCCAGATCGCGACCTTCGCGGGCCTCTTCGGGCGGGCTCCGATGCTGACCGTCCTGATGACGCTCTTCCTGCTGTCACTGCTGGGCATCCCGCCGCTGGCCGGCTTCCTGGCCAAGTGGTACGTGATCAATGCCGCGCTGCAGGTCGGCGGCTGGCTGAACGTGCTGGCCGTGCTGACCGTGATCAACGCCGCCGTGGCCGCCTTCTACTACCTGCGGGTGGTGGTCTACATGTGGATGCGCGATGCGCCCGAGGGTGCCGGCGAGATCCGCCTGGGCCGGCTGACCCAGATCGGGCTGGCCATCGCCGCCATCGCCACCCTCTTCTACTGGGCCCCGCCGCTGCCGACGGTGCTCATCGACCTGGCCCGGGAGGCGGCCGCCGCGCTCCACTAAGGTAGTGGGCATGGCATCGACCTCAGCGCCGCGGCCGACAGGACGACCACCGGCCGAGGTGGCGGCTGGCGATAAGGCGACGCACGGTGAGCGGCGCCAGGCGCTGCGCGAGTACCTCGATCGACTTCTCGCGCCGACAGAGCGGTTGCTGGTCGTTTCCAACCGCGGTCCGGTCGCCTTCCGCCACGCCCGCGGAGCGTGGCGCGGCCAGCGTGGGTCGGGCGGCCTGGTGACGGCGCTCGCCGAGGTCGGGCGGCTGGCGCCGGTGACCTGGATCAGCGGCGCGATGGAGAAGGCCGACCGCGATGCGGCCGAGCTATTGCGCCTGAGGCGCGGCGGGGGCGACGAGCGGCGCGCGCTGGTGGCCGAGATCGAGCGCTTGATGCCCGGTCAAGACCTGCAGCTCGCCATGTGCGACCTGCCGCCCGACGCCTGGCAGGCCCACTACGCGACGGTGGCCAACCCATTCCTGTGGTTCATCCAGCACCAGCTGTACACGCTGCCCTATGAGCCGACTGTCGACGAGGCGTTGATCAAGGCCTGGCAGTCCGGCTACCGCGTGGTCAACGACGCGCTGGCGCGCGCCGCGCTCGAGGCGGCGGGCAGCGCCCGGCGGCCGGTGGTCATGCTGCAGGACTACCACCTCTACCTGGCCGCGACGGCGATCCGGGCGGCGCGGGCCGACGCGCTGCTGCTCCACTTCAACCACATCCCGTGGCCGTCGGTCGACTCGTGGCTGATCCTGCCGCAGGGCCTGCGCCGGGCTATCTGCGAGGGCCTGCTGGCCAACGACATAGTCGGCCTGCAGACCGACCGCTACGCGACCAACTTCCTGCAGACGGTGGAGGCGTTCGTGCGCGACGCGCGGGTCGACCCGGCCGGCCGCCACGTGCGCTGGCGCGGACGGACGATCTGGGTGCGCGCCTATCCCATCTCGATCGACCCGATCGCGCTGGCCGAGTTCGCCCACGGCGAAGAGGTCGCCGCCCACCGGCGGCGACTCGAAGAGCGGCTGGAGAGGGCCGATCGGCCCCGGTTGATCGTGCGCGTGGACCGGCTGGAACCGTCCAAGAACGTGTTGCGCGGCTTCCTCGCCTTCGAGGCGCTGCTGCGCCGGCGGCCTGACCTGCGCAAGTCGGTCCGCTTCCTCGCCGTCCAGTCGACCAGCCGTGAGCAGCTGCCCGAGTACGCGCGCTACGCGGCCGCGGTGCGCGAGGTGGTCGCCCGCATCAACGGCCTGTCCGATCCAGACGCGGCGCCGGTCTGGCTGGTCGACGGCTCAGAGTACGCGCTGGCCATCGCGGCGATGCAGCTGGCTGACGTGATGCTGGTCAATCCCATCGTCGACGGCATGAACCTGGTCGCCAAGGAGGCAGCCGTGGTCGGCGAGCCGGTGCTGGTGCTGTCCGAATCGGCCGGCGCCGCGGAGCAGCTGGCGGCCGATTCGCTGATGGTCTCGGCGGCCGACGTGGCCGGCACCGGCGACATGCTGGAGACCGCGCTGGAGATGCCCGAAGAGGAACGCCTGCGCCGGCTGCGGCGGTTGCGGGCCAGCGTTCGCGGCGAGGACCTGGCCTGGTGGCTCAGCCGCCAGCTGCGCGACCTGGCCGCGGTCGCAGGCGGCGGCCGGCCGCCGTCCCGCGCGCTGCGCGACACCGTCCGCCGCTTCGATCCGGAGCTGCGCGCCTAGGCCAGCCAGCGCGCCAGCGCCGCCAGGAACCGCGCCGCGTCGCGCGGAGAACCGAGCACCAGGTCGGCGGTGGCGGCGACCTCGGGCGGCACCTCCGCCCGCGCCTGGATGGCGGCGGCGATGCCGTCCGTTTCACCGTTCGCCCGCGCCTCGCGCAGGACGGCGAAGGCGTGTGCGTCGCTGACGTCGTCGCCGAGCATGAAGACGCTGCCCGGGCGCACCTCGTCGAGCAGGCCGCGCATGGCCTCGCCCTTGGCGATTGCCCCCGGCGGGCGCAGCTCGAGCACGCGCCGGCCGGGGAAACGCTGCAGCATGCCGGTCGGCTCCAGCTCGTCGACCGCCGCCCTCACCAACGCCCCGGCCGCTCCGACATCGGGTGCCTGGCGGTAGTGGAAGGCAACCGCTGGCGGCTTGCGCTCGACGACCAGCCACGGCTCGCCGATGCGCGCGGCGACCTCGCTTGCCAGGCGCTCGGCTTCGTCCGCCGCCGCCGGGTCGACCGGCGCGAAGGTCGTGCGCAGCGCCTCCGGCCGGCCACCGCGCGGAAGGTAGCCACGCTCGAGGCCGTGATTGCCCAGGTAGATCACGTTGCCGACTCGGACCCGCGCGGCGACGTCGGCCGCGGTGCGCCCCGAGAGCACGGCCACGAACACGCCCGGCGTCCCCGCCAGGCGCCTCAGCGCTGCCCGGCCCAGCGGCAGGATCGAGGCGCCCCACGGGTCGGCCACGATCTGGCTGAGCGTGCCGTCGAAATCGGAGCAGAAGAGCAGCGGCCGCCGCTCGAGGTGGCCGGCGGCGAGCGCGACCGCCTGCGCGACGGAGATCGATTTCAGCGCCGGCGCGGGGGTCTCCGCGCCGCTCACGGCGGCGAGAGATCGACGTCGGGCACCAGGCCGTGGACCGCTTCGACGAAGATCTCGCGCGGCGCGCCACCGTAGACGATGTCGCGGATGATCCCGTCGCCGTCGACCCAGAAGTGGACGGGCAGGACCAGCACGCCCCACTCGTCCTGCACGCTGGAGGCTTCGTCGAGCGCGACGGGCAGCTCGACGCCCAGGCTGACCATGAACGCCGCGACCGTCTCCTCGTCCTCACCGATGTCGACCACGACGATGTCCATCTGGTCGCCCAGCTGGTGCTGCATGTAGGCCATCATCGGTAGCTCATCGCGGCACTCGGGGCACCAGGTGGCCATGAAATTGATCCACAGCGGGGTGCCGGCGCCAGCATAGGTGTCGATCTCGCCGCCGCCGAGGCGAGGCAGCAGGACCTGCGCGGCGCGCTGGCCGACCTGCGTGCCGACGCTGACCTCGGTCGGCGACGGCGACGGCCGGACGGTGGGCGACGAACTCGGGCTTGTGGCGGGCGAGGGCGTCTGCCGGATGCCTGCCGGCGTGGGCGTGGCCGGCGCCAGGGTGGGCACCGAGGCTGGCTGGCCGGCGAGCGTGTTGAGCGCGACGTAGATGACGACGGCTCCGACGAGCAGTGCGCTCAGCATGCCGAGGATGACGGTTAGGCGCATGCCGCCGGAATGTACTACGGCCAGGCGGGAAGGGCTGGGCTACCATCGGTGGCCGCGATGAACCTGCTCATCCGCTTCATCGAACGGCTCCTGCCGGCGCTGGTCATGGCCTGGAGCGTGACCCTCCTCGCCGGCGGCGTCTTCTCGCTCGCGCCGCCCGGTTCGGGCGCCGATCCGGCCACGCCCAGCTTCGACCCGGGCAACCCGATCGAGACAGGCGCCCCAAGCACCACGCCGGCAGCCACGCCCCCGACGGCGACTCAGACGCCGTTACCCTCTCCGACCCCGTCCAGTGCCGCATCGCCAACAGCCGAGCCATCGGGCCTCGCAGCCCCGCCGACCCGCGTCGTCATCGCCGCGCTGGGCATCGACCTGCCGGTCGTGCGGCAGGACCTCGAGGTGCCGGGCAATCCCAACCTCTATCCGCTGTGCGACGTCGCCCAATACCTGGTCCACTACCAGGCACCCGGGGAAGAGGGATCGACCTACCTCTACGCTCATGCGCGGGAGGGCATGTTCCTGCCCCTGCTCGAGGCCTCGCAGCGCGACGACGGCGCAGAGATGATCGGCGCCCTGGTCGAGGTCTATGCCGCCGACCTCACGCGCCACTTGTACGAGATCTTCGTCGTCAAGCGCCACGCCACCGACCTGTCACTCGCCGACGACGTGCCCGCCGGCGAGCACCGCCTCGTCCTCCAGACGAGCGAGGGGCCGCGCGGCACCATCCCCAAGCTGCAGGTGGCGGCGCGGCCGATCGGCACCTTCGCGGCCAGCGCCGCCGACGCGCTGCCCGAGCCCCGGCCACGCGTCTGCCCGTAGCGCCGCGGCCGGCGCGGCAGTCTAGATCCAGCCGATGCGGCGGAAGTAGATCAGCGCCAACACACCCACGCTGACCACGCCGAGGCTGACCAACCAGAAGCCGGCTGCCTCGCGCAAGCTCAGCGCCGCGCCGGCCTCGCTCATCCCGAAGATGCCGGCGACCGCACCGACGCCGGCCAGGATGACCGTCACCGCGGTCAGCCGCTTCACGATCTCGGACAGGTTGTTGTTGACCTGCGAGAGGTAGATGTCGAGTGTCGTGCTGACCAGCTCGCGGAAGCTGTCCAGCTCATCGGTCAGCCGGATCAGGTGGTCGTAAACGTCACGGAAGTAGATGATCCGCTCGGGCCGGATCAGGCGCAGGTCGCGGTTGGTCAGCTGGTTGAAGATCTCGCGCTGCGGGCTGACCGCATGGCGGATGGTCATCAGCTCGCGCCGGATGATGTACAGCCGCTGGACGAGCATGCCGTTGGGCCGGGCCATGATGTCCGATTCGAGTTCGTCGATCTCGTCGCCGAGGCGGTCGAAGACGGGGAAGTAGCCGTCGACAAGCCAGTCGCACAGCGCCCACAGCGTGTAGTCCGTGCCGCCGGCAAGGTGGGCCGAGGCATCGCGCCCGCGGAAGGGCGCCGCCCGCGGGCACTTGCCCTCGGGGCCATGCGACGTCAGCAGGAACCTTTCGCCGACTGCAATGTCGTACTCGAACGCCACAAGCTCGCCGGCGTACTCGAGCGCGAACATGACCAGGTGCAGGACGTCACCGGTCAGCTCGACCTTGGCCCGCTGGTTGCTCTCGCGGATGTCCTCGACCACCAGGGGATGAAGGTCGAGCAACTCGCCCAGCTCGGCCAGCAGATCGTGGTCCGCGCCGTGGACATCGATCCAGATGCGCGTGCCGCGACGCCCATATGCGGCCCGGATGTCAGACATCGAGCCAAGCTCGCTGACGCCGGCCTTCTCCCAAGCCAGAGCCCATACGGCAGGAGTCGATTCCGTTGACGGCTCGCCCACATCGTCAGCGTATGCCCTCGGCTTCCCTCGTGGAAGGTGGCTGCTCGCCGGCCCGCTTCAGCGGGCCTCTTGAAACCTTCGGTTAGGATCGTGACCCGATGACCGTTCCTGCCCCTTCCAGGCACCACGGGCGCACGCTCAGGCGAGCGTGCGTGACCGGCCTGCTCGCCGTCGTCGTCGGGCTGACTGCCTGCACGACCTCCAACCCGACGTTGCCGCCGAGCACCGAGAATTCGCTGCCCACGCCCAGCCCGGT
>Ga0299907_10001362_pt1 | contig 13880 bp, 12 predicted proteins | sample RVTome_16_FD_198680 | JGI IMG/M metagenome (GOLD analysis project Ga0299907, IMG submission 198680) | Soil microbial communities from uranium-contaminated site in the Upper Colorado River Basin, Wyoming, United States - RVT152D67 (version 2) ... | reverse complement strand
GCCAACGACTCCGACAGGATCCTGGCCGAGCTGGAAGGGCTCCGGGTGAAGGGCATCCTCCAGACGCACGGACACTACGACCACGTGCAAGCGCTGGATCGGTTGGTAGAGGAGCTCGGCGTTCCCGTCCACGCGCACGGCGGTGATCGCATCCCGGTCCCCACCGAGCACATCGGCGAAGGAGACACGCTCGAGGTCGGCGGCGTCACGGTTCGCGCGCTGCACACGTCGGGCCACACACCCGGCTCGGTTTCTTTCGTCGCCGGGCCGTTCCTGTTCTCCGGCGACACGCTCTTCCCCGGTGGACCGGGCAACACGGAAGGCGACCCCAAGCGCTTCGCGCAAGTCATGACCTCTCTCGGGCGCCTGTTCGCGCTGCCCGACGAGACGCGGGTGTGTCCGGGTCACGGACTCGACTCGTTCATCGCACGCGAGCGTCCGTACGTCGAGACCTGGCGCCGCCGGGGCTGGTAGCGCGTTAGGGCTGCGGCCTCGCCGGCTCGGGCTCCCAATCGCGAACCGCCTCAGCGACCTTTACCAGAACCGTCGCCAGCCCGGCCACGCCGAGGACCCTGAGGACGGGATGCCGCCGGACGATCGGCGAGCGCGCGATGACGGGCGCGACGGCGATGGCGCCCATGGAAAGCTTGGTGCGGAGCTCTTTGCCGCGCGGCGACGCGAGATAGGTCAAGGTGTCGTTGATCGTTCTCTGCACGTCCTCGCGGATGTTTGAGGCGACGGCCTCCACGGTTTCGATCACCGAGAAGGCCGACTGCGTCTGGTCAGCCGGCCCTCCCGGTGTCGCCGTTCGATCCGCCACTAGACCGCGGCGCCTCTCCGTCCGGTCGCCGCGCGATAGACGAACAAGGCGATGATCGCTCCGATGATCGAGCCGATCAGGCCGGACGGCTGGAATTCCGTACCTTCCGCGGAGTCGAAGAGAACGCTTCCGAGGAACCCTCCGACGAGCGATCCGATGATCCCCAACACGATCGTTCCGAGCACGCCCATCGCATCCCGGCCCGGCACCACCGCGCGCGCGACGAACCCTGCGATGAGTCCGATGATCAGCCACCACACAACGTTCATCCCGCTGCCTCCTCGCTCGACGCCTGCAGGACTGTTACCCGTTCCGCGTCGCGTCGAATCGCGGGCGGCCGCTAGGCCGTCGCTTTACGGAACGCCATCCGGGCGAGCGTCATCCCGCCGATCGCAACGCCGACGAGGAACAGTGTGGCCCGCCCGAGCTGGCCCCAGTCGATCGCCGTCGACAGCGTCCGGTTCTCGACGACGCCGACCATGAGGTTCCGCGAGGCGTCGACCGCGTACGCAACCGGGTTGAACTTCCCGAAAGTGGCGATCCAGCCGGGCAGGACATCCTTCGGCACAAGGGCCGGCGAGAGGAACAGCAAGGGGAACAGGAAGAAGTTGACGATCATCAGCGTCGCCTCGGTGCTCTTGGTGCGGAGCGCCGCCACGTTCGACAAGGCCGCGAGGCCGATGCCGAAGATCACGGCAAGCAGAAGCGCGGCCAGCACGCCGAGAGGCCCGTGCACGAACCGCACGCCGAGCGCCATCGCGAGCAACACCATGAACAGTCCTTGGACGAACATGCGGGCGCCGTCGGCAAGCGCGCGGCCCATCAGGATCGCCATGCGGTTGATCGGCGCGATGAGGAACTTGTCGAACAACCCAACCTCGATGTCGTGGACCATGCCCATCCCGCTCTGGAACGATCCGAACAGGATCGTCTGCAGCATCACGGCCGGCGCGAATAGCGTCACGTAAGACATCCCCGGCGGCAGCGTCGCCTTGCCGAAGTTCTTCATCACCTGGCTGAACAGCAGCAGCCAGATCAGCGGCTGAAGCAGCGACAGCACAAGGAACACGGGCCGCCTGATCGTCCGCTTCATCGAGCGGACGGCCAGCGCCGTGGTCACACGAAGCGTCTCCACTCCGCTACCTCTTCACGCGCCGCCGCCCGCCGAAACTGAAACCCGTCGGCTTTCCCTCTTCGTCGCGCAAGGCGTGTCCGGTGATCTTCATGAACACGTCGTCGAGCGTCGGCGGCGAAACGGCGATGCGCGCGTCCAGACCGGCTTCTTCCATCGCTCGGAGCGCCTCGGGCAGCACCTCGCGGGCTCCGTCCCTCATGTTGGCGATCACCGTGCGGTCGGCCTCGCGCACCTCTGCCAGCCCTTCGATCCCGCGCAGGATCGCGGCACCGCGGTCGATGAGCACTTGGAGCATGTCGGGGTCGTCGGTCGTGAACGAGAGCGACAGCACCTCTCCCCCGAGCTCTGCCTTCATGGACGCGGGGCTCCCCTCCGACACGATCATGCCGTGGTCGATCACGGCGAGCCGCTCGCAGAGCGTGTCGGCCTCCTCCATGTACTGCGTCGTGAGGAACACCGTCGTCCCGTCGCGGTTGAGGCGCTGCAGCTCGTCCCACATCGCGCGGCGGTTCTGCGGGTCGAGCCCGGTGGTCGGCTCGTCGAGGAACAGAAGCTTCGGGCGGTGCATGAGCGCCTGCGCGAGGTCGAGACGCCGGCGCATCCCTCCCGAGTAGAAGCCGGCGCGGCGGTTGGCCGCGTCCGACAGGCCGACCAGCTCGAGCAGTTCGTCGGCGCGCCGGAGGGCTTCCCGCTGCGCGAGGTGGTACAGACGGCCGGACAGCACGAGGTTCTCGCGACCGGTCAGGTCCTCGTCCACCGACACGTCTTGCGCCGCGTAGCCGATCACCTCGCGGATCCGCCGGTCGTCGCGACCGAGCGCGAACCCGGAGATCACCGCCCGCCCTTCGGTCGGAGGGATCAAGGTAACGAGCATCTTGATCGTGGTGCTCTTCCCGGCTCCGTTCGGCCCGAGGAACCCGAAGAACTCGCCTTCACCGACCGCGAAATCGATCCCGCGCACGGCCTCGGTGCCGTCGGGATAGACCTTCCGGAGCCCCTCGACCTCGACGAGGGCCATCATCGTTCACGGGGCGTCGTCGTGGCCCGGTGCTCGGCGAGCAGGCGCCGGTCCGCCTCGGCCGCGACGATGTTGCCCTTCGCATCTTGGACCTCGATCGCTCGCTCGAGCGCCTCGGCGGATTCGTCGATGCGCCCCGCACGATGGAGGACGTCCGCGAGCGCCTCAACGGACAGGGCACGCAGATTCGCGTAGTCGGTCGCCCACGCGCGCGCAACGGCCTCGCGCGCATACCGTTCCGCGAGAACGACGTCGCCGAGGCGAGCATGAAGACGGGCTCTCGCGGACCGTGCCCGGACCTGCGCGTCGACGTCTTCTTCGATCATCCCGGCCTCGCCGAGCTCGAGCACGCGAAGCGCCTCCTGATCCCGTCCCTCCATATCGAGGAGGACCAGGGCGAGATCGGGCGCGACGCTCGCGAGATGCCCCACGTCCTTGATGCGGACCAATATGTCGACACCTTGTCGCAAGACGTTCTCCGCCGCGGCAAGGTTGCCGGACAGCCACTCGACGAATGCCTTCGCGCGGAGAAGGCCGGCGGCAAGCTTCACCTCCAACCCGAGTTCCTTCGCCACGCTGATGCTCTCCTCCGCCAAGCTCCTCGCCTCCGCGAAGCGCCCTCGCATCGCCTCCAGCTCGGAAAGGTACGCGGGGGTCCAGTCTTGCAGCACGGCTTCCTCGGCGTAGTCCGCGCTCCTCGCGCGGATGCGGCGGAGACCGTCCTCGGCCGGCATCGGCCCTTCCCTGATCGCCAGGCACTCCCAAAACATCAGGTCGCGCTCGAGCCGCCGGTCGCCGGCTCGGCGGGCGTGCGCCTGGGCCATTCCGAGGACCTCGATCGCGTCCTGACATCTTCCGGCCCAGATGTGGACGATCCCGATGACGCGGAAGGTCTCGGCCAGTCCGGTGTCGTCGTCCATGGCCTCGAACAGCGGCCGGAGCCTCTCGGCTTCGGCGAGCGCCTCGTGGTGCGTGGCCGTCGCCGATGAGAGCATGTGCACGGTTACACGCCGGATCACCGCGAGGAGCTCCCCGCGCACGTCGCCAATCGCGCGCGCGCCCTCGATCGCCTCCTCGTAAGCCCGGAGCGCATCGCCCAGGCTGCCGCCCTCGGACAGCGCGTTGGCGAGCATCATCAGCAAGCCGACGCGCCGAGCGTCCGTCGCCGGGTGCAGCGACACGGCGCGAGAGAGAAGGTTTCGCGTTGCCGGCATGTCTCCGCGCGCGAGGGCGCGCTCGCCTGCGGACGCGAGCCGGCCGGCCGCCGTGACGCCGAGCGCTGCGATCCGCTCGTCCGTCGGCGCGAGCTCGCGGAGGTATCGATGCGCCAGCTCGGCGTGATAGCCGATGATCTCGTCGTACTCGGCGCTTCGCTCGCCCGCGCGATCGGCGACCCAACCGGCGAAGCGCTCGTGCAAGGCTGCGCGGGCCCTCTTCGGCAGCGACTCGTACGCGACGTCCCGGATCAAGAGGTGACCGAAGCGGAACGAATCCTCCCCGAAGGAGACGTCAGCGTCCGGACGGATGAGATCCTTACGAACCAGGCCCTGCAGCCGCCGGCCGGTTTCGGCCGGGGCGGCGTCGTCTGCGAGATCGGCGACGGCCCCCCACCAGAACACCTCGCCGACCACCGACGCCACCTGCAAGACCTTCCGATCCGCGGGATCGAGGCGATCGAGCCGTGCTGCGATGACGGCTTGCACCGTTTCCGGGGTCCCGACGGTAGCGAGGTCCTCACCGACAACCCAACGCCCCTCGCGCAGCGCGATCGCGCCGTGATCGACCAGCATGCGGAGCATCTCTTCGATGAAGAGCGGGTTTCCCGCCGCCGCGCTCACGATCGTCGCCGAAACCTCGTCGTTCGTTCGGTCACCTCCAAGGAGGTTCGCGATCATGGCGGCGCTCGACGTCGCTTCGAGCGGCTCGAGTCGGATCGTCGAGCCGACCTCCGCCCAGTCGGGACGCACCTCCAACAGCTCGGGGCGCGCCAGGCAGAGGAGGAAAAGCGGGCTCGCCGCGACGAACGTCGCAAGATACTGAACCAGATCGAGGAACGCTCCCTCGCCCCACTGGATGTCGTCGAACACGATCACGACCGGCTTCTCCGCCGCGTAGTACTCGAGCCATCGGCGCACGGCAAGAAACGTCTCCTGGATCGCGCCGGACGCTCCTCCCCCGCCGAGCATCGCAGCGAGGCGCCGTCCCAGCGCTGCGTGTTCGGGCGGGAGGAGGTCTTGCACCTTCGCGCAGGCGTCGTCCTTCGACCCGGTCGCCTCGATCCCGGCCGCGGTTTCGAGGATCTCGTTCACGGGCCAGAACGTGATGCCTTCGCCGTACGGGAGACACCGGCCGCGGAGGACGCGGCTCTTTCCTTCAACCGCGCTCAGCAGCTCGAGCGCGAGGCGCGACTTCCCGAGGCCGGCTTCCCCGATCACGGTCAGCAGATGCACCTGCGACGCGCCGGCGGCCTTCTCGAACGCGTTCTTCAACGTCTCGAGCTCGCGTTCGCGGCCAACGAGCGGCGCGTCGAGTCGCCGCGGCAGCATCTCGCTGCCCGGTTCGACGACGACGAGCCGGTATGCCGCGACGGGCTCAGCCTTGCCCTTAAGCTGCGCCGGCGGCAGCGGCTCGGCGATCACCGCAGCGCGCACCAGCCGATGTGTCGTCTCTCCTATCAGGATCTCGCCGGGCTCCGCCGCCTGTTCCAGACGCGCAGCCACGTTCACCGCGTCGCCGGAGACGAACGATCCGCCGGTTGCGGGATCGCCGGCGATGACCTCGCCGGTGTGCACGCCGATCCGGGCCTCGATGCGAACACCGAGATCCCGCTCGAAAGCGACGTTCGCATCACCGAGAGCGGATTGCATGTCGACGGCCGCGCGAACGGCGCGCAGCGCGTCGTCCTCGCGCACCCGCGGAACGCCGAACACGGCCATCACCGCGTCGCCGATGAACTTCTCCACCGTACCGCCGTGTCGCTCGATGACCGATCGCATCTCGTCGAAGTAGCGCTGGATAACCTCACGGAGCGCCTCGGGGTCGAGCTGCTCCCCCAACGCGGTCGAGCCGGTCAGGTCGCAGAACAGCACGGTGACGGTCTTGCGGGCTTGTCCGGAACCGGCCGTGGTCACGGAGCGAGTCTACGGCAGACGGCTACGAGACTTCTTTGAGCTCTCGCTTGAGGTCGTTGATCTCATCCCGCAGACGCGCGGCGTACTCGAAGCGGAGCTCGCGGGCCGCCTCCCGCATCTCCTCTTCGAGCGCTTGGATCAGCCGCGGGAGCTCGTCGCGCGGCACGCCGGTGAGGTCCCGCGATGCTCGCTTGCGCTTGCCGGTCTTGTACGGCGTCGGCGCCTCGGCGGCGAGCCCGGCGGCTTGGAGGATGTCGGAGACCTTCTTGCGGATCGACTGCGGGTCGATCCCGTGCTCCTTGTTGTAGCTCTCCTGCTTGTGCCGCCGGCGGTTCGTCTCGGAGAGCGCTTTCCTCATCGAATCGGTGACTTGATCCGCGTACATGATCACCTGACCCGACACGTTCCTTGCCGCGCGCCCGATCGTCTGGATGAGCGAGGTCTCCGAGCGCAGGAACCCTTCCTTGTCGGCGTCGAGGATCGCGACGAGCGACACCTCCGGAAGGTCGAGACCTTCGCGGAGCAGGTTGATCCCGACCAGGCAGTCGAACTCACCCAGCCGCAGGTCGCGCAGGATCTCGATCCGTTGGATCGTGTCGATCTCGGAGTGCAGGTACCGTACGCGGATGCCCATCTCGAGCAGGTAGTCGGTGAGGTCTTCGGACATCTTCTTCGTCAGCGTCGTCACCAGGACGCGCTCCCCCGCCTCGGCGCGCTTGCGAACCTCCTCGATGAGGTCGTCGACCTGACCCTTGGTGGGCTTCACGATCACCTCGGGATCGATGAGACCCGTGGGCCGCACCACTTGCTCGACGACGTTGCGCGAGACCTGAAGCTCGTACGCGCTCGGCGTGGCGGAGAGGAACACCACCTGGTTCACCTTCTCGGTGAACTCCTCGAAGCGGAGCGGCCGGTTGTCGAGCGCGCTCGGGAGCCGGAAGCCGTGGTCGACGAGGGTTTCCTTGCGGCTCTTGTCGCCCTCGTACATCCCGTGCAGCTGCGGCACCGTCACGTGCGACTCGTCGATGATCACGAGGAAGTCGTCGGGGAAGTAGTCGATCAGCGTGAACGGCGCCTCGCCGGCGGATCGGCCGTCGATGTGGCGCGAGTAGTTCTCGATCCCCGAGCAGAACCCGACCTCGCGCATCATCTCCAGGTCGTAGTTGGTGCGCATCCGCAAACGTTGCGCCTCGAGCAGCTTGTTCTCGGACTCGAGTTGCTTCAGGCGCTCATCGAGCTCAGATCGGATCGTCCGCTGCGCGCGCTCCATGCGCGCTTGGCTCGCGACGTAGTGGCTGGCCGCGAATACGCTCGTGTCGCCGGCCTCGCCGATCACCTCGCCGGTGATCGTGTCGATCTGCAGCATGCGCTCGATCGTGTCCCCGAACAGCTCGACGCGGAGGATGTGCTCTTCGTAGGCGGGGAAGATCTCGATCGTGTCGCCACGGACGCGGAACTTCCCCCGCGACAGGTTGAAGTCGTTCCGGCCGTACTGCATGTCGACCAGGCGCTGCTTGATGAACTCCATCGGAACGTCGACGCCCTGGACGAGCCTGAGCAGATGGGCCTCGTACTGCTCGGGCGAGCCGAGGCCGTAGATGCACGACACGCTGGCGACGATCAGCACGTCCCGGCGCTGGAGGAGCGCGGCGGTCGCCGAGTGCCGGAGGCGGTCGATCTCGTCGTTGATCGAGGAGTCCTTCTCGATGTAGGTGTCGGTCTGCGGGACGTACGCCTCGGGCTGGTAGTAATCGTAATAGGAGACGAAGTACTCGACGGCGTTGTGCGGGAAGACCTCTTTGAACTCGTTGCAGAGCTGCGCCGCGAGCGATTTGTTCGGGGAGATCACGAGCGTCGGCTTCTGGACCCGCTCCACTGCACACGCGGCTGCAAATGTCTTCCCCGATCCCGTGACGCCGAGCAGGGTCTGGTAGTCGTACCCCTTCATGATGCCGTCGGCGATCGCGTCGATGGCCTTCGGCTGGTCGCCGGAGGGCGCGAAATCGGAAACCACCTTGAAGGGGGGCACGGGGATAATCCTAACGCCCGACTGCGACGGCCTTATGCCCGGCCATCCCCGTGGATGGCCGACGGAGTCGGTAGCGACTACCTTGTCGGCTGTGACATCCGAAACCGGCTTCGCGTCCGTCCACGGCGGGCGTCTTTGGTACGAGGTCGCAGGCGAAGGAGCGCCGGTGGTGCTCCTGCACGGCGGCCTGTGGGACGCCCGCATGTGGGACGATCAGTTCGAGTCGCTCGCCGAGCGGTGCCGGGTGGTCCGCTACGACCTGCGAGGATACGGCCGGTCCGACCGGCCCGAGGCGGAGTACTCGCATTCCGACGACCTCGCAGCCCTGCTCGCCCATCTGAAGATAAAGCGGGCGGCGCTGGTAGGGCTCTCGATGGGCGCGGCCGTCGCCGTCGACTTCGTGCTCGAGCACCCCGATCAGGTGGACGCTCTCGTGCTCGCCTCGCCGGGCCTCGGCGGGTACGAGTTCTCCAAGGACCTCGACCGCCGGTACAAGAAGGCGGAGGCCGCGCTCGAGAAAGGCGACATCCAGCGCGCAGCCGAGCTGGAGCTCGAGATCTGGGCACCGGTCCGCTCGGCCACCGGACCCGACCTCCGCATCAAGGAGATCGCGATGGACAACGCCCATCAGGTGGCCCTGGATCCCGCGCTCCGGCGCCGCCCGGATCCTCCGGCGCTCGAGCGGCTCGGCGAGATCTCCGTCCCGACGCTGGTGGTTTCCGGCGATCAGGACTTACCCGACGTGGAGCGCATCGCGGAGCTCATCATGTCCCGCGTCCCCGGTGCCCGGCGTGCCGTCATGCAAGGCGCGGACCACGTGGTCAACATGCGAAGGCCGGCGGATTTCACGGCCCGGCTGCTCGGCTTCCTCGACCACATCTTCTAGCCCGTCGCGGCGTCACGCTCGGCAGCGTCACGTTCGGCGTCGTCCTGCCGCAGCGCTCGAGTAGCGGGAGCCAGAACCGCAAGGCCCAGCCCGGCCGCGATCGCGCCGCCGACGGCGATCCCAGGCCCGGCCCCGATCGCGCCGGCCATCGCGGCGACCCCCACAGCGCCTGCCAGGTCGAAGAGCTCGGCGATCGCGGCCATGAGACCGAAGACGCGCCCGCGTGCCTGGTCCGGCACGCGCTCGGCGACGGTGGTCTCGACGTAGAGGACGGTCCCCGAGAACGAAGCGCCAACGAGGAACATCAACACCATCAGGGGCGCGAAGCCCGGGCGGAGCGCGAGGAACCCGAGCGCCGCCGATCCCAGTGCGGCGGCCCCGAGCGCCGGGCCGCGCCGCACGCGTCTCCCCCGGCGCGCGAGCAGGTAGGCGCCGAGCGCCGTTCCGAAGCCGCTTGCGCCGAGAAGCACACCATACGTGCCGGCCCCTCGCCCGAGCGACTCGCGAACGTACACGATCATGGCGGCGAACGTTCCGGCGTACCCGAAGAGCACGACCGAGTCGAAGAGAACGATGGAACGCAGCAGGCGATCGCCGAAGAGCAGTCGCCCACCCTCGGCGAGGTCGCGGCGCACGTCGGCCATTCCGGACGGCCTGCCGCGAACGGATCCGCGCACGCCCAGGCCGATGACGAACGCGGCCGACACGAGGAACGTGCCGGCGTCGAGGAAGAACGCGTTCTGCGCGCCCACGGCGAGAACCGCGAGCCCGCCGAGCGCGGGACCGATGGTGTGCATCACCTGGTGCGTGACCTCGCCCAGCGCCACGGCTTGAACGAACTGCTCGCCGGGCACGACCGTGGGGATCAGCGCCCGTCGGGCCGGACGGAAGACGGGACCGAACAGCCCCGACGCGAACGAGATCGCGTACGCCTGGCCGACGGTGTCGGTGAACGGCAGCAACGCCACGAGGGCCGCGCGAGCGACATCGCAGATCACCATCATGAGCCGGCGATCGAAGCGATCGGCGATCACGCCTCCGATCGGCCCGAGGGTGAGCCACGGGATCGCGCGGAGCCCGACGGCGAAACCGACGGCGAGCGCCTCGCCGGTCAGGTCGTGGACGTAGACGGCGAGAGCGATGAAGGTGATAAACGATCCGGCGTCCGAGACGACGTCGGCCAGCCACAGCCGCCGGTAATCGCGGTTCTTGAGGACCGAGAAGACCGAGGAAGTCTCTCGGGACGTCACAGCGGTCGGCGTCCGGAGAAGCCGGTGTCCGTCGGGTGCCACCAGGCGACGGCGTCTTCGCCCAGCCGCCAGCAGAGGTAGACCTCTTCGCCTTCGCGCTCGGACGGGAAGTCGATCAGGCCGGCCTCCGGGTCGCGCACGACGATGCCGAGCTGTTGGATCTCGACCCCGACCCGACCGGCCTCCTGCGAGGCCTCGAGGTATGCCTTCCCGGCTCCGCCGCCGCCGTTGTGCGTCGTGACTTCCATGACCTCGTCGTGGCGTTCCGACATGACCCGTTGCGCGTCGCCGAGCCGCTCGAGCATCCGGCCGAGCGCCGGGAGGAGCTCGTTGGCTTCCTCGACCGTGTAACGGCGATCGCTCATCGGATCACTGCAGGAACCTGCTCGAGCGACCGCACGACCGGCGAGGTCCGGAAGCCGTCGTGAACGCCCCGTCGGTCGACGAGCACCGCGCCCATGCCGAGCGCGAGCGCCGCCTCGACGTCGATGCGCGGGTTGTCTCCGACGTACGCCGCTCGCTCGGGTGATGCCTCCAGTCGGTCGAGAGCCAGCCGGAAGATCTCCGGGTCGGGTTTCTCGATGCCTTCATCGCCGCTCACCACGACGACCGACATCAGCGGCAAGATGCCCAGACGCTCGAGCAGCGTGGTCAGCCAGCTCTCGAAGTTCGACACGATCCCGAGCGTGTATCCGGAAGCCGCCAGCTCGCGCAACGCCGGGAGCGCATCGGGGAAGAGCGCGTAGTGCTCGGGCTTCGAGAACTCGTCGTAGAGGTAGGTCGCGTGACCGGTGTCGGGGTCGGACACCCCCAGCTCCGCGAGCAGCCGGGCGTAGATCTCGGTCCAGAACGTGCGCGATCGCTCGGCCGACGTCGAGAAATGCTCGCGGTTGACCACCAGATCGTCCATCGCGCGGAAGACGCTGCCGAGCGCCGAATCGATCCAGGCCGGCTTGTCGTGGGAGACCGCGACCCCACGCCTGCGGAGCAGCCGGACGATCAGATCAGGGAAAGACGGCTCCGGCCGGAGGAGCGTCTCACCGGCGTCGAACAGCACGACATCGAAGCGGGCCATGCCGCGCATTCTAGCGACGAGGAGCGATCTCTCCCTGGGGTTACGGCCAGGGGAAGGCCCTGATGGCGACCCATTGCGGGATGTCGGAGTGCTGCCACGACCAGAACGAAAAGCCCACCGACCCGTGGCTCCGGGCCTCGTTCATGAAGCGCCGCAGAGCCGGCGGTTTGGGCCGCCCCTTCGGGCCGCCCTCGGGCCCCATGTCGTACACCTGACCGATCGGCGCGACGGGGCGCCCGAAGCGCTTCAGGTAGGAGACGGCGTCCGCGGTGGCCTTGGCCGGGTCGTTTCCGCCCCAGTAGACCATCGGCGCGACTGCGTTGAACCGCGGCACCAGATGATACGGATAGAACCGCACCGTGTAGCTGGTCGGTCTCGGCGGAACCATGATCATGAACGCGTCGGTCGTGCCCTTTCGAACGGTGTCGATGTACTGCTTCACACGCTTGCTCGACAGCTTCGTCCCCTCGGCACGCGTCTCGATGTCGGCGGCGAATCCGTCGATGCGATGCCCATTGACGGTGGTCCGCAGCATCGCGACCGTGCGGCGAGCATCCGCCTCAGGGTTCTTCAGATACGGGAAGTACCACGCGATGACCTTCAGACCTGCGGCGTGCGCTATCGGAAGGACCTTCAAGACGTCCGGCCACGTGTTCAGACCCGAGCGCGTCGTCCCCGCCCGGACGTACAAATGCGTTAGTCCCCAGTTCTTCGCTACATCCACGATCCGCCGCACGTTCCCGTCCATGATCAGATCGAACTCGTAGATCCACATACCCTTGCCGGCGATCGGGATGGTCGGCGCGGCCGCCGCGTGCGCCGCGGAGGGGGCGACCTCCTTCACGCCCGGGGCCGATGCCGGCGTCGCAGGCTTCGGCGCGGGCTTGGTGGGCGCGGGCTTCGCGGAAGGAACGGGAGTACGCGACGGTCCGATCGCAACGACGCGATCCACGTCGCTCGATGCGTCCTCGCGCGCGATGGTGATGCCGAACGCGAACGAGAAGATGTTGGTCGCGGCGATAAGGAAGGAAACGAGCAATCGTTTGCTTGGATTGTCGATGAACATGAGGTCGCTCCCCCGAGCGGCGGTCGCGTCACGATACGCGGCAGGGGGTCCCGAGTAAACGACCGAGGTGCCTCATGTTTCAATCGTCCGTTCGTCCCCCTCGGTTCGCTTGGAGGCGATCCCAGAGCCGATCCACCTGAGCGACCAGGTCTTTCATCGAGCCGTCGTTCGCGATCACCACATCGGCGACTGCGGCCCGTTCCGCGTGCGGAAGCTGTGCAGCGATGCGAGCATCTGCCTGCCCCTCGGTCATCCCCCGCAGAGCCAGCAATCGATCCCGCTGCACCTGCGGGTCCGAGGCGACGACGACGATGACGTCGAACATGTCCGCCGCGCCGACCTCCGCCAGCAGCGGGACGTCCACGATCACGATCTCATCGGAGCCCGACAGCTCCTCCAGCCGGTCGGCGATGCGGCGCATCACCTCCGGGTGCGTGATCTCGTTCAGCAAGGCAAGTTTGGCGCGATCGGTGAAGACGATCTCGCCGAGCGCGACGCGGTTGATGCTCTTGTCGGGAAGCAGCACGTCGGGTCCGAAGTGCTCGACGATCTTGGACCAGGCGGGGGTTCCGGGCGCGACGACGTCGCGTGCGATCTGGTCGGCGTCGACGAGAACCGCGCCGCGGTCGACGAGAAGCTGGGCGACGGTCGACTTGCCGCTCGCGATCCCGCCCGTCAGGCCGACGAGCAGCAGGGTGTCACCCCTCTTGCTGTGATCGCCGCTTCAGGTCGGCGACGATGGCCTCGATCGTGTCTTCACCGAGGGCCGCGGCCTGCGACGGCTGGTCTTCCGGCTTGGCGGTCTCGACCTCGGGCGCGAGCGCCGCTTCGAGCACGTCTTCGCCGGAGACCTCGGCCTCTTCCGGAGCCTGCTCTTCCTCCTCGGTCTCGAGCTCGATCTCGTCGGGCAGCGGCTCGACACCCTCGGGACTCGCCTGCTTGATGGAGAGCGAGATGCGACGCCGGTCGGAGTCGACCTCGATGATCTTCACCTGAACCGGCTGTCCGACCGTGACGACTTGCTCCGCCGTCTCGACGTGGCGCTCGGCGAGCTCGGAGATGTGGACGAGCCCCTCGACGCCGTCGGCCACGCGAACGAACGCGCCGAACGGCACGAGCTTCGTCACTTGACCGTCGATGACTTCGCCCGGCTGGTGCAGTCGCGCGAACTGCCGCCACGGATCCTCTTGCGTCTTCTTGAGCGACAGCGAGATGCGCTCGCGCTCGAGGTCGACGTCGAGCACCTCGACCTCGACCTCCTGACCGACCTGCACGACTTCGCCCGGATGCTCGACGTGGCGCCACGACAGCTCGGAAACATGCACGAGGCCGTCCACGCCGCCGAGATCGACGAACGCGCCGAAGTTCACGATGCTCGAGACGGTTCCCTTGCGGACCTCGCCCTTCTGCAGCTCTTCGAGGAACTTCTTGCGTCCCTCCGACTGCGCTTCCTCGAGGTACTTCCGGCGC
>Ga0299907_10001361_pt1 | contig 13888 bp, 11 predicted proteins | sample RVTome_16_FD_198680 | JGI IMG/M metagenome (GOLD analysis project Ga0299907, IMG submission 198680) | Soil microbial communities from uranium-contaminated site in the Upper Colorado River Basin, Wyoming, United States - RVT152D67 (version 2) ... | reverse complement strand
CACCCGAGGTGCACCTCCGGGCGACCGGACGGATCGGCGGAGAGGTCGAGGTCGAACGCCGCGTCGGCCGCAAACTCGGTTCGGTAAGCATCGACGACGCCCGGCAGGTTCGGGCTTCCAAGCTCCTCTTCCCCGTCGAGGAGGAGCTTGAGGGTCACCGGCATCTCGGCAACCGCTCGCAGCGACGAGACGGCCAGCAAAAAGGACGCCAGCGCGCCCTTAGAGTTCACCGCGCCGCGAGCCACTACGCACGGACCCAGCCTCGGAAGCTCTCGGACCTCCGCGGCAAAGGGCGGCGAGGTCCAGTCCGGCTCCTCCGCGGGCTGGACGTCGTACATGCCGTACCGCAGCAGGCTCGGGCCGCTCCCCTCGATGGTGCCGAGAACGGCGGCGTGCCCGGGGGTGGGAAGGATCTCGGCGCGCCCTCCGGAGCTCTCGATCAGCTCGGCGGTAGCTTCGGCCGCGGCAGCCATGCCCTCGCCCGTTCCGGAGACGCTCGGCTGCCGCAGGTAGGTGCGGATGGATTCGAGGTGGTGGTCGAAGTCCGCGTCGATCCGCTCCCAGGCGGCCACGACTTCCTGCGGCAATGCGGAGTGGCGCTCGGTCTCGTTCACGGCGCACATCGTGTCACCTTTTGATTCTGACCGCGACGCCACCGGGCATTTCTGTTGCAGATCGCGGTCAGAATGCCGCGCCGGGAAAGGCACTTCCGCACTTATCTCCATCGTGCCTTACTTGGATCGTGGATGAGCGGGAGATCGTGGGTCGCGAGGATGAACTGGCCGCCCTCTATGACTTCCTTGTGAAGCGTGAGCGCCTGCACGGCGCCGCTATCGTCGAGGGCGAGGCGGGAATCGGGAAGACGACCGTGTGGGCTGCGGCGGTAGAAGCGTGTCGCGCACAGTCCTACCGCGTGCTGTCATGCCGGCCCAGCGAGTCGGAGGCGCTGCTTTCCTTCGCCGCCCTGCGCGACCTCATCGAGCCGCTTGCTCCCGGAATCCTTGAGATCCTTCCCGGCCCGCAGAAGCGGGCGCTCGCCGTTGCGCTTCTCCTCGAGGAGCCCCACGGGGCGCCCCCCGGTCCGGGTGCCGTGGCGGCGGGCTTTCTCGGAGTCCTGCGCCACCTCTCCACCACCGCCCCCGTCCTAGTCGGGGTCGACGACGTGCAGTGGCTGGATCGGCCCTCGGCGGCGGTGCTCGAGTTCGCGGTGAGGCGCCTGACGGACGAGCCTGTTGGACTCGTGCTGTCGTTCAGATCCGCTGGTGAGCAGCCCGCCCCTCTGGGCCTCGACCGCGCGCTGGGAGAAGACCACCTTCTCCGACTGCCTCTGCGGCCGCTGAGTATGGGAGCGATTCACCGCATGCTGCATCAGCACCTTGGGCTGACTTGTGCAAGGCCGCTGCTGAGGCGACTCCACGAGGTGTCCGCCGGCAATCCTTTCTACGCGCTCGAGCTGGCCCGCGCGGTGCTGAGGAGTGGTACCACCCCGGAGCCCGGCCTCCCCCTGCCGGTGCCGTCCAGCCTCCGGGGGCTCGTGTCCGACCGCTTGGCGGCGCTCGGGCCGGACGTGCAGGAGGTGCTCCTCGCGGTGGCCGTCCTGTCCGATCCTTCGATCCCCATCCTCGCGAAGGTCGCGGGCCCGAAGGAAACTGAGGACGCAATCGCTGTGGCCGTTGATGCCGGGATTCTGCGCAGGCACGGCGAACGGATCGGTTTCACCCATCCGATGCTGGCATCCGGCACCTATCTCGAAGCTTCGGATGCTCATCGTCGTGTTCTCCATCGTCGTCTCGCGGAGGTCGTTGACGACCCCCAGGAGCGAGCCCGACACCTGTCCATGTCGACCGACCGACCAAGCATCGAAGTAGCAAAATTGGTGGAGGAAGCCGCCGCCGGCGTTTGGAAACAAGGCGCTCCGTATACGGCCGGAGAACTTTGCGAGCGGGCCGCCAGGCTGACACCGGCGGAACCGATCGACGAGTCGCTCCGTCTCGAGGTGGCCGCCGCGACCTATTACTTCGAGGCGGGGGATACGGAGGCTGCGACCCGCGTCCTCCAAGGCGTAATCTCGTCTTCGAACCCGGGCCTGCGCGCGCAAGCGCAGTGCCGGCTTGCCCGAATCCACCTCTTCACCGACGACCTGGCGCGCGCCAAAGACGCGTTCGAAGCGGCCCTACATGGCGCGACCGATCCACATGTGCGAATCGAGGGCGAGGAAGGTCTGGCCTGGAACCTGGTTCTGTTGAGAGAGGACATCTCGGGTGCCGCCCACCATGCCGGGGCAGCCGTGGCGCTCGCGGAGGAGCACGGCGAGATGGCCGCGCTGGCCGAGTCGCTGAGTATCTGCGCACTGGCCGAATTCCTGCTGGGCCATGCCGGCGCAAGCGAGTCATTGATGAAACGTGGCCTGCGGCTCGGACCTTTCACAGAGGATGTGCCTCGGGTTATGCGGCATCCGAGTCTTGCGCACGGCGTCATTCTGGTTGCGTCCGACAACTTCGACGCGGGACTTCGGGTCTTTCGGGGAATGGTTGAGCGCGCCGAGGAGCGTGGGGACGAGAGCGCGCACACGCGGCTGCTGTTGTGTCTGTCGAATATCGAGTTCCTTGCCGGGAACTGGGCCAGGGCCGAAGCGTACGCAATCGCTGCAGAAGAGATCGCGGCACAGACGGGGCAGTACGCGGAGCAGGGAAACATGCTCTACGACCGTGGTGTGCTCGATGCACACATTGGGAACCTGGACGCGGCGCGCCGCCGCGCTTCCGGCGGCCTCGAGCGGCCGGCCGGGGATGCGGCCGTCTCAGGCATGATCGCTCGGCGCATCCTGGGCATGATTGCTCTCACCAGCGATGACCCCGCGGCGGCCGCGGACCAACTCGCTCCTCTCGTTCAGAGGTTCGAGACCGCCTCGGTCGTCGAGCCGGGGGTCGCCCCCTTTTATCCCGATTACATCGAGGCGCTGATCTCATTGGGGCGCTTCGAGGAGGCGGAGGAAGTGCTGGCCCGATATCAGCGAAGGGCGGAGAAACTCCACCGCCTATCTGCGCTGGCGGCGTCATGGCGATGCAGGGGCATACTGAGTGCGGCCCGTGGACGCCACGAAGACGCTGCTTCCGCGTTCGAAAGGGCACTCGTCTATCACGATCAAGTGAGGATGCCGTTCGAGCGCGCGCGGACTCTGCTCAATCACGGCATATCTCAAAGGCGCGCCAAACAGAAGCGGGCGGCCCGCACGCAACTCGAGGGGGCCCGCGACATGTTCGAGCAGTTAGGGGCCCGTTTCTGGGCCGAAAAGGCATCCGCGGAGTTGAGCAGGATCGGCGGGCGCGCACCCCACGACGGCTCCTTGACGCCGAGCGAGGAGCGCGTAGCCGCTCTCGCAGCGGAGGGGCTGACCACCAAACAGATCGCCGGTCGGCTCTTCGTCTCGACGAAGACGGTCGAAGGTCATCTGTCGCACATCTATCTCAAGCTCGGTGTTCGATCGCGCGCAGAACTTGCACACCGGTTCGCTACTCGATCCGGCGACGACCTGTAGGCGTTCGAGAGCGATTTCCGGGATCGTGCGCACAAAAACAGGGGGTTCCCCCGGTTCCTTTGAACACCCGTTTCTCTAGCGTCCTTGCACGTCAGGGCGGAACCGTTCAAAGGAGGCCACATGATGAAGTGGAATCGATGGATGCCCGTCGTTTTGGCGGCGCTGATAGTCGCGGCCGGCAGTGCTCTGATTTCGAACGCCGGCACGGCAAAGGCTCAGCGGCTCAAGCTTCAAGACGTAAGCGACAAGTTCGAATTTGTCGACGTAGGAAGGCCGGCCTCGGGCGAGGGCGATTTCAGCCCCGGGGACATGCTCATTTTCGAGAACATCCTTCGCAATGAGGCCGGCACGAAAGACGTCGGAAGGTTCATCGCCAACTGCACGATGTCAGTTCCCCCGATGGCACTGTGCCGCGGCACGCTGTGGCTGGATAAAGGAAAGATCGACATCTCCACCGCAGTGGACTTCTCCGACGCCGAAACGATCCACTCCGCGATAACCGGAGGGACTCAGCGTTACGACACTGTACGCGGGCAGGTCGTTTTCGGCCGGCAGATCTCCGAGGGGGTCAGGGAGCTGACGGTGGTGTTGCGGCCATGACATGGAGGAAGACCTACGCGGGTGTGGCAGCGGCCGTCCTGGTTGCCGCGGCCGCCGTGGCGCAGACGGCCGTCGCCACGCCGGGATCGGGCATCACCGACGTGGTGGACTTCGTCCAAGCTAACAACCCCAATCCGGTAAGGGCAAACGATGGGCCGGTGGAACTAAGGCTGAAAGCCCCCACAGACGTGCTGGTTCAAACCGCAACGTTTCAACCGGGATCAACGTCGGGATGGCATGCGCACCCCGGCTTCGTGATCCTTGCCGTCAAAACTGGAACACTCACTCGATATGGCGAGAACTGTCGCTCGCAGTCCTTTACCGCCGGGCAAGCGTTCGTCGAGGAAGGCCGGCATCACTCGGTCCTCGTGCGCAACGAAGGGTCCGAACCCGCAAAGTTGTTCATCACGTACGTTGTGCCGCAGGGTGAGCTTCCGGCGCGCCGCATCGACATGCCCAACCCCGGGTGCCCATTCGAATAAGTGACATGCGCCGGAGCGACCGAATGGCCGCTCCGGCGCCTCCTAGCGCCGGAGGTGCTCGTTGGAGCAGCGTGCCAAGTACCTCCTCGAGGCATACGTCCCAAGGGGACAGATTCCCGAGGTCGCGGAACACGATGGACGGCTTCAAGCCGCGGCTCGGGAGATGGAGACCGAGGGCCGGCGCATTGATTATGTCGGGACGCTGCTGATTCCCGAGGAGGAGATCTGCTTCTTCCTCTTCGAAGCGGTCAGCGCCGAGGACGTGGCCGAACTTAGCCGGCGCGCCGCGATCGGATTTGAGAGGATCGTGCGAGCGCTGTAGGTCGGTCGATCCGCGGCACCGGTGCAGACGTGTATCGCTCCCAGACCGGGCGCTACATGCTGGTTGCCGGCCGGTCGCCCGATGATTGTGCCGCGGTCGCGACGCTCGGCTCGGTCGATGCAGACGTCCCCTTCTTCCTGGCGACGGTCGAGCTCATCGCCGGCCCCGCACCCAACACCGAGGGAATCGAGGTTTGAGAACTCCTATTCTTCGGCGGCGACTTCACTGACCAATCGTTCGACGCGGCAATGGTCTGCCCTGCGAAACTGATCGGGACCGACCAGATGCGTTCTGACCGCGTTGTGCAACGGATCACCTCGTGGCGGTGGGGTCAGAACCGGCTACGGTTTGAGGCCCCGTCTTGTCACGAGCGCGTCGCACGCGGCCGATTCCCGAACCTCTGTCAATAGACGAACAATATGTGTCGCTCTGTTCACAGAGGTTTGCTTCCGGCGGATCGTGTCTACACAAACGACACATGTTGGACTCTGACCACCGGTTTGCCGGCGCGACCTGTGGTCACAGAACGACACAGTTGTCGGCGGCCGTTACTTGGTGATCAAACGTTGGGCGCTCTGCGACGCGCCGGGGCGGCTCAGTAGCCGCCCATCGTCAGGGCCATGAGTGCCTTGCCGGTGTGGAGCCGGTTCTCGGCCTCCTGGAACACGACGGATTGCGGACCGTCGATCACGTCGTCGGTGACTTCGTGGCCCCGGTCGGCCGGAAGGCAGTGCATGTAGATTGCGCCGTCCGCGGCGATCTTCATCCGGCGCGCATCGCAGATCCAGTCCCGGTACGTCTCGTTCAGCGCGAGCGCCGCGGACTCGTTCCCGAAGAGGTGCTCCGCGCCCCACGACTTCGGGTAGACGACCTGCGCGCCCTCGAAGCCGGCCTCCATGTCGTCCACCTCGGCGATGCTGCCTCCACCCTCCGCGGCCAGGTCATGGGCCTCCTTCATAACGTCGGGCATCAGCCTGAACTCAGGTGGGCGTGCGATCGTCACGTCGGCGCCGAACCGGGGGAGCAGGAGGGCAAGTCCCTGCGGGACGCTCATCGGCTTTGCGTATGACGGAGCGAAGGCCCACGACACGCAGATCTTCATTCCGGACAGATCGCGTGTCCCGAACACCTCCTCGATCGTCATCAGGTCGGCGAGCTGCTGCGTCGGGTGATCGATGTCACACTGGAGGTTGATGACCGGCGCTTCGGCATTCGCCGCGACGGCGCGCATGTAGGAGTTGCCCTCGCCCGGCACCTTGTCGTGGCGGATCGCTATTCCGTGGCCGTATGACGACAGGATGATGCCCATGTCGCGCGGGCTCTCGCCATGAGCGATCTGCGACGTGTTCGCATCGATGAAATGAGCGTGGCCGCCGAGCTGCGTCATTCCGGCTTCGAATGCGTTGCGAGTCCGCGTCGAGAGGTCGAGGAAGATCATGAACAGCGTCTTATCGGGCAGGAGCCGGTGGGGCTCTCGGTCTTTGAACTTGGCCTTGAGCTCTCCTGCGACGTCGAGCGCGACGCCGAGCTCCTCGACAGACCAGTCGGCCGTCGAGATGTAGTCCTTCCCGGCGAGATCACTCCGCTCCACGGTTCCCCTCTCCCGTTCTTTTCTTCTGTAACCCCCTTGAAGGTGGATAGAGAAGAAAAGAACGTGCTTTAGAACTTGCTCATCCGCTCCCACAGGCGCGGCGCCGCCTCCCGGCAGCGCGCCGCCAGTTCTTCCTCGTCGATCAGCAGGTGGCGGCGCCCTCGCACCACCCATCGTCCGCCGACCATCACGTCCCGCACGTCCCAGGCGCCCATGCCGAACAGGAAATGACCGGCGAAGTTCTCCCCCGATAGGGGAGTGGGGCGGCGGTACTCGAGCACGGCGAGATCGGCCGGCGCGCCGGGCTCGACACGGCCGAGGTCCGGTTCCCCGAAGGACGCTCCGACGATCGCCGCCCCCGCCGCGAGCCGTTCGAGCGCAAAATCGGGCCCGACGTCGAGCGAACGCTCTCTGGCCTTCAAGTAGCAAGTGCGGGCCTCGGCGAACATGTCGCCGTCGATGCCGTCGGTTCCGAGCCCGACCCGCTCTCCCATCCGGAGGACGGGAGCGTAGCCGACGCCGTTGTTCATGTTCGAGCGCGGGTTGTGCGCCACCCATGCCCCCGACGCCCGCACCGCATCGATCTCGGAGTCGTCGAGGTGGATGCCGTGAGCGATCAGATCCCCCTCACCGATTGCGCCGGCGCGCTTCAAGTGGTGCGCGGTCCGGAGCCCGTACCTATCGAGCGAGTCGCGTTCGTCGCTCTCGTCTTCGGCGACGTGTATGTGTACCGGCGCGCCCGCATCGCGCGCCGCCGCCACAAGTCGTTCGAGCGTCTCGTCGCCGATCGTGAACGACGCATGCGCGCCGACCATGCCGCGGATCAGTGGCCGGTCGTTGGCGCGCAGGAACCGAGAGTTCTCTTCGACTCCGCGCCGGCCTCGTTCGACGCCGTGGCGGTCGGTCACCTCGTAACAGACGATGGCACGCATGCCGGCTGCTTCGATCCCGTCGGCCAGCACATCGAGCGAAGAATCGATCGCTTCCGGCGAGGCGTGATGATCGATCAGTGACGTCGTCCCTGCCAGTGCGGCTTCGACCGCGCCCAGCCGGCCCGAGAGCTCGATGGTCTCGGGGTCGAGCGCCCGGTCGAGCCGCCACCAGATCAGCTCCAGGATCTCCGGGAAGTTGCGCGGCGTGCGAGCCGGCCCCGGCATTCCGCGCGCGAGACCCGAATAGAGGTGGTGGTGCGCGCAGACGTTTCCGGGCATGACAAGACAACCGGAGACGTCGACGCGTTCGCCCTCGGCTCCGTCGCCTCCGATCCGCCCGCCGTCCACCGCGAGGTCGCGCTCGGCAGCGGAGCCGGATACGGGATCCACGACGATCCCGCCGCTCAGGACAATCGACATCGGGTGGTTACTCCTCGGATGCTGCGGAGTCCCGGCGCGCCTTGGTACCGCCCAGGCGGGCCACAGCGCGCGGGTGTGCGGCCTTTGCGGCCGGCGTGTCCTTCATCGGAAGTCTCGTCCGCCACGCACCGTCGAACGAATGTGCCGCGGCCGCAACGGCAGCGGCCGTTGGCACGAGTCCGATCTCGCCGACCCCCTTCGCGCCGTACGGTCCCTCGGGCTGTGCCTCCTCGATGAATATGCACTCGACGTCGGGCATCCCCTTCGCCGGGATGATGCCCTGCGACTTGAGGGTCGGCGTCTGGATGTAACCGCCCTCGACGACGAATTCCTCCGTGAGGGAGTGTCCGAGGCCCATATGGACCGAGCCCTCCAGTTGTCCTTCGAGGAGGTTGCGGTTCATCACGCGCCCGACGTCGTGAGCCGCGACGACCTTGGCGATCCGGCCATCGTCGTCGAGAGCAACGACCTGCACCCCCCAGCCAAAGCAGATGTGCGATCGCTCGATGTGCTGAGCGTCCATCGGCTGTGTCACCTTGAACTCGATCTCGCCGACGAACTCACGGCCGGCAAGCTCGGCGAGCTGCGAGCCGTTGAGCTCGGTCTTCAGCGAGTCGCACGCCTTCTTCACCGCCAGTCCTCCAAGGAACGTTCCCCGCGATGCTGTTGTTTGTCCCGTAGCGAACTCGCGCTCGGTGTCGACGCTGACCGATACATGTTTGAGTTCGACTCCGGCCGACGCCAGTTCCTCGCACACCACCTGCTGCAGCACGGTGTGCACACCCTGGCCCATCTCCGTCCACGAATGTCGCAGCTTGAGCGAGCCGTCGTCGCGCACCTCGATCGAGGCTCGGCCGTATTCGGGCAGACCGTTGCCGACACCGACGTTCTTTACGGCGCCTGCGATGCCGGCAAACCGGGCGCCCTTGTAGACGTCCCGGACGGCCTCCAGGCACTTCTTGAAGCCGACGCCTTCTCCCAGCACCTGTCCCGTTGCAAAAGTCTTTCCGGTCTCGAGCGCGTTGAGCCAGCGGATGTCCCATCCGTCGATGCCCACCTTCTCGGCGAGTCGGTCGAGGCATCCCTCCATCGCGAAGTTCGCCTGGTTCGATCCGAACCCGCGCATCGCGCCGCACGGAGGATTGTTCGTATAGACGGCGTGCGACTCGACGTAGACGTTGGGCACCTCGTACGCACTGCACGAGTGTCCGCACGCTCGCTGCAGGACCTTGTCGCCGACACTTGCGTACGCGCCGGTGTCGCCGACGATGCGGGCCTTCACTGCGGTGAGCCGCCCCTCCGAGTCACAACCCACCGTGTAGGTCATGCGGAGCGGGTGGCGTTTGGCGTGCATCCGGATCGATTCGTCGCGCATCAACGTCAACTTCACCGGCCTGCCGGTGAGGCGAGCGAGCAGAGCGGCGTGTCCGTTGATTCCCAGGTCTTCTTTCGCCCCGAATGCACCGCCGTTGGAGACCAGCGTCACTCGCACCGCCGGATCCTCGACTCCGAGGATCCGAGCGATTTGTTTGCGGTCGTCCCATACGCCTTGCCCACCGGAGAACACACGCATGGTCCCGTCCGGCTCGTCGTATGCGAGCGAGGACTCGGGCTCCAGGAAGGCGTGTTCGATGAACTGGGTCTGGAACGTCTCGGTGACAACGTGAGCCGACGCGGCGAGCGCAGCATCAACGTCGCCGCGGTCGATCTTGTAGGACTTGAGGAGATTGCCGCCCTCGTGCACCGCCGGCGCGTCCGGCTTCAGGGCGACCTCGGGATCGGTGACCGGCTCGAGCACCTCGTAATCGACCTTGATCGCTGCTGCAGCCCGGCGCGCAGCAACCCTGGACGTGGCGGCTACGGCGGCGAGCACGTCGCCGACGCAGCGCGTCGGTTCGCCGGCAGCGATGAGGACCGGCCAGTCGTTGGTGATCGCCCCGACATCACGGTCGCCGGGAACGTCGTCGGCAAGTGCGATCGCGACGACTCCCTCGATCGCTTCGGCCCCGGAGATGTCGATCGACCGCACGACGGCGCGCGGATGGTCGGAGAAACACAGCGCGCCGTGGAGCATCCCGGCGACGCTCATGTCGTTGATGAAAGGCTTGCGGCCCATTGCGAGCTCGAAAGCTTCGTACTTCGGAGTGCGGCTGCCGATCCGGCCCGACCAGTCGAGGCTCGGAGGTTCGGCTCCGGCAAGGATAGAAGCGGCCACCTGCACCGCATCCACGACTTTCACGTAACCGGTGCACCGGCAGAGGTTTCCTGCGAGCGCCTTGGCCACTTCGTCGCGATCGGGCTCGGGGTTCTTCTCGAGGAGGTTGCGCGCCTTGACCACGATGCCGGGGGAGCAGAAGCCGCATTGCGACGCACCGGTTGCGGCGAAAGCAATGGCAAAGGCCTCGCGCTCGTGATCGTCGAGTCCCTCGAGGGTGACTATCGACTTGCCGGCGAACCGATCGGCGGTCGCCGAACAGGCCACACGTGCGCGGCCGTCCACAAGGACCGTGCAGCACCCGCAATATCCCTCTGGCTGGCAGCCGTCCTTCGCCGCGAGGAGCCCGAGGTGATCACGCAACACATCGAGGAGCGTCTCCTCCGGCTCCGGAGTCACTTCGACCGGAAGGCCGTTGACGGTTAGTTCGATCCGCTCGCCCATCTCAGCTCCCTGTGCCCGTGTTCTGTACCGCTGCGGGGAGGGCCGCGTAAAACGCGATCGATGCCACTAGGTCGTCGACCGGGCACTGGTCGAGGACTGAGTGCGCCCACTTCTCCTGGCTCGGGCCGAACCCGATCGTGGGAATTCCGAGGCGCCCCGCCGACCAGACGCCGTTGGTGGAGAAGGTCCATTTGTCGACTGCCGGCGGTGCTCCAAGTGCGGCCGCCCCTGCCGCCACACCTGCGCGTACGAGGGCATGGCCTTCGGGCAGCGTCCACGTCGGGTAGTACTTGTCGGTGCTTCGGATGAGTCCCGTGTAGGACGGTTCGTCGTAGGTGAGGACGGAGATCTCCGCATCACGCGCCGAATCGAGTCCCGTGACCTCTGCGACCGCGGACTCGCGCGTCTCGCCTTCGGTCAGGCGCCGGTCGAGGTAGATGGTGCACTTGTCCGGGATCGCGTTCAGGGATGCGGTCTCACATTCGATCTTGGTTACGGCAACTGTGCCCTTGCCGAGGAAGTCATCGTGCGCCAAGCCCTCGTTCAGCTCGGTTACCTGAGTGACGATAGGTGCCATCGCCGCCACCGCGTTCTCGCCGCGATCCGGCGCGCTGGCATGCGCCGACACTCCCTTCGTCGTGACGCCGATCTCCATCCGTCCCCGGTGGCCGCGGTATACGGCCAGATCGGTGCACTCGCCGAGGACGACGGCGTGGACGCCGGGGATGGTTTCGGTGAGCACGTAGCCGAGGGCAAGTCCGTCGCAATCCTCCTCCATCACGGTTCCTACGACGTAGACCGTAACGTCGGAACCGTCCAGGCCGCGGTCGGCGATGAGCCGCCCGCCGTAGACCTCCGCGGCGACCGCTCCCTTGTTGTCCGAAGCGCCGCGGCCGAAGACGATCCCGTCTTCGAGTTTGCCCTCGAAGGGATCGTGCGCCCAGGCGCCGCGGTCGCCGACGCCCACGGTGTCCATGTGGGCGTCGAGCACAAGCTTCGTCGACCCGTCTCCGATACGGCCGATCGCGTTGCCCATGGGATCGATGAATGCCTCGTCGTAGTCGAGCTCTTTCATCTCGGCAACAACTCGCTCGGCGACTTCTTTCTCGGCGCACGAGGGCGATGGCAGGGCGATGATGTCGCGCAGGAATTGCGTTACATCGTCCCGGTAGGCTTCGGCGCCGGTCATGTATTCGGTCACTCTTGTGAACCCCTTGCTGTCGTTGCGAAAGAATCGATCATGAGCTCGACGTCGTCTCCGAGCGGATAGAGGATCGGGCAGGTGGCTCCGTGCTCCATGTATTCGGCGACCTTCGCCCTGCATTCCTCCGGCGTGCCCGAAGCGCTCACGAGCTGCACGATCTCGTCGGGCACGAGACTAGCGGCTTTCTCGATCTGTTCCTGAGTTGCCGGCCAGTCCACGATCGCGTTGATCTCTTGGATGAGCGACGAGTCCACACCGGACGCCTTCATGATGTGCGGCTGCTGGCCCAGGTACTGCGTCAGTAGCAGGCGCGCCGCGTCGAGCGCGGCCGATCGATCGTTGTCGAGCGAGCAGACGACCAGTTGCGGCCGATCGATGTCGTCGATGGATCGCCCAGCGCGCTCCGCGCCGGCCTTGATCCGCTCCATCGCATCGTTGTTGTACCGCGGGGACACCATGTAGTTGAGGACCACGCCGTCGGCGATCTCGCCCGACAGCTCGAGCATCTTCGGTCCCGTGGCTCCAATGTAGATCGGGATGTTGCGCGGCGATGTGTCTCCGTGCACGACGTCGATGCGGACTCCGTCGAGGTTGACGAACTCTCCGCTATAGGTGACCTCCTCGAGCGTGAACAGGCTGCGGCACGCCTCCACCGTTTCGCGCATGCATTGCAGCGGGCGCCGGCGCGTGATCCCGACTTTGCGCGCCAGAGGATCCCACCAGGCTCCAAGCCCCAGGATCACGCGCCCCGGCGCGAGGTCGTCGAGCGTCACAAACGTGGCCGCCAACAGGCCGGCGTTTCGGGTCCACGTGTTCACAACCCCCGAGCCGACCGTGATGCGTTCGGTGCCGGCGGCGAAGGCGGCCATGGGGACGGTCGCCTCCCGGACCAAGCGGGATTCGGCCTGCCAGACCGCTTCGAAGCCGGCAGCTTCGGCGCGCCGGGCGTACCGGATGCCGTCCCGGATCGGGTGTTTGTCCTGGAGGTAGAGCGCTACTCGGTCGATGACCGTCTCCTTCTCGTGGCGGGCCCGGCGTTCCGATTATCCGCCCCAACTGTGGTCGTTTACTGCGGAGAACCGCAAACAAACACCATAGAAGTTGTGTGAGGCGCTAGGTCTTCCGGCGCGCCAGCTTGTCCAGGCGGCGCGCCCCTTCCTCAGCGCGTTTCCGGGCCGCTTTCGCCTCTTCCTCGGCCGCGTCGGCGGCCTCGGCGGCCTCGGCCGCCTTCCGGGCCGCCCGGTCGGAGCTCTCCCGCAACGCGACCGCCCGTTCTTCCGCCGATTCGGCCCTGGCCTGGAGGTCCTCTGCCTCACGGCGCGCCTTACGGATCTCTGCAGGTTCGAGTTTGGTGACGGTGCCTTTCGGCTGCGGCAGAGCCGCCCACTCAGCGAGACCTCCGAAGCCGGTGGGCTGAAGGTCTGTCACCAGCCGTCCCCCGGCGAGCTCGTCTCTGTGCTCCTCGTCCGCCGAGGCCTGCAGGGTGGCGGTGATCCTGTCGAGGTGGGCGCGTCCCGGCGAGTGCCCCGACTCCTCGAGGATCGCAGCGGCCCTGTCGACCAGGCGGGAGATCAACGCGTTCCGAGCCTTCGTGGCGTCGCGGAGCGCATCTCCCCCCGCGGCGTGCGCATCGCGAAGGGTGTCCGACGCCTTGAATAGCTCCGTGATGCGCTTATTCTCCCGCCGGGCGAGCTGATTGACTGCCCACGCGGGGAGCGACGATTTTCGCAGCTTGGCTACGGACACCGCCCCCGTTTCGTCGCCGGCCTTCTTGAGCTCCTTTGCCAGCTCGTTCCGGCGCGCGGTGAATTCGTCCAGCGGCATCTGGTACAGGCCGTCGATCGCCTTCTCGCGCTGTTTTGTATTCACGCAGTGATTCTCTCAGCGCCGCAGGCAGGTCGGCGCGCTCTTGTTGCAGGATGCGGACCAAAGGGACTATGTGCCCCGTGGCCCTTGCCGCCGTAGCGGTTTCGAGACGGAGGACCCCCATAGTTGTGGCGTGCTCGATCTTTGGAGATCGCGCCGAACAAAGGCTTGACCTCGCCCGGTATGCGGCATTAGTATCGAACATATGTTCGTACCACAAGAGGCAGAAGTCAAGTCCGAAGCGGGCGAGGTATCGTCCGCCGACCCGGCCGAG
>Ga0299907_10001359_pt1 | contig 13899 bp, 14 predicted proteins | sample RVTome_16_FD_198680 | JGI IMG/M metagenome (GOLD analysis project Ga0299907, IMG submission 198680) | Soil microbial communities from uranium-contaminated site in the Upper Colorado River Basin, Wyoming, United States - RVT152D67 (version 2) ... | reverse complement strand
CTGGGTGCTGGTCAACTTCTGGGCCTCGTGGTGCCTGCCGTGCCGGGACGAGTCCCCCGCCCTGCAGCGCTTCCACGAGCGGTATCGAGACCGCGGGCTCGTCGTGTTGGGGATCAACACCCAGGATCTCAGCGACGACGCGCTCGACTTCGTAAGTGAATTCGACCTCACCTACCCGCAGCTTCGTGACCCCGACGGAGGCAGTCCCCTGTCGGAGGACGCGTTCGGGGCCACGGGCCTCCCGGAGTCCTACCTGATCGACCCCCGGGGCGACCTGGCGCTTATCCGCCGCGGGCCCGTCGACGAGGAGTACCTGGACCGGTTCGTGGAGCCGCTGATCCGATGAGACGCCTCGCCGCCGCGATCTCCATCGTCCTCGCGGCTGCAATCGCCGCCGCGCCAGCCACGGCCGCCGAGCCCCGTGCGTCGCTGACCGACATCGAGGACGAGGTGATGTGCCCGATCTGCGGCACGCCGCTCAACCTCGCGGCCGCGCCGCAGGCGGAGCGCCAGCGCGCCTACATCAGGAGGCTGATCGCCCGCGGTGAGACCAAGGACGAAATCAAGGATGCCCTGGTACGCGAGTACGGGCCCGAGGTCCTCGCCACCCCGGATTCCGAGGGCTTCGACCTCGCGGCGTGGATCGTGCCGATCGGGGGGGTGCTCGTCGCCGCGGTCGCCGTCTTCATCGGCCTGCGCCGGTGGCGGCGGCGCCCGGACGAGAACGACGAGCGCGGCGACGGGCAGGAGCCGGACCCGTCGGACAGCGAGCGGCTGCGCTCGGATCTGGCCCGGTACGACCTATGAGCCGACGCTCGAGCGCTGCTTGAGCTCCTCGAGGACGTCGTCCGGGAAGCCCGGCACGTCGTCGATGTCGTCGAGCGAGCCGAAGCCGCCGCGCCGCTCGCGGTACGCGATCAGCCGCTTCGCCTGCGTGATCGAGAGATCGAGCGCGCGAAGCTCCTCGTAGGTCACGTCGTTGAGATCGACGTGCCCGTCCGGCGCCCGCGTGGACTTCAGTGGCTCCGGGGGCCTCGCCGGCGGCCTGCGCGGCTTGCGGCGAGCGGCGAGCGGAGCGGTTCGGCGAGCCGGGGCCTGGAACGGAACCGTGCCCGCCTCCGCGACCGCCGCCTCGTGCGCCCGGATATAGCGGTAGTAGCTCTCGTCGAACGCCTCGGCGAAGTTGGCGATCACGCCGATCACCGGGATGTCGAACTGCTCGAGGCGGTCGCGCAGCTCCTCCACGTCATCACGGCGGTCGCGGCCCAGCCCCACCACGATCACCACACCGTCCACGTGGCCGAGCAGCGGAACCGCATCGGGAAGGATCGTCGCGGGTGGCGTGTCCACGACCACGAGGTCGTATCTGCTCTCGGCGTCGTGCAGCACCTCCGCCATCCGCTGCGACTCGAGCAGCGGCGTGGGGTTCGGGGAAGCCGCGCCGGCGTGGATCAGGTCGACCGAGCCCGAGACCCCCTCGGCGCCCGTCGTCACCTCGACCGTGGTGACCGACTCCTCGAGGCTCGCCTCGCCCGCCAGCACCCCGCTCAGCCCCGCGCGTGCCGGCTCGGCCACCGCGGCGAGGCTCGGCTGGCGCATGTCCGCCTCGATCACGAGCACCCGGTCTCCGGTCGTGGCATCCGCCGCGGCGAGGCAGAACGCGACGGTGGTCTTCCCGTCCCCCGCCTGGGGGGAGGTGAGGAGAACGGAGTGGATCTCGCGATCGAGCTCGAGGTAGCGGATTCCCACCCGCGCCATCTGGAAGGTCTCCGCGTCGGCGGCCGGGAGGTCGCGCAGCGTCTGGTCGAGCACGAGCGCCGGGCTCCTCGGCACCCGGGCGAGCAGCGGCACGCCGAGCAGCTCGTCGAGCTCACGCGCCCCCCTGACGCGGCGGTCGAGCGCGTCGCGCACGAGCGCGATCAGGACGCCGGCGACGAGTCCGGCGAGCGCTCCGATCAGGGTGTTGCGGACCGTCCTCGGCGAGACCGGGTTCTCGGGTGAATCGGCCTCCTCGACGACCGTCGCATCGGCGGCGAACCGATCGCCGAGCTCGTCGGTGTAGTCGACGAACTGCTCCGCGAACGTCGTCGCCAGCTCGGCCGCCCGGTTCGGGGCGTCCGAGCTCGCCTCGACCGCGTAGGTGTTCGCGGCGGCCCCCGCGGACATGGTGACCCGGTCGGAGACGAAGTCCTCGCTCGCACCGCCGAGCTCCTCTCCGGTCCTCAGGGCGACCTCGTCCGCGTCGGCGAACTCGATCACGTCGGTCCGCGGCAGCTCCGCCTCGTCGGTGGGATCAACGCGTACCGTCGCGGTCGCCTCGTAGCGCGGCTCTTGGGCCAGCGAGAGGACCAGCACCACGCCCGGGACGAGCAGGGTGCAGATCGCGACGATCTCCTTGCGACGACGGATGGCGTCGAAAAGACCCACCAAGGCCGAACAGGGTACGGGGTTCGCTTCAGCTCGATGCGATCAGGGAGCGGCCTGTCATCTCGGCCGGCTGCTCGATCCCCAGCAGCGCGAGCACGGTGGGCGCGACGTCGGCGAGGATCCCGCCCTCGGCGAGCTCCAGGCCCGCGACGGTGACGATCAGGGGCACCGGGTTGGTCGAGTGCGCAGTGTTCGGCGAGCCGTCGGGCTCCAGCATGTTGTCGGCGTTGCCGTGATCGGCGGTCACGACGCACACCCCGCCGCGGTCCCGCGCGGCGTCGAGCACCTCCCCGAGGCACCGGTCGACGGCCTCGACCGCCCTCATCGCCGCCGGAATGTCGCCGGTGTGGCCGACCATGTCCGGGTTGGCGAAGTTGATGATCCCGAAGCGGTAGGAGTCACGCTCCCAGCGCTCGCGGAACACGGCCGCGGCCGCCTCCGCGCTCATCTCCGGCTTGTGGTCGTAGGTGGGCACGTCGCGCGGCGAGTCCACCAGGCAGCGCTCCTCCCCCTCCCACTCTTCCTCCCGCCCACCGTTGAAGAAGTAGGTCACGTGCGCGTACTTCTCGGTCTCGGCAACGTGGAGCTGGTGCTCGCCGCGCGCGGCGAGCACCGAGGCCAGAGTCACGTCGGGGTCCTGCGGGGGGAACGCCACCGGGTAGCGCCACTCGTCCTGATACTCGGTCATCGTCGCCACCTCCACGCGAGGGGGTGAGCCCCGGGGGAACTCGTCGAACCCTGGGTCGGCCAGCGCGCGCACGAGCTGGCGCGCCCTGTCGGGCCGGAAGTTGAAGAAGAGGACCGCGTCGCCGTCGGCGGCCCCGTCGTAGTCACCGATCACAGTCGGGCGCACGAACTCGTCCATCTCGCCGCGCTCGTGAGAGGCGCGGATCGCGTCGAGGGCGCTGTCCGCGTGAAGCCCGTCCCCGTGCGCGATCGCGTCGTAGGCGAGCTTTGTCCGCTCCCAGCGGCGGTCGCGGTCCATTGCGTAGTAGCGACCACTGACGGTTCCAATCCGGCCGGCGTGGCGCAGCCATCGCTCCAGCTCGTCCAGGTACCCGGGCGCGGAGTCCGGGAGCGTGTCGCGGCCGTCGGTGAAGGCGTGGACGACGAGGTCCGGTACTCCCTCGGCCGCGGCGAGCTCGATGCACGCCTCAATGTGCTCCCAGCCGGAGTGCACGCCGCCGTCGGAGACCAGCCCGAGCAGGTGCAGGCGCCCGCGCGGGCCGGAGCGGGCGCGCTCGCAGATTCCCTTCAACGCCTCTTTCTCGAAGAAGCTGCCGTCCGCGATCGCGTCATCGATCCGCAGCAGGTCCTGCCTCACGACCGCCCCCGCACCGAGGTTCATGTGACCGACCTCGGAGTTGCCCATCTGCCCGTCCGGGAGGCCCACGTCCCGCCCCGACGCCGACAGCGTGGTGTGCGGATATTGCTCCCACAGCCGATCGAAGACCGGGGTGTCCGCCTGGCTGATCGCGTTCCCCGGGCCGGGCGGGGCGAGTCCCCAGCCGTCGAGAACGATCAGCGCGAGTGAGGCGGCCGGCTCCAGCCCTCTCAAGGCTCCGCCGCCATCACTATGCGCGCGAAGCCCTCCGGATCGAGGCTCGCGCCACCGACGAGCGCGCCGTCGATCTCCGGGCGACCGAGGAGCTCGGCGGCGTTGTCGAGCTTGACCGAGCCGCCGTACAGGATCCTGATCGCCGCCCCGGCCTCCTCGCTGCCCGACGCGATCAGCGACCGGACGAAGCCGATCGTCTCCTCCGCCTGGTCCGGGGTCGCGGTGCGACCGGTCCCGATCGCCCACACGGGCTCGTAGGCGATTACGACCTCCGCGAGGCGATCGTCCGCGATCCCGGCGAGGTCGGTCTCGACCTGTCGCCGCAGCACGTCCTCGGTCGCGTCGGCGTCGCGCTGCGACTCGGTCTCCCCCACGCACAGGATCGGCTCGAGCCCGCCATCGAGCGCCGCCGGCACCTTTCGCGCCAGCGCGTCGTCGGTCTCCCCGAAGTAGGTGCGGCGCTCCGAATGACCGAGCACGACGCCCCCGACGCCAAGCTCCGCCAACATCGGGGCCGAAACCTCCCCCGTGAACGCCCCCTCGGGCTCCTCGTGCATGTTCTGCGCTGCCACCTTGACGTTGAGCTGCGAGCACAACTCGACGACCGTCTTCAGGGCGAGGTACGGAGGGCAGATCACGATCTCCGCCCCATGCTCCTCCTCGACCCGGGGCAGGAAGTCGGTGAGGAAGGCCTCGGCGTCGGCGATCGTCTTGTGCATCTTCCAGTTGGCGGCGAGGACCGGTGTCCTGGAGCTCACGCGCGCACCTCGCTCGCATCCACTAGCGCCTCCACCCCGGGGAGCTTGCGACCCTCCATCAGCTCGAGCGACGCTCCTCCCCCGGTCGACAGCCAGTCCACCTCGTCCGCGAGCCCGAACTGCGTCAGCGCCGCGGCGGAGTCGCCGCCGCCGACGACGGTCCTACCGGGCGCGGCGGCGACCGCCTCCGCGACCGCGCGGGTGCCACCGGCGAAAGGCTCGAGCTCGAACGCACCCATCGGGCCGTTCCAGAACACCGTCCCGGCGTCGGCGACCGCCTCCGAGTAGGCGGCTGCGGTCCGCGGCCCGATGTCGAGGCCCATCCAGCCGTCGGGCACCTCGGTGCCGTCGAGCTCCCGGGGGTCCGCGCCGGCGTCGAAGCGCTCTCCGAGCACGAGGTCCACCGGGAGGCGGAGCTCGCACTCCGATTCCCGGGCGCGCTCGAGCGCATCACGTGCGAGATCGACGCCCTCCGGCTCGACGAGCGAATCGCCGGTCGGCTGGCCCTGGGCGCGGAAGAAGCTGAAGCACATCGCGCCCCCGATCAGGATCCAGTTCGAGGTCTCGAGGAAGTGGTCGATCGTGCCGATCTTGTCCGTCACCTTCGCACCCCCGAGGAGGACGGCGAGCGGTGGCTCGGGATCATCGCGAACGGCGGTCAGCTCCCGCACCTCGCGCTCCAGCAGCAGCCCCGCGTAGCCGGGAAGGTCGTGGGCGACGCCCTCGGTGCTCGCGTGCGCCCGGTGCGCGGCGGCGAAGGCGTCGTTCACGTACACGTCGGCGAGCGCCGCGAGCGCCCTGGCGAGCCGGGGATCGTTCTCGGTCTCACCCGGCTCGAACCTCGTGTTCTCGAGCAGCATGAGCTGGCCGGGGTCGAGTCGCTCCGCGAGTGCGGAGATCTCCTCCCCGACGACGCCGGGGGCGAGAGACACCTCCGCTCCGAGCAGCTCGGCGAGGCGCTCCGCGGCCGGCGCCAGCGAGAGGTCGGGGTCGCGGCCCTCGGGTCTGCCGAGATGGGAGCAGAGGACGATCGCGGCGTCGCGCTCCAGCAGCAGCTCGATGGTCGGGAGCGCCGCGCGGATGCGCGTGTCGTCCTCGACCTCGCCCTCGCGCAGCGGGACGTTGAAGTCCACCCGCGCGAGGACGCGCCTTCCGGCGACGGGCGCGTCGCGAACGCTCGCCTTCGTGAAGGTGCTCACCTCGCGGTGCGAAGCGCTAGGCGACGGCTACCGGCTTCGCCTGGAGCACCTTCTCGGCGAGCTCGACGCAGCGGTTGGAGTAGCCCCACTCGTTGTCGTACCACGCGATGACCTTCAGCAACCGCCGCTCCATCACCATCGTCTGCTCGGCGTCGAAGATCGACGAGTGGGGGTCCTTGACGATGTCGGTCGAGACGATCGGGTCCTCGGTGTAGGCGAGGATCCCGCGAAGCGGGCCGTCGGCAGCGGATCGCGCCGCCTCGTTCACCTCCTCGGCGCTCGTCTCGCGCCCGACCTCGCACACGAGGTCCACGACCGAGCCGGTCGCGACCGGGGCCCGGACCGCGACGCCGTTGAGCTTCCCGTCCAGCTCCGGGAGCACCAGACCGATCGCCTTCGCGGCGCCCGTGCTCGTCGGAATCAGGTTGATCGCCGCGGCGCGTGCGCGGCGGAGATCCTTGTGCGGAAGGTCCTGAAGGCGCTGGTCCGCGGTGTAGGCATGAATCGTCGTCATCAGCCCTCGCTCGATTCCCACGCTGTCGTTGATCACCTTCGCGAGCGGGGCGAGGCAGTTGGTCGTGCAGGAGGCGTTGGAGATGATGTGGTGCTCCTCGGGGTCGTACACCGCGTCGAAGTTGACCCCGAGCGCCACCGTGACGTCGGGATCGGTGGCGGGAGCGGAGATGATCACCTTGCGCGCCCCGGCCTCGAGGTGCTTTGCCGCGTCGTCGCGCTTCGTGAACAGGCCCGTGGACTCGATCACGACCTCGACGTCGAGCTCGCCCCACGGCAGCGCGGCGGGATCCCTCTCCGCGAGGACCTTGATCTCGCTTCCGTTGACCGCGATCGCCCCGTCCGCCGCCTCGACCCGGCCCGGGAAGCGACCGAGGATCGAGTCGTACTTGAGCAGGTGGGCGAGCGTCTCCGGCTCGGTGATGTCGTTCACCGCGACGAACTCGAGGTCGGTTCCGGCTTCGTGGGCGGCCCGGAACAGATTGCGGCCGATGCGGCCGAACCCGTTGATCCCAACCCTGACTGACATCTGATCCTCCTAGCTCGTCACGGAAGAAGGGCGTTGCTCGCCTCAGAACCTAACCTACTCGGCTACGGCGATCTCGATCCGGTAGCCGTCGGGATCCCGCAGGTAGGCGGAGTAGTAGCTGGTTCCGTACTCCGGCCGCTGACTCGGCTTCCCGTCGTCGGTGCCGCCGGCGCCCACCCCGCCCTCCCAGGCGGCCCTGACCGCGATCACGCCCGAGGCAGTGAAGCACACGATCTCGGTCCCCGGCTGGACCGGGTCCCCGGCCTTGGCGAAGAACCACGGCCTGGCGATTCCCCACCCGACCCCGCGCGCGCTGTGTGTGTGGCGCCGCCACCCGAGCGGCGCGAGCACGGCATCGTAGAAGGTCCCGCTGCGCTCGATGTCGGACACCTCGAACCTGACGTGGTGGATCACACCCCGCAATCTACCCGGCCGGGCGCTACTCGGAACGCGGGGTCCAGCGAAACCACAGCGCGGCGACCAGGAGGCCGAGCGCGCCCCAGGCGACGAGCACGGCGAGATTGCCGAGCTCGATCCCGGTTCCCGTCGTCTGCGGATCGAACGCCGCGAGGAAGGCCTCGAAGAAATGCCGGAAGGGGAACACGTCGGCGAAGCGGAGCACCCCATCGGGGATCTCGCTCTCCGGGATGAAGATCCCGGAGATGAAGTAGAGCGGCAGCGCGATCGCGTTCGTGACCGCCGGGGCGGCGTCCACCGACGGGATCGCGACGGTGAGGGCCAGCCCCATGCATGTGAAGGCCCCGGCGCCGACGATCAGCGTGATCAGCAGCGCCGCGAGGGTGGTGTCCGGTACGGCTACGTCGTAGACCACACGCCCGATCAGCGTCACCAGGACGGTCATCAGCGCGGAGATCACGACCGCGTTCCCCACCCTGCCCGCGATGAACACCCAGCTCGGGAGCGGGGTCCCGCGCACCCTCTTCAGCACGCCGTTCTCGCGGTCCTGGGTGATCGAGATCGCGGGGCTGACCAGGGTCGCGGAGACCACCGCGAGGGTGAGGATCCCGGGCACGTAGTAGGTGGCGAGCCTGATGCCGCCGAGCTCGTCGATCGTCTCGTTACCGAAGATCGTCGCGAAGATGAACAGGAACACGAGCGGCAGCAGCACCGTGAAGAAGACCGAGGTCGGGTCACGCCAGAAGGTCTTCTGGTCGTAGCGGAACTGGTGGATCACGAGGGCCGCCGCGCTCACGTCCGATCCACCTCGTCGGTCAGCCTCAGAAAGACGTCCTCGAGGCTCGGGCGCCGGATCTGAAGCGCGGGAAGGCTCACGCCGCGCTCCAGCGCCCAGCCGGTCAGCTCGTGGAGCGTCTCGACCGGCCTGTCCGTGTGCATCGCGACCAGGCCGTTCGACTTCTGCACCGCGGTGCGGACGGCGCCCGGAAGCTCGTCGATCTTGACATCGGGCGGGAGCCGGAAGCTGACCTCGACGGAGTCGTCCGCGCCGCCGAGCTCGTCCGGCGGTCCCTCGGCGATGATCCGGCCCCGGGCGATGATCGCCACGCGGTCGGCGAGCTCCTGCGCCTCCTCCATGTAGTGGGTGGTGAGGAAGACCGTCTTTCCAAGCTCGCGGAGGCTCGCGATCATCACCCACGCCTGTCGTCTCGCCGTGGGGTCGAACCCGGTCGTCGGCTCGTCGAGGAACAGCAGCTCCGGGTCGCCGATCAGCGCCAGGGCGACGTCGAGGCGCCGCTGCTGCCCACCGGAGAGCTTTCCGGCGCGAGCATCGGCCTTCTGCGACAGGCCGACCAACTCGATCGTCTCGTCGACGGGGCGCGATCGCGGGTAGTAGCCGGCGTACTGCTTCACCGTCTCCCGCACGGTCAGCTCCCGCTGCATCCGGCATTCCTGGAGCACGATCCCGACGCGCTCGCGCCACGCGCGATCCGCCGACGCGGGGTCGATCCCGAGCACGCTCGCCTCCCCCTCGCTCCGCTGCCGGTAGCCCTCGAGGATCTCCACGGTCGTGGTCTTGCCCGCGCCGTTGGGCCCGACGAAGGCGAAGATCTCGCCCCGGGGGACCTCGAGGTCGATGCCGCGAACGGCCTCCATCTCACCGTACGACTTCCGCAGGCCGCGAACGTGGATCACCGGATCGGCCACCCGGGCGATTCTAGGGACGCTCGCCGGGCGTCAGTCGGCCAGTCGGGCCGCTAGTCGTCCAGCTCCACGTCGCGGTGCACGACGCGGAGCCGAACGTCGTCCCGACCGTCAAGGTGGCGTGCGATCCGGTCCGCCACGCACACGGAGCGGTGGCGGCCGCCGGTGCACCCGATCGCGAGCGTGAGGTGGGTCTTGCCCTCCGCCACGTAGGCGGGGAGCAGGAAGTCGAGCATCGGCAGCAGCCGGTCGTAGAACTCGCCCGCGAGCGTCCCGGCTTCGACGTGTGCCACGACCGTCTTGTCGCGGCCGGTGAGCGGGCGGAGGTCCTCGCGGTAGTGGGGGTTGGGCAGAAAGCGGACGTCGAGGACGAGATCGGCGTCCCGCGGCGGGCCGTGCTTGAACCCGAACGTGAGCACGGTCAGCGCGAGGCGCCCCGACCCGTCGCGGCCCAGGATCTCGGTGGCGATCCGGCGCCGCAGCATCGCGCCCGTGAGGTCGCTCGTGTCCATGACGACGTGGGCGCGCTCGCGGAGCGCGCCGAGCACCGCCTGCTCGGAACGGATCCCGTCGATGATCCGGCCCTCGGGCGCGAGCGGATGGCGGCGGCGGGTCTCCTTGAAGCGATCGAGCAGCGTGCGCTCGTCCGCCTCGAGGAAGATCACAGTCGGGTCGAGGCCCTCCGCCTCGAGCTCGGCGAGGACGCCGACGAGCTCGTCGAAGTACTCGCCGCCCCGGACGTCGGAGACGACCGCCGCCCTGCGGACGTGGCTCCCCTCGTGGCGGAACAGCTCGCCGAGCGACCCGATCATTCGCGGGGGGAGGTTGTCGACGCAGAAGTAGCCGCCGTCCTCGAATGCCGCGATCGCCTCGGTCTTGCCGGCGCCGGAATAGCCGGTGATCACGACAAGATCGACGCGGCGGCCGTCCCTCGACGCTGATCCGTCCGACGGTGTGTGCGTCGCTCGCGCCACGCTCACCCCGCCCTGTGCAGCTGCTTGTGGATGTCGCGCGCGAGCTTGCCCGGAATGCCGGGGACGGCCTCGAGCTCGTCCCGGCTGGCGCTCAGGAACCGCTCCGGGGACCCGAAGTGGCTCAGCAGCGCCCGCTTGCGGGCCGGGCCCACGCCGTGCAGCTCGTCGAACACAGATGTGCGCATCGCCTTTCCGCGTCGCTCGCGATGGAACTCGACCGCGAACCTGTGCGCCTCGTCACGCACCCGCTGTAACAGCCGCAGAGCCTCGGAGTCGCGGGGGATCGGCACGGGGTCCGAGCGTCCGGGCACGAAAACCTGCTCGATGCGCTTTGCGAGCCCGATCACCGCGGCGCCACGCTCGGCGAACGGGGCAAGCGCCCGCATCCCGGCCGAGAGCTGCCCCTTGCCTCCGTCGATCACTATCAGCCCGGGCAGGGCGGCGAAGCTGTGGTCGCGCTCGGCGTCGTGCGGGGAGAGGTCCGCCTGCTCGAGGTACCGCGCCATCCGCCGCGACAGGACCTCCTCGATCGAGGCGACGTCATCCGGCACCGCGCCCCGGACCTTGAACTTGCGGTAGTGCGCCTTCTTCGGCGCCCCGCCCTCGAACACGACCATCGAGGCGACCGTGTGCTCGGGGCCGAGGTTGGAGACGTCGAACCCCTCGATCCGGATCGGCAGCTCCTCGAGCCCGAGCGCCTCGGCGAGCGCCGCGATCGCGCCGACGCGCTGCTGGCGTCGCCGCTCGCGCCGGAGCTGGTCCTGCGCCAGCGCGAGCTTGGCGTTGCGCTCCGCCAGCTCCCGAAGCCGCCGCTTGTCGCCGCGCTCCGCAACCCGCACCTCGACGGCGCCGTCGCGGCGGCTCTCCAGCGCGTCCGAGAGCACGCCCGTGCGTTCGCGCAGCGCCGGGCCGACGACGACCAGCGGCGGCACGGCGGGCGCCGCCGAGTAGTACTGGGCGATGAACTGCTCGGTGACCTCGCCCTCCTCGCGCTCCGCCCGGTTGTCGAGGTAGAACCCCTGGCGCTCCGCGAGCACCCCGTCGCGGACCTGGAACACCTGGGCGTGGGCGTCGCCGCCGTCGACCGAAACCCCGATCAGATCGGCGGTCCCGATTCCCTCACCGGCGATCCGCTGGCGCTCCATCAGCGACCGCACCGCGGTCAGGCGGTCGCGGTAGATCGCCGCGCGCTCGAACTCCTCCGCCGCCGAGGCCTCGGACATCTCGCGCTCCAGGTCGCGCTCGATCTCCCGGTAGCGGCCCGAGAGGAAGTCCATGATCGCCTCGATGTTGCGACGGTACTCGTCGCGGTCGATGTAACCGACGCACGGCGCCTGGCAGCGCTTGATGTAGTAGTCGAGGCACGGAACGCCGGAGCGGCGCCCCGGCTCCGGCCCCTCGCAGGTCCGGTACTGGAACAGCTTTCCGAGCAGGTCGAGCGTCTCGCGGACCCGCCGCGCGCTGGAGAACGGGCCGAAGTATGCGCGGTTGGGACGATGGCGCTCGCGCGTGAAGTAGACGCGCGGGAACTCCTCGTCGAGGCTGACCCCGACGTAGGGATACGACTTGTCGTCGCGGAGCCGGATGTTGAAGCGGGGGCGGTGGCGCTTGATGAACTGCTGCTCGGCGAGCAGCGCCTCCGCCTCGGTGTCGGTGACGAAGAAGTCGATCCCCTCGATCTCGCGCCTCAGGTCCCCCAGGCCGGAGGACGGCTGCTTGGAGAAGTGCGAGGCGACGCGCTTGCGGATCGAGCGCGCCTTGCCGACGTAGATCACCCGGCCCCGGGCGTCGTTGAAGAGGTAGACCCCGGGCTGGTCGGGCAGCTTGCGCCGCGCCTCGGCGAGTTTTTCGTTCTGCTGGGCCACTTACAGAACAGGTTAGGCTCCGGCTCCCGCCAAGCCCGCCCGACACCGCACGATTTGCTTGCAAATCGGGCGTTTGAAAAGGAGTGATCACATGGCCACCGAGACCGTCAGCCCCCCGAAGCTGAAGACCCTGCGTATCGACATCGACGGCGAGATCGGGACCCTGACGCTCGACCGCCCCGACGCCCTCAACGCGATGAGCCCGGAGCTGATCGCGGAGTTCACCGAGGCGGCCGCGTGGCTCGCCGACCGCGCCCCCCTGCGGGGGCTGATCGTCACCGGGAGCGGCGAGCGCGCCTTCTCGGCCGGGGGCGACGTGAACTGGTTCAGGCGCGGCGTCGAGGACGACGACATCGACCTCCCCTCGAGTGTCCGCCGCGGCGCCGAGGTCCTGCACCAGGGGATCGTCGACTTCCAGCGCATCCCGTATCCGGTGATCGCCGCGGTCAACGGAGCGGCCGCCGGCGCGGGGTTCTCGCTCGCGCTCGCGTGCGACATCCGGATCGCCTCCGAGGACTCCTTCTTCGTCGTCGCCTACGGGCGGATCGGCGCGTCGCCCGACGGCGGGATGACCTACTTCCTTCCCCGCGTGGTCGGCCCGGCGAAGGCGAAGCAGCTCCTGCTCGAGGACCCGATGATCTCGCCGGCGGACGCGCTCGAGCTGGGGCTCGTCTCCTACGTGGTCCCGGCGGACAAGCTGATGGACGAGGCGCGCGCGAAGGCCGAGGAGCTCGCCGCGAAGGCGCCGCACTACGTCCGGATGGCGAAGCTGCTCGCGAACGTGAGCCTCGACAACTCGCTCACCGAGCACCTCCAGGTCGAGCGCCACGGGATCGCCGACAGCATGGGCACCGAGGACCTCCGCGACGGCGTGACGGCGTTCTTCGCCGGCGAGGAGCCGGAGTTCAAGGGGCGGTAGGCGGCGATACCACGACCGACGAAAGGAGTGATCGAATGCCAGGCGAGCTGACGTTCTTCGAGCTCGGTGTCGAGGACACCGAGCGGGGGCGGGCGTTCTACGAGGGGCTGTTCGGATGGACGTTCGAGACCGGGCCATCCGGGAAGGGGTTCGTGATCGACGCGCCGAACGTGCGCGGCGGGATGCACGGCGGCGACGCGGGAGCGGCGCCGTACGTGTTCTTCCAGGTCGACGACATGGAGGCGGCGCCCGAGCGCGTGCGCGAGCTCGGGGGCGAGATCGAGGAGATTGACGTCGAGGGCGATGATGAAGCGTCGATCGCGAGGTTCGGACGCTTCAAGCTCTGCCGGGACGACCAGGGGTCGCCTTTCGGGCTCCATCAGCCGCCAAGCGCCTCCTAGAACGCGAGCCCAGCGCGCCGGCGGCTGCCCGAGGGCGGAGGCGTCATCGGCGACTGGCGGCGGACTCGACGAGCTCGCGGTCGTGCTCGTAGTCGAGCACGTCGCCCGCGCGCTCCAGCGGCACCCATCGCAGCTCGTCGACCTCGTCGGTGGGCTCGAAGCTGCCCCCGAGAGGGTGCATCAACCACCAGCGAACCTGCTTGCGCCGCCCCTTGTGATCGAGGTAGTGGGACGCGGCAAGCTCCGCAACGGCTTCGCACCGCAGCCCGGTCTCCTCGGCGACCTCGCGCAGCGCCGCCTCCCGCCACCCTTCGCCGCCCTCGAGCTTGCCCTTCGGCAGCGACCAGTCGTCGTACCGGGGCCGATGCACGACCGCGACCTCACGCGCTCCCCCTGCGTGCTCGCGGACGACCAGACCACCGGCCGCGTTGACCTCCGCGGGCTCCGGATTCACACCGGCGCCGGGCCGGCTACTCGGGCAGCGCGCGGCCGACGCTGTCGGCGACGCAGACCGGCTTCTCCCCACCCTCGACCTCGACGGTGAACCGCGTGACGATCTGCCACCAGCCGCCGCCGACATCCTCGACCTCGGTCACCTCGGCGGTCGCCCGGATCCGCGAACCGACCGGCACCGG
>Ga0299907_10001358_pt1 | contig 13912 bp, 27 predicted proteins | sample RVTome_16_FD_198680 | JGI IMG/M metagenome (GOLD analysis project Ga0299907, IMG submission 198680) | Soil microbial communities from uranium-contaminated site in the Upper Colorado River Basin, Wyoming, United States - RVT152D67 (version 2) ... | reverse complement strand
CCACCGCCCGCTCGGCCGCCCTGATGTCGAGGCGACGAGACCCGGGGATCACTGCGAGCGCGTGGCCGGAGCCGGTGTCGAGAACGATGGTCTTCACGAGCTCGTCGGCCGAGATCCCGAGGGCCAGCGCCTCATCGGTCGAGGTGTAGGCCTGTTCGTGCGAGATGACCTCATGGGTCACGCCCCGCTTTGTCAGCTGATCCGTGACGTCGGACATTCGCCACCACCTCCCCGAACCCAGCTGATCCGAGCTTAGTCCTCGTCGCGCCACCTGCAGGTCCGAGCTTTTGGCCCCCGGTCGGTCTCGGTGCACGATCTGAGCGGGGTCAGCTCGATGGCCTCGGCGCCGCGAGACCGAAAGCCCGCGGTGGCCGCCCGACCGCGATGAGATTGGTGCACCATGGAGGCGACGCTCGGGAGGCGATGGCATGCGCATCGATCGATTCATGTTCGGTTCGATTCGTATCGATGGCGAGATCTACGCCCACGACGTGGTAATCGATCGTGGCCAGGTCCGCAAGCGCAAGAAGAAGCGATCGAAGCCGTTCCGCGATGCCTTCGGCCACACCCCGCTCTCGGTCGAAGAAGACATTCCATGGAATTGCCGCCGCCTGGTGGTGGGGACTGGCGCCGAGGGTGTCCTCCCGGTGATGGACCAGGTGAAGCGGGCAACGGAACGTCGCAAGGTGGAGCTGCCGACCCTTCCGACGCCCGAAGCAATTCGCGCGCTGCAGGACGAAATCGAAGGACACGAACGCGATCCTCCACGTGACCTGCTGATGCGCAGGCTCATGTGCGTATGGAAATGACAACGCCCGCCAGCTGCTGGTCCCGTCTCATCCCCGTGAAGGAACGGGAAGCGATGGGAAACGATGGGTAGCACTGAGACGCAAACGACCAGTTCAGCCGCAGTGCAGTGCTCTGACCAGGACTCCTCCACCAGACTCTTAATCCGCAGGTTCGGGGTTCGAGTCCCCAGGGGCCCACGACCCAAAACCGCAGGTAGGTGCCCCTATTTTGGGAGTCCGTGACAACAGCGGCCGGCTGCTCTCCCCGTCTTCCCCCCGTCTGGGACGAGAAGCGTGCCACGAGGCGCCCCGCGCCTTGATGGCAGAGATGACAGCCGCCTGCGGACCGGTGAGACGCGTGCCCTCGTAAGCGGAAGACGACGATGGATCTCGATGACGTGACGCTCGAGTTGCGGACGCGGGAGCAGGTGCGCGTCGGCCTGAGCGAGTTCCCACTGCTCCACACGGATCAGGACCGTGTGACGGCGGCGCGCCGGCTGATACGCCACGCCGGGAAGGAGATCGGCGCGAAAGTCAGGACGGTGCACGTCAGGCACCTGGGCGCGGTGTTCGGGTACGTGGATCGCGAGCCCTCGCAGGACGAGCTCGGGGAGCTCATGGAACTCGCGTTCGGATCCCCCGAGGTGCAGTAGGCAGGTGAGCAGGCGGTCGTGTGCGGACCGCTTGACCGTCACGGCCCGCAGCCTTGTGGCACTGGATCGATCCATGCCCAAATCGTCGCCTGAGCGAACGCGAGTCAGGCGACGGCTCGAGATCCACGGCACCCCACGACACTGGACGCTGCTCAATCCCCCACGAGGCTGTGCCGTAATTTGAGTGATAACGGGAACACCCACCCAGCAGAACACCGACCGATCCGCTAACAAACAAGCGCGCCCGCCACCAGCCGTGGATGCGATAGGTACCCGGGGGGTCAAGAACCGCCGGTCTTCATGCACACAGCTCACGGCCGCTTTCCTCGAACTGCCCTGGCGGCAAATATTCACCCTTCCAGGCAACGAGAACCTCGGTTGACCTGAGATCGGCTAATGAGAACGATTCGCTGGCGATAATCTGATCGGTAGTGTCCACGGAGGCGACGTACCGTATCGATGACAACAGCGTTACAGACAAACGCTCAGTCTCAACAAATCCATCGGGCTGTTGACCGACGATAAATTCCGACTGGCGCTCGCCGTCCGATTCAATGCGCCACAACACGTCGTCAGGGTCTGATCCTGACTCGCGCAGTGAAACTACTGTGACAAGCTCGCCCGGGCAGAGAACGAAACGTGCTAGGACACCGTCTGCCACGCGCTGCAACCCGAACCGTCTCAAAACGGGGCCAACGGGATCACACGCGGGCACAAGCAGCATCATGCATATCAATGATGCGACGATACGCGTGATCGCGCCCGCGGCTAGCATGAGTAACCGCCCGCTTCCGCGCCAGCAAGCCACTCAAGCGGACCACACGTGCCTAGAATGGCTGCAGCTCCTTCTGTTCCGAGATAGACAGGAACCATGGCAACCCCAAGAACCGCCCACTGGTCGGAGTGTTTTCGCTTCATGCGCTAAGAGGTCAGGATTGTCAAGAGTGCCGAGTACGTCGTCCTCTGTGATGTACACGTTTCCGATAGTCACGCCTTCGCGAGGACCATCCGCAAAGGAGTTGAGTGCCCCAGCATCAGTACTCCCACAGACGTACAGACCTTGTCCCCTGTCTATACATGTAGCCCCATTCGCCTGCGCTCATGCCAAGCCAAAGGTCGTGTATTCCTGATTGCGCGACGCTCGGATTCTCCACCATGCGCACTCGAAGAAGTTGGAGCAACGCTCCGCCTGCAGATCATCCAAGTAGGAGTAATCGATGCGAACGTTGGTCGTCGCATAGCCCACACCCCCGCACCGACGCGCACAACTCGAAGGTACCGTCGGGCTAATCAGCTGCGTGGGCGTAGACGGGGGCGGGGAGTAGATCTGGGTCCACGAGTGCTCCCACGTCGTGCCTGAAGGGGGTCATAAACCATCGTTCCGCCGAGTCGGGGGCTCAGTATCATCCGGCGGTGCTCTTCGCCTTCTGTTACTTCGTTCTCCGCGCTTTGATTCGGATCGGAAGTGATGACGCGCGCGAGCGCGAAGCCGAGATCCTGGTGCTCCGTCACCAGCTCTCGGTTTTGAAGCGGTCGAACCCCCGGCCGCGCCTGCGCCGGCGGGACCGGATGGTGATCGCGGCGTTGGCGAATCTGATCGACCGCGACCGCTGGACTGCGTTCATCGTGTCCCCGGCGACGATCCTCCGCTGGCACCGGGAGCTCGTCAGGCGCAAGTGGACGTTCCGGCGCCGCACGCCTGGCCGGCCGCCGCTCGATCCCGCGTTGGTTCGTCTGATCTTGCAGATGGCCAGGGAGAACCCGAGGTGGGGCGTGATCCGGATCAAGGGCGAGCTCCAAGGGCTCGGGCACCGGGTGGGCGCGACCACGATCCGCACGATCCTACGCCGCGCGGGCGTCGAGCCGGCTCCCCGCCGCGACGGGCCGAACTGGTCCGAGTTCCTGCGGTCCCAGGCTCAGGGGATCTTGGCGTGTGATTTCTTCACCGTGGAGACTGTGCTCCAGCGCACGCTCTACGTGCTGTTCTTGATCGAGGTCGGGACAAGGCAGGTTCGGATCGTCGGGGTGACCCGGAACCCGGATGGCCGGTGGGTTGCCCAGCAGGCGCGCAACCTCGCGATCGAAGGCCGACTGGATAACGTCCGGTTCCTGATTCGTGACCGTGACGCCAAGTTCACACGCGCGTTCGACGAAGTGTTTAAGTCCGACGATGCCCGGGTGATTCTGATGCCGATCCGCGCTCCCAAGGCCAACGCCTTCGCCGAGCGGTTCGTCCCGAACGGTCCGGAACGAGCTGTTGGACCTCACGCTGGTGACCGGCCGCAGACATTTGGCGAGACTCCTCGCTGCGTACGAGGCCCACTACAACTCCCATCGGCCCCATCGTGGGCTGGCTCTCGAAGCGCCTGCAGGACGAGACGCCGGACGCTCCCCGATCCCAATCGACATGATTCGACCGAGGCCCGTAGTCGGTGGCTTCATCAACGAGTATCACGGGCGGGCGGCATAGCGTGGTCGAGAGTTTCCGATCCCTTCACGTACCGACGCTCCAGCGCGGTCTCGGCCACGTAATGACGGTTCACGACCGCATCAGGTATCGGGTCGGGTCGCTGCGGCTCCGGCTGGCGAAGTCCTTCCTGACGAAGCCACGCCTCGTAAGCAGCACGCGCGCGCCGAGCCCTCGGTGACAGGTCGATGTCGTAGACGGCCGCAGTTCTCGCAGGGTTGCGTGAACGGGTCGTCTTCCCACTTCGCCGTCCGCACGATCCTTGGCCTCAGGATCCTCGGCACCGTCATCACCTCCATCGGAGGCCAGGTGCCGGGTTTTCGCCAGGACGGTGGAGCGCCTAAGAGCTAAAGCGCCGTGGGGCCGATCGGCCCTCCCGGTACGCCGCCATCATGACGGCGAGGGCTCTCTTAGGCAACGCGAGCGCGCCGGTCTTGACAGACTTTCTTCCGTTCGTCGAGTGGATGAACCGGTGCGATCCCAACGCCCTCGTGCCGGGGACGTCGACAAGCCTCCGCGATTCTGCTCACCGATTCTTCGACGCCGTCTCGTTTCTTCTTACACGATCAGAACGCTGCATCCTAGTCGTCGCCCATGCACCGGCGCTCCGATGGATTGTGCAGGCCGCGCAGCGTCGAACCGACCCATTGAACTACCGGGACCCACTATTCGGGCACGCCGACCCTCTGGAAGTTGATGTGCTCGCGCTCCGGAGCCGACTCGACGCGCTCGCGACCGATCCGTTCGTCGTGTTTTCAGGCCAGCCACGCAAGCAGCCCTGAACCGAGAGCGGATGTCGCCCTCGCAGACCTTCTCGATCCGCCGACAACGTTCCTTATGCGTACACCTCTCGTCTATGACAGCTCCACAAGGATGGCAGTCATGCGAACGGCGGAGACGAGCGAGATTGGCCCTGCGATCGCGATCCACCAAACCATGAACCGTCGGAATCGTCCAAAGCGATCGGGTAGCAGCAGCACGAGTGCGATTGAGTGGCTCAGAGACGCAAGCCAGAGAGTGAGCGGCACGTGTACCCCAATCGGCGTTGTCTGGAATAGCGCGATCACAGTCGGGACGAGTGCCGCAATGCCGACTGCGATGAGTAGGACGCCCAGAGTCCGCCGTGTCACGTGCTTCACTGTCTGGTCACCGTTTGGAACTATCGACGACGTCCTCTCAGGGGTGAAGCCACCCCACGGCCAACCTTCTCGATCCGCGCTCCCGAGTCCGTCTGCGTGCCACGCGCGCCACGAGGGCGACGAAGTCCGGAGGACCTTACGTGTTCCCTACGACCCACACGCCGTGGACGCCTGGACCGAGACAACGCTCGGGGATCGAGTAGCCGATCCACTCCTCAACCGCGCCAAGCTGATCCCGCCGCGGTTCGTCCTTGTCCGGCCACTCCGCGGTGTAACCCCCGCCCATCTCGAAGATCTCGTCCTCGATGGCCACGACCGCGCCTTCACCGTTTTGCACGACAACCCGCCCGGATTCGTCCCGCTCGGCGGCGAAGCCCTCCCACCAGATCGGCAGCGCGTAGTCACCAGGGCCGCCGATCAGCACGCATCCGTCACGCACGACCAGCGATCCCCGGAAGAGAGCGTGATTCCCGCCGAACCCCGCGCCGGGCCTTGTGGGGAAGAACAACTCCGTCTCGGTGCGCGCAGGTGCGTCGTTGCAGGCTGCGAGGAGCAGGGCGAGGGTCAGGGAAGACCACAGCCACCATTTCATCTCTTCAAGCGTATGCCGTTCGTGCGCTGAGTCGTGACCGTCATCCTCACAATCCGCCGAGAAGGCACCTTGTGCGTACACCCGGGCGGATAGAGGCCTCACGCGCTGGGCGCGTGGCCGTTATCCGCCACCGAGCCGCGTTGTGCACGCGTGACGCATGACGGCCTAATCTCGACATCTAGCCTGCGCAACGAAGGGAGGCGATCGAGATGCCGAAGGTCTCAAGGGACAGCGCACCACGACGCCAGGATGGTGGCTCGGTGGTGGATCTGCGCGACGAGCTCGACGGCTACACCGTGAGTTTCACGTCGGTCCTCGAGGACATCGACGCGACGCCCCTCATGAAGGGGCTTCCGGACGACCGCTGCCAGTGCCCGCATTGGGGCTACGTCTTCAAGGGCAAGATGACCGCTCGGTACGCCGACCGTGATGAGGTTTTCGAGGTCGGCGACGCCTTCTACACTCCTCCCGGCCACGTCCCGGTGAAGAACGAGCCCGGCACCGAGATCTTGTGGTTCAGCCCTAGCGAAGACCTGCAAACGGCCGAGGCAATCATGATGAAGAACATGCAGGCGATGCAGGATGGTTCAACGCCTTAAGCCAGGAGGCGTGCGGGGAGTTCCTTCCTCGGCGGGAGGCCTTGTCGCCACCAAGCCGACCACTCGTCATCAGAGGGACCTTCGCCGTGCCAGCTTCGTGACGAACGGATCATGAGTATCTCTCGGCGTGGTTGGTCCATGGTCGCTACACGACGCTCTCGATCGTCCTCTTGATGTCCCGCAGTGGCACCCGGATCAGCGCCTCCTCGGGTGCGAGCACCATGTACGTCTGCGCCTCGTCGTCGAGATAGGCGATCGTTCCGGTCACCGTTCGCCGATAGCCACCTCGGGATTCGAGTTCGAAGGAGACCTCGCGCTCCCCGGAGGCCGTTCGCGGATCGAGCGGCGCTGCCGGACGAACGGGGGATCGGGTTGGCGTCTCGAAGTGGACCGGGTCTTGCAAGATGATCGACATGATGCCTCCCTTGGTCGGGGCTGCCGGCGGCCTCTTCGCAAGCAGTCCCTTTGGCGAGAGCTCGACTAGAACTCCATGTCCCCGGCCCCTCCCGGCATGTCCGGCGTCTTCTCCGACTTCGACGCCACGACCGCCTCGGTGGTCAGGAACAGCGCCGCGATCGAAGCGGCGTTCTGAAGGGCGCAGCGAGTCACCCTCGCCGCATCGACGATGCCCGCCTTGAACATGTCGACGTACTGGCCGCTGACCGCGTCCAGGCCCCACCCCGGGTCGAGCAGGCGGACCTTCTCCACAACCACGCCGCCCTCAAAGCCGGCGTTCACGGCGATCTGCTTGGTCGGCTCCTCGAGCGCGCGGCGGACGATGCCCACGCCGGTGAGCTCATCGCCTTCGAGATCGACCTTGTCCAGGGCCGCCTGGGCCTGCAGCAGCGCCACGCCTCCTCCGGCGACGATTCCCTCCTCCACGGCCGCCTTAGTCGCCGAGACGGCGTCCTCGATGCGGTGCTTCTTCTCCTTCAGCTCAACCTCGGTGGCCGCACCGACCTTGATCACGGCCACGCCGCCTGAGAGCTTGGCCAGACGCTCCTGGAGTTTCTCTCGGTCGTAGTCCGAATCCGTCCTGTCGATCTCGGCCTTGAGCTGGTTGACCCGACCCTTGATCTCCTCCCGGTTGCCAGCGCCCTCGACGATCGTAGTGTCGTCCTTCGTCACGACCATCTTCCGGGCGCTGCCGAGCAGGTCGAGCGTGACGTTCTCGAGCTTGAGCCCGACCTCGCTGGAGATGACCTGGCCGCCGGTGAGGATGGCCAGGTCCTGCAGCATCGCCTTGCGGCGATCGCCGAAGCCTTGGGCCTTGATCGCCACGGCCTTGAACGTGCCACGGATCTTGTTGACGACGAGCGTGGCAAGGGCTTGGCCCTCGACGTCCTCGGCGATGATCGCCAGTGGACGTCCGGCCGAGACGACCTTCTCGAGTACCGGGAGCATGTCCTCTACTCTCGACACCTTGCCCTCCACCAGCAGGACGTAGGGGTCGTCGTAGGACACCTCCATTCGTTCCGCATCGGTGACGAAGTAGGGCGAGATGTAGCCCTTGTCGAACCGCATCCCCTCCACGAACTCGAGCTCCATGCCGAAGGTCTTGGACTCCTCGACGGTGATGACGCCGTCCTTGCCGACCTTGTCCATGGCCTCGGCGATCTGTTCGCCGATCTCGGGATCCGCGGCGGAGATGGACGCGACGTGCTCGACGTCGGCCTTGGTCTCGATGTCGAGGGCCTGGTGGCCGAGGGATTCAACCGCCGCATGCACGGCAGCCTCGATGCCGCGCTTGAGCGCCATGGGGTTGGCGCCGGCGGTTACGTTCCGAAGACCCTGCTTCACCATGGCCTGGGCCAGCACGGTGGCCGTGGTGGTCCCGTCGCCCGCCACGTCGTTGGTCTTCTTCGCGACCTCCTTAACGAGCTGCGCCCCGATGTTCTCCTGTGGGTCCTCCAGGTCGATCTCGCTCGCGATGGAGACGCCGTCGTTGGTGATCGTCGGCGCGCCCCACTTCTTCTCGAGCACCACGTTGCGACCCTTGGGCCCGAGCGTGATCTTCACCGCCCTGGCTACCTGGTCGAGTCCCCGCTCCAGTGCTCGGCGCGCCTCCGTGTTGAAAGTGATCAGCTTTGCCGTCATCTCGTTCCCTCCGTCGTCGAGTGGCGCTGCCCCATCGATCGCAATGCGGACGGTGGAGCTGCCAGTCCGATGATGCCGTCCTGCTCATCTCCCGATTGGAACCATCGGGCGTCGCAGTAGTAGCAGGACGTGCGTGTGGGGACCTGCATATACACCAGTTGGATCTTCGTGCAGACTGGGCACCTGACCACTGGGCCGCCTCCTTCGGATCCTTGAGATTCGTGGGAGGCGAAGGGCGGGTGGGCCGCTGGGCCACGGGTCGGTCGCTGCTCGCGAACCGCAGGTCATGCGCCTGCACCTGGAGTGTACTCGGTTGCCGGCCCGGCAAGACGCTCCCGATGCTCATTGGTGCCTGCTTACGCTCCTACTGGCGCCGATGGCGCCGCTGAGCGCAAAGGAGGAGCCGTGGTCGTCGCCCCGCCGAAGAAGCCCATCCATCCCGCGCTGCTCGAGCTCGGGGAAGAGCGCGCCCGAAGCGTTCAGAATCGGGTCGCCGATTCGATCACGAGGTTCGCGGGATCGATGACGTTCGCCTATCTCCACATCGCCTGGTTCTCGATCTGGATCGCGTTGGGGATCGAGCGATACCCGTACGGGTTGCTGACCATGATCGTGTCACTCGAGGCCATCTTCCTATCGACGTTCGTGATGATCAGCCAGAACCGTCAGGACGACGCCCGCAGACACCTGGCCGACCAGGAATGGCTGATGGTGCAGTCCGAGGAACAACAGAACGTCGAGCTGATCGAGCTCTCCAACCAGATCCTCGAACTGACCAAAGCGATCCACCAGCTGACGCTGGCGCACACCGCATCCGTCGACCGTCCAACGGCCGACTCGACGTGAGACACTGCTAGTAGACACTCAGCGGGACCGCTCGCGAAGAGGCCGTGGGCAGCTCCCCGAACGTAGGGAGGGCACCATGTCCATCACGATGTCGGATCCGGCCACTCGTCTGCTCGATCTTCCGCCCCCGCCGATCGGACCCCCGCCACCACCCGAGTCCAAGAGCGAGAAAGTCGTTACCGACCAAAGTGCCACGTCATGAGACGACGACGGAGCGAGTCCTTCATGGTCTACACGGCCCGCGGCCGAGGGTCATACCGAAGCTACGCCAAGGCGGATTCCGCCGCGCGCTGGGTCGCCCAAGAGACCGAGAAGACCGTCACCATCGTGAACGAGGGCACCGGCCAGAGCTGGGAGGTGTCGGTTGCACGGGTGCCGAGGTCCGTCGTGAGCCCTCCGCCCGTCGTGGGTCTGCGCAGAACGCGTACACTCGTTCCAACGGCGTAAGCCGATGGAAGAAGGCCCCGATGAGATCGCTCTGGTTGTTAGCAGCAGCGATCGGCGCCGCAGTTCTGATCTTCACCCAAGCTAGCTTGGTGGGTGTTGTGATCGGCGTCGCGTTCCTCGGACTTTCCGTGCTCTTGCTATTGAGGCCGGTTGGTCGCACCGAACTCCACTCGTAGGTGATTCACGCGTACACCCGCGTCCTCGGGGTCACCCGCCGCTTGTGCGGATGAGCCCCGAGGGTAGCGAGCAAGGCCGGAGTGGTCCGCGTCCCCCGCTGCTTCAATCGACAGAACCGAGCGCACGAGGTGTCGCGTCTCGTAGAGACAAGCGCCCCAGCGTCCTCCACTCCCCTTCTACCATCTGGGTTCAACAAGCTCGCGACCGCTCCAGGTCGCCGGTGGCTTCGGCATGTGTAGGAGGCGGCCCGACCGACCACGCCATGCCTAGACCACTACCGTCTCGGCGCGCTCTCAGCAGTTGTCATTAGGCCGGTTCCTAGATCAGGTCCCCCTTCTGCCATGTCTTTTCGGCGACATCGACCTCAGGAAGCCATTGGCCTTGCCTCAACACAGCGATCCCGACATAGACGCGGGCTACTTCACCCCACGGGAATACATCCAAGTCCGGGGTCCTGTCGGCTGGATCGCGGCGGCGTAGCGCGATCTCAACGGCGTGAGGCAACAAGCTGATGTCCTCGGCGTCGGCAACTCGAACGCGCCCGTCGCGCAAGAACACAAGAGCCTTTCGATGCATGTGCTCGTCCTCGCCCATCCGGTCCTCCCGACCGACACCGCTCTCGCGGCCAGATCCGATCAAGGAGTGTAGTGATCACCCATCACAGGGCTCGCACGGCAGGCTCGCCACGCCGGTCGGCTCAGGCTCCCAGCGCAGATCCAAGTCGCTCCGACATCAATGCCGCCAACGACATCAACGGGATTTTCCAGAACGACACACCGCTGGGGCGGCTTGAACTTCACAGCGCCGGGGGAATTCGACCCTCATAGACGAACTGCGCGCACGCGAGAGTAGGGTAAAGTCGAGGACTTGCGCGGCCGTGGACCCGTTCACCCAATCGACTTCAGCTCGGCATTAAGTGGCCCGATCCTCCCGAGGACGGTCGCGTGGACGTGTTCGCATACTTCAAGCGCATCTCCGGCGATGCCCACCGCAACCTGGACGAAAGCGCCAGGGTCGAATATGACTTGGCGCAGGGTCAGAAGGGGGCGCAGGCGCCGAACGTCCGTCCCGTCTGATCGTTATTGATCAGTACGGCAGCAATGAGGCAAGGCCCGGCATGAGCCGAACCCCACTCCCATCGTCGGATCGACCGGAACGCGCCGTCGATCATCGCCCTCGAGCCGGAACGCGCGACGCGCGCTGCTGCGTGCTGCAATACGGGCAGAAGTAGGACGTGTCGAAGGTCTCGTAGTTGGACTTCGCCAGCCCGATCCCACAGATGGGGCAGTAATAGTCGAATGGGCCATCGAACGCTCGCGTCGGAACGTCGATCTGTCTCATGCATCCTCCGATGCTCATCGGTCCGCAATCATCGGCCGGGGCCCTGTGGGGCACAGAAACCCGATTCGCGTGTCGACTGGCGATTCCGTACCATCCCCCGCCGTGCTCTATGCGCTCTTCTACGCGATCATCCGGCGCGTTCTCCGACTGAACGTGATCTCCTCGGATGCCGAAACCGAGGTGCTCGTCCTGCGCCACGAGCTCGCCGTGCTTCGCTGGCAGATCAAGCGCCCCAAGCTGCGTCGCAGGGACAAGCTGTTCCTGTCGGCGTCGAGACCGGTCGCCCCCGACTTTAAGCTCTCTACTTCGCCGCCGATGATCACCCAACAGTAAAATTCCCGATTCGCACATCGACAACGACAAGGTCCATGACACAGACGGCCGCGACCACGATTGATCGAAGCGACGGCGCTAGATGGGCAGCGCCCGAACCTCTCTGGCGGTGAGGCGATGGGTGCTGGGGGAGAGCCGGAGTCCGATCATCCCGCGCGGCGCCGTTGTCCAGGCGCCATCCTTCAGGATGTCGATCGTCAGCGCGCCGTCGTCTGACTCCTCGATCCGGAGTGTTTTCCCAAGCTTGGTGAGGAAGAACTCCGTCATCATGAACACACTGTACGTGTTTCGCGCGTCGGCGGCCGTGGGCTTCCGTGCCGGTTGACGGGAGCGACCACGTGACGGATGGTGACTCGAGGAGGAACCATGGCCAACAAGGACAAAGGTGGTTCGAAGAGCTCCAAGTCGGCGGCAAGCAAGTCGCTGAAGGAAAAACGCCAGGCGAAGAAGGACAAGGTCCGCTCGAAGGCCGCAGGTAATAAGTAACCCTCGCCTGCGCTCGCCGTGAACCGAGTACGCTGATCCCGTAAGTACTGCCTGCGATTGGCGCGTCGCGACCGACCCGTGGCCCAGAGGCCCGTCCAACGCGGTGCCCGCGTGGACCGACCCTGAGGGGTGCCAATACCGCGACACCTCTTTGTGGTGCGGTTCCATAGGATGCGCGGATGCTGTTCTCCCTCCTTTATATGGTGCTCCGCGGCATCCTTCGTGCCCCAGCGGCCAGATGCAACCCGAGCCCACGACGTCGAAGTCAAACCCGGTGAAGAAGGCCCGAATTTCGTCGAAGCGTGCGCCAGGGACCGCGATCTCGGTGTCCTCGTGTTCTCGCGTTGGTGCCCCGCGGTACAGATCGAGTGCCCAGCCCGCTACGACGCACCACGGAACGTCTGTAGCCCTGAGCCATTCCGCGATCTCGCGCGGATGCCACGCGTCCCACGGAGGTCTCTCCGGCGCCTCGACTCGGCCGGGGCGGTATCTCTTCCTCAGGCGGGTCGATCGGCCTCACCTCATCTCTAGTGGGACCTTCCCGACGCGTTGGCCATAAGGATCAAGAACCAACCTATTCGTCTATGCAGCGCAAGCGGTACCGGGACGAGCTGATCGCGACGGAGGGCGCCGAGACGTTCGAGGCCTTCCAGGACTTCCTCGACGCAGCCGTGTCCATGGCTGCCGAGCGGCGACTGTCGCGGTGGGTGTTCCACCCTGGAAGCCGAGGCCGGCCCGTGCTCGCTGAGCGTCACACGGCAAGACTCCGGTCGGCATGCGGAATCGCGCCCCGGCGAACCGCCTATCTTCCTGTCACAGGGTCCGCGACGGAACCGATGCACGCATCGCCTTGGGGGCGCATTCGCCTCATGACACCGGCGACAACCGCCGCGAGTGTGGTCGAAATGACAGCGCCGACACGCATCGCATCCCCGTCTCATCCCCGTGAACGAACGGGAAACGATGGGAAACAACGGGTAGCACTGAGACACAAACGCCCTGCTCAGAGCGAGGACAGCTCTCTGACCTGCACCTTCAGACCAGACTCTTAATCCGCAGGTTCGGGGTTCGAGTCCCCGGGGGCCCACTCTCACACTGCCCGTTCGGTTCCGCCTGACGGGTGACACATCGGGGCCGCCAGCTCCCAGGGTCTTCAGTCGCGAGGTTGTGCCTCCAGGACGTCCTTCAGTCGTGCGAGATCCTTCCGGTTGGCCCGTCGGATGGTCCGATCCATGATCGGGGCGACGAGTTTGGAAAACCCTGAGGGTTCACCGCGATTGCGAAGTGTCATGGTCGTGCGACCTTCCGCAGCGTCCGTCCACCAATAGGACGTCTCCATCGAGAATGGCCCTTCAGCGGTGCGCATGACGAACCGCTCGTCGGGGACGATCTCCTGCACCTCGTACGTGTAGGCAAGACGCCGTCCAAGGAAGGTGACCACGAAGGCGATCTTGGACCCGACCATCGCCGGCTTCGGCGTCTTCCAGTCGACGGCCTTGATGTTCTCGTACCAGCTCGTGGCGTTGTCCGGATCCGACGCGTAAGCCGCGACCTGGTTGCGTGGACGGTCGATCTCGATCCGCGTTTGCACGTCGACGCGCATGCCCTCCCCTACGGGTTCCCGACCGACCCGGGCTTGGCCCGCCTCATCGGCATCGGACCAGGGTCGCGGCCACCGACCACCTGCCCCAGCCGTTCGCCGAACGACGTCCATCCTTCGCGATGCATGATCGCCGTTTGCTCATCGGGCAGTCCCGAGTGTCGGAGGGTCAAGACGGTTCGGTCGTCGTCGGCACGAAGCGTGAGCTCGACCCTGGTCGAGCCTGGAGGGATCTGGTCGCTGCCCTCCCAACCCCAGGTGAAGACGACACGCTCCGGCGCATCGACCGCGACGTACCCCCCGCTCGCGACGGTGTCGGCGTCCATCCAAACCCGGTATACGCCACC
>Ga0299907_10001357_pt1 | contig 13915 bp, 12 predicted proteins | sample RVTome_16_FD_198680 | JGI IMG/M metagenome (GOLD analysis project Ga0299907, IMG submission 198680) | Soil microbial communities from uranium-contaminated site in the Upper Colorado River Basin, Wyoming, United States - RVT152D67 (version 2) ... | reverse complement strand
TCCTTCATCAAGTTGTCGTCGATCTGGAGACGACCAGCGGTGTCGATGATGATCGCGTCACGGCCGGTGTTGGCGGCCTCCTTGAGGGCAGCCTTGGCCAGCTTGGGCGCCTTCCCCCTGCGATCGACGAGAACCGGGACGTCGGCTCTCCGACCCAAGGTCTCCAGCTGGTCGATGGCGGCGGGGCGCTGCAGGTCGGCTGCCACCAGAAGTGGTTTCTTGCCCTGTTTCTTGAGGAGCTGCGCCAGCTTCCCGGCCGTCGTCGTCTTACCCGAGCCCTGGAGCCCCACCATCAGGATGACGAGTGGCGGTGAGGTCTTGACCAGCCCGGCCGTTTCCGAGCCAAGCGTGTCCATCAGCTCTTCGTGAACGATCTTGATCACCTGCTGGCCGGGGGTGATCGATTTGGAGACGTCCTCGCCGAGAGCGCGTTCTCTGACCCGCCCCAGGAAGGTCTTGACGACGGCGACGTTGACGTCGGCCTCGAGCAGGGCGAGACGCACCTGGCGGAGAGCCTCGTCTATGTCCCTGTCAGAGAGCTTGCCTTTGCCACGCAGACCGGCGAAGACGGACTCGAATCGTTGCGTGAGTGTGTCGAACATGTGGTATGCAGGTTATGGCCCGTGAGCCTTCAAGCAGACACTTCCCACGAGTAGTGACAACAGGATCTTGGTGAGGACGAGCCAGCGCTTAACCTGTTCGAGGTGATTCCGAACACGATCGAAGACCTCGGCGCCGCCCTCGACAGGCAGGACTACTTTGCCGGTGAGGATCTCACGGTGGCCGTTCACCTCGCCCTACAGCTCGGCCGCCCCTTGTTTCTCGAAGGCGAAGCGGGTGTCGGCAAGACCGAGGTGGCAAAGGTCCTGGCCGCCATCGCCGATGAAGAGCTGATCCGGCTCCAGTGCTACGAGGGGCTCGATGTCGGCCACGCTCTCTACGAGTGGGACTACGCCCTCCAAATGATGGAGATCAGGCTCTTGGAGGCGCGAGGTGAGGGAGCCAAGGCAACGGCCCGTGACATCTTGAGTCGCGACTTCCTCATCGCCCGGCCATTGCTTCAGGCAATCGAAGCTGCCCGGGACGGCCGACGCCCCGTGCTCCTGATCGACGAACTAGACCGCGCCGACGAGGAATTCGAGGCTTTCCTACTAGAGCTCCTTTCTGATTTTCAGGTATCGATCCCTGAGATCGGCACGATCAAGGCCGACGATCCCCCCATCGTGATTCTCACCTCAAACCGAACCCGGGAGATCCACGACGCTCTGAAACGGCGATGCATCTATCACTGGATCGACTATCCCAGCCCGTCCCTGGAGGCAGCGATCGTCGCTCGCAAAGTGCCTGGTGTCAGCCAGGACCTGGCGAGGAGTCTCGCCGCGGCGATGCAAAAGCTACGTGCCATGGATCTCTTCAAGCCACCAGGGGTGGCCGAGACCCTCGACTGGGCCGAGTCGCTGCAACTGCTTCACGACGGCGAACTGACTCCCAACATGGCGGAGCGAACACTCGGTGTCGTCCTCAAGTACAAAGACGACATAGATGCCGTGCGGGAGGCTGGGGTAGAAGCGCTGGTGGGATGATCGCTCGAGGCCCGCTGCGCGATCTCGCCTCCTTTGCCGAGGCGCTGCGTAATCGAGGTCTCACGGTCACTCCCGATCAGGTGAGTGACATGGCGCGAGCGATCAGCCTCGTCGATGCGTCAGAGCGCGACCAGATCTATTCGGCCTTTCGCTCCCTGGCTATCACCGACCCGGACGAGCGACAGCCATTCGACGAGGAGTTCACCCGATTCTTCGAAGGCCAGATCCGGTCCCGGCCAGAGGTCGATCATCCCTCTGAGCCCGCGTCGACCCTGGCCATGGCGCCTGTCCTCCGGTCGACCGGCGAGAGCTCCATTGAAGAGACCAGGTCGCAAAGCGGGGCGTCTGCGACTGAGAGCATCGCCAGCCGCGACTTTGCCCAGCTCGACGAGGGAGAGCTTCTCGAGGCCCGGCGTCTCGTCATGGCGATGATGTGGCAGCCCTCGGACGTGCGGACCCGGCGCTGGATCCGAGCAACCAGGGGTGCTACTCCCGATTTGCGCAGGACGATGCGGGGAACGGTCCGTCCCGAGGGCGACCTGATTCCGATTTTGCGGCGGCAACGACGCAGACGACAACGACCCCTGATCATCATCGCCGACATCTCCGGGTCAATGGAGAAGTACGCAGACCTCTTTTTGGTGTTTGCGCATGCCGCGCAGAAACGGCTGGAGAACGTCGAGGCGTTCACGTTCTCCACAGAGCTCACCCGGATCACTGATGATCTCAACCGCCGGGATACCAAGACCGCCCTCTCCAAAGTGTCGGCATCAGTGCGAGATTGGTCGGGAGGCACCAAAATCGGCGAGGCGTTTGCCGAATGGAACCGGCTTTGGAGCCGCCGTCTGTCGCGAGGGGGGCCGATCGCCCTCATACTCTCCGACGGCTGGGACTGCGGCGACCCAGTCCAGCTCAGCCTGGAGATGGCCCGCCTCGCTCGATCGGTGCACCGCGTCATCTGGCTGAACCCACTGGCGGCCAGGTCCGATTACCGCCCCGCCACCCGGGGAATGCAGGCGGTGCTCCCCCACATCGACCATCTCCTCCCGGCGGCCAGCGTCATGGACCTACGAGGCGTGGTTCGCTTGTTGGACTCGCTGCAGCGGTAGCAACTCGTGCCTGCACCGGTCAGTCACACTGGGTAGGTTTAGTGTCATTGGACACCTGAGGAGGGCCCCTTGTACCCCGCCAAGTTCCACTATCTGGCCCCGGAGTCTCTGGATGAGGCTTTGTCGATCCTCGCCGAACGTGGCGACGAGGTGAAGATCCTGGCCGGAGGTCAGAGCCTCATCCCGATGATGAAGCTTCGATTCGCCCGACCATCGACGCTGATGGACATCAACCGATTGCCCGATCTGAGCTCGATCGAGGTGTCAAACGGTCATGTCAGAGTGCAGGCGCTGGCCCGCCACGCCGACGTCGTGCGGTCCGAAGTCATCGAGTCTGAGAACGCCCTCATGGCCTCTGCCGCCCCGTGGGTGGCAGACCCGATCGTCCGCAACCTCGGAACCGTCTGCGGTTCCGTCGCACACCACGACCCCGAAGGCGACTGGGCGTCGGTCATGCTCGCCCTCGACGCCGAAGTGGTCGCCAGGTCCAAAGAGGGCCAAGCTCATTTCCACCCAGGAGCCGATGGCGAGCGATCCACCGGCGGTGAACGAGTGGTTCCGATCAGCCAATTCCTCATCGACATGTTCGCCACCTCCCTGCACCCGACCGAGATGGTCACCGAGATCAGGGTGCCGCGCTACAAGCGCGGCGGCGGCAGCTACCACAAGCTCGAGCGCAAGATCGGTGACTACGCCACGGTTGGAGTCGCAGCTCATCTCGAGCTGGGCGACGACGATCGAATCAGCAAGGCAGGTCTGGCCCTGACCTCGGTCGCTCCATCCAACCTCAAAGTGGGCGCCGCGGAAGATGTGTTGGTCGGGGAACCTCCGAGCGAAGAACTGTTCTCAGAAGCGGCACGTATGGCTTCCGAGGCGTGCGATCCGGCCTCGGACGTCAGAGGCAGCGCCGAATACAAGCGGCACGTCGTGGACGTCTTCACACAACGGGCCCTCGCCGAATCATTGGAGATCGCACAAGGAGGTCGCTCATGAACATCAAGGTGACCGTCAACGGGACCGAGCACAGCTCCGACGTAGAGCCGCGTCTTCTCCTCGTCGACTTCCTCAGGTCGACGCTGAAGCTCACGGGCACCCACGTCGGCTGTGACACGACCAGTTGCGGGGTTTGCACGGTGCTCGTAGATGGAACTCCGGTGAAGTCGTGCACCTACTTCGCGGTCCAGGCCAACGACCGATCGATCACGACTGTCGAAGGGCTCAAGCAGAACGGTCAGCTCGCCCCGATCCAGGAGGCGTTCAAGGAGCATCACGGTCTTCAATGCGGGTTTTGCACACCAGCGATGATGCTGGTGGGCAGCGCACTGATCGAGGAGAACCCCAACCCATCGGAGGACGATGTTCGGTGGGCGATCTCGGGGAATCTCTGCCGGTGCACCGGGTACATGAACATCGTCAAGTCGATCCAGGCCGCGGCCGAGATGACCAACCAGGGAGCAAGCTCGTGACAACGACAGCACACCAGCCACGGACCACCCCGGAGATCGGTGGTCTCGGCCACAGCAGGCGACGCGTTGAGGACGCCCGGTTCATCGAGGGTCGGGGCAACTACGTCGACGACATCGAGCTACCGGGGATGCTCCACATGGCCATCCACCGGTCTCCCATCGCCCACGGCAGGATTCTCTCCATCGATACTTCGGAGGCGGAGGCGCTCGAAGGAGTGCTCGCCGTCGTCACCGGGGAGCTGCTCGCCCAGTACAACCTGGCCTGGATGCCGACGCTCTCCGGGGACAGCCAGGCAGTGCTGGCCACCGACAAGGTGCGCTTCCAGGGCCAGGAGGTCGCCGCGGTCATCGCAACCGACCGCTACATCGCTGAGGACGCCGCCGAGCTGATCCAGGTCGAGTACGAGGATCTCGAGGCGATCGTGACCCCACAACGCGCCCTGGACGAAGATGCCCCGCTGATCAGGGACGACAAGGAGGATCAGGACTCCAACCTCTGCTATACCTGGGAATCGGGTGACAAGGCTGCAGTCGAGGCGGCGTTCTCCGATGCGGCCACGGTGGTCTCATTGGAGACCTTCTACCCACGCTCCCATCCAGCGCCATTGGAGACCTGCGGGATCGTCGCCGACGTCGACTCGGCGACGGGCCAGGCGACGCTCTACATGACGTCGCAGGCGCCCCACGCCCATCGAACCGTGTTCGCCCTCGTGGCCGGTCTCCCCGAACAGAACATCCGGATCGTCTCCCCCGACATCGGCGGCGGCTTCGGCAACAAGGTCCCGGTCTACCCGGGCTACGTGGTCGCCACGGCTGCCTCCTTGGTGATCGGCAAGCCGGTGAAGTGGGTGGAGTCCCGCACCGAGAACCTGATCTCCACCGGGTTCGCCCGCGACTATTACATGAGAGGCGAGCTGGCCATCGATGGCGACGGCAGGATCCTCGCCCTGAAGGTGGACATGCTCTCCGATCAGGGCGCCTTCTTCGCCGACGCGCAACCCACCAAGTTCAAGGCGGGGTTGTTCCACATCGTCACCGGGTCGTATGACTATCCGGCGGCATATGTGAGCACCCGGGGTGCCTACACCAACAAGGCGCCGGGCGGTGTCGCCTACCGGTGCTCGTTCCGGGTCACCGAGGCGTCCTATCTCATCGAGCGGCTGGTCCAGAACGCCGCCTACGAGATCGGCATGGACCCCGCCGAGTTCCGGGCCAAGAACTTCATCAAGCCGGAGCAATTCCCCTACGCGACGCCCACGGGGTTTGTCTACGACTCGGGCGACTACGAGAAGGCGATGCGGCTGGCGATGGACATGGTCGGATACGACGAGGTCGAGAAGGAGAAAGAGGAGGCTCGCCAGGAGGGCAGGCTGGTCGGTATCGGCATGGCCAGCTTCACCGAGGTCGTGGGAGCCGGCCACGGCGAGGACTACGACATCCTCGGTCTGAAAATGTTCGACTCCGCCGAGCTCCGGGTCCATCCCACCGGCAAGGCGATCCTCAAATTGGGAGTGCGCAGCCAGGGCCAGGGGCACGAGACGACGTTCGCCCAGATCGTCGCCGAGGAGCTGGGGATCCCCGCCTCTGACGTGAAAGTCGTCGAAGGGGACACCGACAACACTCCGTACGGCCTGGGGACGTACGCCTCGCGCAGCACGCCTGTGGCCGGCGCCGCCACCGCGATGATCTCGCGCAAGCTGCGGGACAAGGCGAAGAAGATCGCCGCCCATCTGCTCGAGGCGTCCGAGGACGATCTCGAGTGGGAACCGGGCAAGTTCTCCGTTGCGGGCGATCCCGGTAGCTCGGTGACCATCCAGGACGTGGCCTTCGCCGCCTACACCAACCCGCCACCCGACATGGAGGCAGGACTGGAGGGCGTCAACTACTACGACCCGCCCAACATGACCTACCCCTTCGGGACCTACATCGTGGTCGTGGACCTCGACCCGGGCTCCGGTCAATGGAAGGTACGCCGCATGGTGGCGGTCGACGACTGCGGCGTCCGCATCAACCCGATGGTCGTGGAGGGTCAGATCCACGGAGGTCTCGCCGAGGGTTACGCAATGTCCTCGATGCAGTACATCACCTTCGACGATCTGGGCAACTGCATCGGCGCCAACTTCTCCGACTACCTGATCCCTACGGCGTGGGAAACGCCACGCTTCGAGCTGGGTGAGACTGTCACCCCGTCGCCTCACCACCCCATCGGCGCCAAGGGCGTCGGAGAGTCGGCCACCGTCGGCTCCCCCGCCGCTTTCGTGAACGCGGTGATCGACGCGTTGTGGCATCTCGGTGTGAAAAACATCGACATGCCGGTGTCCTCCGACCGGGTGTGGGCTGCGATGGAGGAAGCCACGTCCGGATGAATCGTGAGCTGCTGGAGCTGTCGGCCGAGCTGAGCCGCCGGCACCAGCCCTTCATCACGGCCACCGTCGTGTGGGCACGCGGCCCGTCCTCGGGCAAACGAGGCTCGACCGCGGTGGTCGAGCCCGATGGCACGGTCCACGGCTGGATCGGTGGGGCCTGCGCTGAGCCCGTAGTCATCCGCGAGGCGCTCGATGCAATCACCGATGGCAAGCCCAGACTGCTGTTCCTCGGCACAGAGGCAGACATCGCATCGGTCGAGCCCCGACCTGACGTGACCACGGTGCCGATATCGTGCACATCCGAAGGAGCCCTGGAGGTCTTCTTGGAGCCGATGCTTCCTCAGCCGCATCTAGTCGTGATCGGGGATTCCCCGGCCGTGCACACCCTGGTCACCCTCGCCGAGACCCTCGACTGGAGGGTGGACGTGGTCGGCGAGGATCTGGAGATACCCGAGGTGTCGCCGGCCACCGCCCTGGTCGTCGCCACGCAGGGTCACTACGACGAGCCGGCGGTCGAAGCGGCTCTGGCCACGGAAGCGGGTTACATCGGGCTTGTCGCATCGAGAAAGAGAGCGGAGACGATCGTGGGCTATCTCACCGACAGGGGGGTCGACGATGACCAGGTATCCCGGGTCATCGCACCCGCCGGAATTGACCTCGGTCACATCGCACACGGTGAGATTGGGGTCTCAATCGTGGCCGACCTGGTGCGGAGGCGCGCCGCCGGGGAACTGCGCGGCTGGCCGATTCCCACCGAGAGGCCACACGTCGCCATCGACCCGGTGTGCGACATGAATGTAGAGGTGGCCACCGCGAGGTGGATCACCGAACACGATGGAGAGACCTACTACTTCTGTGCCCCCGGGTGTAAGGCAACGTTCGAGAAGGCACCGGCGCAATACGCTGGGGTGTGATACAACAGTCTCATGAGAAATCAGCTGGCGATACGCGATCGATGGGCCGACGAGGGCAAGAAGGTTGCCGTCGCCACCGTCATCCGGGTTCACGGCAGCGCACCCAGGCCCGAAGGATCCAAGTTCCTGGTTTCCTCAGAAGGGGACATGGAAGGCTCGGTCAGCGGGGGATGTGTCGAGAACGACGTCTTCCTCCATGCCCAAGAGGTCATCGAGACCGGGAAGCCGAAGAAGGTCACCTACGGGATTGCCGACGAGGACGCCTTCGAGGTCGGCATGTCCTGCGGCGGGACCATCGACGTGTTCATCGAGCCTTGGTAGCGGGAGTCAACCAGGCGATCCAGGAGATCCTCGACGCCGAGTCGTTCGGCTCGGTGGTGACAGTGGTCGAGGGCCCCTCGACCGGCGACAAGGCCGTCATCGACCACTCGGGGAATGTCATCGCCGGATCCCTTCCCGATGAGATCGCATCTGATGTCACAGAGGATGCTCTCACCCTGATGACCCACGAGCAGCACCGGTTGCTGGAATATGGGAAGCACTCCGCTTTCATCGAGACCCTCGCTCCCCCGCCCGATCTCTTGGTGTTCGGAGCGGTCCATATCGGGCAGGCTCTGGCTTCGTTTGGCACACAAATGGGTTATCGGGTGACGGTGGTCGACTCACGAGCGCCGTTCGTGACCGAAGAGCGCTTCCCGACGGCTCACCGGCTTCTCGTCGGTTGGCCCAAGGACCTGATCGATCAGATCGGCTTCGACCGACGCACCTGGGTGGTTGTGCTGTCCCACGATCCCCGACACGAGACACCCCCACTCGAAGCCGCGCTGAAATCCGACACCCGATACATCGGGGCGATGGGATCTCGGCGCACCCACGGCCAGCGAGTCGATCGTCTCAAGGCGCTCGGCTTCGGCGACGAGGATCTGAAGCGGATCCACTCCCCGATCGGGTTGGACATCGGAGCCGAGACACCACAAGAAGTCGCCGTGTCCATCCTCGCCGAGATGACTCTTGCCCGATATGGAGCGGGAACCGGGTTGTCCCTCAAGGGCACCGAGGGTCGTGTCCACAAACAACGCGGGGACGACTGAGCCCTATTCGGCGATACTGTCCATTGCCCTCCTGAGCGCGGCATTCAGCCTCGCCGGATCCTCCAACATCACGAAGTGGCGCCCCCCGGCATGACTATCAGGTCAATGCCGTACCGCTCCAGGGACTCGGGATCGCTAGGGAAAACCATGACATCGGCAACCTGACTGGCGAAGTCGTCGATCGTCCAGACCCCATCGTCGAGAGCAAGGCAGGCTCATTCTGCCTTGGACCAAAGGTCGATGATGTTCCCCTCCGGATCGCGCAGGTAGACAAACCGGTGCACGGAAGCGACGATGAACGAGGAAAATGCGGCGCCGGTAGCCTGGTGTGATGCTCTTGGAGAGAGAGGGCCTCCTGGAGTCACTCGGCGAGAGACTCCAGGACGCCAAAGAGGGGAAGGGGTCGCTCGTCCTGGTCGCCGGTGAGGCTGGAGCGGGAAAGACATCTCTGGTTCGGGCCTTCGCCGACTCTCTGGATGAAGCGGTCCTCGTCATCCAGGGTGCGTGTGATCCCCTTTCCACACCACGGCCCCTGAGCCCGCTCCACGACTTCGCCGCCGATCCCGATTCGGGTCTGACCGGCCTGACGAGTCAAGAACGACCAGCAATCGAGATGTTCGGCGACGTTCTCGACCGGCTGAAAAACACAATCAGACCGATCGTCATGGTGATCGAGGATATCCACTGGGCCGACGAGGGAACGCTTGATTTCCTTCGATTCATCGGCCGCCGCATCGAAGACAGCAAAGCAGCCGTGGTGTGCACCTATCGCGATGATGAGGTGGGGCCCGATCACTCGCTGCGGCCGGTGCTCGGACAGCTCATCCCCCTGGGGTCGACGCAACGTGTCGTCGTGCCGCCGCTGTCTCTCGCTGCCGTCAGCAAGCTTGCCGACGACCACGCCTTCGATCCACGCGACCTGCTGCGGCTGACCGACGGCAATGCCTTCTTCGTCACCGAGATCATCGCCACCGGGGAGGGTCTGCCTGACAGCGTTCAGAGCGCAGTTCTGGCCCGTGTCGCCAGGCTCGACGCCAAGGCTCGGCGCATCGTGGACGCCGTGTCAGTGGCACCGCGTGCGCTGGAGATGGCACACGCGGTCACCATTGCCGATGGTGGCCTCGACGACATCGACGCCGCGCTCTCAGCTGGGATCCTGCTGGCAGACGGACACCGACTTCGATTCCGACACGAGCTGAGTAGGTCGGCGGTGGAAGGAGCGTTGCCGCCGGCAAGGCGGTTGGGCTTGCACAGAACGATGCTCTCCATCCTCGAAGAGGAGGGATCAGGTGACCTGGCCCTACAGGCTCACCATGCCATCCACGCCGACGAGGCCGATCTCTCCATCAAGTACGCCCCGGCGGCAGCGCGGGACGCGTCGTCGAGAGGGGCGCACAAAGAGGCTGCGCGGTTCTTCGAAGCCGCATTGGACCACAGCGATCGGATACCGGACGACGAAACAGCCGCCATGAGAGTCGAGCTCGCCAACGAGCTGGGCACCATCGACAGACGGCCGGAGGCGTTGGATCAAATCGACCGAGCCGTCGAGCACTATCGGTCGGCCGGCGACGAGCTGTCCCTGGCAAGAACCTTGATTCCCGACACCGGGGCGAGGTGGCGCTTCGAGGATGCGGCCAGATTCCGGCGCGGAATCAGCGAGGCGCTCGGCATCCTCGAGCGTGACGAGCCCAGCGGCGACCTGGCCCGGGCGTACGTGACTTCTGCCTACCAACACATGCTGGCACGGCAGGGCATGGCAGCCTCCGTCGAACTGGCCAAGGCGAGAGCCGCCGCTGCAGAGGCGGGGACCACCGACCTGACGTGGATGATCACGATGCTTGAAGGAACGGTCGCTCTGGTGTTGGGAGACACGGACACTGGTTCTCGAATCCTCCAAGACGTCTCACACGAGGCCGCAGCCAAGGGCCATCGCGACGATGAGACCCTGGCGCTGATGATGTTGGGCTCCGGGAGTGGCGAGGTGCGCCGATACGACGGGGCGATACCTGCCTTGGAGAAGGGTGTGGAGCACGGACTCGCTGTGGACCAGGACTATTTGGTGGCATATTGCCGGGCATGGCTGGCACGCATAGCCCTGGAGCAGGGCCGGTGGGACGATGCGGTGAATTACGTTGAGTTGGTCGACCGGGCCACCGCCTATCGAAAAGGCATTGCCATCCTGACGGGCGTCAGCGCACTGGGGAGGGTGCGCGTACGCCGTGGCGACCCGGGCGGGATCAGCCTGCTCGATGAGATGGTCGAGTTGAGTCGGAGTCACGAACTGCAGCACGGTTGGAACGCCATCTGCGGCCGTGCCGAGTACCACTGGTTGGCAGGCAATCCCGAAGCCGGATCAGATGAGCTGGCGCTGGCCTACCAACGGGCCCTCGATACAGATAGCGAATGGGCGCGCGGAGAGATCGGTTTTTGGATGTGGAGGTCCGGCACCATCGAAACTCCACCCGACGGAGCCGCCGAGCCCTTCGCTCTCCAGATGGCTGGCGACTGGAAAGGCGCCGCAGACAGCTGGAGTGAGATCGGATGCCCCTACGAGACAGCTCTGGCGCTGGCCGATGGGCCCGAGAAGGCGAAGCTGGAGGCCCTGGCGATCTTCGACTCACTTGGTGCCAGTCCCATGGGTGACCAATTGAGGAAGGAGTTGCGGGACCTTGGAGTGGGCGGCGTTCCGCGCGGCCCGACCAAGGAGACGCTCGCCAATCCAGGGGGATTGACCAACAGACAGCTAGAGGTCCTCCGTCTCATCGTCGACGGCCTCGACAACACCCAAATCGCCAAGGAGCTCTATGTGTCGAAGAAGACCGTGGAGCATCACGTATCAGCCATTTACTCGAAACTCGGTGTCGGCTCCCGGACAAAGGCGGTCAACGCCGCCCGGGCAGTGGGAGCTGTCGAGAAATAGGGGCGGGTAGGCGGCGAGATAGGGGTGGGCTCCGATGTGGGTGGGGATCATCTCTCATACGTTCGAGGTAGCCGGAGACACCGGCAGGAAAAGGAGAGATGAAGTGCCCAGATACATCGTGGAACGGGAGTTCCCCAAGGGTCTGGAGATCCCGACGACACCCGAAGGTCAGAAGGCGATGCTCGGAGTGGTCGAGAACAACCTGACCGAGCAGGTCACCTGGGTGCAGTCGTTCGTCACCGACGACCACACCAAGACCTTCTGCGTCTATGACGGTCCGTCTCCGGAGGCGATCCGTAGGGCCGCGGGATTGAGTGATCTCCCGGTAAACCGGATTTCGGAGATCTCGATCCTCGATCCCTACTTCTACGTAGGAGCAGGCGCATGAGAAGGCTGGCAGTCATAGCGGTGGTGGCGACCATCGCATTCACGGCCTCTCCGGCTTTGGGACAGGGACAGTCCGAGCTGGCGGAGGCAAGGCAGGGAACTTCGAGGTTTCACAACGTGGTCCATGCCCAGTCGGCCGGATACGGCAGCACTCTGGATCTTCTGGGATGCTTTGAGAACCCTGCCGAGGGTGGGATGGGTCTCCACTACCTGAACGGCGCGCTCCTCGATGGCGCGGTGGATGCCGCGGCCCCGGAGGCCTTGGTCTACGAGATGCGGGAAGACGGCCAGCTCAAGCTGGTCGGTCTCGAGTTCCTGGTCCCGGAGGGGTTGGTCGACCCGGACAATCCACCCGAGCTGTTCGGTCATCAGTTCCACCCCCACGGGGTGCTGCCGTTCTGGATCCTCCATGTCTGGATTTGGCGTCCGAACCCATCTGGAATGTTCTCCGACTACAACCCTGGGGTGGCGATGTGCCCTGAAGGGGTCCCGGTATTCGGGAGCTGACCTGAGGTAGCAATCGGAGGGCGAGGAAAGGAGCCGGAGTTTCCCGGCTCCTTTCCTTCGTCCCTGGAACCCATCGCGTGCTCCCCGTCGTTTGGATGTTGTGTCCAAGCGGAGACCCTCTTCCTTCGGGGCGGCGATGCGTTCAACCGTCGTCCCCGGCTGGGGCCAACTCGCCACCAATAGGACCGTGATCGGCAAGATCCTCGTCTTCATCACCGGCCTCGTCGCCATCGCCGCACTCACGGTTTTCCTGTTCGTCGAGCCGATCCAGTTGGCTGCCTGGCTGGCCAACCCTGATGTCCTGTTTGGCGTCGTCCTGGCCAACCTCGCCTTTGCCGCAATCCGTCTCTTCTCGACCGGTCACGCCTGGGTGGTCGGTGGTGGCCGACGATTGTTCGGGGTGGTGCTGCTCGGATTCTTCGTGGCCATCCCTCATGCGGCCATCGCCTGGGTCGGCCTGGAGACCCGCGACTCGATGATGAAGGTGTTCCCCACCGCTGCCCCGGTTTCTTCGATACCCAGCACCACCACTCTCCTCCCGACAACCACGACGACGATGCCAACTACCACCTCGACCCAACTGGAGTTGGCCCCGGTAGTCGCTGCCCCGGGCGAATACGCCGCCGATGAGATCGACCTGAAGGAGGTCGCACTATGGCGACCTTTCGGCGAGGAGCGGCTCAACATCGCCTTGCTCGGTGGGGACGCCGGGCCCCGTCGCAGCGGGTTGCGAACCGACACGATGATCGTGGCCTCGATCGACCCGGTGAGCGGAGACACCGCCCTCATCGGGATACCTCGCAACTTTGGAGGAGTCACCCTGAAAGACGGAACTGTGGTGCCGGTCGAGATCCTCAATGCCGTCTATGGATGGGGAAAGCGTCATCCCGACCGATTCGACGGGCCCGATCCCGGAGCCTCAGCGGCCGTGGAAGTACTCGAGAACATCACGGGGGTCGAGATCGACTACTACATGCTCGTCGACCTGACCGGGTTCGCCGAGTTGGTCGACGCCTTTGGGGGAGTGCGCATTGACGTGCCAAAAGCAGTAGACGGCCCGCTCTACGACCCGGATACCGGCGGGTACGAGATGGTCAGGATCGAGTCTGGCGAGCAGTTCCTCGATGGTGGCCACGCTCTCGCCTATGCGCGGGTTCGGCACGACTCGACGGACTATGTGCGAATGGGACGACAACGCTGCCTCCTCGCTGCGATGGCCCGTGAGGCCGATCCGCTTGGTCTGCTTTCCCGCCTTGGGGACCTGCTCCATGTGGTCGAGACTCACGTGACCACCGATTTGCCCGTCGATCTCATCCCCGAGGTGGTCCGCCTCGCCCCCCGCATCTCGAGCGAGGATATCCGTGTCATCGGCTTCGATCACAAGTGGAGAGTGGGAAGGACGGCCGACGGGGCTGCCATCCCTGACATCGAACGAATCCGGGAAGCCGTGCGGATGATGGTGGAAAACCCGGATGAGGCAGCCGAACTCGGAGTCACCACGGCCGAGGCAGCGTGCGGCTGACCTAGCCTTGCCCGGTGACAACCAGGGACGACGCCCTTCGAGCCGATATC
>Ga0299907_10001356_pt1 | contig 13920 bp, 8 predicted proteins | sample RVTome_16_FD_198680 | JGI IMG/M metagenome (GOLD analysis project Ga0299907, IMG submission 198680) | Soil microbial communities from uranium-contaminated site in the Upper Colorado River Basin, Wyoming, United States - RVT152D67 (version 2) ... | reverse complement strand
CACGTCGTTGCGACGGCCAGCAGCGGGAGGCCACAACTTGAAGGCGATACGCCGGGCCGGCCGAACGATCGTGCTCCGCTCGCGCAGGGCGGGGTCGCGAGCACAAAGCGCCGACCGACGCGTCGCCGAGATCCGGCCGGTCGGCTGTCGAGGCACCCGAGATCGGGCGGCGAGCCTTGGAGGCGCTCGCTCGCGCAAGGTCGGACGACCCGGCGAGGGACGCCCTCACGGCTAGTCCGTCGGGCCGATGCTCGCCCGCGCCGCGAGTAGGGGCCGCGCTCTAATAACCAACGGTGTTAATGCATCGGCTCTCTTTTCACCTTTTGCTTGATGAAAAATCGACCGTCCGCTAAGCATGGTCGGCAGACTGCCGTCCTCGCAGAACTGGATCGGGCGAAACCGATCGTCGAGTGCCCATGCCTAATGTAGTCGTCATCGACGATCGGGTGACCAACCGGAACATTCTTGCCCGGCTGGCAGCTTCGGTCGAGGAGGGGGTCCGGGTGCGGGCGTTCGCCAGCCCGCGAGCGGCGCTGGATTCGGTCGCGAAGGTCGTCCCGGACCTGGTGATCACCGACTACAAGATGCCCGAGATGGACGGCGCGGATTTCATCCGCGCCTTTCGCGCGCTGCCCGGGGCGAGCGAGATTCCGGTCGTCGTGGTGACCGTGTACGAGGAGCGCAGCTACTGCTACCAGGCGTTGGAAGCGGGTGCCACCGACTTCCTGCTGAGCCCGGTGGACCATGTCGAGTTCCGCGCCCGGGCACGCAATCTTCTGACCTTGCGCAAGCAGCAGAAGCTGCTCGAGGAGCGCGCCCATGCGCTACGCCGCGAACTGGTCTCGAGCAGCGAGCAGCACGAGGCGGCGTTGCGCGCCAGCGAGTTGCGCCTGCGGCGCCTGATCGATACCGTGCCCGCGATCATCAGCGCGGTCGACGTCCATGGCCGGCTGACCCTGATCAACAGCGCGCACCAGCAGCTCTATGGCGTCGAGCCGGCGACCGCGATCGGCCGCACGCTCAAGCAGGTCTACGGCGAGGAGTACGCCACCAGGCAGTCGGTGCTCAACGCCAAGGTGTTCGAGACCGCCGAGACCCTGCCGAGCTTCGAGCACGAGGTGACCAGCCCGCTGGCGGATCAGGAGCGCATCCTCTTGACCACCAAGTCGCCCCTGCACGACGAGGCCGGGCGGGTCGCGGATGTGATCACGGTCTCGCTCGACATCACCGAGCTCAAGCAGGCCGAGGCGCGGATGCGCCACCAGGCCGGCCACGACGCGCTCACCGGGCTGCCCAACCGGGCGCTGTTCCGCGACTGCCTCGATCACGCGCTCGCCCGCGCGCGGCGGGCGGAAGGCGTGGCGGCGGTGATGCTGCTCGATCTCGATCGCTTCAAGGGCATCAACGACGCCTTCGGCCTGCCGTGCGGCGACATGCTGCTCAAGTCGGTCGCCGAGCGGCTGCATGGCTGCCTGCACGAGACCGACGCGATCGGCCGTCTGGGCGGCGACGAGTTCGCGATCCTGCAGACCGGGGTCAATTCGGCGGACGAGCCGCGCAGCCTGGCGCGCCGCCTGATCGACAGCTTCGGCCAGCCCTTCGTGCTCGGCGGCGAGGAGTTCCACACCAGCGCGAGCATCGGCATCACGCTGTTTCCCGCCGATGGCCAGGCCGCCGACCGGCTGCTCAAGAACGCCGAGCTGGCGATGTATCGGGCCAAGTCGAACGGCCGCAACGGCAGCTGCTTCTTCGCCCCGCAGATGAACCTGGTGGCGCGCCGCACTGGCCTGCTCGAGCGCGAGCTGCGCCAGGCGTTCGCCGCCAACCAGTTCACCGTCCACTACCAGGCGCAGCGCAACCTTGAGAGCGGTCGCATCGTCGGCATCGAGGCGCTGCTGCGCTGGCGGCACCCGCGCCGCGGCATGGTCAGGCCGAGCGAGTTCGTCGGCCTGGCCGAGGACATCGGCCTGATCGGGCCGCTGACCGAGCGGGTGCTCGACACCGCCTGCCGGCAGCACCGCATGTGGCAGCGCGCCGGCCTGCCGCCGCTGCGGCTCTCGGTCAACCTGTCGCCGACCCAGTTCCGCGAAGGCGCGGTCGCCGCTCTGATCGAGAACACCCTGGCCGAGACCGGGCTCGACCCGAGCTGGCTCGAGATTGAGCTGACCGAGGGCGTGATGCTCGACAACAGCGAGACTGCGCTGGCCAGCCTGCGCCGCCTGCATCAGCTCGGCATCAGCTTCTCGCTCGACGACTTCGGCACCGGCTATTCCTCGCTCGCCTACGTCAAGCGGCTGCCGATCCAGCGGCTCAAGATCGACCAGAGCTTCGTCCACAAGCTCGGCCACGACGGTCAGGACGATGCGATCGTGCGGGCGGTGATCGATCTCGGCCACAGCCTGAGCCTCGACGTGACCGCCGAAGGCGTCGAGACCGCCGAGCAGCTCGCGCGCCTCCAGCAGCTGGGGTGCGACGAGGCGCAGGGCGATCTGATCAGCCCGCCGTTGCCGGCGGACGACTTTCATGTTCTGTTCCAGAATCACGATTTGTCGGCCGTGGCCTCGGGCTGACCACAGCGCGCCGACCCTGGTCCGGCGCCGTCGGGATCGCGACCCGCGCCGGGCATAGATTGACCATGAACGACCAATCGCGCCCGCCGATCACGGGCGGCCCCGCTGCACCCGGCGCGCCGGCGCAAGGCGGGGCCACGCCATGGCGGCGCCTGCGGGCCCGTTTGGCGGGACGCTCCGACAGCGAGCACGAGCAGATCCTGGTGCGGATCGCATTCGCCGTCGGGATCCTCGGCAGCCTCCTGCTGGTCGCTCTGAGCGCGCGGCCGCCCGCCGTGATCGGGGCCTGCCTGCTGATCGCGCTGGCCTATCTGATCGGCGCGACCGCGTTGTTCGGCCACCTGCTGTGGCGGCCGCAGGTCAGCCCGGTGCGGCGCTACGCCGGGATGCTGCTCGATCTGATCACGCTGCCGGTCGGCATGATCGTCGGCGGCGCGGTGGTGGCGCCGCTCTATCCGATGTTCCTCTGGGTCACCTTCGGCATGGGCTTCCGCTATGGCCAGCGCTATCTGCTGGTGGCTGCGGTCGCCAGCCTGGCGGGCTTTGCGCTGGTGATCGCGCTGACCGAGTACTGGCGCGCTCAGCCCGCTCTGGCGATCGGGCTCTGGGTCGCTCTGCTGGTGCTGCCCGCCTATGCCTCCTCGCTGCTCAGCCGCCTGACCGAGGCGCTCGCGCGCGCCGAAGAGGCGAGCCACACCAAGAGCCGCTTTCTCGCGACGATGAGCCACGAGCTGCGCACCCCGCTGCACGCCACCATCGGCATGGCCGATCTTTTGCGCCGCACCCACCTCGACAGCGCGCAACGCGACATGGTGCGCACGATTCGCAGCGCCGGCCAGACCCTGCTCGACATGATCGGCGAGGTCCTCGACGTGGCGCGGATCGGGTCGGAGCAGGCGGCCCAGGCGGTCGACTTCGATCTGCACGCGCTGCTCGCCTCGGTGCGCGCGCTGGTCCTCCGCGAGGCGCTCGACAAGGGGCTCGCCTTCCGGCTCGAGATCGAGCCCGACGTGCCCTACAGCCTGCATGGAGCGCGTCGCGCGCTGCAGCAGATCCTGCTCAACCTGACCGCCAACGCGATCAAGTTCACCGACCAGGGCAGCGTCACGCTGCGGGTGGGCGGCGAGCCCGGAGGCGTCGAAATGGTGACCCTGCGGTTCGAGGTCGCCGACACCGGCATCGGCATTCCGCCCGAGGCGCAGGAGAGGATCTTCGACCGCTTCACCCAAGCCGACGAGTCGATCACCCGACGCTATGGCGGCACCGGCCTCGGGCTGGCCATCGCGCGCCAGCTCAGCGAGAGCCTGGGCGGCTCGCTGACGGTGCGCAGCGCTCCGGGGCTGGGTTCCTGCTTCACGCTGCGCGCGGCCTTCGCGCAGGTCGCGGATGCGGCGCCCGGGCTGCGCGGGCTGGTGGTGCTGGTCGGCCCGGTACGCGAGGCCGCCGACTATCGCCAGCGCCTGGCGGGTTGGGGGGTCGACCTGGCGGTCGCGACCAACGCCGATGCCGCCCAGGCGCTGCTCGGCCAGGCCGGACGGCGGCGCGCGGTGCTGCTGCTCGCGGCGCCCGGCCCGGGCTCGGGTTGGCGCCTGGGTGGCGAGCTCGCGGCGCGCTTCGCGCCCGAGCCGCTCAATGTCGTGGCGATCGCGGAGCACCCCGCGGGCGGGCGCGGCCAGGCCATGCTGGTGCTGCCGCCGCGGCCCGACGACCGCCGCCTCCACGCGGCCCTGCACGCGGCGCTCGCGGTGCCGGACGATCCGGGCGGCGCGCGCGCCGTGGTCGACCGCGAGTGGCCGCGCCGGCGCATCCTCGTGGCCGAGGACAACCGCGTCAATCAGCAGGTGATCGAGCGCATGCTGACCAGCGTCGGGCATCAGGTCGCCCTGGTCGCCAACGGCGAGGAGGCGCTCGATGCGCTGGCGGACGGCGGCTTCGACCTCGTGCTGCTCGATCTGAACATGCCGTTGATCGGCGGGCTCGACACGGTGAAGCTCCATCGCTTCGCCAGCGGCGGCCGGGACGACCCGCCGTTCGTCGCGCTCACCGCCGACGCCACCGACGAGACCCGCCGTCAGTGCCAGGAGGCGCGGATCGACGCCTATCTGACCAAGCCGGTCGACGTCGAGGATCTGATTCTCCTGGTCGACCGGCTGACGCGGCGCCAGGCGCCGCCCGGCGCGCCCGGCCGCGCCGGCGCTGAAGCCCCGGCGGCGTCCGCGATGCGGGTCGACGACGCGCCGGTGCTCGATCGGAGTTGCCTGGAGCGCCTGCAGCAGCTGGATCAGGAAGACGACTTCCTGAGCCAGGTTCTCAACGACTTCATCGCCGACGCCGAGCAGCTCGTGACCGAGCTCGAGGCCGCCGCGAGCGCTGGCGATGCGACCATCTTCCGCGACCGCGCGCACGCGCTCCGCAGCAGCGCGGCGCATGTCGGGGCGACCGCCCTGTTCCAGCTATGCCTCGGCTGGCGCGGGATCGGCCCCGATGAGCTCGCCGCGCAGGGGACCAGCCATGTGCTGCGGCTCAAGTCCGAGTTCGCGCGCCTCCGAAGTGCCCTCCTGGCCGAGCTCGCCGCACCGCCGTCACGCGAGCAGGCCGCGCTCAGCAGGCGACACTGACCGGCGTGGTCGACACCGCCACCCGGGCGCGGCGCCGCTCCTGCGCCGCCGCGAGGCGCTCCATCCGCCGAAGATCAGCCTCGGTCAGCGCCAGCGCGGTTTCCACCCAGACCTCCGTCACCTCGATCAGCTCGTCGTAGTCAACCGGCTGGCAGCGCCGTGCCACTCTGGCGAGCGCGCTTTGCACGCCATGCTGATGCGCCTTGCGGTCGAGGTGCTCGCGCAACGCGGCCTCGCCTTCACCCGGCGGCACCAGCAGATCGACGAGGCCCATCTCGTGCAGCTCCTCGGCCGCGTAGAGCCGTCCGCTCAGGATCATCTCCTTGGCGCGGGCGCCGTCCAGCCGGCGGCACAGGAAGCTGTAGGCGCCCATGCCCGGGAACATGTTGAAGAGCACCTCCGGCAGGCCCAGCTGGCAGCCGCGCTCGGCGACCAGCAGGTCGTTCGACAGCGCCGCCTCGAAGCCGCCGCCGAGCGCGTCACCCTGGATCAGCGCGACGGTCAGGATTGGCAGGTCGAGGCTGATCGAGTTGAGATAGCAGATGTCGACGCAGGCCTTGGCGTAGGCGAACAGCCCGTCGCTGTCGCCGGCGCGGATCAGCTGCGTGAACAGGCGCAGATCGCCGCCGAGATTGTAGATGCCCGGCGTGTCGGAGGCCCAGACCAGATAGCGCAGCGGCATCCGGCGGCGCTCGACACCGGCGAAGGTGCGCTGCAGACGGGTCTGGAGGTCGACCACCTCGTTGAGCAGCTCGGTCGAGAAGCACGGCCGCTGGCGATGCTGTTGATGACACCACAGGATGCCGCTGTCGGCCTCGAAATGGAGGTTGATCTCCGCGTAGAGTCCGTCGAGCGCGTCGAGGTCGGCCAGCCGCCGGGGCTCGCTCGCCGCCGGTGCGCCGCGCGCCGGGCGCTGCAGGAAAGTTTCCAGGAAGGTGACGCGCTCGTGGCCGGTGCGCCGAGGCTCGAAGTCGTGGCCGCCCTGCCAGGCAGAGAGAAGGCTCTTCGAAATCGCCATTTCTGGACCTCTCAGTTTTTGGGTTGCGCCTGATTCCCGGCCGCGCCGCGCGATTCGCGCGAATTGCCATGGCGGAGAAGACGACCGGGAGTTGAGCCGCATTTTTATAAAACAAGAGAAGTCATTATGCAAGTATCTAAGAAAATTTCATAGGATTGTGAGGCATGAGTTCAGTACAAATCAAGCAAAATCTAAGTAAACTTCTGAGTGGATTCGGGTCTGACGCCGGAGCGGGAATCGCGGCCAGGGACTCGACGGTCTGCGCACCAGAAGGCTGACAGCAAACAGCCGCCGGGCGGGGCCCGGCGGCTGCGCCGTTTAGGGCTCGGACCCCTCAGTCGAGGATCAGGACTTCGACTCGCCGATTGGCCTGACGGCCGCTCACGGTGGCGTTGGTCGCGATCGGCTGCGCCTCGCCGCGGCCATCGATCGACAGGCGCGCGGCCTTGAGGTCGAAGTTGTCGACGAAGAACTGCTTCACCAGCTCGGCACGGCGCTGCGAGAGCGTCTGGTTGTAGGCCTCGTCCCCGATCGAATCCGTGTGGCCGACGATCATCACCTCGTGGTCGCGATAGGCATCGATCAGCTCGGCGACCTTGGCCAGCGTGTCGTAGGCGGTGGGCTCGATCGTCTCGCTGTTGATCGCGAACAGCGACGCCCCCGGCACCGTCATCTTGAGCCCGCGACTGTCGGGCTTGGCGCCGAGATCGACCAGCAGGCCCTGCACCTGCAAGCGCATCTCGAGCGGCAGGTTGTCCGGCGTCAGCCGCCGCAACGCCTCGTCCGTCGGCCCCCCCTCGGCGGCGTTGGCCGACTTGATCAGCTCGAGATCGCTCTCGAGCGGCGTCTCGCGCTCCGCCGCCACCTTGGCCGCTGCGGCATCGGGCGCGGTCGAGGCGCGCGCGTCGGCGGCGGTCGCGGCGGCATCGTCATTGGCGCCGGGCGCCGCATCGCTCGCCGGCACGACGCCAGCGCCGGGCGCGGACGCTTGATCGCCGGCTGCCGGCTCGAGCGCGGCCAGCGCGGTGTTGAGCTCCCTGATCCGCGCCTCGACCGCCAGGAGGTTCTGGCGGGCGGCGTCGGCGGCCGAGTTCGCTGCCGCCCTCATCAGGTCGACCTCCCGCTCGAGCTCGCCCCGGCTCGCCGCCATGCGTCCGAGCTCGTTGTTCGCCGACGCCAGCTCGACCCGCAGGCGCTCGGCCTCGTCCGCCACCTCCACGACCTGTTGCAGAGCCCGGTCGCGCTCGTTGGCAACCTCGTCGAGCTGGCCGCGCAGAGCAGCGAGCTGCTCATCGAGGCTGCGGCTCCTGGCTTCCGCGCCCTGCAGATTGTCCTGCATCTCGGCCAGACGCTCCTCGGACCCGGCGGCGCGCTCGACCTGTTGCTGGGCATCCTCGAGCTCCTGGCGCAACCGTGCGATCTCGGCCGCTGAGCGCTCGGCCGAGGCGCTCAGCGTCTCGACCTTGGTGCTCAGCGCGGCCTGCGCCGCGCGCGCCTCGTCTTCGGCCTGCTTCTGGGCCGCGCCGGCCTGGGCGAGGCTGGTGTTGAGCTGGGCGTTCTGCCAGCGTACCTTCACCAGCTCCTCCTCGATCCGCTCGGCCTCGGCGGTGGCGTCCTCGGCCGCCTTGGCCAGCTCGGCATAGCGCGCCGCGCTGTTCTGGCTGGCGGCGCTCAGCTGGTCGCGGCTGGCGCGGACCGAGGCCAGCTCGGCCCGCAGCCGCTGATTCTCCTCCTTGATCGTCTCGAACTCCTGGCGCGCCTGCCCCGCGGCGGCGGCGGCCGCCGCCGCCCGGGAGAGCTCCTCGAGCCGGGCGCGCGCTGCCGCCAGGGCCTCGTTGAGCTCGACGAAGGGCGCCCGCTGGTCGCCGGCACCGCCCCCCGTGGCCGTCTGCGGCGCCCCAGGGTGGGCGTCCTGGATCAGGACGAGCCCGAGCGCCGCCGGGTGCGCCGGCGCAACCCGCGGCAGCGCGACGGCCTCGGCACCGGACAGTCCTACCAGTGATGCGGCCAGTAGAGCGCAGCCGGGCACACCTGTGAAGACTTGTCGTGCTTGCTGTCGATCGGCCATGACCCGTAATCCACTCTGCTCGGCCCAGCTCTCGCGATGAGCGAGCTGCGCCGCTGTCGACTTTACCGCAGATCATCGCGCACAGTGCCGGCACGTCAAGTTAAATGTCCCGGAGGATTGACCATGCGTAGGTATCGAATCGTATTTTAGGCGACCTTGAGAGAGTGCCGATGGCTTCCCGCCGATGCGGGTCGCTCATGGCCGCCGGATCATCCGGCCGAGCCTGCTGCCGCGCCGGCTGACACGCACCCGTGCGGCGACCTCGTCCGGCGCCCCCTTGAGCAGGTCGTTGATGTCGGGCGACACCATGATCAGGCCCTGGCGCGCGAACGCCTCGTGGTTGCGTTCGATCTCCCCCGGGTGATACAGAAAGTTGACCATCATCCCCGCCGACTGAGCCAGCCGCCGCGGCGCGCGGTCGGCGAGCCAGTTGAGGCGCTCGACGCGCGCGCCGTTGCCGAGGTGGAAGCGCGCCACCGGGTCGAGCGGCAGGCCGGTGCTGTCGCGCTCGACCAGGTAGCGGGCCGCGGCGCGGGTCAGCGGCCCCTCGAGGCTGGCGGCGAGACCGTCCTCGGCGAGCCAGCCGGCCTCGCCGAGCGCCGCGGCAAGACCGTCGTGGGACCCGCCGGAGGCAGCGCTCAGCGCCCGCCGCTGCTCGGCGTTGAGCCAGGCATCGCGCGGCTGCCGGTCGAGCCAGTCGAGCAGGCCCGGCATCGGCGACAGGGTCGCGAAGTGCTTGAGGTTGGGCAGATCGCGCGCGAGATCGTCGACCACCTGCTTGATCAGGTAGTTGCCGAAGCTGATGCCGCGCAGGCCGTAGAGGGTGTTGGTGATCGAGTAGAAGATCGCGCTGTCGGCGCGCTCGGAATCGAGCGCCGGCCGGCGCTCGTCGAGCAGCGGCTCGATCTCGCCGGCGAGGCCTTCGACCAGCGCCACCTGCAGGAAGATCAGCGGCTCCTTCGGCAGGGACGGGTGGAAGAAGGCATAGCAGCGGCGATCGCCGTCGAGCCGATGGCGCAGATCGCTCCAGGAGCGGATCTCGTGCACCGCCTCGTACTCGACGATCTTCTCGAGCAGGGCGGCCGGCGAGTCCCAGGTCAGGCGCTGTCGGGTGAGGAAGCCGACGTCGCACCAGGTGGCCAAGAGGTGGCGAAAATCGGCATCGAGCGCCTTGAGGTGCGGCTCGTCGCCGAGCGCCGTCAACAGATCGCCGCGCAGATCGACCAGGAACTTCATGCCCTCCGGCAGGGCGATGAACTTGGTCAGGAGGCGCATGCCGGGCGTGATCAGCGAGCGGCGCAGCGCGCGCTCGGCGGCGAGCTTGTCCGCCTCCTGCCGGGCCGCCCGGAAGCGCTCGATCGCGCTCTCGACCTCGTCGCGGTCGACGCCGAAGTCCCGCGCGAGAAGCTCGAAGAAGCGCGTCCGACCGGTGCGGCTCAGGCCGAGATAGACCGAGGCGATGGCGGCCGCCTGCGCCCGCGCCAACACCTCCCCGCCGCGCGCGGCCAGGCATTCGCGCATCTGGGCGCGCAGCTGGTCGGCCTGCTCCGGCGGCAGGTCGGGATCGGCGCCGCCGCCGAACGGCAGCAGCGCACCCGCGGCGATGTCGCGCAGCGCACGGCTCCAGCGCCCGAGCGTACGGCTGACCAGCGAAGGCGCCCGCTGCTCCGGCTCCTCGGACGGGGCCGCCGGCACCGCCTCGCCAGCCGGAACGGCGGCGGTGCGGGCGACATCGGGCAGCTGGCCTGGCGCTTCGGTCATGGGCGAGAGTCCTCAGCCGGAGAGGCGGCGGCAGCGTCGCATCGGGCGCGGCCGGCCCGTGCCCGAGTGACGCACCAGCGAGGCTGGCGTGAAGACACGCTATGATCGGTGAGCAGGCATCACGTCGCCCACTGTGCCATGACGAGCGGAGTCCGGCCAACCCCCTGCCGCGAGCAATCGTGAGAAGCCGCTCGTTAACCCGTGCGCCGTAGCATGGCGCCTCGCGGCATCACACACCAGGACGTGGCCATGGCGACAGAGCCGGCCGAAGGAGGGCGTGCGGGACGGCGTTGGCGACGCCCCCTGCGGCTCAATCTGGCGCTCCAGGGCGGCGGCGCGCATGGCGCCTTCACCTGGGGGGTGCTCGATCGCCTGCTCGAGGACGAGGGCTTCGCCTTCGAGGGGATCAGCGGCACCTCAGCCGGTGCGCTCAATGCCGTGACCCTGGCCTCGGGCTGGCTCTCCGGCGGCCCTGCGGCGGCGCGCCACGCGCTCGCGACGCTGTGGCACGAGGTCGCGGGGCTGGCGCGCTTCAGCCCGCTGCGCGCCGGCGGCATGACCCAGATGGCGGCCGATTTCGCCGCCCAGCTGCTGTCGCCCTACCAGCTCAACCCGCTCGGCCTCAATCCGCTGCGCAAGATCCTCGGCCAGCTGGTCGACTTCGAGCGCCTGCAGGGTGAGCGCGGCGTCGCGCTGTTCATCGCGGCGACCGATCTGCGCAGCGGCGCGGCGCGCATCTTCCGCAACCGCGAGCTGACCGCCGACGCGCTCCTCGCCTCGGCCTGCCTGCCGCAGCTGCATCAGGCGGTCGCGATCGACGGCGCGGCCTACTGGGACGGCGGCTTCGTCAGCAATCCGCCGCTGGTTCCGCTGGTCGAGGGCTGCCGCACGCGCGACGTCCTGCTGGTGCAGATCAACCCGACCCGCGTCGCGGCCCTGCCGCGAAGCGCACGCGACATCCGCAACCGGATGAGCGAGATCGTGTTCGGCCGGCCGCTGCTGGCGGAGCTCGAGATGCTGGGCGAGCGCGCGCGGCGGGCGCGCTCGCCGCTCGGCTGGTGGTCGCGCGCCGGCCGCCGCCTGGCGCGTCATCGCCTGCACCTGATCGACGGCGGCGCGGTGCTCGCCGAGCTCGATCCGACCACCAAGATCGATCCCGACTGGGCACTTCTGCTGCAGCTGCGCGATCTCGGTCGTGCCGCCGCCGAGGCTTGGCTCGACGCCGGCCGCGGCGGCCCATTGCGGCGCCGGCGCCCGCCGCAGCCGGCTCGCGCCGACCTCCGGCCACCCCTATCGCGCGTCGTCAAACCATAGCCTTGCCAAGCCCCACGGCGGTCTCGGCCAGCGCGGCGTCGAGGATCGCCAGCGCCCGGTCGATATCGGCCTCGCTGATGATCAGGGGCGGCGTCAGCGTCAGGACGTTGCCGAAGGTGGTCTTGAAGCTCAGGCCGCGCTCGAGGCAGCGGTAGAGCACGGCGTCCGCCTCCTCCACGGCCGGCTCCTTGGTCGCCCGGTCCCTGACCAGCTCGACCCCGAGCAACAGGCCGAGCCCGCGCACGTCGCCGATCAGCGGCTGCCGCTCCTTCATCGCCTGCAGACGCGCGAGCGCATGGGCGCCGACCCGCGCGGCGTTGGCGACCAGGTCCTCCTCCGCGATGATCTCGAGCGTGGTCAGCGCAGCCCGCGCGAGCAGCGGGTTCTTCTCGTGGGTGTAGTGGCCGAGCGCGTGCTCTCCGAGAATGTCGAACTCGGGCCGGGTCAGCAGCGCGGCGACCGGCAAGGCACCGCCGCCGAGCGCCTTGCCGAGCACCAGGATGTCGGGCACCACACCGAAATGCTCGCAGACGAACAGCTTGCCGGTCTTGCCGAGGCCGCTCGGGATCTCGTCGAAGATCAGGAGCGCGCCGTGATCGTCGCAGGCGCGCCGCACCTCCTGCCAGAAGCCCGGCGGCGGCAGAGTGGGTACCGCGCGCACCGGCTCGGCGATCACCGCGGCGACGTCCTGCTCCTTCTCCAGCACGTAGCGCACGAAGCTCGCGCAGCGCATCGCGCAAAGCTCGAGCTGCGGCTGCCCGTCCCGGTCCGGGTAGCCATAGGGGCAGCGGTAGCAGGCGAACGGCGCCACGTGCTCGCTGCCGGCGAGCAGGGGACCGACCGGGCCGGAGCGGAACAGCGCTTCCCCGCCGACGCTCGCCGCGCCGAAGCCCGCGCCGTGGAAGCTGTCCCAGAACGAGATCGTCTTGTGGCGTCCGGTGACCGCCCGGGCGAGCTTGAGCGCCATCTCGACCGCCTCCGACCCGCCCGGCGCGAGCAGCAGCTTGCCGAGCCCGGGAGGCGCCAGGGAGGTCAGCTTGCGGGCCAGCTCGACCGCCGGCCGGTTGGTGAAGCGGCGCGGCGAGAACGGCAACTCGTCGAGCTGCGCCTTGAGCGCGGCAATCAGCCGCGGATGGCCGTGGCCAAGATGGTGGACGTTGTTGCCGTGAAAATCCATGTAACGGCGGCCGGCGAGATCCTCGAGCCATAGCCCCTCGGCGCGGCGCAGCGCCGAGAGGCAGGGCGACGACAGGGACTGGTGCAGGTACAGGCCGGCGTCATCCTCGACCATGGCGCGCACGATCGGATCGAGCCCGGCGCTGAACCTCTGCCGGTTGGACGAGCGGTTGCTGTCGCCCTCGGCGAGCGGCGCTGGTCCCAATTCGACGCGTGTCACGGCAGTGGCCCGTCCCCGCTCGACGCTAGGCCTCGAGAGCGCAGGCTAGCACCCGCCTGCGAGCGGCGCGAGCGACGCAGACCTGGCGCGGGCTCGTGTACCTTGCAGGCGAAGACATCGCCGCATGAAAAAACCTTTGGTTGTTTATGCGGCGGCGGGGAACGAAACCGGCCTCGGCGTGTTGACTGACTTGAAAAGCCCGGATCGCTGATCTCGGATCGGGCGGCGAGGGACTTCGAAGGGCACCGCGGAGACCTGCCGAACCGTGTAGCCGGGGCGTGGCCACGGAGCCGGAACGAATCGGGCTCACTTGCTGAAGGAGCTTACGGAGTTGAAGGACCGGGGGGTGAGCTTGGCGGTCGCGCCATATCCCGCGCACGCGACGCCAGAAAGCGTTGCGAGCAATACCAACAGAGGCAGAAACGAGGTCGAAGCGGGGAGCAGCCCACCCGGTCGACAGCCAGACAGGCTGGGGCGGGTCGCGGCGGAGCGCAGGGTCGAGCGCTTCCTCGCCGACTTCGGCGTGCCGCGTGGCCGCCGGCGTGAGCTGGTGGTGCAGAGCTGCATGGCGCGCGCGATCGGGGAATGGCGCGAGCATCCCGGCCGCGATCTCGGCGCGCTCGCGTTCGCGCAGGCCGAAGAGACGCTCGCGCAGTGGTTCAGAGCGGTGCTCGGGGGGGAGACCATCGGGCAGGACCCGCCGCTGCTGGTCGGTCGTGCCGCGGTGGAGATTTGCGAGGCGGCGGGCAGCTGGCCGGGGACGCTCTCGACCTGCGACCGGTTGCCGCCGGCCGCAAGCGAAGCGCTGCAGCGGGCTCGCGTCGCGCCCACGCCCGCGGAGATGCAGGGCACGATGAGCGCGCAGGCGCTCGAGCCCTGGTCGGTCAAGGATCTGGCGACCAGCCTGCGCGCCGTCGCGCTGCGCCTGGCGCGAGGGGTCAGCGGCGGTACGGCAGCGACCTCGTAGCCTTCCGGCTGCGGGCGGTCATCAAGACGAGCGCACCATGAACGAAGATCAGTTGGGGCCGCGGCGGCGGCTGATGCTTGCGGTCCTGGTCCTGGGCGGCACGGCGATCGCCACGCAGATCGTTGCCAACGTCCTCGGCGCGGACGGCCTGTCGTGGCTGGAAGCCTGCATCGCGCTGGTGTTCAGCATCACCTTCGCCTGGCTCGGC
>Ga0299907_10001355_pt1 | contig 13921 bp, 14 predicted proteins | sample RVTome_16_FD_198680 | JGI IMG/M metagenome (GOLD analysis project Ga0299907, IMG submission 198680) | Soil microbial communities from uranium-contaminated site in the Upper Colorado River Basin, Wyoming, United States - RVT152D67 (version 2) ... | reverse complement strand
CGGACCGCGACGTCATGAAGCGGGCCGAGGAGGCGTTGACCGATTTCGGCGTGCCCTACGAGACGAACGTCCTGAGCGCCCACCGCAAGCCCCGGGCGCTGTTCGCCTACGTCCGGGAGGCCGAAGGCCGGGACGCAGCGGTGTTCATCTGCGCCGCCGGGATGGCCGCCGCACTCCCCGGTGTCGTGGCTGCGCACACCGCCAAGCCCGTGATCGGCGTGCCGATCTCCTCGGGTGGACTTGGGGGTCTGGACTCGCTTCTGTCGATCGTGCAGATGCCCAAGGGTGTCCCCGTTGCGACTGTGGCCGTGAACGGCTCGCAGAACGCGGCGCTCTTGGCCGTCCAGATCCTCGCGACCGGCGATCCGGACCTCGCGAAGCGCTTCGAGGAGTTCAAGCGGCGCCAAGCCGAGGCGTAGTGGCGACCGCATCGATAAACGGCGTCGACCTCTTCTACACCGAGGCAGGTACGGGACCTCCGTGTCTGGTCATGCACGGGGGCCTGGGGATGGATCACACGCTGTACAAACGGTCTCTTGGTCCGCTTGAGGACGCGCTGCATCTCGTGTACTACGACCAACGGGGCAACGGCCGCTCGAGTCGTCCACCGCTCGAGACGATCACGATCCCGCAGCTCGCCGAAGACGCCGACGCCCTGCGTGAGCACCTCGGAATCGATCGCGTGGCCGTCATCGGTCATTCCTACGGGGGCTTCGTCGCGCTCGAGTACGCAACGACACTCTCCGATCGCTTGTCGCACCTCATCACTCTCGATACCTCGCCCGGCGCGTTCGAGCCGACGGGCGGCGAGCTGGCCGAGCGTGGGGACCCGAGCTGGATCACGCCCGAGGTGGAGCGTGCGCTCGAGGCATTTTCCGGGCCTCCCCCAGCGAGTGACGCCGAGTACGAGTCCCAGCTGCGACAGATCATGCCGGCCTATCTGCGGAGCTCGTCCACTGAGGTGCTGTCCGGGCTCAACGACGTCATCCTCGATGCCTCGGCGATGGTGCGTGGGTTCGAGGCCCTCGACGGGTGGTCGGTCGAGCCGCAGCTCGATCAGGTCGGTTGTCCCACGCTGGTGCTGTGTGGCCGGTACGACCTCTTCACGACACCGGAATGTTCCGCACGGATCGCGAGTCGTATACCGGGCGCCGAGCTCGTGTGGTTCGAGCGAAGCGGACACTTCCCTTGGCTAGAAGAACCCGATGCGTTCTTCGCCGCGGTGAAGGGCTGGCTGGGCCGCCATCCGGCGTGACTAGGACACGGAACGCGTGCCTGTTCTTGCTCGCGGCCGTCGCTGCTGCTTCGTGCGGGTCTGGTAACAGCCCCACAGCGACGCGCACGCCCGCGGCGAACCCGTCGCCGACGGCTACGGCCGCTCCCACACGATCCACCGATCCGTTCGCCTTGGCGCGTAGCTATCAGGCGTCGAGCCCGGCCGAGCTTGCTCGACGACTGGTGTCGGCCGAGCAGACGATCAGGTCCCCGACCATCGAGGTCGCCGATCTCGAGGAGCACGGGCGTGTCCAGCAGGCCGCGTACCGGCAGCTGGTGACGGAGCCGACGTGGCGTGACGCGGTCATAAACGACGTCCCCGAGTCGCTACGCCCGGCCGTGCTCGCCAACGTGGAAGCGGGAGCCGAGCTCCGAGCGCTCACCGCGCCTCGTGAAGCCCTGCCGGATTGGCACATCGTCGCGCCTCCGCCGGCAGATGAGTTGCGCGGACACTACGAGGCCGCCGAGAAGCAGTCCGGCGTGAGCTGGCGGTACCTCGCGGCGATCCATCTCGTCGAGACCCGCATGGGACGGATCCGCGGGACGAGCACAGCGGGTGCGCGCGGGCCGATGCAGTTCCTGCCGTCGACGTGGGCCCGGTGGGGCAGCGGCGACATCGAGGACGCGCGCGACTCGATCCTCGCCGCGGCTCGGTACCTCAACGGACACGGCGCTCCCGCCGACATGCCTGGTGCGCTGTTCGCCTACAACCACTCACAGCGGTACGTCCGCGCCGTCACGAATTACGCCGAGCAGATCCGTTCAGATGCGCGCGCGTACCTCGGCTACTACCACTGGCAGGTCTACTACCGAACGACCGACGGGGACGCGCTGCTGGCAGTCGGCTGGCCGGGATAAGGGGCCGCGAAGTCCTCGAGTCTCACCGCGAAGGCGTTCGTGAAGTACGCGATGGTGTGGTACTGCCCGACGAGGGCGACGAGTTCCACGAGCTGCGCAGGCGACCACTCGCTCTCCAGTCGCTCCCACAGCCCGTCGGACACCGTTGCCGTGTCGTGTAGCTCGTCGACAAGTGCGACGAGCAGCGCTTGTCTATCCGACCATGCCTGGTGCGACCGGTCGCCGGAGACCGTCGTGGCCACTTGTTCGTCCGTGAGGCCCGCGGATCGCGCGAACACCGCGACGTGGACGCCCCACTCGTACTCGGAGCCACAGCGCGCGCACGTCCGGAGGATGACGATCTCGCGGTCGGCTGGATCGAGGGTGCCGAAGTTGAGGAGATAGCTGCCTGTGCTGCGCAGCTTGTCGAGGAGGTGCGGGTTGTGCGCGATCGTGCGGAACAGCGCGAGAGGCGGGACATCGACCCCGCCCATCATGCGCTCGAGGGTGCGCTTGATCGCCTCGTCGTAGGGGGGCACGGCCGGTGGGAGCCGGGGGGCCTTGTCTTTCGCGCGTGCTATCATTTCCGTAGCAGCCTAGCGCTTCGGAATCCGTAGCGCAACCACGCCGAAGCGAAGCGGAGGCGTAGAAAGGAGGAGCTGGTGCCTGTCCCCCTGCCCGGACGACCCGTCCGAGGATCCCGGACGGGTCGTCCGATCATGGCGCTGCTGGATCTCCTCGGCCGCCGGTGGGCGCTTCGCGTCCTCTGGGAGCTGCACGCAGCGACGCTCAACTTCCGCGAGCTCCGCGCTCGGTGCGACTCCATGTCTCCGAGCGTTCTGAACGAGCGCCTGAGCGAGCTCCGTGAAGCCGGCATCGTCGAACTGACCGATTACGGTTACCGGCTGACCAAGACGGGGAACGAACTGCTCGACGTGTTTGCGCCGCTCAGCCGGTGGTCCAAGCGATGGGCGACCCGAACGGCAATGCGTAGCATGAGCGCCTCATGATCCCGCGGTACACGCGTCCGGAGATGGGCCGGCTGTGGTCGGACCGGGCCCGATTCGAGCGGTGGCTCGAGGTCGAGCTGGCCGCCCTCGACGCATGGGAGGCCATTAGGCGGATCCCGGAGGGCACGGCGGCCGCGTGCCGCATGACCGCTCGCGTCGACGTGGATCGCATCGCCGAGCTCGACGCCGAGGTATCGCACGAGACGGCGGCCTTCGTCTCGCAGGTCCAGGAAACCTGCGGAGATGAAGGCCGCTTCATCCACTACGGGCTGACGTCCTACGACGTGGTGGACACCGCGCAGGGAATCGCGCTCCGGGAGGCATGCGATCTGCTCGACGCCGGCCTGCACACGCTCGTGTCGGTGCTCAAGCGCAAGAGCCTGGAGCACCGCGACACCATCTGCATGGGGCGATCTCACGGGATACACGCCGAACCGACGACGTTCGGCGCAAAGCTCGCCGGGCACGCCTTCGAGTTCGCACGCCACGCCGAGCGACTCCACTTCGTTCGCCGGCAGGTGGCCGTCGGGACGATCTCCGGGCCCGTTGGGACGTATGCGAGCGTGCCACCGGAGGTCGAGGCGCACGTCCTCGGCGCCGTCGGTCTCGCCCCGGAGCCGGCTCCCACGCAGATCGTGAACCGCGACCGGCACGCCGAGTACCTGTCGCTGCTCGCGCTCATCGGAGCCTCGGTCGACCGGCTCGCCACCGAGATCCGCCACCTGGCGCGGACGGAGGTGCGCGAGGTCGAGGAACCGTTCGAGGGGGCCCAGAAGGGCTCGTCGTCGATGCCGCACAAGCGCAATCCGTGGCGGTCCGAACGACTGGCCGGACTCGCCCGACTTCTACGCGGCTATGCGCAGTCCGGCCTCGAGAGCGTCGTCACGTGGCACGAGCGCGACATCGCTCAGTCCTCCGTCGAGCGCGTGGCCCTGCCGGACGCGTCGTCGGTGTGCGATTTCGCGCTGGCCGAGATCGCCGACATCGTCGAGCGTCTCGTCGTCTACCCGCACCGGATGCGCCGCAACATGGAGATGTCCCGCGGGCTCGTGTTCTCCCAGCACGTGTTGCTCGCGCTGATCGCCGCCGGCATGACGCGCGACGATGCCTATCGGATCGTGCAGGGGGCGGCGATGCGGGCTTGGGACGAGGAACGCCCCTATCTCGAGGTCCTCAAGGAGGACTCGGAGGCCTCGGAGTTCCTGCCCGGCCCGGAGCTCGACGCGCTCTTCGACGAGCGGCGGTTCATCGCCAACCTCGACGTCGTCTTCGAGCGTCTCGACGCGCTGTAGTGCCCGGCCCCCTTCTGTCGGATCTCGACGGCACCATCGCCGACACGGCACCGGTGATCTTCGAGTCCCTGCACCTCACGTGCGAGGCCTTCGGGATCGAGCTCGAGCGCGATGCCGACCTTTCCTGGTGCCTCGGCCCACCGCTGCATTGGTGCCTCGAGAGACTCGGTGTGGACACCGATCGGATGACCGAAGCCATCGCAACATTCGAAACCGCGCATACCGAGCGCATCGACCTCGTGGCACCGATGCCCGGTGCCGACGCGGTCATCCGGGACCTACGTGCCGACGGCGTGCAGATCGGCGTTGCGACCATCAAGCCGCAAGCGATCGCCGAGCTCGTCCTCGCCACGATCGGCCTGCGCGAGCACGTCGACGTCGTCCACGGCCGATCCGACGACCTCGACCCGCGGACTAAGACCGACCTCGTCCGGGATGCGGCGGCCGAGCTGGCCGGCTCGAGCCCGCTCTACGTCGGCGACCACGACAACGACGAGCAGGCCGCGCGCGACCTCGGCATCCCGTTCCTGCGCTACCCCGACAACTCCTGGGCGCAGATCCGCCGGACGATCTACGGCTGACGTCCGAGGAAGCCCACGAGCCGGTCGGTGATCGGGGCGTCCTCGGGAACGTCGACCTTCGGCCCGCACACACCCGGCATCCGGATCATGGCGTCCATCGGCGTGACGATGTCGAGGGCTTCCTGTGCGAGTTCTTCGGGGATCGTCGTGTCCTGGCCGGTGGCCTTGGCCACGTCCCAGCCGTGGACGAGGTGCTCCCAGAAGGCGATGCCGGCCATGATCTGCCCGGGCATCGTCGCGAAGGGCATCTCCCAGTTCTTGTCGAACACGCCGGGCTCGCGGATCGCGCCGAGCAGCTTGGTGCGCGCTTCGTTGTACTGCGTGGCCGGGTCGGCGCCGACCAGGTCCTCACCGAGCAGCTCGGCCTTGCCCGTCTGGGCGGCCGTGGTGAGCATGTGCATGCCGTTCAACAAGTGGTTGAGCACACCCTTCACGTCGAGCTCCGAGCACGGGGTCGGGTCCGACAGCTGATCCGGCTTGACCGCGCTCACGGCCTTGGCCGCGTGCGCCGTCGACTTCTCGATCCGTTCTACTGGATCCATCTCTAGCCTCCTTTGCTCTCCCCTTAAGGATGCGATGACGACATCCTGACGACGCAAATCCGACAGGTGCCTGTCGGGTTCATAACCGGCCGGGGCCTCAGGTGCATCGGCCAGCGGCCGACTCATATAAAACTCTCGCGGAGGGAGCCCATGCGCCGTCTCGTCATCGCAATCTGCCTTGTCGCCCTGTCGTTCTTCCTGTTCGGCCGGCAAGTGGAGGCCGGCACCGGGACGACGACCGACCCGGCCGGGGACGTGTTCGACCAGGAAGCTCAGACCTACGGCCCCGGCACGCTCGATCTGGTCTCGGTCGGTCATTCCGACGACGGTTCTCGAGCTACGTACGTGATCGTCCTAAAGGACGGCTTCGACGATGCGGACCTGCACGCCGTCCAGATCGGGATCGATGGTCTGTCAGGTGTCGAGAAATACGACAGTCAGCAGGTCGGCGCGACCGCCTTCCGTGAGGGCGACGAGATCGTGGGCAAGATGACGCAGAGCCTTGGCAGCGGCGGGGGCGCCGAGGGAGGGCCCGGCGGCACCCGGGAGCTCGGTCCCGTGACGTACGAGCACGCTGCGGGCTCGGACACGATCACCCTCTCGTTCGAGATCGGATTGCTGCGCGCCGCCGGCTTTACGGGTGACGCGTACGACTACCAGGTCTGGATCAGCGAGCTCGGCCAGAAGAGCTCGGACTCGACGTCCGGGTACCTCCGCCACATCCTGTCCGCGCCGCCCACACCGGTGCCGTCGGCAGCGCCTGTGGCACCGACACAGCCGCCGCCGACACCGACTCCGGTCTCGACACCGACGGTTCACGTGACGGCTACGAACCCGGACCGAGTGGACAAGGACGCGAGCTTCGCGTCACCCGAAGAGGGGTCCGAGGACACCTTTCCGGTCGTTCCCGTCGCCGCCGGTGGGGGCCTCGTGCTCGCCGGTGCCGGCCTCGTCGCCGTGAGGTTCTGGCCGTTCTAGCCGCCTCGGACGTCCCGACCATCGAATAGAGTCGGGGCGTGACGGTCGCCCTTTCCGACGTCCGCCTCGACCTCCCTCGCGTCGCCTCAGGCAAGGTCCGGGAGATCTTCGACGCCTCGCCGAACGGCTCCAGGGACAACCTTCTCATGGTCGCTACCGACCGCATCTCGGTGTTCGACGTCGTCCTGCCCACACCGATCCCGGACAAGGGGGCCGTCCTCAACGGCCTGTCGGTCTTCTGGTTCGAGCGGACCAAAGCCATCATCGGCAACCACCTCGTGGCATGGCGCCGGCGAGAATTCCCCGAGAACATGCGCAACGCCGAGCTGGTCGGGCGATCGATGCTCGTCCGCCGGGCCGAGATGGTGCCGCTGGAGTGCGTGGTCCGCGGCTACATCACGGGCTCGGGCTGGAAGGACTACCAGCGCACCGGCGAGGTGTGCGGACACAAGCTCCCTCAAGGTCTGCTCGAGGCGCAGCAGCTCCCCGAGCCGCTCTTCACGCCATCTACCAAGGCCCTCACCGGCCACGACGAGAACATCACCGTCGATCAGGCCAGGGAGGTCGTCGGCGACCCCGGCCTTATCGATCGCATCGCGGAGGTCTCGATCCGCCTCTACAAGGAGGCGCGGGACTACGCCGCGTCACGCGGGATCATCCTCGCCGACACCAAGTACGAGTTCGGCCTCATCGACGGTGAGCTCGTCGTCGGCGACGAGCTGTTCACGCCCGACTCGTCGCGGTACTGGCCGGCCGACGAATGGGAGCCGGGCACCAACCCGCCGTCCTTCGACAAGCAGTTCGTGCGGGACTACGCCGAGACCGTGAACTGGAACAAGGACTATCCCGGGCCCGAGCTCCCCGACGACGTCGTCGAGGGGACGCGAGCGCGCTATCGCGAGGCCTACGAGCGCATCACCGGGACGTCTTTCGACGAGTACATGAAGCAGGCCTCGTGAGCTCGAACGGCTCCCGCGTGAAGGCCATCGCTCGGATCGACGTCATGCTGAAGCCGGGCATCTCCGACGTCCAGGGGCAGGTCGTCGAGCGTTCGCTGCCGGCCATGGGCTGGGAGAACGTGAGCGACGTCCGCGTGGGCAAGCACCTCGAGCTCGTCGTGGAGGGGGCGTCGCTCGAGGTGCTCAAGGAGCAGGTCGAGAAGATGTGCGAGGCCTTCCTCGCCAACACCGTGATCGAGAGCTACGCCGTCGAGCTGGAGCCGATCTGAGCAGGCCGAACGTTGCGGTCGTCGTCTTCCCCGGCTCCAACTGCGAGCAGGACGTCCTCTATGCCGTGCGTCGCGAGGGCGCAGACCCCGATTACGTCTGGCACGGCGACGCCGATCTGCGCGGTGCCGACGCAGTCATCCTGCCCGGGGGCTTCGCGCACGGCGACTACCTGCGCACGGGGGCCATCGCGCGCTTCTCTCCGGTGATGGACGCCGTGGCGGGTCTTGCCTCTGCCGGTGCGCCGGTGCTCGGCATCTGCAACGGCTTCCAGATCCTGGCCGAGGCGCACCTCGTTCCCGGTGCGCTGAGGCGCAACGAAGGCCTTCGCTTCCTGTGTACCTGGACCGATCTCGAGGTGGTCGACACGGACACGATCGCCACCCGCGGCCTGGAGAAGGGGCAACGACTGCGTATCCCGATCAACCACTACGAGGGCAACTACACGCCGCCGGAAGGGGCCGAGCCGCGCGTAGCCTTCCGTTACGTCGACAACCCCAACGGCGCGTGGCAGAACGCCGCCGGCGTCGCCAACGACGCGGGCAACGTGGTCGGGATGATGCCCCACCCCGAGCGTGCCTCGGAGTCCTGGCTGGGTTCGGAAGACGGACGCCTCGTCCTCGCGTCGCTGGTCGAGAGCTGTCGCGTCACCACCCGCGCGTGACCACGGATACGACGCCGCTCTACGCCGCCCTCGGTCTGTCGGCTGAGGAATACCGGCGCATACAAAAGGTCATCGGACGAGACCCGACGCACACCGAGCTCGCGATGTTCTCGGTCATGTGGTCCGAACACTGTTCGTACAAGTCGTCGCGTATGTACCTGCGCGATCTGCCGTCCGACGCGCCGTGGGTCGTGCTCGGCCCGGGCGAGGGCGCCGGACTCGTACAGGTCGCTCCGGGCGTGCGCGTTGCCTTCAAGATGGAGTCGCACAACCACCCGTCGGCCGTTGAGCCCTTCCAGGGCGCGGCTACAGGGGTCGGGGGGATCGTGCGCGACATCCTCTCGCTCGGCGCCCGTCCGATCGCGGTGCTGGACCCCCTTCGCTTCGGGCCGTTGTCCGAGGAGCGCAACCGCTTCCTGTTCGACGGTGTCGTGCGCGGTATCGCAGCTTACGGGAACTCGCTCGGCCTCCCGACGGTGGGAGGCGAGGCGATCTTCGATGCGGCGTACTCGGGCAATCCGCTCGTCAACGCGATGTGCGTGGGGATCCTCGAAGACGAGGCGTTCCTGCGTGCGGCCCCACGCGGCCCCGGCGACATCGCCGTGCTCATCGGGTCCAAGACCGGACGCGACGGCATCGGGGGGGCGTCGATCCTGGCCTCGCAGGAGTTCGAAGCCGGCGCCGAAGCCAAGCGGCCGAGCGTGCAGGTCGGCGACCCGTTCACAGAGAAGCTACTCATCGAGGCTTGCCTGGAGCTCAAGAGCGAAGGCCTGATGACGGGCATGCAGGACCTCGGCGCGGCCGGCATCACGTGCGCGCTCTCCGAGACGGCCGCCGCGGCGGGGCTCGGTGTCGAGGGCGACCTCGACTCGGTGCCGCTGCGCGAGGGCGACATGGAGGCCTGGGAGATCTGCATGTCGGAGTCTCAGGAGCGGATGCTCGCGTGCATCGCTCCCGATCGGATCGAGCGCGCGATCGAGGTGTGCCGGAAGTGGGGTCTGGACGCCACGGTCGTCGCGCGGTACGTCGACGGCGGACGGCTCGTGCTCCGTGCGCGCGATGAGCTCGTCGGTGACGTCCCCGCGGCCGACCTCGCCGACGGGCCGCTCTACGAGCGGCCCGTGATCGAGGCCGACCGCTCGAAGATCCACGCTCTGGATCCGCTCGAGCTGCACTGGCCCGCGCCAGAGGAGCTGTTGCTGCGTCTGCTCGGCTCCCCGTCGATCGCCTCGAAGCGGTGGGTGTGGCGGCAGTACGACCACATGGTGCGCCTGAACACGTTGGTGGCTCCCGGCGCCGATGCGGCCGTGCTGCGCCTGCCCGAGTCGAGCCGCGGCGAGGCCGGACAGCCCGGCATAGCCCTGGCCACAGACGGACCCGGACGCATCGCGTCGCTCGACCCCTACGCCGGCGGCGCCCTGGCGGTGGCCGAGTCGGCTCGCAACGTCGCGTGTGTCGGTGCCCGGCCGCTCGCGATCACGAACTGTCTGAACTTCGGCTCCCCCGAGCGCCCGGAGGTGATGGCCGATTTCGCCGCGGCGGTTCGCGGCATCGGCGACGCCTGCCGCGCGTTCGGGGTCCCGGTCACCGGCGGCAACGTTTCCTTCTATAACGAGTCCCCGCAGGGGGCCGTGCATCCGACCCCGATCGTTGGGATGCTCGGCGTCCTCGACGACGCCTATGCGTTCCGCGGGCCCGCCGCCCGAGACGGCGACGTGATCGTCCTGCTCGGCCGGACGCGTCCCGAGCTCGGAGGTAGCGAGGCGTTGGCCGTCGTGCACGACCTCATCGCCGGCCGCGCACCGGCCGTCGATCTGGGGGCCGAGGTTGCGCTGGCGAAGCTGCTGTCCACCACGGGATTGGGAACGACCGCACACGATCTGTCCGAGGGTGGATTGGGCGTGGCACTGGCCGAGCTGTGCAGTCGCAGCGGTGTCGGCGCATCCGTCACGCTCCCGCCGGACGTCGAGCCGATCTGGGGGCTGTTCGGCGAGTCGACGGCCCGGGCGCTGCTGACCTGTCCACCGGAGGACGTCGATCGCGTCCTGGGAGCGGCGCAGGAGCTCGGCGTGGCGGGCCTCGCGATCGGCAACATGAACGGCGCGCACCTGAACGTCGAGGGCGTCATCCGCGTGAGCCTCGACGACCTCATCTCGGCTTACGAAGGGGCGATCCCGTCCTTGATGGACCGATGAGGCGACTCCTCGTTGCTGCGCTCGTAACCCTGACGCTCGGGACGTCGTGCATCTTCGGCGACTCGCCGCAGGGCGCGTCCGAAGAGCTCGCCGATCTGGCCGCCGGCGTGACGAAGACCGAGTACGCCGCTATCTACCGCTACCAGTTAACGGGTCCGTTGGCTCCATCGCTGCGCACGCGCCTGGAGATCATCCAGAAGCCTCCGGTTTCGGTCCGTAAATACGAGACGTCCACGCCGGACGAATCCGGCAAGCTCGTGAGCCTGCGCAGCTGGCAGGTCCACAACGCCCAGGGGGACTACGCCTGCACCGACTACGAAAAGCTGGGCGTGCGCTGCGTCGCCAACCCGATCGCCAGCGGCACGTTCGGCCAGGCGCAGATCGACGAGTTCTTCGACACCCCGCGGACCGACGAGGCCTTCTCGTCCGTGCGCAAGTCGACGCGGCGCTTCCGGATCCTCGGCGAGCAGGGCACGTGCTTCGAAGCCGTGCCGGCGGCCCCCACCGAGCCGCCCATCACCTCGCCGCAGCCGGTGATCATCCCGGAGCGTTTCCGCTACGAGCTGTGTTTCGCGGAGGACGGGATCCTTCTCCGAGGCCGGCGCACCATCCTGGAGGACGTCGAGGGCGGCCGCCAGCGCGAGGTGCTGGTAGAGGCGGTATCGATCTCCCGTGTGGTCGAGCCCGACGAGCTACGACTTCCGGGGCCGGTCGCGACGGCCGAGGACGTCCGGAATTGAGTCCCACCCGAAAAGACGGGCCCCGGCGGCTACACTGGCCGCAGGCCGGAATCGACACACCCTCGGAGGCAGTCGTGAGCGCGCCGTTCCCTGGCGTCAAGGGCTCTGACAGGCCGCGTGAGGCCTGCGGTGTCTTCGGCGTTTTCGCGCCGGAAGAGGACGTCGCCAGTTTGACCTACTTCGGTCTCTACGCCCTCCAGCATCGAGGTCAGGAGTCGGCCGGGATCGCCGTTGGAGATGGAGACAGCCTGCTGGTCTACTCCAACCTCGGCCTCGTCAACCAGGTCTTCGACGAGAAGGTGCTGGGCGGGCTCGCCGGCCATCTTGCCATCGGTCACGTCCGCTACTCGACGACGGGTTCTTCCGGCAAGCTCGAGAACGCGCAGCCCGCCTTCATGACACGCCGCGACGGCGGCGGTATCGCGCTCGGACACAACGGGAACCTCGTGAACACGCTCGAACTGGCGCACGAGCTGGACGCGGACGGGATCGAGATCGACGCGACGACAGACTCTCATCTCGTCTGTGCGCTCCTCGCTCAGCAGGAGACCTCGGATCTTGTCGAAGCGTGGCGCCTCGTAGCGCCGAAACTGCAAGGGGCGTACTCGATCACCGCGATGGATGAGAAGCGAGTCATGGCCATACGCGATCCGTACGGCGTGCGCCCGCTCGTCATCGGACGGCTGCCGTCCGGCGGCTGGGTCTTCGCCTCGGAGACGTGCGCCCTCGACATCATCGGCGCGGCCTTCATCCGCGACGTCGAACCGGGAGAGCTCGTCGTCGCCGATGAAAACGGCCTGCGCAGCCATCAACTCTCGGAGGCACCGCCGCGGCTGTGCGTGTTCGAATTCGTGTATTTCGCTCGTCCGGACTCGACGTTGATGGGGCGCAGCGTGTACTCGGTCCGCCGTGCGATGGGCAAGCAGCTGGCCGACGAGGCTCCGGCCGACGCCGACCTGGTGATAGCGGTTCCACAGTGCGCCACGGCAGCGGCGCAGGGGTACGCCGATCGCGCCGGGCTCCCGTATGCCGACGGGATCATCGTCAACCGCTACGTCGGCCGGACGTTCATCCAGCCCACCCAGTCCCTGCGTGAGCAAGGCGTGCGCATGAAGCTCAACCCCATGCCGGAGGTGATCGAAGGCAAGCGGTTGGTAGTTGTGGATGACTCGATCTTCCGTGGGACGACCACGCGCGAGGTGGTCGACATGCTGCGTCGCGCCGGTGCGCGAGAAGTCCACCTGCGCGTGAGTTCCCCGCCGGTCAAGTGGCCCTGCTTCTACGGCATCGACATCCCCAGCCGCGACGAGCTCGTCGGGGCTTTCCGTGACGTCGAGCAGATCCGCGAACTCATCGGTGCGGACTCGCTCGGCTACCTGTCCCTGGACGGGATGCTCACGTCGACGGGGGCGCCGACGGAGCGCTTCTGCCACGCGTGCTTCTCGGGTGGCTACCCGATCGACATCCCGCCGGAGACCGCATTGACCAAGAACGTGTTGGAGGTACCGCGGGCGGCTTTCAACGGCAACGGCGCGAAGCGCCTGCCGGTGAGCGCCGCAGCTGCGCACGCCGAGTCGACGCTTCCCGGTCTTTCCGAAGAGGGTTGAGCAGCTACCGCGACTCCGGCGTCGACCAGGACGCCGCCGACGCGCTCGTTCCGATCTTCGCCAAGCACGCCGCGCGGACGCGTCGCCTCGAGGTGGCCGGAGACGTCGGCGGCTTCGCCGGACTGTTCTCGCTCGAAGATCTCGCCGAACGCGGGTACAACCGGCCGGCTCTGGTCGTATCCACCGACGGCATCGGGACGAAGGCCGAGCTGCTCCGATCCGCCGGACACCATCGAACGGCCGGCTGGGACGCCGTCGCCATGAACGCCGACGACGTCGTTTGCTCGGGGGCCGAGCCACTAGTCTTCGTCGATTACGTCTCGATCTCCAAGCTCGACCCCGACGTGGTGTCGGAGATCGTCGCCGGAGTAGCGGACGGCTGCGTCGAAGCCGGCTGCGCGCTCCTCGGGGGTGAGACGTCGCAGCATCCCGGCGCGATGCTGCCGGGCAGCTACGACGTCGTCGGAACCTGTGTCGGGGTGGTCGACCTCGATCGCGTGTGGGGGCCGGATCGGGTTCGAGCCGGAGACGACATCGTCGCGCTCGCCTCCAACGGCCTGCACGCCAACGGATACGCGCTCGTGCGGCGGATACTCGACTCGAGCGGCGTACAGGCCGGTGACGAACTCCTCGCGCCGACGGCCATCTACGCGCGCAAGTTGCTCGGGCTCGCCGAGCAGGTGGAGGTCCACGCAGCTGCGCACGTGACGGGGGGTGGGATCCACGGCAATCTCGAACGCGCGCTCCCCGACGGTCTCGGCGCCACCGTCGAGCTCTCGTCCTGGGAGCGGCCTCCGGTCTTCGACTGGCTCCACGAGCGCGGCGTGAGCGAAGCAGAGCTACGCGCCACGTTCAATCTGGGGTCCGGGATGCTCGTGATCACCCCGGAAGGAGCCCGAGCCATCGAAACGCTCGCCGACCTCGGCGTGTCGGCTTGGGTGGCGGGCCGGGTCGCGGCCGGTTCGGGGGTCGAG
>Ga0299907_10001354_pt1 | contig 13924 bp, 12 predicted proteins | sample RVTome_16_FD_198680 | JGI IMG/M metagenome (GOLD analysis project Ga0299907, IMG submission 198680) | Soil microbial communities from uranium-contaminated site in the Upper Colorado River Basin, Wyoming, United States - RVT152D67 (version 2) ... | reverse complement strand
GCTCCCGAGCGGGATGGTGACGGAGGCCAGATAGGCCGTCTCGCGCCGCTCGCCGGTCTCGACGACCGGCGGCTCGAGCACCGAGCCCGTCACGACTTCGGGCTCGCGGCCGATGCGTGCGCCCGCACCGCCCGCCCACCCGCGCGCGCCGGGGCCCCTCCCGCGGACGCCGCCGCCCGGTGAACGCACGCCTGCAGATCCGCGGTCGTCTCGTCCGGCTCCACGATGTCCCGCGACGTCACGCGACCCTCGTCGCTGAGGATGCGGAGCCGCGCGGGGAACTTCCCCATCGGGAACGGGTGCCCCTCCGGGAGCGGGACGAAGTCGTCCTGCGCGTAGCTCACCCTCACGTGCGGACCTCCCACGATCGGCGGGCGGCGAGGATCGCCGCCGCGAGCCCGAAGATCGCGGCGATCGCGCTCCCCCACCCCACCGTGTCGCCGAATCGAACGTACACGGTGCGCCCGTCGGTCGTCATGACGTCCGCGACGAACGCCGCCGGCTCGAACAGCGGCGTCGCGCGCGAGACCCGTCCGAGGGGATCGACGATCTCCGAGACGCCCGTGTTCGCCGAGCGCGCCACCCCCATGCGGGTCTCGATCGCGCGCATCACGAGGTGGGCCGGGTGCTGCCACAGCGCGCTCGACCGGCTCCACCACGTGTCGCGCCCGAACCAGGCATCGTTCGTGATGTTGACGAGGAAATCCGCTCCGTTTCGACGGTAGTGGCGGGCGAGGGGGGAGAAGATGGATTCGTAGCAGATCATCACGCCGAAGGAGACCTCTCCTGCGGAGGTCTCCTTCGTGAGCGGCGTCCCCCACGCTCCGACCCCGAAGGCGCCGAAGTACGGGAGCGCCCGGAACCACTCGGGCGGGAGGAACGGCACGCGCTCCACGATGGGGACGAGGAAGCGCTTGTCGTACCGGGCCACGCGGCCCTGGCCGGGGCGAGTGAGGAAGGCGGAATTGAAGCCGAGGAAGACGCCTCCGCCGAGATCGCGGGACCCGAGGGCACCCCACAGCACGTCGGCCTGGAGCGCCTCCGCGAGCTCGATCGCCCAGCGGTCGTAACGCGGCAGCCCGGCGTAGCCCCGGTAGGAGGGGATCGGCTCGATGTAGAGCGGGATGGCGGTCTCGGGGATCAGCACGAGATCGAGCCGCTCGCGCTCCTCCCCGGACCATGTCCCCACCAGGGCGGCGGTGGCCTTGACGGCGTTGTCCGCCGCGAGACGCGGATCCCCGATCTTGATGTGCTCGGGGACGTTGGGCTGGACCACCCCCACCGTCGCCGCCCGCCGCATCTCGAGGGCGCTCCCGCGCACGAGCGAGTAGGCGATGGGGAACGCGACGGCCGCGAGGACGGCCAGACCGGTCCGCCGCCAGCGGCGCGCCTCCGGGGTGTCCCGCCCGTGCTCCTCGTCCAGCCGGGCGCGGATCCCGAGCCACAGCGAGGCGACGAGGGCGTTCACGAGCACGAGCCAGAACGACACGCCGCGCGAGCCCACGAGGTCCGCCGCCCCCACGAGCCACGGGAACCCGGTGAGCGTGTCCCCCAGGTTCATCCACGGGAAGCCCACCTCGGGCAGGTTCGCGCGCAGCCACTCGTTCGCGGTCCAGAAGGTGGGAAACGCGAGCCAGATCGGCCACGACACGCGCCGCCTGACGGCGTGGATGGCGCCCGACATCCACGCGAGGAACATCGACATGATCAGGATGGGGGCCAGAAAAGCGAGCAGCGCGAGCCACGTGTAGTAGACGAGCGCCACGAACAGCCAGTAGAACACGAGCGTGTAGTAGACGAGACCGAGGAAGAAGCCGCCGATCCGCGCCTGGCGGCGTCCCTCCGCCGTACCGGGCAGGCGCTCATGCCACAGGATGAACGGGACGAGCGCGACGAACGACGGCACGAGCAGGTGGAACGGCGGGTGCGCCAGCGCGAGGAGCACCCCCGCGACCATCACGCCGGCGGCGTCGTCCGGCACCACCCGTTCGCGCCAGGAGGCGAGCCGCCCACCCGCCGCGACCCCGCTCACGCGCCTACCCCGGACGTGGCTCCCCCGCTCCCCGGCCCGAGCGCCGCCCCCGCGAGGGCCGCATCGAGCGCCGACTCGACCACGCGCACGGTCGCGGCGATGTCGTCGTCGGTGTGCGCGGTGGAGAGGAACCCCGCCTCGAAGGGCGAGGGGGCGAAGAACACGCCGCGCTCGAGACAGGCGGCGTAGTAGCGGCGGAAGAACGCCACGTCCGACGATCTCGCGTCGGCGAAGCTCTCCACGGGCCCGGCGTGGAAGAACACGCCCCACATCGACCCCACGGCCGCGCCGCACATGGGGACGTCGCGGGCCTCGGCGGCCGCGAGGATCCCGGTGACGAGGTCCCCGGCGCGGCGCGCGAGCGCGTCGAAGGGATCGGCGCGCTCGAGCTCCTCGAGCTGGGCGAGACCGGCCGCCATGCCGAGCGGGTTCCCCGACAGCGTGCCGGCCTGGTAGACGGGCCCGGCGGGCGCGATGCTCTCCATCAGGTCCCGCGCACCGCCGTACGCGGCGACGGGGAGCCCGCCCCCGAGCACCTTGCCGAGCGTCGTAAGGTCCGGCGTGACCCCGTAGCGCTCCTGCGCCCCGCCGCGCGCCACGCGGAAGCCGGTCATCACCTCGTCGAAGAGGAGGAGTGCTCCGGCCCGCGTGCAGCGCTCGCGCAGCCCCTCGAGGAACCCGTCGCGGGGCGGGATGAGGCCCGCGTTCCCCATCACGGGCTCCACGATGACCGCCGCGATGGCGTCGGGGTGGCGCTCGAACGCCGCGTCCACCGCGGCGAGATCGTTGTAGGGGAGCGAGAGGGTGAGGGCGGAGACGGCCGGGGGGACCCCCGGCGAATCGGGCAGCCCGAGCGTGGCCACGCCCGAGCCCGCGGCGACGAGGAAGGCATCCGCGTGCCCGTGATAGCACCCGTCGAACTTGACGATCCGCTCCCGGCCCGTCGCGGCGCGCGCGAGCCGGATGGCCGACATGGTCGCCTCCGTGCCGCTGTTCACGAAGCGCACCATCTCGACTCCCGGCACCCACGCCGCGACCCGCTCGGCGAGGGCGACCTCGCGCTCGGTCGAGACGCCGAAGCTCGTGCCGTCCCGGGCGGCGCGCTCCAGGGCCTCCACCACGCGCGGGTGGGCGTGCCCCAGGATGAGCGGCCCCCAGGAGAGCACGTAGTCCAGGTAGCCGCGGCCGGTGTCGTCGTACAGCCGCGCCCCCTCGCCCCGCACGGCGAACAACGGATCGAGACCGACCGCCCCGAACGCGCGTACCGGGGAGCTCACGCCGCCGGGCATGACCGCCCGGGCGCGCTCGAGCAGGCTCCGGCCGCGCCCGCTCACCGGGTCACTTCCCCCACGCGGTCTCCAGCCCGAGCCCGAGCACCGGGAGCTCCCGGCCCCCGCGGGCCGCGACGCCCGCCACGGCCGGCCTCTCCCACGCGCCGTCGACGGCCGCCGGCGGGGCGGGTCGCAGCACCCGCTCGATGAGACCCGCGAGGTCGAAGTCGGCGGCTCGCCGGATCGTGGCCTGCACGAGCGTCCCCGGCGCGAGTCCGGCCGGGCCGGCCAGCACCGTCACGCCGTCGACGTCGTCGGCCTGCGATTCGATCCGCCCCACGTACAGCCCGGTCCCGGGCCCACGCTCGACGGCCTCGCGGCCCGGGAACAGCTCCTCGACGACGGGATCGTCGGGGTGCGCGACGTCGTCCAGGATGGCGGCGCGGCGCGCGCCCACCGCTCGAGCCAGACGCTCCGCGCTCACGGCACGCTGCACCTCGAGCACCTCCTCGAGCCGCGCCCGGGCGACATCCTCCGGGACGCGCTCGCCTTCCATGGCCGCGGCGCGGGTACCGTCCTGCGGGCTGAACGCGAACGCGCCGAGCCGGTCGAACCGTGTCTCCTCGAGGAAATCCACCAGCCCCCGGAACTCGGCCTCGGTCTCGCCGGGGAACCCCACCAGGACGGTCGTGCGCAGCGTGAGGTTCTCGATCGACTCCCGGAGCCAGGCGATCTTCTCGGCCAGGCGTCCGCGCCGCTCCGGTCGCCGCATGCGCTCGAGCACGGTGTCGGAGGCGTGCTGGATCGGCATGTCGATGTACGGGAGGAGCCGTGGCTCGCGCGCCATCAGCTCCACGAGCGCGGGTCGGAGACCGGCGGAGTAGATGTACAGGAGACGGAGCCAGGGCACCGACGTCTCGCGCAGGAGCGCGTCCACCAGGCGGGCGATGCCGGTCCCGTCGCGCAGGTCGCGCCCGTAGTGGGCGAGGTCCTGGGCGACGAGGTTCACCTCCACCGCCCCCTGCGCCTCCAGACGCCGCGTCTCGGCCACGAGGCGATCGAGCGGGAACGAACGGTGCCGGCCCCGCCACAGCGGGATCGCGCAGAACGCGCAGCCGTGGTCGCACCCCTCGCTCACCTTGAGATAGCTCACGTGACGCGAGCCGAGCGGCAGCCGCTCGCCCGGGTGCGGCCCCGCCCCGGAACCGGCGTCGAGGAGCCCGCGGTCGACGAGCTCCGGGACGAGCCGGTCGAGGTCCCGGAGGCCGAGCAGGAGGTCGACCTCGGGGAGCGCGGGGGCGAGCTCGTCCCGGTACCTCTCCACCATGCAGCCCACGGCGACCACCGACCGGCAGCGCCCCTCGCGCTTGAGGCGCCCCGCCTCGATCAGGGTCTCGATCGACTCCTCCTTGGCCGCGTCGATGAACCCGCACGTGTTCACGAGGATGATGTCGGCCTCGGCCAGATCGGACACCCGCTCGGCCCCGTGCCCCACGAGGGCGGCGAGCATGCGCTCGGAGTCGACGGTGTTCTTGTCGCACCCGAGGCTGACCAGACCCAGCCGCGGGCGCTCAGGGCTCGTAGACATCGACCCCTTCGGGCACCACGAAGCGGAACAGCGAGTCGGCGAGCGGCACGCCCGGCTCGAGGGCGGCGAGCGTCACGGTGCGCACCATCTCGTTCTCCTGCTCGATCCGGAAGCGTCGCACGAGGCGATCGGGCGCCGCGATCCACACGCGCACGAGGCGGTACTCCGACGGGCCCCTCGGGGTGAGGGCGATGACGTGGGTGTCGACGCCCGAGACCGTCTCGGTGCCCTCGTAGGCGGCCTCGTAGGCCGTGCGCGCCTCGGCGAGGATGCGTCCCAGCAGGTCGGCCGTGCCCGCCTGGGCCGCGTCGCCGGCGAGCTCCGCCTTGATCACCTGATCGGGCTGCTGCGATGGCTGATACAGCCACAGGTAGGTCCCGTCGGCCACGAACAGGTCGTCGGGCGGCTCGGTGAAGTCCATGCGGAACCGGTCGCGGCCGCGCTGATACCAGATGCCGATCCCCGTGTTCGTGCGCTCGAGGAGCGGCACTTCCACCCGTTGCTCGAACCGGGCGCGCAGCGAGGGGAGCCGGCGGTACGCGCTGTCCGCCATGGCCAGCCAGCGCTCGGGATCGAACCCCGCGGGACCCGGCTCGGGCGGCGGAGTCGGCGCCGGGCGCTGCGGCGCGGTGTCGCGGCCGGCGGGCGGCTCCGCGGGCCGTCCGGGCGGCGGCTCGGCGGCGGCCTCGTCCCCGGTGGACGGCTCGGCCGCCGGATCGCCGGTCTGCGTCCCCGGGGTCGCCGGCGACGACGGGGTCGTGTCCCCCCCAGGGACCCCGCCTCCGGCGCCGGACGCGGTCGTGGCCCCGCCCGCGGTGTCCCGGCGGCCGAACCGGCGCTCCAGCTCCTCGCGGGCGGCCTCCCGCTCGGCGTCCTCGCCGCCGCAGGCCACCGCCGGCCCCGCGAGGAGGAGCGCGACGAGGACCGCCGCCTGCCGGCCGGCGCGCGCACGCCGGGACGCCGGGCCCCGCGGGGCGCACCGGGAAGACGCGCGTGGAGCCGGGTCACCCACCGCCCAGCACCTCGTCCAGATCGGCGAGCGTCACGAGCACGTCGCGGGGCCTCGACCCGTCCGCCGGCCCCACGATACCGGCGTGGTGCAGCTGGTCGATGATCCGGGCGGCGCGCCCGTATCCGATCTTGAGCCGCCGCTGGAGCAGGCTGGTCGAGCCGGCGTCGTTCGTGATCACGATCTCGGCCGCCTGCCGGAAGAGCTCGTCGCGATCCTCGACCGCCTCTCCGGTGACATCGACCCTCGCCTCGGCCTCCTCCATCTCGCGCACGACGTCGAGGATGTCCTCTTCCCTCTCGCGCCCCCCGGCGGCGCGCGCGGCGGCCTGATCGCGGTACCAGTCGAGGATCCGCTCCGTCTCGACGGAGGAGATGAACGCCCCCTGGATGCGCACCGGATCCGACTCGCCCGGCGGGAGGAACAGCATGTCCCCGTTTCCGAGCAGCGCGTCGGCGCCGTTCTGGTCGAGGATCGTGCGGCTGTCGATCTTCGAGGCCACGCGGAACGCGATGCGGCTCGGGATGTTCGCCTTGATGAGCCCGGTGAGGACGTTCACCGAGGGCCGCTGCGTCGCGATGACGAGATGGATCCCCACCGCGCGCGCCTTCTGGGCGAGCATCGCCAGCGGGGTTTCCACCTCCGACTGGACGGTCATCATGAGATCCGCGAGCTCGTCGACGAGGAGCACGACGAACGGGAGCGGCCCGTCCTCGTACGGCCGGCGCTCGCCGTCGGAGCCGCGGTTCGGGAGCACGACCTCCCGGCCGCGCGCCAGACGGGCGTTGAACTCGCCGATGTTCCGGCACCCGTTCGCCGACAGGAGTCCGAAGCGCCGCTTCATCTCGAACACGGCCCATTTGAGGACCGACGCGGCCTCGTCGTTGTCGGTGATCACCGGGTGCCGCAGGTGCGGGAGGTCGGCGTACACCGAGAGCTCGACCATCTTGGGATCCACCATGAGGAGCCGGAGCTGCCGCGGCGTATAGCGGTACACGAGGCTCGTGATGATGGTGTTCATGCACACCGACTTCCCGGAGCCGGTCTGTCCGGCGATCAGCAGGTGCGGCATGCGGGTGAGGTCGGCCCAGTACGGCTTCCCCGCCAGGTCCCGTCCCAGCGCGAGGGGCAGCGCGGCCCGGGCGCTCCGGTAGGCGGGCGCTTCGAGGACCTCGCGCAGCCGCACGATCTCGGGGCGCGGGTTCGGGATCTCCACCCCGACCGCCCCCTTCCCGGGGATCGGCGCGACGATGCGCACGCAGGGCGCCTTGAGCGCCAGGGCGAGGTCATCGGCGCGGGCGGAGATCTGGCCCACCTTGACGCCGGGGGCCGGAACGACTTCGAACTGCGTGACGACGGGACCCGTCGTCCAGCCGCCGATCTCTCCGTCGATCCGGAACGTGGCCAGCTTGTCGATGAGCACCCCCCCGAGGCGCTCGAGGTCGCGGCGGGCGAGCCCGGCGCCGCTCCCGACGGGCTCGTCGAGGAGCTCGATTCCGGGGAGCTCGGTCTGATCCAGGTCTCCGTGCTCCGCGAGCGCCGGCGCCTCGGGCGCCGCCACCTTCCGGGCGTTCTTGCGCGTCTTCCTCGGCGCCGCTTCCGCCACCTCCTCGACGCCCGCGGCCTCGCGCCCGGGCAGGACGGCCGCCTCCTCCCACGGGGTCGTGTCGACGGCGGGGGTCGGATCGGCGCGGTACAGGTCGGCGAGCGCCCGTCCCACACCGCGCGCGCCCCCGGCGCCGGCGCTCAGACTCCGACGGGCGAGGCGGCCGCCACCCACCACGATCCGGGCGAGCGACCACCCGAGGGTGAGGACGAGCGTGAGGATGAGGAGGGCGACGGCGATGAGCAGCCCACCGATCGACCCGAACCCCGCCTCGAGCGCCCCGCCGAGGGCCGCGCCCAGCCACCCCACGTCCGCGGCGGCCCCACCGTCCCGCGAGAGCGCGAGCCACAGGATCGTGGGCAGCACGAGGAGGAGACCCGCGGGGAGGAGCGACCAGCGCAGCGTCGCGCCGCGCTCTCCCACGCCGAGCAGGTGGACGCCCCAGATGAGCGCGGGAAGCGCGAGGAGCGGAGAGAGGGGACCGAACACGAGCGCGAGACCACGCTCGAGCAGCCCGCCCGCCGGCCCGATCCAGTTGCCGTCTCCCGCGCCCACGAGGGGCGAGAGGAGCGCGAGACCGATCAGGAGGCCGACGACGATCAAGCCGATCCCCAGGGCCTCGCGGCGCTGTCGTTCACCCACCATCCGATTCCTCCTCCCCGCCCGTCACGAACGCGCCCGCGCGCCATACCGGAACGACGTCGAGATCATCGAGCCGCGCGCAGTCGTCCAGGTCGCCTCCCAGCCCCAGCGCGACCAGTCCGCCGCCGCCGGACGTCTCCGCCAGCCCCCGCGCCGTCGGCGCGCCCAGGGCCCCGGCGAGCTCCCGGGCCGCTCGCGCTCCGTCGGTCAGCGACAGATCCGGGCGGATCCGAGCCATTCGATCCACAAGATGCCCCGCGCACCACGCGTCGTCCATGCTCACGCGGCCCCTGCGGCCGGCGCACACGATGACGGTTCCCGACCCGCCCGGATCCGTCTCGAGGGCCCGCGCGACGCGCCGGGCGGCCGCCTCCGCGTTCCGGAAGCAGGCGAGCGCGAGGGGACGCGACCCGGCGGCCGCCGTCATCGCGCGCGTCCCGTTCGTGGTGGTGAACACGAGCGTCCGTCCCGAGACGCGGTTTGGCGTGTAGGAGCCGGGCGAGTTCCCCAGGTCGAAGCCCTCGGGCGGGACCCCCTCGCGCTCGCCGCACAGGAGCGCGTCCTCGAGGCCGGCGGCCAGCGCGCGCGCCTCCGCGACCGAGGCCGCGGGGATGACGCGAGCGGCCCCGGAGGCGAGCGCCGTGGCCACGCTGGTCGTGGCGCGCAGGACGTCGATCACCAGCGTGGGGCCCGCTGCCACGGGTGAGCCCGGAAGCTCCGCGGGCAGCCACGCGACATCGAGCACGAGGCTCACTCCGATCGCAGGAACCTCTCCACGAAGCCCGTGTCCACGTCCCCGGACTCGAAGTCCGGGTGCTGGAGGATCTTGCGCAGGACCGGGATCGTCGTGTGCACGCCTTCGAGGATGAACTCCTCCAGGGCGTGGTAGGCGCGCATGCGGGCCTCCTCGCGCGTCTTCCCGTGCACGATCAGCTTCGCGAGCATCGAGTCGTAGTACGGGGGCACGACGTATCCGGCGTAGACGTGCGTGTCCACGCGGACGCCCGGCCCGCCCGGAGCGTGAAAGGTGGTGATCATCCCGGGGGACGGCCGGAAGCCGTGCTCCGGATCCTCCGCGTTGACCCGGCACTCGATCGCGTGGCCGGTCATCGGCGGCGGCTCGCGCCACTCCAGCTTCTCGCCCGCCGCGACGCGGATCTGCTCGCGGATGAGGTCGGTCGATATGACCATCTCGGTCACGGGGTGCTCGACCTGGATGCGCGTGTTCATCTCCATGAAGTAGAACTCGCCACCCGACCCGAGCAGGAACTCCACCGTCCCGGCCCCCTGGTACTGGATGGCGCGCGCGCCGAGGAGGGCGGCCTCCCCCATGCGGTCCCGGAGCTCCGGCGTGACGGCCGGGCTCGGCGCCTCCTCGATCAGCTTCTGGTGGCGTCTCTGAACGGAGCAATCCCGCTCTCCGAGGTGGACCAGGTTCCCGTGACGGTCGCCGAGGATCTGGATCTCGACGTGCCGGGGGCGCTCGATGAGCTTCTCGAGATACACCGCCGGGTTGCCGAAGTTGGCCTCGGCCTCGTTCCGCGCCACCGGGAAGGCCTTGCGGAAGCCCGCTTCGTCGAAGGCGGCTCGCATGCCCTTCCCGCCACCCCCCGCCGCCGCCTTGATCATGACCGGGAACCCGATGTCCCGCGCCTCGGCGAGGGCCGCGTACTCGTCGTCCACCACGTCCTTCGAGCCCGGCACGACCGGCACCCCGGCCTCGATCATGGCGCGGCGGGCCTCCGCCTTGTCGCCCATGCGGCGGATCTGCTCGGCGGTCGGCCCGATGAACACGAGACCGCTCCGCTCGCAGATCTCCGCGAACTCGGGATTCTCGGCGAGGAAGCCGTACCCCGGGTGGATGGCATCGGCCCCGGTGATCTCCGCGGCCGCGATGATGCGGGGGATGTTCAGGTAGCTCTCGCGACTCGGTGGCGGACCGATGCAGATCTCCTCATCCGAGAAGCGGATGTGGAGCGAGTCGCGATCGGCCTGGGAATACACCGCCACGGTGCGGATGTCGAGGGCGCGGCAGGCGCGGATGATGCGGAGCGCGATCTCGCCCCGGTTGGCGATGAGGATCTTCCGGAACAAGGGCTACACGCCCCGGGGGCGAGGGGGGCGGCGCGTCGCCACGGCTCAGTCCGTCTCGATCCGGAACAGGAGCTGCCCGAACTCCACCGGCTCCGCGTCCTCGACCGCGATCTCGCGCACGACGCCGGTCACTTCCGACTCGAGCTCGTTCATGAGCTTCATCGCCTCGAGGATGCAGAGCGTCTGTCCCTTCTCGACCCGGTCGCCCACCGCCACGAAGGGCGAGGCGTCCGGGGATGGGGAGCGATAGAAGGTGCCGACCATCGGCGACTGGATCTCGTGCAGGTCGTCGGCCGGAGCCGGAGCCGCGGCGGCCACCTCGTCCGTCGCGGCCGGGGCGTTCCCGGCCGGCGGCGACGCGGAAGGCCCCGACGACACCTGCGCCACCGCCGGCCCGCCGCCCACGGCGGGCGATTTCCGGATGCGCACGCGCGTGGTCAGGCGCTCCACCTCGAGCGAGTCGATGTCGGACTCTTCCACGAGGCGGATCAGGCGTCTCAGCCAGTCCATGTCGATCATGACGCCACCCGGGTGATGTACTTGTCCTCGGTGCGATCCACCCGGATGACGTCTCCCACCTCGACGAAGAGCGGGACCTGGACGACGGCGCCGGTCGTCAGCCTGGCGGGCTTCGTGCCGCCCTGCGCGGTGTCGCCGCGCACGCCCGGATCGGTCTGGACGATCTCGAGCTCGACGAACTGCGGCAGCTCGATCGAGAGGACCTTGCCGTCCCGCTGGAGCGCCTCGCACTCCATGTTCTCGTGCAGATACCGGAGCTGGTCGTCCCCGATCGCGTCCGGCGACATCGGGATCAGCTCGAAGGTCTCCATGTTCATGAAATAGTAGAGCTGACCGTCGGTGTAGCTGTACTGGATGGGCCGGCGCTCCAGCCGGACTTCCTTCACCTTCTCGCCCGCCCGGAACGTCCTGTCGAGCACCCGGCTCGCCATGACGTCCTTGAGCTTCGTGCGCACGAAGGCCCCGCCCTTGCCCGGCTTCACGTGCTGGAAATAGACGATCTGGTACAGGGTGTCATCGAGCTCGATGACCATCCCGTTGCGAAAATCGGATGTATCCGCCATGCCTTCCCGCTCTGGGTTGCTGGTACGACGATCGAGCCGCCGGCATCGCGCCGTGCCGTCCTCGGCCGGTGGCTACAGTTCGACGAGATCCCGGCGCAGGCCGCTCAGCCGCCGGGCGCCGGTCTCGGTGACGAGGACATCGTCCTCGATGCGGACACCTCCCCGGCCGGGAACATACACGCCGGGTTCGACCGTCACCACGTTCCCGGCCGCCAGGATGTCATCGGACCGTACGGACAGACGAGGCTCCTCGTGCACTTCGAGGCCGATGCCGTGCCCCGTGCTGTGCCCGAAATAGCGGTCCACACCGTGCTCGGCGAGACGCGCACGGGTGGCCGCGTCCACGTCCCGCGCGGCCGCGCCCTCCGCGATGGCCGCCACGGCGGCGTCCTGCGCGGCCAGGACCCGCGCGTGCAGCTCGCGCTGCCACTCCGACGCCACGCCGACCACGAACGTCCGCGTGAGGTCGCTGCAATAGCCGTCCACGGTGGCCCCCCAGTCCACGAGCAGCAGGTCCCCGTCGCGCACCGCACGCCCTCCCGGACCCGCGTGAGGGAGCGACGCGCGGGGGCCGGAAGCGATGATCACCTCGAACGGCAGGCGCTCGGACCCGGCGCGCCGCAGTTCGAACTCGAGACGGGCCGTGATCTCGAGCTCGGTGGGCTCCGCGCGCCAGTCGACCGACTCGAGCAGCCGCTCGAGCGCGGACTCGGCCACCCGCACCGCCCGCTCGATCGAGGCCACCTCGCCCTCCGACTTCACCGCCCGCAGCGCCGCCACGACTCCCGGCGCTTCGACCCAGACGGCGTCCGGCGTCGCGTCCCGGACCTTCCGGTGATCGGCGACGCTCAGGTGCGCGGGTTCGAACGCGATCCGCGCCGCCGCCCCCGCGCGCACGAGCTCCCCCACCGCGGTCACCCAGCCCTCGCGGGTGATGTGGACCCGCACCGGGGCGTCCACCTCGTGCGCCGCCTGCTCCTCGTAGCGGAAGTCGGTGATGAGCACGGGGGCGTCGGAGCGCGGATGGAGGAGCGTGCCCGACGAGCCCGAGAAGCCAGACAGGTAGCGCACATCCGGACGGTGCGTGACGAGCGCGGCGTCCAGCGACGACCGGGCCAGGGCGCGCTCGAAGCGATCGCGCCGCTCCGCTCGGTCCACGGGCGGCCGCGTCAACCCGAATCTCGCTCCAGGCGGTCGGCGAGCCCATCGAGACCGAACAGATAGCTCGAGGCGCGGAAGCCGGCGATCACGCCGATCGCGAGGTCGGAGAGCAGGGAGCGGTGCCGGAAGGGCTCGCGGGCGTACACGTTCGAGAGATGCACTTCGACGAACGGCTTCGCGGAGGCGGCCAGGGCATCGCGGAGCGGAACGCTCGAGTGCGTGAGACCGGCGGCGTTCACCAGCCACCCGTCCACGCGGCTCGCGGCGCTCTGGACCCAGTCCACCAGGGCGCCCTCGTCGTTCGACTGGAAGAACTCGAGCTCGATCGAGCGCTGCGCCGCGCGTTCCCGCAGCCTGCCCTCGATCTCGGCCAGCGTGACGTGGCCGTAGTGCTCCGGCTCCCGCCTCCCGAGCAGGTTGAGGTTCGGGCCGTTGAGGACGCCGATCCTCACCGGATCAGGCCCCGCGCGCTTCGAGCCACCCGTCCAGGTCGACGTCTCGCTCGCCGCTCTCCCCGGCACCCGGCGACTCGAGGCGGCCCTCCACGAGACGCACGAGGAAAGCGCGAATCGATTCCGCGTCCGCCTCCGCCGCGCTTCCGGGCGGGACCGGGGCTCCCGGCGTGAGGGGCGGCTGACGGAGAGGGCGCTCGGACCGCGCCACCCCCCTGCGGGGCTCGGATCGCGCGGGTGTCGTGCGTGCCGGCGAAGACGCCCGCTCGTCCCCTTCCCGCTCGGCGCCGTGCCCCTTCGACGTGCCGGGAGACCCCTTCCCCCTCGCCTGCCGACGGGCGTCGTCGAGCGCCGCCGCGAGGCGCGCGTCGTACGGGTCGCGCGCGAGCAGGCGCTCGAGGATTCCGATCGCCTCGCCGAAGAGCCCCTGTCGCGCGTAGAGCTCCGCGAGCGTCGCCGTCTCGAGGTCGCGCCCCTCGCGGGGGGTCGTCCGTCCCGAGCCGGGGGCGGCCGGGACGTCCTTCGGCTCCGCGGCATCCGGCTCGCGTGCCTGCGAGGGCTCGCGCTCCCGCACGGGTTCGGGCTCCGAAGCGGGCTCGGGCCCCGCGGCGGGCTCGGGCGCGGCCGGCGCCGCTTCCTCCGGCTCGCGCGCCTCCGGGGGCCCGGGGTTCTTCGCGAGCTCGGACTCCTTCGCGGGCCCGGGCTCCGCGGCGGACTCGGCCGCGGACCCCGACGTCGCCGGAGACCCGGCCGCCGCCGTGGACGGGGCGGGCGCCCCCGGCGTGGCCATCGTCGGCCCGACCTCCGCCGATCCCGGTGCCGGGGCCTCCCCGGACGAGCTCGGCGGCCCCGGCCCGGGCTCCAGCGCGGCGGCGTCCGGCCCCTCGGGCTCCGGCGGCTCCACCGCGGGCTCGGGCGCCCGCGGGACGCCCTCCGATGGCCGGATCTGCGGCAGCTCCTCGACCCGACCGCTGCGCCAGTCCGCCT
>Ga0299907_10001353_pt1 | contig 13924 bp, 12 predicted proteins | sample RVTome_16_FD_198680 | JGI IMG/M metagenome (GOLD analysis project Ga0299907, IMG submission 198680) | Soil microbial communities from uranium-contaminated site in the Upper Colorado River Basin, Wyoming, United States - RVT152D67 (version 2) ... | reverse complement strand
TACGCAGCGGTATCGCGTCGTCGCGCCGCCTTGCATCCGGCCCCGTGGCGCTCCCAACGCGGCTCGCTCCCCTTCTTCAGCGACCTGCTAGGGGTGGGCGGCGCCGAGGCCGTGCGCGTCGCGGTCACCCGCATGGACCACTTCCCGTCCGACTGGGACCTGCCGGCCTACCAGACGCCCGGCTCCGCGGCGGCCGACCTCCGCAACGCGGGCCCGGCCGTGACGCTGGCCTCCCTGGAGCGCACGCTCGTCCCCACCGGCCTGCGCGTCGCGATCCCGCCCGGCTTCGAGGGCCAGGTGCGGCCGCGCTCGGGCCTCGCCATGCGCCGGGGTCTCACGCTGCCGAACACGCCCGGCACCATCGACAGCGACTACCGGGGCGAGATCCTCGTCCCCATGGTCAACCTGGACGCCGCGCCGCGGACCATCGGCCACGGCGAGCGGATCGCGCAGCTGCTGATCGCGCCGGTGGCGCGGCTGGTGTGGGACGAGACGGCGGATCTGCCGGAGACGGAGCGCGGGGAGGGGGGGTTCGGGAGCACCGGGCGATAGGCGATCCGGGCCCCTGCGGACGCCGCATCCGGGGCGAGCGGATGCTCCGGGCACGGCGCTTGCCGCACCCCGCGGGTCCGCATACGTTCTGCCGTTCCCGGCGTGTCCCGGTGGAAGGCGCCAGCGCCGCGTCAGGCGGAGGCGGTGGGGTGGGCAAGGCGCGATGAGGTGGACGTGGACACGCCGTCGGCCGGTACGGTTTCGCGGGCGCGCCGCGAGATCACGGCCCCCTTCGGGCGATCCGCCGATTGACCCCGAGTTTTCCGGATGGCACTGAGAGACCTGTTCGGGGGGGCTTTGATCCCCGTCAACGATATCGCCGTGGACCTCGGCACGGCCAACACCCTCGTCTACGTGAAGGGCGAGGGGATCGTGCTGAACGAGCCCTCCGTCGTCGCGATGGACCGGGCCACCAACCAGGTGAAGGGCGTAGGCCTGGAGGCCAAGCGCATGCTGGGCCGCACACCCGCGGGCATCATGGCGGTGCGGCCCCTGAAGGATGGGGTCATCGCGGACGTGGACGTCACCGAGCTGATGCTGCGTCATTTCCTGCGCACGGCCACCGCGAAGCGGCTGTTCCGCATGAAGCCGCGCGTCGTCGTGGGCGTGCCGTCGGGGATCACCGAGCTCGAGCGGCGAGCGGTGCGCAGCTCCGCGGCCGCCGCGGGAGCGAAGGAAGTCTACATGGTCTCCGAGCCCATGGCCGCGGCGATCGGCGTCGGCCTACCGGTGGAGACCCCCACGGGCAACATGGTCATCGACATCGGGGGTGGGACCACCGAGATCGCCGTCGTGGCGTTGAACGGGATCGTCGCGGACACGTCCATCCGCGTGGGCGGCGACGAGATCGACGCGGCCATCGTGACCTTCCTGCGCAAGAACTACAACCTGCTGATCGGCGAGCCCACCGCGGAGGCGATCAAGATCCAGATCGGCTCGGCGTTCACGAGCGGCGACGAGCGCGAGATGGACGTCAAGGGACGCGACCTCGTCAGCGGCATCCCCAAGACCGTGCGGGTGCACTCGCAGGAAGTGCGCGAGTGCATCCAGGAGCCCATCCAGGCGATCGTCGAGGCGGTGCGGCGGGCGCTGGAGATCACGCCGCCCGAGCTCGCCTCCGACATCGTCGACCGCGGCATCGTGATGACCGGAGGGGGCGCGATGATTCGCGGCCTGGACGCATTGCTGGCCCACGAAACGAATCTCCCCATCCACGTCGATGAGGACCCGCTGACGTGCGTGGTGCGGGGAGCGGGACTGATCCTGGATGACATCGAGAAGTATCGCGGCGTGCTCACGGCGTAGGCCCCCGGCGGGGTCTCGCCGAGCCGCCATCCGATCTGGCTCTCCGGCGATCCGTTAGCATGGCGGGCCCGTACGGGGCCGGTCGCGAGAACCGGCGCGACCTGTGGGTTTCCGGGTTCATCCTGGCGGGGGCGATCACCCTCTACGCCCTGCCGACGCGCTACCAGACCCCCCTACGCGACTTCGTTCGGTCCACCGTCCTGCGCCCCGTGTTCGCTTTCCAGGGAGACATCGCGCGCGAACGCGGCGAGCGCGCGGCGCTCGGCGACGTGCGCGCCCAGCGGGACTCGCTCTTCGCGGTGAGCGCGGCGCAGTGGGGCCTCGCGCAGGAGAACCGCGATCTGCGCGGGCTCCTCGGCCTGCGCGAGCGCACCCCGGCCGACTTCGTCGCGGCCGAGTTGATTCCGATGGCAGACCTGGGCGTGGAGAGCACCTTCCTGGTCACCGTGGGGAGCGCCGACGGCGTCGCGCCCGGCGCCGCGGTCATCTCTCCGTCGGGGCTGGTGGGGGTTCTGCGCGACGTCGCGGAGCGTCGCTCGCAGGGCATCGACTGGAGCCACCCCGAATTCCGCGCGGGCGCGATGACCTCCGACGGAGATTCGTACGGCATCGTGGAAGCGCGTCGCGGCCGCTTCCGCGAGGAGGACGCGCTGGCGCTCGTGGGCACGCCCTTCCACAACGACATCCCGGCCGGCACGCGGGTGGTCACGTCGGGCCGCGGCGGCGTCTTCCCCCGCGGGATACCGCTCGGACTGGTGGAGGGCATAGAGGAGGCGGACACCGGCTGGCGCAAGACCTACCTGGTGCGCCCCGCCGTTCGCATGCAGGCGGTCGTCCACGTCCTCGTGACCCGCAGCGACGCCGAGGGCGCGCTGCTGCGCGATTACTCGGCCATCTGGGCGGTGCCGGCGCCGCCGGACACCGTGACGCCGCCCGACTCCGCTCAGGCGGGTTCGCGGTGACCCGCCGCTGGGGCTACGCGGCGATGGTCGCGCTGCTCGTCGGCGTGCATTTCGTGCTGCGTATCTCCCTTGGCTTGGGCGAGTCGGCGCCGGACCTGCTGACGGTGGCGCTGCTCCTCGCCGCTCGCCGCCTGAGACCCTCCGTGGGCGCCGCGCTCGGGCTCGTGCTGGGCGTGCTGCGCGATTCGCTCGGGGTCGGCAGCTTCGGCGCGGACGCGCTGGCGATGACCGTCATCGGCTGGCTCGGTGGCCGCTCCCGGGACTGGTTCGAGGGCGGTACGCCTCCCTTCATCGGCGTCTACCTCACCCTGGGCGTCTGGGCGCACCACATCCTGCGCACGATCCTGGGCGGCGTTCCCGTGGACAGTTCGATCATCGGCGCGCTCGTGATCGGGCCGATCGTGGGGGCGCTGTACGCCGCGGCCGCCGGGGTGGCCGCGTTCCTCGCCTACACGTCCTTCGCAGCCCCCTCCCGCTAGTGTACCGGAGCGAGCGTTCGCGAACGGCCGAGAGGGGCTCGGCGCAGGCTACGCAGAGCTTTCCTGGCGGCCGCCCGATGCGTCCGCGCCTCTCCCCGGTCGGCTGATGGGCCTCCTGGGCGGCCTTTTCGGCGTAGTCCGTGCGCGCGTCGGCGATGGTCCGCTGCTCGTGGCGACACTGGCGCTGACGTCGCTCGGCATCGCGATGGTCTACTCCGCGGGGAACGGATTCATGACGAGCGGCGTTTCGCCGACGCTGTGGACGCGGCAGGTCCTCTGGCTCCTCGTGGGGATGGCCGTCCTGGCGGCGCTGCTCTTCGTCACCATCCAGTGGTTCGAGTGGATCGCGCTGCCGGCGTATCTGTTGGGACTCGTGCTCCTCGGAACGACCCTGATCATCGGCACCGGCAGGGGAACCGCCGCGGGCACCAAGAGCTGGATCGACCTGGGCTTCCTGGCCTTTCAGCCGGCGCAGTTCGCCAACATCGCGACGATCCTGTTCGTCGCGAAGATCATGGCCGGGTGGCGGGAGACGCCGGACACGCTCTGGCGGCTGTGGGCGCCGATCCTGGCCGTGGCGGTCCCGATGGGCCTGGTGTTGCAGCAGCCGGACCTGGGAACCGCGATGGTGTTCGGCGCGGTGATGGTGGCGACTCTCTACTGGGGCGGCACGCCGATCGGCCTGCTGCTCATGATCCTGAGCCCGGTGGTCGGCCTGTTCCTGTCGATCTGGGACTGGGTGTTCAGCATCTACATGGTGCTGCTCATGGGCTGGATGTTCTTCTACCACCGCTACGTCAACCGCGTGGGACTCGGAGCCGGGGCCCTGGTGGTGGTCGCGAACCTCGCCGCGGGATCCGTCGTCCAGCTCGTCTGGAGCCAGCTCGCGCCCTACCAGCGCAACCGCTTCACGGCGTTCCTGAACCCGATGATCGACCCGCAGGGCGCGGGCTATCAGCTCATCCAGTCGCGCGTGGCGCTCGGCAGCGGTGGGTGGTTCGGGAAGGGATTCACGCTCGGCACCCAGAAGGGATTCAACTTCCTGCCGGAGCCGCACACGGACTTCATCTTCAGCGTCGTCGGGGAGGAGTTCGGGCTGCTCTTCGGCACGCTGCCCGTGCTCCTGGCCTACGCCTTCATCCTGTGGCGCCTGGCCGGCATCGCCGAGCGCGCGAACGATCCCTTCGCCGGGATCGTCGTGTTCGGCATCTTCGGCGCGTGGTTCGCGCACATCCTGGTCAACATCGGGATGACCGTGGGGCTGATGCCGATCACCGGGATCCCCCTGCCGTTCCTCAGCTACGGCGGGACGTTCCTGCTCGCCAACTTCGTGGCCCTGGCCATCGTCCAGCGGGTGGCGGCCGAGGAGGTCGAGGAGATGTGACGCGCGCCGGCGTGCACGGCCGCGCCGTGTCCGTTGGCGGGCGTGCGCCCGCCGGAAGGCGTCCCGGGCTGGAAATCGGGCGGCCGAGGCGCCAAGTTACCGACTCACCACCACGCTCCGACGCGCTCACGAGGCAAGGCCCCCATGGCCTGGTTCCGCAAGCCGAAGCAGAAACTCCAGAAGGGCGACAGGCGGGAACTGCCGTCCGACGTCTTCGAGAAGTGCGGACAGTGCGCGGAGATCCTCTACCGCGAACGGCTGATCAAGAACCTGTACGTCTGCCCATCCTGCGGACACCACCTGCGCATCAGCGCGGACTCCTACGTGCGCATCCTCACCGACGAGGGCTCCTTCGAGGAGATCGACGTCCATCTGCGCAGCGCCGACCCGCTCGGCTTCGTGGATCTGAAACCGTACACGAAGAGGCTGGAGGCGGCCGAGCGCAAGGCCCGGCACGGCGACGCCGTGCTCACGGGGACCGCCCTCCTCGAGGGACTCGGCGTGGTACTCGCGGTGATGGACTTCTCCTTCATCGGCGGCAGCATGGGGTCGGTGGTGGGTGAGAAGATCGCCAGGGCGGGACGGCTCGCGCTGGAGCGAAGGGCGCCGCTGATCGTGGTGAGCGCGTCCGGCGGCGCGCGCATGCAGGAGGGCATCCTGTCCCTCATGCAGATGGCCAAGACGTCGGCGGTGCTGGCCCGGCTGCACGAGCAGGCCGTGCCGTTCATCTCGGTCCTGACCGACCCCACGACCGGCGGCGTGACCGCGTCGTTCGCGATGCTGGGCGACGCCATCATCGCCGAGCCCGGCGCCCTGATCGGGTTCGCCGGGCCGCGCGTCATCGAGCAGACGATCAAGCAGGAGCTGCCCGACGGCTTCCAGCGGTCCGAGTTCCTGCTCCAGCACGGAATGGTCGACCAGATCGTGGATCGGCGGGAGCTGAGGGCGGAGATCGGGCGCCTGCTGCGCCACATGCTCGGCGAGCCGGCCGGCGCCATGGGCGCGGCCGTGGACGCCTTCCCGACCGACATCGGCCAGCCGGGGGTGAACGGCGGCCCGCCCGGTCGCCCGGTCGATCGGAGCGCCGGCGAGGTCGGAGGAAGGGCCGGGTTGCCCGCGACCTGAGCGCGCTCACCTACACGGAGCTGGTCGGCCGGCTCTTCCCGCGTCTCTCCGACGGCATCCGCTGGGGGCTCGAGCGAACGCGCGCGCTGCTCGCCTCCGCTGGCGATCCGCACCTGTGCTATCCGTCGATCCACGTGGCCGGCACCAACGGCAAGGGCACAGTGTGCCACATGCTCGAGGAGGCGCTGCGCGCGGCTGGGCGACGCACCGGCCTCTACACGTCGCCCCACCTGATCGACTTCCGCGAGCGCATCCGCATCGCCGGCGCGCCGATTTCCGAGGAGGCGCTGTTGGCTGCGGCCGAGCCGCTGTGGCCCGCGATAGAGGAAAGCGGGGCGACCTTCTTCGAGGCCACCACCGCGGTCGCGTTCCTGGCTTTGGCGCGCGCCGGGGTGGACGTCGCGGTGGTCGAAGTGGGTCTCGGGGGGCGGCTGGACGCCACCAACGTGCTGACGCCGGAGGTGTGCGCGATCACCCGCATCGACCTGGACCACGCCGCCTACCTCGGCGCATCGCTGGCCGAGGTGGCCACCGAGAAGGCGGGCATCCTGAAGCCCGGCGTGCCCGCCGTGGCGGCGGCGGGGCAGGAGCGCGAAGCCCTGGAGGCGCTCCTATCGCGCGCGCGGCAAGTGGGCGCGCCGTTGACGCTCGCGGAGCCGCTGGCCGAGCCGACCGCCATGGCCGGGCCGCGCTGGGTGGCGGCGACGGAAGGGCTGGGAGACGTGCCTCTCGCCCCCCGGATCGCCGGCGCGCACCACCTCGCGAACGCCGCCGTCGCGGCGCACGCGCTCGCGCTGCTACCCGGGCGTCTGCGTCCGCCGCCGGCCGCGGCCGCCGCCGGCATCGAGCGCGCCGCGCCCCGCGGCCGGTTCCAGAAGCTGAGGGCGCGCGGCGTCGACTGGATCCTGGACGTCGCGCACAACCCGGCCGGCGCCGCGGCCCTGACGGCCACGCTCGCCGCCTCGTCGCCGCGCCGGCCGCTCGTCGCGGTGGTGGCGATAGTGGCCGACAAGGACTGGAGCGCGATGCTGGAAGCGCTCGCGCCGGCGGTCGACCACGTCGTGCTGACGGGCGCCCCCGGCGTGTCGGAAGAGCGGCGCTGGGATCCCGCGGCGGCCGCGGCTGGCCGGCGCGCCGAGGACGTGACGGTCGCCGAGGACTTCGACGCCGCGCTGGAGGAGGCGACGCGCAGGGCGCGGCGTGGGGAGGAAGGCCAGGTCCGCGGGCGACGCAGCGCCGCGGCCCGGTCCGGTACCGTGCTCGTGATGGGGTCCTTTCACACCGTCGGGGCGGCGCTGGAGAGGTTGGAGGCCGCCGCGGAGCGAACGTAGCGCTCGCCGGCGAGGCCCCGCTTCCTACGTTGCATCCCCCCACCCCCAACCGCACATTCGCGCCCATGCCAGACCTGGGGAGCCTGCCGGGGTTCCGGGACTTCTATCCCGAGGACCTCGAGCTGCGCACACGCATCTTCGCGGCGTGGAGGGAAGCCTCCCGCCGTTTCGGTTTCCGGGAGTACGATGGGCCGCCGCTGGAGCCGCTGGAGCTGTACACCGGCAAGAGCGGAGAGGAGATCGTGCGCCAGCTCTACGCCTTCACCGACAAGGGCGGGCGCGAGGTCGCGCTGCGGCCGGAAATGACGCCGAGCTTCGCGCGCATGGTCGCGGCGCGGGCGGGCGGGCTGCGCAAGCCGATACGGTGGTTCTCCATCCCCCAGCTGTTCCGCTACGAGCGCACCCAGCGCGGCCGCCTACGCGAGCACTTCCAGTGGAACGTGGACCTGGTCGGGGAGACCGAGGTGGGCGCGGACGCGGAGGTGCTCGGGGTCGCTCTCACGGGGCTGTCCCTGCTGGACCTCGGAGCGGACGAGGTCATCGCCCGCGTGAGCGACCGGCGGCTCCTGGAGTCGGCGCTGCGCTTTCACGGGGTCGAAGGCGAGGGAGTGGCCGCCGCGTACGGCGCGATCGACAAGCTGCCGCGCGAGGGCGCCGACGCGACCCGCGAGCGACTCACCGAGCACGCGGGACTCTCCAGGGGCGCGGCGGAAGACCTCCTGGGCGCCATGGAGGCGGGCGACCCGGGCGTCCTGGCGGCCGCCGCGGGGGGGGACGAAGGGGCGCGGCAGCGGGCCGAGGACATCGGACGCTATCTCGACACGCTGGACGCGATGGGCTTCGGGGACCGCGTCGACTTCGACGCCACGATCGTGCGCGGGCTGGCGTACTACACCGGCATCGTGTTCGAGGTGTTCGACACCGCGGGCGAGCTGCGCGCGGTGTGCGGGGGCGGCCGCTACGATCGCCTGCTGGAGCAGCTCGGCGGCCCGGACCTGCCGGCGCTGGGCTTCGGGATGGGCGACGTCGTCCTGGGAGAGCTGCTCGCGGAACGGGCGGGGGAACCCGCGGTCGGGGCGGGGGTCGACGACTACCTTGTCATCGTTTCCGAGGACCAGCGAGCGCTGGCGATCCGCCTCGCCTCCGCGCTGCGGTCCGAAGGCCGGGCGGTCACCTACGCGCTGCGCGAGACCGGCGTCGGCCGGCAGTTCAAGGACGCCAACGCCGCCGGCGCCGGACGCGCGATCGTGCTGGGACCCGACGAGGCCGCCGACGGCGTCGCGGTGGTGAAGGACATGGCGAGCGGCCACGAGGAGCGGGTCCCGCTCGACCGCCTGATGGGCAGCGACGCGGGGCGCGTGCTATGAACCGATCGGGGCGTCCATCCCGCGAGCGGGATGGACGCGAGCGGAAGGTCTGGTAGATGGCCAACGAGAAGGGACTCACTCCGCGCGGCGAGGACTTCGCCGCCTGGTACAACGAGGTCGTGCTGCGCGCCGAGCTCGCGGACTACTCGCCGGTGCGCGGGTGCATGGTCATCCGGCCATACGGCTACGGCATCTGGGAGAACATGCAGCGCGCGCTGGACGGGCTCTTCAAGGAGACCGGGCACGAGAACGCGTACTTCCCACTGCTGATCCCGCAGAGTTTCATCGAGAGGGAGAAGGAGCACATCGCGGGCTTCGCGCCCGAGGTGGCCGTGGTCACGCACGCGGGCGGCAAGGAGCTGGAAGAGCCGCTGGTCATCCGGCCCACATCCGAGACGATCATCTACCACATGTTCGCCAAATGGGTGCAGAGCTACCGCGACCTGCCGATCCTGATGAACCAGTGGGCGAACGTGATGCGCTGGGAGCTCCGCACGCGGCTCTTCCTGCGGACCTCGGAGTTCCTCTGGCAGGAGGGGCACACGGCGCACGCCACTGACGCCGAGGCCGAGGAGGAGACGCAGCTGATCCTGGGCCTGTACAGGCGCTTCATGGAGGAGTGGATGGCGATGCCTCCGCTGACGGGGCGCAAGACCGACGCGGAGCGCTTCGCGGGGGCCGTGCGCACGTACGCGTGCGAGGCGCTGATGCAGGACAACAAGGCCCTTCAGGCGGGCACGTCCCACAACCTCGGGCAGAACTTCTCGCGCCAGTTCGATTTTCGGTTCCAGACCGAGGACGGCGGAGAGGACTTCGCCTGGAACACCTCGTGGGGCGTGTCGACCCGGCTCGTGGGCGGCCTCGTGATGACCCACGGAGACGACATCGGACTGGTGGTTCCGCCCCGGCTCGCGCACGTCCACGTCGTGATCGTGCCCATCCTGCGGGGTGACGCGGCCGACGCCGTCCTGGCGAAGGCGCGCGAGGTACGGGACGCGCTCGCCGGCCACGGGCTGCGCGTGCGCGTGGACGACCGCGACACCGGCAGCCCCGGCGCCAAGTTCTGGGAGTGGGAGCGCAAGGGCGTGCCGCTGCGCATCGAGATCGGCCCCAAGGACGTGGACAGGGGCCAGGTCGTCCTCGTGAGGCGATTCCTGGCGGAGGGCGAGGACAAGAAGGCGTTCCTGGACGAGGCCGCCGCCATCGACGCGGTGCCGTCCATTCTGGACGGGATCCAGGCGGCCATGCTCGCCGCCGCGCTGGAGCGGCGCGAGGCGAACTCGCACCGGGGAGTGGAGGACTACGATACCTTCCGGCAGTTGATGGAGGGCGAGGGGGGCTTCGTGTACGCGGGCTGGTGCGGCTCGGCCGACTGCGAGACGAAGGCGAAGAACGACACCAGGGCCACCATCCGGTGCCTGCCGTCCGCCGAGTTCCGTTCGCCCGAAGCGCCCGCGCGCTGTCTCGTGTGCGGCGGGTCGGCCAGCGAGGAGGCCGTCTGGGCGAGGGCGTACTGACCGGCGGCAGCGCGGGTCCGGATCCCGTGATCACGGCGGAGGGGCGGCGCGCGAGGTCACCCGAGGACGGTGGCGGCGGTCGCCCCTGATGGCCGACCAGTTCGCCCACCGGGAGGGCCACCTCCACTGCGAGGGCGTCTCCGCCCGGCGCCTCGCCGACGACTTCGGGACGCCGCTCTACGTGTACAGCCGCGCCGCCATCCTCGAGCGCTACCGCGCCTTCCGCGACGCCTTCGCCGAGCTGGACCCGCTGATCGCGTTCGCGGTGAAAGCCAATGGCAACCTCGCCGTGTTGCGACTGCTGGCCGGCGAGGGCGCCGGAGCGGACATCGTCAGCGGCGGAGAGCTCCGGCGCGCGCTCGCGGCGGGCGTACCGGGGTCGCGGATCGTGTTCAGCGGCGTCGGCAAGACCGAGGCCGAGCTGGCGGCGGCGCTGGAGGCCGGCATCTACGGGTTCAACGTGGAGAGCGAGGGCGAGTTGCGCGCGCTCGCGCGCCTCGCGTCCGAACGCGGCGGGCGCGCGCCGTTCGCGTTGCGGGTCAACCCCGACATCGAGGCCGACACCCCCCACCACTACACCCGCACCGGCCACGGCGCGAGCAAGTTCGGCGTGCCCATCGACGACGCCCTTCGCCTGTACCGACTGGCTTCTTCCGAGCCCGGGCTGGATGTACGCGGGGTGAGCGTGCACATAGGCAGCCAGATCACCCGGCCCGCGCCGTACGCCCGCGCCGTGGAGCGGGTGCTCGAGCTGGTCGTGGCGCTGCGCGGGCACGGCATCGAGCTGGAGTATCTCGACGCCGGCGGCGGCTTCGGCGTGTCCTACGACGGAGAGACGACCGCCGGCCCGGAGGACTTCGCGCGCGCGCTTTCCGAGCCGCTTCGCTCGAGCGGACTCCGAACGGTGCTCGAGCCCGGCAGGATCATCGTCGGTCCGGCCGGCCTGTTGCTGACCCGCGTCCTGTACGTGAAGGAGAACGGCGGCCGTACGTTCGTGGTCACCGACGCCGGCATGAACGACCTACTCCGCCCCAGCCACTACGCCGGCTACCACCGGGTCGAAGTAGTCGATCGCGGCCCGCAGAGGGAATCGCGTCGTGTGGACGTCGTGGGACCGGTGTGCGAGAGCGGCGACTTCCTCGCCCTGGACCGCGAGCTGCCGGTACCGGAGGAGGGTGACCTGCTGGCGATCCGCACCACGGGGGCGTACGGCTTCTCCATGGCCTCCAGCTACAACTCCCGGCCGCGCCCGGCCGAAGCGCTCGTGGACGGCGCCGCGGTCAGCGTCGTCCGGCGCCGCGAGACCTACGAAGACCTGATCCGGCACGAGGAATGACGCATCGCATCCTGATCCTCGACTACGGCTCGCAGTTCACGCAGCTCATCGCGCGCCGCATCCGCGAGCTGAGCGTGTACTGCGAGATCCAGCCGGCGACGCTTTCGCTGGAGGAGATCCGCGCGTGGGATCCGGCGGGCATCGTCCTGTCCGGCGGTCCCGCCTCCGTGTACGAGGACGGGGGCCTGCTGGCGGACGCGGAACTGCTGCGGATCGGCGTGCCGATCCTGGGCATCTGCTACGGGATGCAGGTGATCGCGCACCTGGAGGGCGCGGCGGTCCGGAGCGGGCGGCGAGAGTACGGCCGCGCGGAGGTCGACGTCCGCGACCCGGACGAACTCTTCCGGGGGTTCGAGCGGGGGGCCGCGACGACGGTGTGGATGAGCCACGGAGACCACGTGGACGAGCCCCCGTCGGGCTACCGGGTGTTGGCGGCGACCGAGACCGTGCCCGTGGCCGCGTTCCGGGCCGAGGACCGGCCCGTCTTCGGCGTGCAGTTCCACCCGGAGGTGGCGCACACCCCGCGCGGCGGAGAGATCCTCGCGAACTTCGTCTACGGGGTGTGCGGGTGCGAGGCGTCCTGGACGGCGGGGTCGTTCATCGAGGACGCGGTCCGCCGGGTCCGCGGGCAGGTCGGGTCGGGCGCCGTGATCTGCGGACTGTCCGGGGGAGTCGATTCCTCGGTGGCGGCGGCCCTCGTGCACCGCGCGGTCGGCGACCAGCTCACCTGCATCTTCGTGGATACGGGCCTGCTGCGCCGGGGCGAGGCCGAGAACGTGGAGCGGACCTTCCGCCGGCACATGGGGATCGAGCTGGTGGTGGTGGACGCCGCCGACCGGTTCCTGGACGCGCTCGAGGGCGTCGAGGATCCCGAGCAAAAGCGCAGGCGGATCGGCGAGACGTTCATACGGGTGTTCGAAGAGGCGGCGGCGGACGCGGGCGACGACGCGCGCTTTCTCGTCCAGGGCACGCTCTACCCGGACGTGATCGAGTCCATCTCGGTGCGCGGCCCCTCCGCCACGATCAAGACCCACCACAACGTCGGGGGCCTGCCCGAGGACCTCTCGTTCGAGCTCGTGGAGCCGCTGCGGGAGCTGTTCAAGGACGAGGTCCGCCGCGTCGGACGCGAGCTGGGGCTGCCGGAGGAGCTGGTCGGCCGGCACCCGTTCCCCGGGCCGGGCCTCGCGATCCGGGTTCTGGGCGCGGTGTCGCGCGACCGGCTGGAGGTGCTCCGGCACGCGGACGCGATCTACCTCGAGGAGATCCGCGCGGCCGGGCTCTACGACGACATCTGGCAGGCGTTCGCCGTCCTGCTGCCGGTACGATCGGTGGGCGTGATGGGGGACTTCCGCACGTACGAGCACGTGCTGTCGCTGCGCGCCGTGACGAGCCGCGACGGCATGACCGCGGACTGGTACCCTTTCCCGCACGACGTGCTCGGGCGCATGGCCAACCGTATCATCAACGAGGTGGCCGGCGTCAACCGCGTGTGCTACGACGTCAGCTCGAAGCCGCCCGCGACGATCGAGTGGGAGTGATCAGCGGATGATCAGGGTGGACCGGGGGACGCTCACGACGCGCGTCCCGTTCTGCCCGAAAGCGACCCCGTAGATGTCGATCTGTGCGTTGTTGGTGAAGTCCGCGGGGACCGCGTAATCGAAGGCCACGATCGCCGCGGCGACGGCGGCGAAGGCGACCTGAGCCGAGTCCAGCAGGTCGCGCTCGAAGTTGTTCCGCCGGGCTTCGAACCCCACCCCCGTCAGCCGGCCGGCCGGCTCGCTCGCCTGGACGGATATCGGGATCGTCGTCCCCGCCATCCGGATCTGGCCCTGCTCCGGGGCCAGCAACTCCACCGACAGATCCACCGCGCCGGGGTCGTCCGCGAGCCCGGTGGGCCGCGCCCGGTCGCCGCACGCGAGCGGCGCCGCCAGGAGAACGGCGGCCGCCAGCCGTCCCCAGCGCTTGCCGGGACTACGAGTCGACTCCATCGCCCTCCGCTTCCGTCGGCCCGGCCCGCGCCGGATCGCCGGCTTCATCGAGCTCCCCGCGCAGGGTCCGGTCGATCCGGTCCCACACGTCCGACAGGTACTCCAGGTCGTCGGCGTTCTCGTCGATGAAACGTTCCAGGGAGTCCTCGGTGACACCGTGCGATCGCAGGATCTCGTCTCGCCGGCGGGAGAAGGATTCCTCCGTCGGCTCCTCGGATGCGGCGCGGCGCAGCTCGACGAAGACGCTCACGAAGGCCTGCTCATCGATGCCCGCCTCTGCGGCCGCTCCGCTGCCCCCGCCGCACGCCATCAGTGCCAGCGCCGCCGCCAGCGGAATCCACCGCGGCCCTTCCCATCCCCGAATCATCGCGCGGATTCTGTCCATGCCTGACGCTGGCCGGTGGTGCGGCCGGGCGCAATGGCTCGCCGCGACCCGGGCCGATTGTGGGCACGCCGGTCGAGGCGCCGCGCGTTGCGCGCGGCGCGGCCGGCGGACATCCTCACCGCCCGACGCGGCGGCTCCCGCCACGGGGGTCGCCTCAAAAAACCGGAACCGAGCGGTGCGATGGCGGGCACGA